>Ga0068704_100278_pt1 | contig 20426 bp, 19 predicted proteins | sample CeladaPassaD2F12_FD_62225 | JGI IMG/M metagenome (GOLD analysis project Ga0068704, IMG submission 62225) | Cellulose-adapted microbial communities from the Joint BioEnergy Institute, USA - Passage D2F12 | ecosystem: Engineered > Bioreactor > Continuous culture > Unclassified | place: USA, Joint...
TTCGGGCCCTCGCATCATCCTGCGGGTATGATCTTCGGGATGATCTTTCTCATACCGAAGGGACTAATGCCGGACCGGTCCCTCCGCTCTTCTCCGGCTCTAGATGAGTGTTGCAAGGTTTTATGAGATAGAAAGAAGGCCATCCGGAAACTTCCCGACCAAAGGAGCATCGGATGGCCCAACCCCACCATACCCCACGCCTCTCTCGCACGGAAGATGCCGTGATCGTGCTTTTCTGCCTCACCGATGACGCCTACCGGCTTCTCAACCCTAAAAGTCGGCGTTACGAGTCTCTCAAGCGTCTCTCGGACTCGGAGGTCATCACTCTGGCACTCTTCCAGCAGTTGCGGGGAGTGGAGAGCGAACGCTCCTTCCTTAGAGACTGCGAGAGGTTCTTCTCGCACCTGTTCCCCGGAGTGGTGGGGCTGCATCCTTCTTCCTTCCATCGACGTGTGAGGAAGCTCAGGCGTTTCCTCGAACCCCTGCGACGCGCCTTGCTGGAGGAGTTGGTCGGAGATCCAGAGACGCTCATCGTGGACTCGACGCTGCTTTCCGTCCTGCATCCGAGGCAAGTGAAGCAGTCCGCCGCGGGCTTCGAGGGAGCGGGGTGGAGCAGGTGGGGTTCGTTCTGCGTGTACGGGGTGAAGCTGCATCTGGTGTGCTCTACCAATCGGGTTCCCATCTCCTACGAGATGACCGCCGCCAACGAAGCCGACGTACTCCTCGTCGAGGAGCTCCTCGCGGGGGCGGCCCTGGAGGAGGGCGAAGTCGCGAGGAGGCTCTTTGGGGATCTCGCCTACGAGAGCGGCGCGCTCAGGAGGCGGCTGGCCGAAAGCGGAATCCTCCTCTCGACCGAGGGAGCGAGCCGCCGACCGGCGACGAGGCAGCAGATCGAGGTCTGCTTCGCGCATCTCAAAGGAGCCTTCGGACTGGGCGAGACGCTGGCGAAGACTCTGGTGGGACTGGCGATCCGGATCGCGGCGAAGGTGACGGCCTACACCTACGGTTTGTACGTCAACCGGCTCCTCGGAAGGCCGCAGGGGCGCATAAAGGAGCTATGGGCATGAGATCCTCGCAACACTCATCTAGAGCAGCTCTCTGCTCGAGAGGTCCTCTTCTGCATCAGGCCCCCGAAAAGCCCTCGAGGACGCCTGCAAGACCGGCTGCCAGCAACTACTGGGCACAGACCCTGCTCTCTCGAGCTCTCGCCAGAGAGCAGGGTCTGTATGGGTGCTGCAGGCTTGCTCTTCAGGATGCGACCTCCCGCCGGGTGAAGAGGAGCGCGGAGAGCGCCACGAAGCCTATCAGGTAGGCGGCCAGCACGAGCGCGGCCTGCTGAGGTTCTACCGGCTCTGTGGCAAGCGGTCCTGATTGCGGGGGCAGAGCGCTCCGGCCGAAAGCGGCCGCAAGGTCTGTAGCGTTACGGCCGGGCAGGGCTTTGGCGAGGGTCTCCAGGCTGTCGTTCAGAACCGCAAGGCCGGTCAGCAGGCCCTCCACGACGAGCAGGTAGACGAGCCCGATCCCTACGCTCAGGGCGCTGCTGCGCAACAGCACAGCGAGCAAGAGGCCCAGGTAGGCGCTGGTGGCCAGGCCCAGCCAGCCGGCCCCGAGCGCTTTTAGCCACCGGTCTATGGCAGGCCAGCTTACGGGGGCCCCTTCGGCGAGGGAGACCAGATAGCTGCACAGAGCGCCGAGCGCCAGGCCGGCGGCGGCGGCGGCGAGCACGACGGCACCGACCGCGATCACCTTTCCCGCGAGCACAGAGAGCCTGCTCGGACGCTGCGTCAGGATGACCTTCAGGGTGTCCCACCCGTACTCGCTGCCGAAGGACAAGGCGCCGAAGATCAGGGCCACTCCCGCGCCGATCCCTGCGAATGACTGCAGGGTGGTGGCCAGCACGCTTCGCGGATAGAGGCCGGCGACCGCGTCCTGCGCCGTGCCCGATGCACCCCGCGCGGGTTCCTGCGAGGGAGCCCCGCCGTCCAGCGCCGTGAGCAGCAGATATGTAAGCAGATACCCCAGAAGCACGATCGAGAGACCGAAGATCGTCCAGAGGATCCAGGTAGCCGGACGCTTCCCGAGCTTCAGGATCTCTGCGAGGAAGCTTCCTATCATTCGGATGACGCCTCCCCTCCGGTAAGGTCGAGGAACACTTTCTCGAGCGACTGCTCGGCCACTCTCAGCTCGCTTACCATCACCCCGGAGGAGACAAGCCTGCGGTTCACTTCCGCGGCCTGCCGGGGATCTGTCGAGATCCTGAGAAGCCCCCCGTCGAGCACTTCAACCCTTTCCACACGGGCGCTCCGGCCCAGGATATCTGCCGCTACATCGACCGGCTCTGCCCGCACCAGCAGGCCCGAGCCCGCGCGCAGCTCGGCGACGGTTCCCTCGGCCACGAGGCGGCCGCCGCGGATCACGCCGACCCGGTCGCACACCTGCTCCACCTCCCCGAGCAGGTGGCTGGAGAGGAGCACCGTCCTCTCCCCCCGCCCGAGCCGCCTTATGAGCTTTCGCATGTCGGCCATCCCCTTGGGGTCGAGCCCGTTCGTCGGCTCGTCGAGGATCAAGAGCTCCGGGTCCTTCAGGAGCGCGGCGGCCACGCCGAGCCGTTGCTTCATCCCCAAGGAGTACTTCTTGAATTTGTCCTTCGCCCTTCCCGAGAGCTCGACCGCCCGCAGCGCCTCCTCTACCCGCTCCCGCCCCACCCCGGCGTAGCGGGCCATCACCTTGAGGTTGTCGCGCCCGGAGAGGTAGGGGTAGAAGGCGGGGGACTCCACCAGCGCCCCGACGCGTGAGAGCCCGGCGGCAGATCCGGGCGGCTCCCCGAGCACCGCCGCCGTCCCAGAGGAGGGCTTTACGAGCCCCAGCAGCATCCTCAAGGTGGTGGTCTTGCCCGCGCCGTTTGGCCCGAGGAAGCCGTAGACCTCGCCCCGGCGGACGGCGAGGTCGAGGTTGTCCACGGCGAGCACGCCGCCGTACCTCTTCGTCAGGCCGCGGGTCTCAATCATCGTAGCGGCGTGCATACGAGATCATCCCCTCAGAAACATCACTACAGTCGACAGGACGAGAAGAGCCAAGCCAACGAGGGCTGCGAACCTCACCGCCTTCAGGCCCCGGAGCGGTCTTGCGGCGAGGGCCGCGCAAGGGCCGCCGAAGAGCAGCAGCGGCACGAGCCGGGGCTCGAAGGGCGAGACGGCAAGAGCGGCGAGCGCGCCCGCGGGCATGATCAGGATCAGCAGCCTCTCCGATGCCCCCGGATCTCCGTCTCTTCCCTCCCGCCGCAAGCTATGCCCCTCGGACCGTCTCCATGACCACGGGCGTCACATACGCCTCGACGGGCGCCGCGCAGACTATCAGCAGCCCGGAGAGCGCAAAACCGATCAAGCAGTCTCCGAACAGGTTCTCCACCGCCTTGCCTCTTGCCGTCGCCAGACACCAGTGCAAGCTCTTGAAACCAACGACACCGGCGAGCAGCAGACCGGGTATCTCCAGGAGACCGTGGGGCAGGATGCCCGCGGCGATCTCTACCGGAGACCAGCCCTCGCTCAGCCTTGCGCCGACCGCTACACAGGCGAGCATTCCGTTGCCGAACAGGAGGAGCGAGGAGAGCAAGCCGAAGGTCACAAGTCCGAGCGCCACCAGCGCGACCGCTGCCAGGTTGTTGCGCGCGATCCCGAGCGGCTCGCCCACGTTACCGAGCGGGTCTGCGCCGACCTCCTCACCGCCCGAGATACCGGTCGCGGGCACCATGCCTCCCGCGAGAGCGCCCGCCAGATAGCAGCCCAGGCATAGAGCGAAGAGGGCCGCGTTACGCCGCAGAAAACGCCTTGCCGATCCGAGGCGGAGAACCGACGCCGAAGGCCCGAGAGGACGCGTGCCGTGCGACGACCCGCGCTCGATCAAGATGATCCTCCGGACCCGCCTATCGCGTCCAGCACCGACCGCTCGAAATCCGGCGCGTCTCCGCAGATCTCGCGCTCGAAGCTTATTCTCCCGTCGGATATGACGCTCACCCGGTCGCAGAGGCCGTGGGCAAGCTCGAGTATGTGGGTCGAGAGGAAGACAGACCTCCCGGTGCCTGCGAAGGAGCGAAGAAAGTCCTTCATGAAACGGGCGCTCGGCGGGTCGAACCCGGTCAGCGGCTCATCCAGGACGAGCACGGCCGGGTCTTGCAAGAGCGCCCCGGCCACAGCCAGCTTCTGGCGCATGCCGAACGAGTACGAGCCGATCACGTGCTCCGCGCGGCCCGCGAGGCCGAACCGCCTCAGGCCGGCCTCGATGACGCAGGTCTTCTCCTCCCCCGAAAGGCCCCAGAGATCGGCGACGAACTCCAGGTACTGCCGACCGGTCAGGTACCTGTAGAGGAAGGGCGAGTCCGGCACGAAGCCAACGGCCCTGCGCGTCCGCCGCGGGGCGTCCCGCGCGTTCAGACCCGCGATGAGCACCTCCCCGGAGTCCTGCGGGAGCAGCCCGGCGATGATGCGCATGAGGGTGGTCTTGCCGGCTCCGTTGGGCCCCAAAAGACCGTGGATCTCCCCCGTCCGCGCGCGGAGCGAGACCCCATCTAACGCCCGCAACTCGCCGTAGGACTTGGAGACCTCGCGCAAGTCTATGGCGAACAAGATCAAACCCCCGACCAGAGCCTGTCTGCGCGCCGCCGGACCAACAGGGCCAACCCGGAGGCAACCAACGCGGCCGACAAAAGCCCCCCGGCTCCGGTGGCGAGAAGCGTCGTGTCTTCCCGCAGGTAACCGAGGTAGTGCAGGACGCCCCATATCGCCGCAGCCTACAGCGCCAACACCAGGTACAGGCCCGAAGCGATGCTGGAGATCATCGAGGCTCGCGGCGAGCTGCCGATCTCCCGGTGATGCTCCCAGTCGAACCTGGGAAACGCAGCGCTCGCACCTACCTGGCTCACCCCGCACGCCAGCGAGGACGAGACGCCGATGCACAGTGCGGCCCCGAACATCGCCGGCGGATACCTCAAGAAGGCGTGAGACGAGACCAACAGGGCGAACCAGAACACCGCGAGGAGCACAACCTGAAGCGTCGCCTTGGCCGCGAAGACGCGCATCGTCGGCACCGACGCCCGACGAAACAGGTCTATGGCCTCACCCTCCGCGTCGATCGCCGTAACAGGGAGCAGAGCCTCTCCGGCAAAAGAGCACAGCGCGTATGAGACGATCAGCAGAGGGAAGATCATCTGCCACGAGTGAGCCTGGTAGGCGCCTCCCACACCGAGCCCGACCGCGAAACCGATCACGGTCGCCAACAAGAACAGCATCGTCGAGAACCGCCGACGCACTACCGGATCCGCCCGGGAGAGCGCGCGCAGGTCCTTGGCCAGGATCGGCCCCAGCCCGCCGGCCACGGCGGACACGCCTGCGGCGACTAACCTGGTGACACCGCTCTCCCGCATGTGTCGCTCGCGGCCCCACGGGGAGCCCATCGGCGCGAGGCGCGCGGTCGCCCACACAGCACCTGTGAAGACGGGGACGAGCACCGCGTAAGCGAGGGCGGCCCACCAGAGAGCCGACACGGCCCGTCCGGATGCCGCATCCGCCAACGAGAAGACGAACCAGTTGGACGGGATCCACGTCTGTTCGGCGAAGGCCTCCAGGACGCGGCTCGACAGAAGGGTCCCGATCGAGGCCAGAGCCTCCCACGCTCCTCCCGACAGACGCGCACCGAGGAACGCGAGGACGCCCGCAAACACCGCGGCGGTCACGCAGCCCAGCGCGGCGCTGAGCGCGGAGGACCCGAAAGCCGCGTGCGCAACGCCCTTAATCTTGTACCCGATTACTCCCCAGGTGCTTCGGAGGGCCGCCATCGCCGCGATGAACGGGAGGCACAGGCCGGCCCAGAGCAGGAACGCAAGCGAGGAGCTCCCGAAAATCCATACGGAAGCTGCCGTCGCGGGCCCGACCACGAGGAGCCATATCGAGGCCGAGCGGACGGCCGAGGCGAGCAAGAAGCGTCCCAGCACAAAGGTGCTCGCCGGTACGGGACTCCGGCGGAGAAGCTCGTAGTCCTCCGGATGAGCTGCGCGCTCCAGGGCCTTGACGGCGCCCCTGGTCTCTCCCAACAGCACCGTAAGCGCCGCGATGGCGCACACCTCCCTCAGCCCACTCAGCTCCGTCCCCGCCGAGAGCTCGACGACCTCGAAAACGGCGGCAAAGAGCGCGAACGCAACCGTCGCGACGAGCACGGATGCGGCTAACCCGAAGGCGACCCATCCAAGAGGCCGGGTCCGGGACGAGCGCTCCCTGAGCGATGACTCCAGGGTCCCGGGGAGGGCACCGAGCAGGCGATTGCAAGCCCTCTGCAGATCCACCCGCGCCAGCGCGAGCGCCGCTCTACACGCGCCGTTCTTGCCGAGACGGCGGACGCCTTCGCCGATACCCTCACGCACACCGGCAGTCCCGCCGGCCCGTCCCTGCCCCGCGCTTCGCCCGGCGGGCGAGCCCTCCCGGGTGCCTCGCTCGGTGAGGCGAGTTTCGATCCTTGGCCTGTGGCTCACGTGCTACGCTCTCTTCTGCGCCGTTCTGCGCCGCAGGCGGATCGGGGGCCAGACCATCCTGAGCGTGGCCCCCAATCCGCCAGGTGCGCAATGGGCAACCCCCGATACCCCTACCAGGCCACCGCGTACTCCTTACCGTAGCGCAGCGCCAGCCTCTTGGCCACGGCAACGAGGCCGGCGGTAAAGATTCCTGCTCCGAAGACCGAAGCCAGCAGCGAGAGGATCAACGCTATATCGGAGAAGGTGACGATGATGTCGATCGCCTTCTGGGCGGCGTAGGCGCTGATGCCGAGGTTGGCCACGAGATCTGCCATACCGGCGGAGAGGCCGCTCGCGCCCCCTATTGCGGGCAGGCTTCCCGACGCGACCAAGAGGTAGGTGATCGCCATCGACGCGACCAGGGCAAACGCAGCCGTTACCCTGAACGCCAGATCCTTGCTCGACCGCACGAACTGCACTGAATCTCCTTTCTCTATCCCCGTTCACCCGCGTCTCAAAGATCGAACGACCACGCCCGATCCGCGCTTACCGGCCTGTCTCGCGCAACCACCTCCTTACCCGACACCTCTCATACAAGCACCCCTCTCGCAGCCGCCAGGGCGGCATTCATCGCCCATCCGGCCATGAACATCGAGAGCGAGATCCCAAAGGCTCTGCCGGCTGAGAGACCGTGAACCGTGGCGAGACCTATCCCCAGGAGAAAAGCGGCCCACAGGGAAAAAGGATCGAACAGAGCGAGCAGCGCTCCGCCGCCGGAGGAGACGCCACCCGTGGCGAGCGGGACATTCTCCGCGCCCAGGAGAGATGCCAGGATAGCCACCGTGATCGCTTTGAACCCGCCGGGCACCGTCGCGAGGGCGTAGCATGCCACCGAGCGGTGCGCGTCGGCCGAGCCACCCGACAAGCGGGCTGCCGCGTGGGTGATCAGCCCGGCGACGAGCGTGACGATCACGATCTGCGTCGACCCGAGGGCACCACCCAGGCTTAGGAGCAGCCACACCAGCCGCGGCGTAGCCTCTATACCGGCGCGTCCGAGCGCCTCCAAAAGGCGCGTCTCGAACGCCGAGCCGAGAGCGACGTACATGAGGAGAGTCGAGGTCACCACGAAAAGCAGGGGCGGAAGTATCCTAGGGCGCGCAGCGACCCGCGAGAAAGCTCGGCGCGGGTCGACTATCGTGTCGAGCGCCCCGTCGATGAGGGCGAGAGCGCGATCCGCTCCGGGTCGAGCCGTCGTACGTCCCGCAGTTCCGCTCACGGATTATCTACCTTGCCGAAAGTCATCCATGACGCAAGCCGGTACGACCGTGCGAGCCTCGCGTCATTGCTCGAGGAGAGATCTTCCCCCACCTGAAGAGCTCTCCCGACGGCCTCCTCCACGCGCCGCGCCAAGCCCGCGCACGCCGCACACCCCCGTCGTAGCCCAGTACCAGCCGTCCGCTCCTCATGCTCCCTCTCTTCGTCTTTTCCCGGCCTTCCGGGGACACCATAGAGGAGGTTTCGGGCCCTCGCATCATCCTGCGGGTATGATCTTCGGGATGATCTTTCTCATACCGAAGGGACTGATGCCGGACTGGTCCCTCCGCTCTTCTCCGGCTCTAGAGCAGCTCTCTGCTCGAGAGGTCCTCCCGGCTCGAGGCCCCGAGCTTCTTCAGGATGCTCGAGACGTGGGTCTTTACGGTCGGGAGGCTTATGCCGAGCTCTTCCGCGATCCGGCGGTTCGAGCGCCCGAGCAGCAACCGCTCGTAGACCTCCCGCTCCCGCGGCGTCAGCGGGGCTGCGAGCGCAATGGGGCCCGCCTCGCCGGGCTCCTCTCCGAGCAGCCACACCCTCTTGCCGGCGCAGGTCTCCCGGACGGCCTCCCGGAGCTTCGATGGCTCCTCGCCCTTGTAGACGAAGGAGTCCGCGCCACACGAGAGGGCGGCGTCCACCTCGGCCGGGGAGTTGTAGGCGGTGTAGACGAGCACGCGCGGCGGCTCGGGCAGGGACTTTATCCTCCGGCAGAGCTCGAGGCCGCCGACCTCCCCTCTCAGGCGGAGGTCGAGCACGACGACCTCGAGGGCGAGCCCGGCGACGAGCCTCATCGCCTCAGAAGCATCGCCGGCCTCCCCGACGACCCGGATGTCCCCGTCGAGGCAGAGCGCGGTCCTTACGCCCAAGCGCATCGCCGGATGGTCTTCGACAAGGAGCACCCGCGCGGTCACGGCCGCTCGAACCTCAGCTGTACGGTCGTTCCCTTGCCGGGAGAGGAGATTATGTCTAGGACACCTCCCGCCCTGCGGGCTCTCTCCCGCATGATCCCGAAGCCAGTCCCGCCCCGGTGCCCGCCCTCCGGGAGCCCCCGCCCGTCGTCCCTGACCCGCAAAATGAACGTGGACCCCACCCGGCGGGACTCCAGCCAGACCGTCTTCGCCTCCGAGTGCTTGGCTGAGTTCCACAGGGCCTCGCTGGCGACCCGGTAGGCGGCCGCGCGCTCCTCCGGGCCGAGCAAGGAGATATCAGCCCGGAGATCCTCGCGGACGGCGATCCCGAAGTGGTCCCGGGTTTCGCAGAGCCGCTCCCGGAGCAGGGAGAAGACGTCCAGCCCGCCGCCGTCGCCGCAGCGCGCCCGGATCTCCTCGATCGAACGCCCCACCCGGTGGCTGGCCTCCCTGGAGGCGGCTATCGCGCCCTCGAGGATGTCCTCGGCGGCGGCCTCGCCCTCCCGGCGCCGCACCTCTCTGTAGGAATCGAGCAGCAACGCGGTGGCGTGCACGCTCTGCTTTACGGTGTCGTGCAGCTCCTCCGAGAGCCGGGCCTGCTCCAGACGACCCACGGCCTCGTCGCGCTGACGGCGCAGCCGGTGTACCGCGTAGGCGAAGGTGCAGATCCGCGCCGCGAGGTACACGGCGAGGATCGCCCCCGCCAGCGCCACAAAGCGCGGCACCGGCGGGTGCAGCGCAGACCAGACGAACACGGCCGCGAACTGCACGGACGGAGAGAGTGGACCGAACCAGAAGGCCGCCTGCTTTCCCGGTCCGGCGCCGAGCTCCAGGGGGGAACCCTCGATCCGTACGGGGCAGCGCAGGGCCGAGAGCGAGATCAGGAGCGGGCCGCACAGCCAGAGCGCGTGCTGCCAGAGTGTGGGCGGGCCGCTACCCCAGCGTAGGGCGAGGAGGTAGGCGCACTCGGCGGCGAAAAGCGCAAGAAGCCCGAGCGCCAGCGGCCGCGCGAACGGCGGGCTGCCGTCCACCCCGACGAGTACGAGCCCCAGGTAGAGCAGACCCGCCCCGGCCACCGGACCGCAGAAGGCGGCGAGCGCCTCCGGCCAGCCGCTAGCGGCGGCGAGCGCCTCCGGCGAGGCCACGAACAGCGAGAGAAAGACACCAACCGAGAGCCCGACGGCCAGGGCGTCGAGCCAGGCCACGTATCCCGCCCGCCGACTGACGGCGAAGAGCGCACGGAGCAGGGCGAGGGCGAGCAGCAGAACGGAGGCGGCGTAGCATGCCGCAGAGATCCAGGATCCGTGCTCGCGGGCCGGGCTCCAGAGCGGGTTGCCCGCGAAGTGTAGCAGGGTTCCGGCGCACACGAGAGCCCAGAACGACCTGCCGGCGCCCGTGGAGCGAGCGCAGGCCTCCGTGAGCGACCAGGCGGCAAACAGCCCGGCCGGTAGATAGATCAGGGCGACCAGCGGGTCCCAGGCGTAGATGCCCGCCCCGGAGCCGACCCACACGACCGCCACCGCAGCCGCCCACAGAAGGAGCGCGGCGGGCGCGCGCCCGCCCCCCGTGCCCGGCCGGAGACCTCTGCCCTGCAACAGCCCCAAGACGCTCCCCCCGCTCGTCCACGCAGGGACAACCTATGCCGTAAGGCGGGCCGTGTCAAGGTACAATGGCCGCGGGCTCGGCGAAGGGAGTGGGTCATGACCTCGCGCAGAGAAGAGATCCTTGAGAGGCTCGGCGGCAGCCGCCTCTTCGCCGCCGTGGCCTCCAGGGTGGCCCCGCCGGTGGACCGGGCGCTCTACCGGCGGCTGGGGGGCAGGACGCTCGGCGCCGGCCCACAAACCCTGCTGCTCACCACCCGCCGCAGGAGCTCCGGCAGGATGCGGACCGTACCCCTGCTGTACGTGCGGGACGGGGAGCGGCTGGCGGTCGCCGCGAGCAACTGGGGGCGCAAAGAGCACCCGCGGTGGTCCGAGGACCTGCTGGCGGACCCACGGGCGCTCGTCGAGGTGGGAGGCTCCCCGCCCGAGGAGCGCCGGGCACGCCTCGCCACTCCCCGGGAGCGCGAGAAGCTCTGGCCGCGCTTTCTCGAGCTCTGGCCCGCCTACGCGGCCTACCAGCGGCGCTGCGGGAGGCAGATAAGGGTCTTCGTCCTCGAGCCCTCCCGCCGCGAAACGCCTCCCATGCTAGGATAAGCCCCAAGGCAAGAGAGATAGGGGAAGCGTCCCGAAGCATGGAAGGATGAGCACCGCGAGGGAGATCGCCGAGCGCAGCGAGGCGGGCCGGGAGCCACTAAACATAGTAGTCATACCGCACTCCCACTGGGACAGGGAGTGGTATGCGACCTTCGAGGAGTTCCGGTTCTACCTGGTCCGCTTCATGGACGAGCTGCTCGAGGTTCTTGAGAAGGACGAGGCCTTCCGGTCCTTTCTGCTCGACGGGCAGGTCTCGCTGCTCGAGGACTACCTGCAGGTCAGGCCGGAGAAGCTGGACGAGCTGCGGCGGCTCGTGCAGGAGGGCCGGCTGGACATCGGGCCGTGGTACGTCCAGCCCGACGAGTTCCTCGTCTCCGGCGAGGCCCTGGTGCGGAACCTCCTGATCGGCGACCGGATCGGCCGGCAGTTCGGCCCCGTGATGAAGCAGGGCTACGTGCCGGACACCTTCGGGCACGTAAGCCAGCTGCCCCAGATCCTGCGGGGCTTCGGGATCGGCACCTTCTACTTCATGCGCGGGCTCGCCGAGAGCGTGGACGAGCTGCGCAGCGAGTTCTGGTGGGAGGCGCCCGACGGCTCAAGGGTGCTCGCCCACTTCCTCTCCGAGACCTACTCCAACGCCGCGGTGCTCGGGCCGGACCCCGAGAAGATCTCCTTCCGCCACGACCGCCTCGCCGAGCCCAGCAGCTACTTCGTAAGCTACGACAGCCTCTACGAGCTCAGGGACCGGCTCGCCGCGCGGGCGGCCGACAGGACCATCCTGTTCATGAACGGCAGCGACCACGTCACCGTACAGCCGGACTTCTCCCGCTACGTCTTCGCCCTCAACCAGGCCATGGAGGACCGGCTCTTCAACGGGCGCCTGGCGGACTTCGAGCGGCTGGTGCTGGAGGAGAACCCGCCCCTCAAGACCTACCGGGGAGAGCTGCGCTGGGCGCGCTACCAGCCCATCCTCAAGGGGGTCTACTCCTCCCGGATGTACCTCAAGCAGGAGAACGAGCGTACCCAGCAGCTGCTCGAGGGCCTGGCCGAGCGGGCGGCGGCCGTGGTCTACGCCCTCGGGGGGCTGGACTACTCTCCCTTTCTGCGCTACGCCTGGAAGGAGCTGCTCAAGAACCACGCCCACGACTCCATCGGCGGCTGCTCCGCCGACGCCGTCCACCGGCAGATGCTCGGGCGCTACGACACCGTCCGGCGCGTCGGGCAGAAGGTGGTGGACGAAGCCCTGGACTACATAGCCTCCCGGGTGGCCCCCGAGCCCGACGCCGGCTCCATCCCCATCGTCGTCTTCAACCCCAGCCCGTGGGAGCGGGGGGGCACCGTGCAGGTCGAGGTCTCGCTCAACCTGGACGCGCCCCTGAAGCGCCGGATCTTCGACTGGATCGGCCAGAAGGAGTTCGACGTGGAGCGGGCCGCGCTCCTGGACCCGGACGGCAGGGAGGTGCCCTTCTCCATACGGGGGCGGCGGCTGCACATAGAGGACGCCCTCTACCGCCGCAAGGCCGTCCGCCGGGCCACGGTGGAGTTTCTGGCCGAGAAGATCCCGCCGCTCGGCTACAAGGTCTACCGGCTCGTCGAGACGCCCGAGCGGGAGCCGACCTCCGAGGAGCGGGAGGTGCCCTGGGAGGTGGCCCTGGAGAACGAGCGCCTCAAGGTGACCGTCGAGGGCGACATGACGCTCACCATCCTGGACAAGACCACCGGGGAGCGCTACGCGGGGCTCAACCTCTTCGTGGACGAGGGGGACGCCGGGGACGAGTACACCTTCTGCCCGCCGCGCGAGCAGCGGCGGGTGCTCTCCTCGGAGGAGGACTGGCGGGTGGAGGACACCGGCGACCCGCACACCCTGCTGCTCCGGGGGAGCATGCTGCTGCCCAAGGGCCTCGCCCCGGGCCGGAGCGCCCGCTCCCTGCAGACGGTCCGCTGCCCGCTCAACGTCCGGCTCCGGCTGCTGCCGGGGGCGCGGCGCCTGGAGATCTCCACCGAGTTCTTCAACCGGGCCAAGGACCACCGGCTGCGGGTGGTCTTCCCGGCGGGATTCCCGGCCCGGGAGTCGGTCGCCGAGACCGCCTTCGGCACCGTCCGGCGCCCCACGCGCCCGATGGACAGCGCCGGCTGGCGCGAGAAGGACACCGCCACCTACGCCCAGCGGCGCTTCGTTTGCGTCGAGGACCCCGAGACCGGAAGGGGGCTCGCGGTCCTCAACAAGGGGCTGCCGGAGTACGAGGTGACCCCGGAGGGGGAGGTGTGCCTGACGCTCCTGCGCGGGGTGGGCTGGCTCTCACGCAACGACCTCTCCACCCGCACCGGCCACGCCGGGCCGGGGCTCGCCACCCCGGAGGCCCAGTGCTCCGGGCGGCACGTCTTCGAGTACGCCGTCGTCCCGTACACCGGCGGCCACCGGGAGGCGGGTATCTTCCGGGAGGCCGAGGAGTACTGGCTGCCGCTGGAGGCCTGGGACGTCCACCGGGGCGAGCGGCCCCGGGAGGGCTCGCCGGCCGGGGCCCCCGGCTCCTTCCTGCGGGTGCACGGGAAAGACGCCGTGCTGAGCACGCTCAAGAAGGCCGCCGACCGGGACGGCCTCGTCCTGCGCCTCTTCAACGCCTCGGAGGAGGAGAGCCGGGCGGTGCTCAACTTCGGCATCCCCATCGCCGCCGCCTACAGGACCAACCTGAACGAGGAGATCCTGGAGGAGCTCGCCCCCAAGGGCCACCGGCTGAGGGTGAACCTCAGGCCCTGCGGCATCGAGACCGTGCTCGTCAAGCTGCACAGGCCCGAAAGGTGGGCCGAGAGGATCAGGCGGACCGCGCCGGAGCGGACGAGAGGAAGGAGGACCGGATGATGCAGACGAGGCTGAGCCGCCGGGAGTTCCTGAGGCTCGGCGGGGCTTCCCTGGCCGGTGCGGCCCTGCTCGGGGCCGCCGGCTGCGGCGGCGGGGGCGGCGGGGAGAACGCCATCGGCTGGCAGGCGATCCCCTCCTACTCCACGGAGCAGAACACCGACCAGGCCCGGGTGGAGTACCTGGAGCAGGCCATCTCCGAATGGGAGGAGCAAAACGGGGAGTACACCATAAACCCGCTGGTCACCTCGGCGGACGTGACGGCGGCGATGGCCCGGCTGCTGGAGCAGGCCTCCCAGGACCGGGCGCCGGACATCGCCCAGATCGACGGCTACATCCTCCCCCGCTTCTACGACTACGTCCGGCCTCTCGACGACTACCTGGGCGACCTCTCCCTGGAGGACTGGTTCCCCTTCGCCCGGGCGGTGATGACCGACGGCGGCAGCGTGAAGGGGCTGCAGTTCACCACGGACGTGCGGGTGCTCTACTACCGGAAGGACCTCATCGACAGCCCCCCGGCCTCCTGGGACGAGCTCTTCAGCGCCGGCCAGCGGGTGAGCGGCGAGGTGCAGGACGCCTTTCTCTTCCCGGCCGGGCGCGGGGAGGCCACGACCATCACCACGCTGCTGCCGCAGTTCTGGACGCTCGGCGGGGAGCTGGTGGACGACCGGGGAGAGCCCGTCTTCGGGGAGGGCGAGAACCGGCGGGCCATGCTCGAGGCGCTCGGGTTCATCCGGGAGTGCGTGGAGCGCGGGATCACGCCGCGGCGCGTGACCGAGTTCACCCTGGAGACCGACATAAACGGGGACGCGGCCTCCGGCCAGACCGCGATGTTCCTGGGGGGCAACTGGCAGGTGAGCCTGCTCAAGGAGATCATGGGCGAGGAGAGGTTCACCCGCCAGTGGGGCGTGGCGCCGATCCCCTCCCGCAGCGGCGAGGAGCACGCCACCACCGCCGGCGGCTGGGCCTGGGGGATCTTCGCCGAGAACGAGGACAAGCGACGGGCGGCGGTGGACTTTCTGCGGGCGGTCTTCGTGGGGAACCAGGGGATGGCGCGGTGGTGCAACGTCGGGGGGTACCTGCCGCCGCGCGAGCCGGTCTTCGAGGTTCCCGCCTACGAGACCGACGAGTACACCGACACCTTCCGGGAGCACCTGGAGAACTTCGCCAGAAACCGCCCGTCGGCCGAGTCCTACACGGACATCTCCACCGCGCTGCAGGTGGCGGTGACCCAGGTGGTCTCCGGCGAGGCCTCCCCGGAGCAGGCGCTCCGGACCGCCGTCCGCACGGTGGGCTAGAAGGGGAGCAAGAGATGACGGCAGCGAAGACGCGGGGGCCGGGGGGGTCGTGGCTCGAGTCCCTGGCGGGCTCGCCGTGGCCCTGGCTCCTGCCGCTCGCGGCCATCCTGCTGGCCACCTTCGTGTTCCCCATCTTCGAGATAGTCCGCCTGAGCTTCACGAACGCGAGCCTGGTGGGGGGCGGCCACGAGTACACCCTGGGCTCCTACGCCTCCCTCCTCACCTCGCCCTACTTCCTGGACATGCTGACGGCGACGGCCGTCTTCGTCTTCTTCAGCGTCCTCTTCCAGATGCTTTTGGGGTTCCTCATAGCCCTCGCGGTGGACCAGGGGGCGCGGCGCGGGATGCGGGCCTCCATCGTCACCCGCACCGCGGTCCTCTCCGCCTGGGCCATACCGGGGGTGATCATCGGGATCATCTGGAGCATCCTCTACCAGCAGTCCCAGGTGGGCGTGCTGAACTACCTCCTCGGGCTCGTGGGGGTGGGGCCCGTGCCCTTTCTCTCCGACCCGGAGTTCGCCCTGGCCTCGGTGACCGTGGCCAACATCTGGCGCGGGACGGCGTTCAGCATGATCCTGATCTACGCCGGGCTGCAGACGCTGCCCGACGACGTGCTGGAGGCCGCGAGGGTGGACGGCGCGAACGCCTGGCAGAGCCTGACGCGCGTGGTGATCCCGCTCCTGGCCCCCATACTGTTCATAAACCTGGTGATCGTCTCCATAGAGACCTTCAACACCTTCGACATGGTGCTCGCGCTCACCGGCGGCGGGCCGGGGCGGGCCACGGAGGTCATAGCGCTCTCGATCTACAACCAGATCTTCCAGCAGTTCGATCTGGGGCCGGGGGCGGCCACCGCGGTGCTGCTGCTCGCGGTGAACGCGGTGATGACGGTGGTCTACATCCGGCTCCTGCAGCGCGAGGAGGAGGTGGCCTGAGGTGCTCGGCAGCAAGGCGCGGGCGGAGCGGCTGACGCGGGCGGGGCTCTACGCGGCCTACGCGGCGATCACCGCGTTCTTCCTGTTCCCCATCTTCTGGGTGGTCTCGATGTCGCTGAAGACGGTGCCGCAGCTCTTCGCCAGCCCGCCGGTGTGGTTCCCCGTCCCCCCGCAGTTCGAAAACTACGCGTACGTGCTCACCGGCACCTCCATCGGGCGCTACCTCCTGAACTCGGCGTTCATCGTGCTGATGACGGTGATCTTCACCCTCATCATCGCCACCCTGGCGGCCTACGGCTTCAGCCGGTTCTCCTTCCGCTACAAGCGGCCCTCGCTGCTGGCGGTGCTGGTCTTCCAGATGGTCTCGCCGGTGGTGATAGCGATCCCGCTCTACCGCTTCTTCGCGGCCCTGGGGCTGCTGAACAGCTACGCGACCCTCATACTGGTGTACGTGGCGATCGTGCTGCCGTTCACCACCTGGTTTCTGAAGGGCTACTTCGACACGATCCCCTACGAGATGGACGAGGCGACCATCGTGGACGGCGCGAGCCGCTGGCAGGTGCTCACCAGGATCCTGCTCCCGGTGTGCGCCCCCGGCATCGCCACGGCGGCTATCCTGGCGGCGGTGCTCTCCTGGTCGCAGTTCGTGGTGCCGTTCATCCTGCTGGACAGCCGGGAGCTGTACCCGATCTCGGTGGGCCTGGTGGACCTGAAGAACACCTCGGACGCGATAACGCTGCACTACCTCTCGGCGGCGAGCGTGATCGCGATAGCCCCGGTGATCGCGGTCTTCGTGCTGCTGCAGCGGTACATCGTGAACGCCCTGACGGCCGGGGCGATCAAGGGCTAGCGCCGGCCCCCCGCGCGAGGTGGGCCAGGATCTCCTCGAGCGGGACGGAGCGGGCGCCGAGCACTTCTATGCCCCGCTCCTCGAGCGCGGCCCGCGCCTGGGCCGCGGAGCTGGTAAGGAGGCTCGCGGGCGGCCCCTGCTCCACGGCGACGAGCCCGGGCACCGCCTCCCCCGCCCCCGGGGGACGCCCGACCCACAGCCGACGCCAGCTCTCGGCGAGCCGGTCCTTCTCGTAGGGCCCGAAAAACCGGCCGCCGTGCAGGAACGCCACGTAGTCGGCGGCGCGGCCGACCTCCTCCATGACGTGGGTGGCGAAGATCACGGCCCGCCCTCCCCCGGGCCCTTCCTCGCCCCGGGCGAAGCGTGAGATCTCGTCGATCATCTCGCGGCGGGCGAGGGGGTCCACGCCGCCGGTGGGCTCGTCGAGCAGCAGCAGCTCGGGACCGCAGGAGAGCGCCGCGGCGAAGAGCAGCCGCCGCTGCATGCCCTTAGAGAGCCGGCCGAAGGGCCGCTTGCGCTCCACGCCGAGGCGATCCAGCAGCTCGCCGTAGCGCCCGGCGTGCCAGCCCGGGTACCAGCGGGAGAGAAACCGCCCCAGCGCCCGGGCGTCCATCTCGTCGTGGCCCACGGCACGCTCCGGGACGTACCCGACCCTGCGCTTTATGCGCGCCTCGTCCTCCGGATACCGCCCGCCGAAGAGGCGCACCTCCCCGGAATCGGGGCGGCACAGCCCCATGAGTATCCGGAAGAGGGTGCTCTTGCCTCCCCCGTTGGGCCCGACGAGCGCCACCACGTAGCCCGGCTCCACCCGCAGGCTCACCGGCCCGAGCCGGAACGGCGGGTAGGACTTCTCCACCCCCGCCAGGCTCACGACCGCCTCCCGGGCGCCCTCCCCCGCCGTCTCACACCGCCTCATCCTCGTCCCTCCTCTTCGTCTGTTGCCGCACGGCCTGCTCGAAGATCTCGTAGAGCTCTCCGGGCGAGCACCCGGCGCGCAGCCCGTTCTCCACCGCCTCCCGGAAGGCGGCGAGCACCGCAGAGCGGCGGTGCCGGGCGCGCTCCTCCTCACCGATCTCGGCCACCACGGTCCCGAGCCCCTGGCGGGTCCGGACAAGACCCTCCGCCTCCAGATCCTGGTAGGCCCGCCGGGTGGTGATGACGCTGCAGGAGAGATCCTGCGCCAGAGCCCGCACCGGGGGCAGCCTGGTCCCGGGGGGGAGATGGCCGCCCAGGATGAGCTTTCGCAGCTGGCCCTCTATCTGCCGGTACATGGGCTCCGGATCTTCCATCGAGATCCGGACGGGCAGCCGTCCCTCCCCCCGGCTCACGCGAGGAGCTCCCTCCGGCCCACCCGGCGCGCGGCGGCCCGTGCCATGGCGGCGAGGACGGCCGCCCCGAGGAGGACGGCGCCCGCCGCCGCGAGCGGCCCGCCCTCCCGCGCCGCCGCGGCCGCGAGCTCCACCACCCGCAGGCCGAACACCCCCTGAGCGACCCCGGCAAGGGCGGCGAAGAGGGCTATCAGGGGAAACATGAGCAGGTTGTAGACCCTGCCGGAGGTTCCGGTCTCCAGGTACAGGTACAGCCCGCCCCAGGCGAGCGCCGCCCCGAACCACAGCCCCGCGAACCACACGCGCTCCGTCCCCTCGAGCAGCCCGCCCAGCGCCCCGGAGAGCGCGTAGAGGGCGAGGAAGAACAGCGGCACGTTGATGACGGCGGCGGCGAGCATCGAGAGCACCCTCCCGGCCACTATCTCCCCGGGCGAGACGGGCAGGCGCCGCAGAAAGGCGAGCCTCCTGGAGAAGGTGTCCCCCCAGGAGAGCGCGTAGTCCCGCGAGAAGAAGTTGCCCGCGAGCAGGGAGGTTGCAGCGAGAAAGAAGAAGTCCAGATAGAAGACCCTGAAGGCGGCCCCTGCCCCTCCCGGACCCGCGAGCGCCTCGTCCGCGAAGTGCGCGCCCACCACCCCGAAGAAGGACAGCAGCGCCGCCGAAAGCGGGTAGGAGAGCCAGGCCCTCCTCATCTCCCACCCGGCGATCCACCCGGCGTTTTGCAGCGCGCGCATGATCTTCGCCTCCTCTCGCTTCTCTTTACGAGGCCGCCAGCCCGAGCGCCGGGGCCAGAAAGTGCAGCACCACGTCCGCGGCAAAGTGCGCGGCCATCGCGGCCAAGAGCCCCCGCCTCCAGTACAGCCACCCGCAGAGCAAGCCCACCACGCCGTTGGCGGCGAGCACGAAGAGCACCACCGCCCCCCCGAGCCCGCCGAGCGCGGCGGCGAGCGGCAGGTGCCCCGCCCCGAAGAGCAGGGCGGAGATCGCTATCGCGGCCCAGAAGACGCCGCCCGGCGGGCGCTCCCTCCGGAGGAGCCGGGCCCCGGCCCACGCCAGCACGCTCATGGCCCCGAGGCGCAGCCAGATCTCCTCGGTCACCCCGGCTCCGAACGCCGCCAGAAGCCCCTGCCACGCCGGAGGGTGCTCGACCCTCCCGAGCGCCCCCTCCGCAAGCGGCGCGCCGGCCATGCTCGCGGCCGTGAGCACCACCCCCGCGGCGAGCCCGAGCCCCAAGGCGGCGGGAAGCCCCCGGAGCACGGCCCGCCGCCCCTCCCCTCCCGCGAGCAGGGCCCGCACGTCCCACGCCCCGAGCCCGACCCGCCCCCCGAGCCAGAGACCCAGGCCGGCCGCCACCGCGGTGAGCACCAGGCCCTGCACCGCCTGCGCCACAAGCAACGCCCCCACAGAGACCTCCACCCCCGGCGCCCGAGCCAGCAGCCCGGCGCTGTAGGGCACCACCGCCACGGACCCCAACACCCCCGCGGCCACCAGCGCGGCAAATACCCCCGGAAGACCCGGCCGCCCCCCGCCGGCCCCGCTCGCAACGCTCCCCGACATCGTAGGTCGCCTCCTCTCACTCCTGTATATTGTTGATATTCACTATACACAATAGTTCGGAAGGGTCAAGGGAGGGGCGGGCTCGGGTATCATGCGCGAGGAGCGCTCTCTCTGTGTGTGGGCGAACGAGCGTGGGGAGGAGGGAAGAAGATGGGCGAGCGGAGGATCAGCCGTAGGGGGTTTCTCGGGCTCGGCGGCGGCGCGCTGGCCGGGGCCGTGCTGCTGGGGGGGTGTGGTGGCGGAGGAGGAGGCAGCGGGGAGGTGCTCTTCTCCTGGGGGCCGGATGACACGGGGGTTCTGCCGAGGCTCATAGAGCGGTTCAACCGGGAGAACGGCTCCGGGATCACCGTCCGCTACCGGGAGATGCCCTCCGACACCGGCCAGTACTTCGACCAGCTCAGGACCCAGTTCCAGGCCGGCGGGGGGGACATCGACGTCATCGGGGGGGATGTGATCTGGCCGGCCCAGTTCGCGGCGAACGGCTGGATCGTGGACCTCTCCGACCGGTTCGAGGACGCCGGCCGGTTCCTCGAAGGGCCCATGCAGGCGATGACCTACGAGGGCAAGGTCTACGGCGTCCCCTGGTACACCGACGCCGGGCTGCTCTACTACCGCAAAGACCTCCTGGAGAAGAGCGGGTACTCGGAGCCGCCCAGAACCTGGGACGAGCTCAAGGAGATGGCCCTGCGCG
>Ga0068704_100279_pt1 | contig 20386 bp, 19 predicted proteins | sample CeladaPassaD2F12_FD_62225 | JGI IMG/M metagenome (GOLD analysis project Ga0068704, IMG submission 62225) | Cellulose-adapted microbial communities from the Joint BioEnergy Institute, USA - Passage D2F12 | ecosystem: Engineered > Bioreactor > Continuous culture > Unclassified | place: USA, Joint...
GTGCTTGATGAGGGTGTTGGAGGCCGGACCCCATCTGGGGTTGCCGAGGCTGATGCAGATGGTGGAGTTGTGGTTTGTGATGTTGTTGTTGATCAGGCGCACGCCCCTGGCGTTTACCGTGACGCTCGAGGACTCGTCGCCGGGGTTCCTCGGCGGAGCGGAGCCGACGAGGTCGAGGTCCTGCACGGTCACGTAGTCGGCGCTGCGTCTGATCCAGAGCCGGCCCCGGATCTCGGCCCGCGCTCCGGGGGCGCTGCGCAGGGTGAGCCTCGCGTCTTCCCTGCCGCCGCGGGAGAGGATGATCTCTCCGTCGGATATGTAGGTTCCTTCGAGGAGGCAACCGGTCTGGCCTGGGCTGAGGGAGTCTGCGAGGCGCTGGACGGAGGGGAAGGGGTCTTCTATGCTGCCGCTTGCGCCCTCGGAGCCCTCCGGTGAGGCATACAGCGTGCAGACGTCCGGCTCCCCGGAACAGGCAGCGAGCAGCAGGGCCGCCGCCACGATCGAGAGCGCTGCCGCTAGCGTTTTGCTCTTCACCGGCAGATTCTACCCGACGCGGATCAGTCGCCGGACATGCTCCGGCCGCAACCGTTCTTTCGTATCGTTTGGGAGGTGGGTGACATGGCGAACCTCGACGGGCCCGTGACGGTGCTGTACGTAATCGGCAACGGCCGCAGCGGGTCCACCCTGTTGGACGTGGTCCTCGGCAATCACCCGTTGATAGAGAGCACCGGGGAGAGGGTCCACCTGACCCGTACGGGCTGGGTGAGCCGGCGGGCAACGGAGGCGGCCGACGAGCGGAAGCGGCGGGTGCCGCTGTGCTCCTGCGGAGGACGCATCGATGTGCTCTACGCCGGAGAGGACGAGGTCTGCCCGTTTTGGAAGAGGGTGAGGGAGGAGTGGGAGCTGCGTGCCGGTGCCGGGGACATCGAGAGGTATCCCGGGCTTCAGGAGACCTTCGAGCGTCACAGGAGATGGCCACGCCTGCTGCGCGAGCGCCGGAGCCCTTCCCCCGAGTTCCGGGCCTACGCCCGGCTGACGCGGGCGCTTTTTGAGGCCATCCGCGCGGCCAGCGGGAAGCCCGTAATAGTGGACTCCAGCAAGTCCCCTCCGTGCGCCTTCCCGCTCGCGCTCGTGCCCGGCATCGACCTCCGGGCCATCCATCTGGTGCGTGATGTGAGGGGTGTGATCTCCTCGCGCAGAAAGGCCTTCAAGAAGAACGTCCTGGCCGGGATAGAGTGGGACCACGAACCCCATCCCGTCTGGCACTCCGCCTGGTGGTCCAGCCTTCGGTGGTCGGCCATCAACCTGGAGGCCGAGATGGTGTGCCGGTGGCTGGGACCGGGGAGGGCGATCCGGCTGCGCTACGAGGACTTTCTGTCCGACCCCGAGGGTTCTCTGCGCAGGGTGGGTTCCCTGGCGGGGCTGGACCTCTCCGGGCTGGCGAGGGCCGTGGCCTTCGGGGAGGCGATGCGGGTGGGGCACGACGTCGGCGGCAACAGGCTGCGGATGTCCGGGAGCGTGAGGCTCAGGCCCGAGGCGGGGAGCTGGGAGGGGAGCCTCTCCCCCGCGGAGCGCCGGCTCGCGCTGCGCATCGCCGGGCCGCTCATGCGCCGCTACGGCTACGCCGGCCGAGGCGCCGGAGAGCGTCCAGCGCGAGCTTAGCCCGCAGCCGCAGCGGGGTGTCCTCCTCCGAGACGAAGATGCGCGGCCAGTCGTAGACCGAGCCCTCCGCCCTCCACTTGGTCGCGCAGGCGTAGCGGTAGCCCGCCCGGCGGGCGGCGAGGATTGCGGGGCGGCTGAGATCCCCGTACGGGTAGCACAGCCCCTCCACCGGGAGGCCGAGCTCCTCCTGCAAGAGACGCCGGCTTCCGGCCACCTCCCGCTCCAGCTCCTCCCCCTCGACGTGCGAGAGGCGCGGGTGGGTCGTGGTGTGCGAGCCGACCTCCATCCCACGCCCGGAGGCTTCCCGCAGGCCCGCGGCGTCCAAAAGCTCTAGCCGCGGCCTCGTCCCTCCCCGGTGCTCCCAGGTGTTCTCTTTGCCCAGCATCCCGGCGACCGCGAAGACCGTCGCGGTGAACCCGAGGCGCTCGAGCACCGGCACGGCGGTCTCCAGAAAGTCCCGGTAGGCGTCGTCGAAGGTGAGCCCGACGAGGCGGCGCCCCCGGCCTGCCTCCGCGGCCGCGCGCAGCTCGCGCATGCAGACGCCGCGCAGCCCCGCGCTTCGGAGCGCGAGCATCTGCTCCGCGAACCTCTCCGGTGAGACGCACAGGTCGTCCGGGCCCGCGGCGGGGCGGCTTATGGAGTGGTACATGAGCACCCGCGGCAGGCGGCGGATCACGTCCCCTCCCCGGTTCGCTGCGGTCTGCGGGCGGCCTCTGTCACGGGGTCAGGGTGGCACCGGGCGCCGCGAAGGTCAAGGGCTAGCACCTAAGTGCCCGGGCGGTCCTAACACCCGCAGGCACTTTGTTCTGCTTAAGGGGCGCCTGTTGGCCGCCGCCCTTCCGGCTCTCGCCCGGCCCCTTTACGCTTGTGTGCGGAGAGGCTGTGTCGGCGAGCTTCGGAGAGGGATCTGGTGGGCTCACGCAACAGGGTTTTCGCCGGAGGGGGGATGTCTGAGGGTTTGCTGGCCCCCCCGGGCGGCCTGCCGGGGCCCAGGGTGCTCCCCGGGTTCGCGCTGCCCGGCGCGGCGGGGAGGCAGCGGTTTGCGGCGGCGGGGCTTGCCGCCGCGGACGCGGCGCTGGCGGCGGCGGTGTGGGCCCTGGCGCTCGGGCTGCAGGGCGTGTGGGGCCGGGGAGGCCCCTCGGAGGTGGCGCTCGCGGCGATCGCTCCGAGCGTGGCGGTCTGGGTCGGCCTGCGGGCGCTCCTCGGGCTCTACCCGGGGTACGGGCTCGACGGCGTTCAGCGGCTGCGCCGCCACGTCTGGTCCGTGCTCTTCGCCCTGGCGCTGCTGGCGGTCTTCGCGGTGGGCTTTCATGTGGGCGACAGGCTCTCGCGGCTCATGCTGCTGCTCGCCTTCGGCGGGCTCCTTCTCGCCGCGCCCTTCGTCCAGTATGCCGCCAGGCGGGCGCTGCGGAGGGCGGGGGTCTGGGGCAAGCCCGTGGTGGTGCTCGGCTACCCCGGTACGGGGGAGTCCTTTCTGGGGCACCTCGGGCGGGAGTGGGACCTCGGCTACCGGCCGGCGGCGCTCTTCGACTACAACCTGCTCCCCGCCGGGGAGGGATACAGGGAGGCGCCCTACGAGAAGACGCTGCGCGACGCGGCGGCCTGGGCGCGCAGGAGGCGGGTGGACACCTGCATCTTCGCCACGCCCCACACCCGCCGCGAGCAGCTCGCCGAGATGATCTCGGTGGCCAGCGAGAGCTTCCGGGAGGTGATCGTCATCCCCAACCTGGACGGCGTGGCCAACTCCGCGGTGGTGGCCCGAAACCTCGCCGGGACGTTCGCGGTCGAGGTCCGGTACAACCTCCTCGACCCGTGGGCGCAGAGGGCCAAGCGTGCGCTGGACCTGCTGCTGGCGGGCGCTCTGGGGCTCGCGCTCGCCCCGCTGCTGCTCCTTCTGGCGCTCCTGATCCGCCTGGACTCCCCGGGAGCGGCCCTCTTCCGCCAGAGAAGGCCGGGGAAGGACGGCAGGACCTTCTGGGTGTGCAAGTTCCGCACCATGCACGCCGACGCCGAGGATCGCCTTGCCCGGCTCTTCGAGGAGGAGCCCGCCCTTGCGGAGGAGTTCCGGCGCCACGGCAAGCTCCGGGACGACCCCAGGGTCACGCGGGTGGGGCGCTTTCTCAGGAAGACCAGCCTGGACGAGCTGCCCCAGCTATGGAACGTGATAAAGGGAGAGATGAGCCTTGTGGGGCCGCGACCCTACCTGGACATCCAGCGCTCCCAGATCGACGAGCACGAGCGGTTCATCCTGCGGGTGCCTCCGGGGATAAGCGGGCTCTGGCAGGTGAGCGGCCGCAGCGACACCACGCTGGAGGAGCGGGTGCGGCTGGACACCTACTACGTCATGAACTGGTCGGTGTGGCTGGACCTGATCGTCCTGGCCCGCACGGTGCTGGTGGTGCTCCGGGGGAGCGGAGCCTACTGAGCCTGGCCCGGCTCTTCCTCCCTCCGGAGGCGCTCCAGCGCGCCCTCCACGTACTCCAGCAGCTGCCGGAGCGAGGCGCGGTAGGCGTGTGCGGTCAGCCCGTAGGGGTCGGGGATCTCCTCTCCGTCAGCCCCGTCGGCGGCGTAGCCCCGCAGGGTGTGGACCTTGCCCGAGGGGCCGAAGCTCCGCTCTATCTCCCGCAGGTGGCGCGGGCCCATCACGAGCACCAGGTCGGCCCGCTCCAGCAGCTCGCGGCTCACCCGCCGGGCCCGGTGCCCCTCGTCCCGGATGCCGATCTCCGCCAGCGCCTCGCGGGCGTAGGGCGCCATCCCCGCGTTCTCCAGCGCGGCCACCCCCGCGCTCTCCGCCCGGTAGGGGAGGCCCCGCTCCTGGGCCAGGGCGTTGAAGAGGGCCGCCGCCATGGGGCTGCGGCAGATGTTCGCCGTGCACACGAAGAGCACGGTCTTGGGCCTCTCTTTCGCGGCGCTCATCTCTCCTCCGCTCGCAAAGCTCTCCGGTGCCCGGATTATAACGGGGGAGGGTTTTAGCCTCCCGGGACGGGATATCCTAGAATACGGGCGTCTTTTTCGCGAGGAGGTGGAAGAGGGTGGTCGAGGAGCTCAAGCCCGAGCGTCTGTACCGGCGTTGCGACCCCGAGAGCCTGCCCTTCAAGACCACCGAGGAGCTCGAGGAGCTGGACGGGGGCATGGGCCAGCCGCGGGCGGTCGAGGCGGTCCGCTTCGGCATCGGGATCGAACGCCCCGGCTACAACATCTACGCGCTCGGGCCCCCCGGCACCGGCAAGCACGCCCTGGTCCGCCACTTTCTGCAGGCCAGGGCGGCGGAGCGCCCCGCGCCCTCCGACTGGGTCTACGTCCACGACTTCGCGCACCCGAACCGGCCGCGGGCCATAGAGCTGCCGCCGGGCATGGGCACCCGGCTGCGGCGGGACATGGAGCAGCTGGTGGAGGAGCTCAGGCCTGCGCTCTCCAGCGCGTTCGAGGGCGAGGAGTACCAGGCCCGCCGCCGGGCGATCGAGGAGGAGTTCGCCGAGCGCTCCAACCGGGCCTTCGCCGAGCTGCGCCGCAGGGCGCAGGAGCGGGGCCTGGCGCTGCTGCAGACCCCCATGGGGTGGGTGTTCGCCCCGCTGCGCGACGGGCAGGTGCTCTCGCCGCAGGAGCTGCAGCAGCTGCCCGAGGAGGAGCGCACCCGCCTGGAGCGGGAGGTGGAGGAGCTGCAGCAGGAGCTGCAGCGGGTGCTCTCCCAGGACATCCCCCGCTGGCAGCGCGAGATGCAGCGCAAGCTCAGGGAGCTGAACCGCGAGGTGACCAACTTCGCCGTGGGCTCCCGGATAGAGGAGCTCAGGGAGGAGTACGCGGAGTTCGAGGAGGTCGCCGAGTACCTGGAGGAGGTGCGCCGGGACATCGTCCAGAACGCCCGGGAGTTTCTCGGCCAGGACAGGGACGTGCAGGAGCCGGGGCGGGAGGAGCGCACCCAGCCTCCCCCGTCCCGCCGCTACCAGGTCAACGTCCTGGTCGACAGGGGGGGCATGGACAGGGCGCCCGTCATCTACGAGGACAACCCCACCTACCAGAACCTGCTCGGGCGGGTGGAGTACATGGCCCAGATGGGGGCGCTCGTGACCGACTTCAACCTCATCCGCCCCGGGGCCCTGCACCGGGCCAACGGGGGCTACCTCATCCTCGACGCCCGCCGGCTGCTCATGCAGCCCTTCGCCTGGGAGGGCCTCAAGCGGGCGCTGCGCTCGCGGCTCTTGCGCATCGAGTCGCCGGGGCAGATGGTCGGCCTGATCAGCACGATCTCGCTGGAGCCCGAGCCGATCCCCCTCGACGTGAAGGTGGTGCTGCTGGGGGACCGGCTGCTCTACTACCTGCTCTCGGCCCTCGACCCCGAGTTCGTCCAGCTCTTCAAGGTCGCGGCGGATTTCGACGAGGAGGTGGACCGCGATGGGGAGAACGACCTCCTCTACGCCCGGCTCATCGGGACCATCGCGCGCCGGGAGGGGCTCAGGCCCTTCGACCGCACGGGGGTGGCGCGGGTCATAGAGCACGGTTCGCGGCTCGCCGGGGACTCCGGCAAGCTCTCCATCCACGTCGAGAGCCTCGCCGACGTGCTGCGCGAGGCGGACTATTGGGCCTCCCGCAACGGCAACGGCGCGGTCACCGCCGCGGACGTGCAGAGGGCCATCGACGCCCGCACCTACCGCTCCGACCGGCTGCGCGAGCGGGTGCAGGAGCAGATCCTGCGCGGCACCCTGCTCATAGACACCGAGGGCGAGCGGGTCGGGCAGGTCAACGGGCTCTCGGTCATAGAGCTCGGCGGTTTCGCCTTCGGGCGGCCGAGCAGGATCTCCGCCCGCGTCCGGATGGGGCGGGGCGAGGTGGTGGATATCGAGCGGGAGGTGAAGCTCAGCGGGCCCATACACTCGAAGGGCGTCCTGATCCTCGCGGGCTTTCTGGGCGGCCGCTACGCCTCGGAGCGGCCGCTCTCGCTCTCCGCCAGCCTGGTCTTCGAGCAGAGCTACAGCGGCGTGGAGGGGGACTCGGCCTCCTCGGCCGAGCTCTACGCCCTGCTCTCGGCCATCTCGGGGGTGCCGCTGAAGCAGTCCCTGGCGGTGACCGGCTCGGTCAACCAGCACGGCGACGTCCAGGCGATCGGCGGGGTGAACGAGAAGATAGAGGGCTTCTTCGACATCTGCCGCAGGCGCGGCCTGACCGGGGAGCAGGGGGTTGTCATCCCGCGCTCCAACGTCCAGCACCTGATGCTCCGCCGGGACGTGGTGGAGGCCGTGGAGCGGGGCGAGTTCCACATCTACCCGGTGCGTACGGTCGACGAGGGGATGGAGCTGCTGACCGGGCTCCCGGCGGGCGAACCGGACGAGGAGGGGCGCTTCCCGGAGGACACGGTGAACGGCATGGTGGAGCGGCGGCTCGCGGAGCTCGGCGAGAAGATGCGCGCGCTCGCGGCGCGCTCCTCGGGGGAGGACGGGAATGGCTGAGCCCGGATCCTTCGTGCGGCGGGTGCTCGTCGTTCTCGACGCCTCCCCCCAGAACCCCGCGGTGCTCGAGAGCGCGGCGGAGCTCGCCGCCCGCCTGCGCAGCGAGCTTCTGGCCATGTTCGTGGAGGACGCCAATTTGCTGCGGCTCGCCGAGCTGCCGTTTCTGAGGGCCGTGGACCCGTTCTCGGGAGCGGCGAGGGAGCTGAACGGGATGACCATGGAGCGGGGGATGCGGGCCTACGCGCGCCGGGCGCAGGAGACGCTGCGGCAGGTGGCCGCGGGCCGGAGGGTTCGCTGGTCGTTCAGGACGGTGCAGGGGACGGGGATCTCGAGCGTCGTCTCCGCGGCCTCCGGGACGGACCTGATCGTGCTGAGCAGCCCGGCGGGGCTCGCCGACGCGGAGGTGCGGCAGACGCTCGCGGAGCGCGGCGGCGCGGTCCTCGTGCTGGGCGGCCGCCTGCGCCCGGGCGGCACCGTCGTGGCCGTGTGGTCCGGCGACCCCGAGTCCGGCCGGGCCCTGGAGGCCGCCGCCTACCTGGCGGGCTCCTGGCGGGCGCCGCTCGTGCTGCTGGTGCCTCCGGAGAGGTCCGGAGGCAGCGCGCCGGAGTTGCCGGGGCTCCCCGGAGCCGCTTCGCGCACGCTGCAGCGCTTCGACGAGCCTTGCCTCTCGAGCGCCCTCAGGGAGGTGGGGGACACGGGGCTTCTGGTCCTGCCCTTCAGCGCCGGCATGAAGCTGCGCGGGCTCCTCGAGGAGGCGCGCTGGCCGGTGCTGCTCGTAGCCTAAGCGGCGGCCGGGGGTTAGAAGATCCCCCGCGCTTGCGGTATACTCCCCTCCCGAGCACGGGCCGACGTAGCTCAGTTGGTAGAGCAGCTCACTCGTAATGAGCAGGTCAGCGGTTCGAGTCCGCTCGTCGGCTCTCTTTTTTTGCCCGATTTGCAGGGAAAACGCAGAGCAGCAAAGAGGCCCCGGCCCGAAGCCGGGGCTTTTTGACGCCACGCTGACGCCACGGCGGGTCAGCCGAGGGCCTCGTCTATCCCGTCGGCGGTGGCGCGGCCCATCGAGGGCATCCAATGGCTGTAGCGGTCGAGGGTGAGCTGTATGCTGGCGTGCCCGAGCGACTTCTGCACGTAGGTCGGGTGGACGCTGGAGCTTCCCGCCGGGCGGGGAGATGGGCTTGATCAGGTATCGAGGCATGCCCTGTCGAGGGGCGGGGGGCTTTGTCGGATCGCCGACGAGCCCGCCTGCGGCTCCAGGCGCTCGCTCCTGGAGGAGAGGTTGCTTACGGTCCCTCTCCCGCGGGCCCGGTGGCGCCGACCGCCGGCCGGGCGAGGAAGGCGAAGTGGTAGGGGAACCCCTCGACCGGGTCGGCGGAGAACCCGGCTTCTTCTAGCATGCTCCTGCCCTCCTCGGGGGAGAGGGAGACCTCGCGCGGGGGGCCCATCTCTCGCTCCACGTCGCTGCGCCAGTCTACGCAGAGGAGAAACCCGTCGGGCGCGAGCAGGCGCCGCATCTCCGCCAGAGCCGTCTCGCCCACCACCTCGTGCAGCACGTTCACCGCGAGGATGCGGTCCGCGACGCCGCTCTCGAGCTGTACCCGGTTCTCCTCCACGAGGTGCGTCCTGACGTTCGGCAATCCCGCTCTCTCCACGCGTTCGCGCAGCCTCTCCACCATCTCCGGGCTCTCGTCCACCGCGTGCACCACTCCTCGCGGCAGACGCCGGGCCAGCGGGACGGCGAGGATTCCGATCCCCGCGCCGTAGTCCACCACCGTCTCGCCGCCGCGGAGATCCAGGAGGTCCAACACCCGCTCGTTGGGCAGGAACTCCTGGCGTTCGGGGTGCTCCAGCTGCTCCGCGCGAGCCGGGTCGAACTTGTGGGGGCGCCGACTCACGCCACCCGTCCCGCCCCGCGCGGGAGACGGTCCAGCCCGAAGGCTTCCACGAGGGCTCCCTTGGGCAGAGCGCCCACCACCGCCTTGGGCTCCCGCCCGGGCTCGAAGAACGCTATGGTCGGTATGCTCGATACCCCGAACCGCGCCGCCAGCTCCGGCTCGGCATCCACGTCGACCTTGACGACCTTGACCGACCCCTCGTAATCCCGCGCCAGCTCGTCCATCACCGGGGCCACCATCCGGCACGGCCCGCACCACGCCGCCCAGAAGTCCACCACCACGGGGATCTCCGAACCGAGCACCTCCCCGTCGAACGTTTCAGCCGTCACCGCTACCGGCTTCGACACAGCAGCACCTCCTCGCCGTTTAATAACCACATCGTTATATAGTATAGCACGGGATGCTGCGGGCGTGGTAGCGGGGGTTGGGCGTCGGGTTCACCGCCCGTAGGAGACGAGGCGGGCCATGCCGGTCTCCATGTGGTAGGCGTTGTGGCAGTGGAAGAACCACTCGCCGGGGTTGTTTGCGACGAGGTCGAAGGAGAGCTCGCCCATGTGCGGCTCGACGAGCGCCGTGTCCTTGAAGGGGCCACGGCCGGTGCCGTTGCGCACCTGGAAGAAGTGGCCGTGCAGGTGCATGGGGTGCCACATCATGCTGTGGTTCTGCAGGTTGAAGCGCACCCACTCGCCCTCGCGGACTTCGAGGGGATCGGCGTCGGGGTAACGCTGGCCGTCTATGTGCCAGGCGTAGCTCCCCATGTCTCCGGAGAGGGTCAGCTCGTGGGTGCGGTCGGGGCCGGAGAAGAGGCCGTCTTCGGGGAAGGAGCGCTCTCCGGCGTCGCGCAGATCGGCGTAGGAGAGGAGCCTGCCCCCGAGCTCTGGCGGCCGCGCGTTCGCCGGGGGCGGCGACTCCCCGCGGCTCTCCTCGTACCGGAGCAAGGCCCGGGCCAGCCCGTCCTTGCCCTCGGGGACGGCGGCGAGCTGCCAGACGCCGGGGTTGTTCGCTTCGAGGATCGCGTCGTAGCGTTCGCCCATCCCGATCCTGACGGCATCCACGGTTACGGGTCTTACGGGCAGGCCGTCGGCGTGGGTGACGGTGAGCCGGTGCCCGGCGGCGGCGAAGCGGAAGACCGTGTCGGAGGAGGGGTTCATCAGGCGCAGGCGTACCCTGTCGCACCGCCTGACGGCCAGGGATGCGGGATCTTCGGCGGCGCGGCCGTTGACGAGGTAGTAGGGGTAGTCCACGGCGCCCGACATTGCGGGCCCTCCTCCCGGGCCGCCCATCATCCCGCCCATGCCGCCCATCATCCCGCCGGCGCCCCGCAGCTCTGCGAGGGCATCTTCTGGGGTGCCGAAGACGCCGTCGAGCCAGTCATCGAGCAGCAGGGTGTACTCGCGGTCGTAGGAGAGTTCCTCCCTCTTCGGCTCCACGATCAGGGGACCGTAGAGGCCGCGGTCGAGCTGGAGCCCGACGTGCGAGTGGTACATGTAGGTTCCGGCGGTCGGGACCACGAACTCGTAGACGAACTCCTCGCCGCTCCGTACGGGGGGCTGGGTGACGTCCGGGACGCCGTCCATGGGGTTCTCTACCGGAAGGCCGTGCCAGTGTATCGTCGTGCCGGCCGGGAGCGCGTTCTTCAGCCGGACGCGCAGGGTGTCGCCCTCGGTCAGGCGGAGCTCCGGTCCCGGCACGCCCCCGTCGTAGCCCCAGGTGGAGAACTCGCGACCCGCTATCTCGAACCCCGCCGGCGCCGCCTCGAGGGCGTACTCCCGGACGCGGCCCGTTCCGGACGCGCGGGCCGGCGAGGGGAGCCTCTGTCTCCCGTCCGTGGACAACACCCCGCAGCCGCCGAGCGCGAGGCCCCCGAGGCCCGCGCCCGCGAGCCCGAGGAACTTCCTGCGGTCGATCGCCCGGCTCACGACGCGCGGTCCGACTCGCGCTCTATGCGCTCTACGTCGAGGCCCAAGATCCACTTGCTCCCTGTCTTCACAATCCTCAGGGCGTGCACGCTCGTCCGTCCCGTCTTGCGGGCGGGGCCCCGGGCCGCCTCCGAGCCCGCTTGCGCCAGGGATACGCGGAGGTGCCGAACAGGATGACTGGGCTCATATACCCGCTCCTGCGATGCCGGCCGGTCATACAGAGAGCATCTCCTTCGGGCTCGACGCCATCTTGCGGATAATATCCTACGTCCGGCATTATCCCCCGTCTCGTAGCGGCAGGCGTCTTTCGTAGCTTCGCAGATCGTGGCGACATCCGGGCGGCAGCGGATCTCCGAAGGCTCGATGGCTGCTGGGCCACCACCCGGTCCCTCGTCCGGGAGCCTGCCGGACGCTCGCTTGCCCGGCCGTCCCGCTCCCCGGCCACGGGGAGGCCCATCCGCTTTCGCTTCTCGCGCAGGACGGAGGCCGCGCCCATCGCCGTGCATCCGCCCGTGCGTTGTCGCCGTTTGCGCCGGGCTCCCGGTTGAGGCGCTACGCAAGAGGGATCGCCTCCCGGTTCTCGTACAGCATGAGCAACGCCATCGCGACCAGGAAGACGGCGAAGCCCCTCTTGAGCGCGTGCTGGGGGACGAAGCGCACCAGATACGCTCCGGCGAAGCTGCCGGTCACCGCCAGCACGACGAAGAGCGACACGAGCCCCCATGGAACCTCCGCCTCGCCGAGGTACCCCGCGAACCCCGCGAAGGAGTTCACCGCGACGATCAGCAGCGAGGTCCCGACCGCCGCCTCCATCGGGACCCCGCCGAGGAGCGCCAGGGCGGGCACGATCAGGAACCCCCCGCCCACGCCCACCAGGCCCGTGAGGACCCCGACCCCCATCCCCGGCGCGGCGAACCTGAGAAGCAGCCTCCCGGCAGAGCCGCCGGACGGGGGCTCTCCGCGAGCCTCGCCCGGCTCGCCGTTGCGCAACATGAAGAGGGCGGCGATCAACATCACCGCGGCGAACAGCGAGAGCTGGACCGCGCCGCTCAAGAAGCCGGCCAGGTGAGCCCCCAGGTAAGCGCCCGCCGCCGCGATGGTGCCGAAGACGAGCGCCACGCGAAGCCTCACGCGGTCTCTCCTCCAGTGTTCGGCGGCTCCGAAGAGGCTCGTCAGCCCGACCACGGCGAGGCTCGCCGCGACGGCCTCCTTCGCGCCAAACCCAAAGGCATATACCAGGATCGGTACCGCGAGTACGGACCCGCCGCCGCCCAAGAGGCCGAGCGCGAGCCCCATCAAGAGCGCGAGAAGCAGCCCGACGACGCCCATCAAGATCCAGTACCCCTCATCCGCAGACCAGAGTCCCCCAGCGGTCGAGTACATGCTCTTAACACAATATTACAATACAGTAAATCAACTCGCCGTCAAGGCTGGACGGCCGCGGGGGAGGAGCGAGGCTCGCTCCTCCGGGCGGCGGGTCGCGGTTTTCCCCGGAGCGCTCTCCCGCGGGGCGGATGGGCGGATGCCGGAAGGGGCATTGGTCGCCTGCGCCTCCAGGCGCGGCGGGCAAGAGACAGGCGCTTCCTGGTCCCCAGGATGCCTTACGAACCCGGCGTCCCGCCGGGCGCCTTGCGCGTCCTTGATAAACACGAACATCACCGTATAATGATCTAACGATATAAGCTCGCAGGAGATGATGGTTGATGGGTGATGGCCTAAAGGTTCTTTTGGGTGTGCTCTCTGGGGCCGTCCTCGTTTTGCTGGCGGTCGCGGCTTTCGCCGGTGGCGGCATGGGGCAGATGATGGGCGGGATGATGGGCGGCGGGATGTTCGGCGTGTTGTCCATGCTGCTCTTCTGGGTACTTCTTGTAGCGCTGGTCGTGGCCCTGATCTTCTGGATCGTGCAGATGCCGCGGCGCTAGTCGCACCCACGACGAACGGAGGAGGAAGAGATGGCTACCGGACAGGGAAGCTACACCATTTCGAGGGAGACGGATCTCCCCTTCGACGAGGCGGTCGAGAAGGTCCGCGGGCTGCTCCAGGAGGCCGGGTACGGGGTGCTCTGCGAGATAGACGTCAAGGCCAAGCTAGAGGAGAAGCTGGGCATCGAGCGCGAGCCCTACGCGATCCTCGGCGCCTGCAACCCGCCGCTGGCCGACGAGGGGCTGGACGCCGAGCCGGAGCTCGGGGCGCTATTGCCCTGCAACGTGATCGTCTACCAGCGGGAGGGCCGCGTGCGCGTGGCCGCCGTCGAGCCGCAGGCGATGCTCTCCGTGGTGGGCAACGAGGAGCTAGACCGGATCGCCGGGCAGGTGCGGGAGGATCTTACCCGCGTAATCGAGCGGGTGGCGGGTAGCTAGGGGCATGTTCTTCCGGGAAGTCTTGAACGAGGATCTCGGCTGCGCCTCCTATGTCGTCGCCGGCGGCGGCGAGGCGGCGGTCGTGGACCCAAAGTGGGAGATAGAGGAGTACCTGCGGATCGCCGAGGAGAACGGCTTCGACATAGCCCACATCCTCGAGACGCACAACCACGCGGACCACGTCTCCGGCAAGGGGCGTCTGGCGGAGGCGACCGGGGCGAAGATCCACATCTCGAAGGACGCCGGTGTGGAGTACGATCACGAGCCGCTCTCGGACGGCGACGTGGTCGAGGTGGGCGGCGTGCGCCTCGTCGCGCTTTCCACCCCCGGGCACCGGCCGGAACACATGTCGTTCCTGGTCGAGGACACGAGCCGCTCCGGATCGCCGTGGGTGGTCCTCACGGGAGACTTCCTCTTCGTCGGGGACCTCGCCCGCCCCGACCTCGCCGTCGAGGCCGAAGAAGGGGCACGGGGCATCTTCCGCTCGCTGCGCAGGCTCGAGCACCTCGAAGACTTCGTCGAGGTGAAGCCGGGGCACATCGGCGGTTCGCTCTGCGGAGGGGCCGGGATGAGCCGGAAGCCCGGCTCCACCGTCGGCTTCGAGCGGCGCTTCAACGAGTACCTGAGGATCGAGGACGAGGAAGAGTTCGTCCGGGCTCTCACCGCCGAGCAGGCCCCGCAGCCGCCGAACTTCGAGCGGATCGTCGAGCTCAACCGCGGCCCGCTCCTGACGGAGGCCGCCTCGCTCGAGCCCCTGCTGCCCCGGCGCGCGAAGGAACTCGTCGAGGCGGGCGCGATCCTGATCGACGGGCGCGACCAGCGCGAGTTCGACGCCGCCCATGTTCCCGGCTCTATCAACGTGACCATGAACCAGTCGGGCGTCGGCACGCGCGCGGCGTGGGTCGTGGGCCCGGAGGCCGAGGTCGTAACGGTCGCCGACGGAGACGAGAGAGCCCGCCGGATGGCGCGCATGCTGGAGGCCGTCGGTTTCCGTAAGGTGCGCGGCTATCTCGCCGGGGGGCTCGGCGGCTGGCGCGCCGCCGGCTTCGGGGTCGGGAGCACCCCCGCCATAGACGTACCCACCCTCGCGGAGCGGCTGCGGCGGGATGAGGTCGCGCTCCTCGACGTGCGCGGTGCCGAGGAGTGGGAGGCCGGACACGTGGAGGGCTCGATCCACGTCCCCTACCAGAGCCTCCGGGACGGCGTGCCGGAGGAGGTGCGCAACGCCGGGAAGCCGCTCGCCGTCGCCTGCTCCGGGGGCATAAGGAGCGCCATCGCCGCCTCCCTGCTCAAGCGGTCCGGGGTAGAGGGCGTCCAGCACGTCGCCGAAGGCGGCGTCCCCGACCTGGAGAAGGCCGGCGTCGATCTGAGGCGGTGAGAAACCCCGAATCTCGCGAGGGGTAGGCGCGATCCTCCACACGCCGCTTCAGCGAGACCGGCGGAGTTCGCGTGCTTTGCTCGGGAGGGCCGGGGTTTGAGCTACAGCCAGAGCGTGGCCCGCCACGTGAAGTAGGCCGCGGTCAGCACCAGGACCACCCCGAGCCCCTTCTCGACCGCGGCCCGGTAGCGGTAGAGCCAGCCCGAGCCGAGCGAACCGCCGCCTAGGGCACCGGCCGCGACCAGCACGGCCCCCTGGCCAATCCCAAGCCCGAACATTACCAAGGCCCCCATGGCCGGGCTGCCGCTCGCCGCCACCGCCGTAAGCACCGAGGGGAGTATGAGGGCGCAGGTCGGGCAACCCGCGAGCCCGAACGGCATGCCGAGCAGGAAGGCGCCGAGCAAGCCGCGTTTCGCGCGCTCCACGTCGGGGACCGCGAGCATCGGCACGCCGAGGCGCAGCAGCCCCAGGGCCCGCAACCCCATCACCCACAACACGGGCGCCAGCAGCCCGTACCACAGCCAGATCGAGCGGTTCAGCAGCGTCAAAAGCGCCAGTCCCAGCATCCCGAAGGCGATGCCGAGCACCGCGTACACCGTGCTCACGCCGAGAGCGAAGGCGAGGCTCAGTACCGCCGCGCGCTCCCGCGTGAGCTTCTCCTCGCCCGACACGTAGCCTACGACCGCCGGGACCATCGGGTATGTGGCCGGGGTCAGCCCCAGCGCCACCCCGGCAACCACCGCCAGCAGCAGGCCCAGCGGAGAGCCGGATTCGAGATGCCGCAGCCCCCACGCCAGATACGGCTCCAGCCACGCCAGTACGCGCGCTATCCAGTCGATGTCCCTTCCTCCCTCGCTTCTTTTCTCGCCGCCACGGACGGCCCGGCTGGACGGAAACGCCCCGCCGCCGAATGCCAGAACGCCCGAAACCCCCTGCACGGGCCGTAAGCCACCCCGCGGGCGTCATCCGTGCAGAGCTGCGCCTCGACCATCCGCCCGGAAGGTCTTTTCGCCGCCATCATCCCGGCACATATTACTGTATTGCCAAGTAATGCATAAGAGCGGCTTCGTTGTTGTATCATGTTGGTGCGGTGCTCGGGGTACGGAAGACGGCGCTGAGGGTTCTGGTCCTGATCGTGGTGGTCTGGGCGGCGCTCGCCGTGATCGGCGGTGCGGTCTACGTTGCCAAGCGGGGCGGGGATTCCGGCCACGGCGCCGCGATCAAGAAGACCGGGCTCGGGCTCTGCGCCGTGACCGTGGCCGTTCTGTTGGGCAAGGGCATGGGGTGTGTGCGGCGTCCGCGGCCCGAGCGAGGATTCGTGGTGGTGGCGGGGAAACCCCGCGAGGACGTGCCTCGCCCGATCTTCCGCCCGAACCGCGCGCGGCCCGGGCCATCGCTGACCAGGCTTTTGCAGGTCTTCCGGACCTGAGCGTCCTCCTGTGCGGGGCGCATCCTGCGCCCCCGGCGTCCGTTTTGTCAGGGTAGCAAGGCGCTTCGCTCGAGGGCGCGCTCGGGCGGGGCATACGAGGCACGAGCCTCGTCCGACGGGGGGACGAAGCATGGCAGGGGTTCGGCGGAAGAAGGGAGCCAGAACAGCAGAAGCCGGACGCGAGGGCAGCTCGCACCGGCGGGGCCGGTATGGATTCGGCGGGGTCGCGATCCTGCTCTGCGCTGCGGTCTCCGTGGCCGTGGCGGCGGACCACTGGGCCAACGCCGGCGAGGTCTACGGCGGCGTTCGGGTCGGTGAGGTGGAGGTGGGCGGGAAGACGCCCGGGGAGGCCCGCGAGGCCCTCGGGGCCCACGCTGCCGGGCTGCGGGGGGTGCGGCTCGACGGGCCGCGGGACGTCTCCTTCTCCACCGAGGAGCTTGGTGCGAGCTACGACATCGCCGCCACGGTGGAGAGGGCCTACGCCGTCGGCCGTCGCGGCAGCGTCGCGGAGCGGCTCTCCGAGAGGGTCGGGGCGGCGGTGGGCGGGGTCCGCGTCGCGCCCGTGGTGGACCTCGAGGAGAAGAGGCTGGGGGAGCGGGTGGAGGCGCTCGCCGAAAAGCTTGACGCCGCCCCCCGCGAGGGCGCGGTGGTCGTCAGGGGGGCGCGGGCGGAGGTCGTCGAGGCTCGGGACGGCTACCGACTGGACGTCGCCGCCACGGCCGGGAACATCGAGCGCGCCGTCCGGCGGATGAGCGGCGAGGCGAGGTTGGCGGGGGAGGTGCTCCGGCCGGAGATCTCCACGGCCGAGGCGCGAGAGGCCGCCCGCGAGGCGCGGCGGGCAATGGGTGGAGGTCTCACCCTCGTCCATGGGGAACGGCGCTGGACCGTCCCACCCGCGGCCGTCGGGGCGTCGCTCGACATCGCGCCGCGCGGCGGCGCGCTCCGGGTGTCCCTCGACCGGGAGGCGATGCTGGCGAACCTCGCGGAGGTGCGGGCGGCCCTCGACGTGGAGCCCACCGAGGCATCGTACTCCCTGGACGGTGCGGGGGTCTCCGTAATCCCCGGCAGAGCCGGTCGCCGGGTGGAGGTCGAGGAGCTCCTCGACCGGATCTCCTCCGGCCTCTTCGCGGGCGAGCGCGAGTACCGGGTGCCCGTGGCGGCAGACGAGCCCGACCTCACCACCGCCGAGGCCGAGAGGCTGAGGCCCACCGCGGTGCTTGGCGAGTACAAGACCGACTATACGTGGGACACCGATCCCGGCAGGCGCATCAACATGCAGCGGGCGTCCGACGCCCTGAACGGTACGGCGGTCGCGCCGGGCGAGACCTTCTCTTACAACGCAATCACCGAGCCGCTCGACTACGAGGAGGCCAAGGTTATCGAGAACGGGAGGGTCGAGTACGCCGAGGGCGGCGGGCTCTCGCAGGTCTCCTCGACCCTCTACATGGCCGCCAACCTCGCCGGCCTGGAGATCGTGGAGGCCCACCCGCACTACGCCGAGCTGCCCTACATCAGGCCTGGCTTCGACACGACCGTCTGGTTCGGCGCCCTGGACCTCAGGTTCCGGAACAATACCGGGGGTTACATCCTGATCGAGCAGTGGCAGGGCGGGGACGGGTACAACCACGCACGCATCTGGGGCCGCCCGACGGGCAAGGAGGTCGCCATGCGCTCGGAGAAGGTCTTCAGCGGCGAGGACACAGAAGGCAGGCTCACCACGCGGTGGGTCGTCTACAAGACGGTGACCCGAGACGGCGAGGTCCTCTACGACGGCATCTTTCGCCGCGTCACCTACAAGGAACTGGCTCCCTACGAGCCGGAGCAGGGCGGGGGCGGTTAGCAGCGCCTTCGCGGTCGGGAAAACCAGGTGGAGACGCTGGAGGGAGAGAACCCTTGAACGCCAAGGATCCTGCAAAGAACGCTGACGGGAAGGCGGGGTGGCCGCTGCTCGCCGCGCTGCTCGGCGCGGCGTTGCTGGCGGGGGCGATGGCTCTGTACCTTCTGGGCCCGGCGGACCGGGGCGCCGGCGAGTCCCCTCCGGGAGGTGGCGAGCGCCTTCCGGCGCCGAGCCTCGGAAGGGAGGACGCGCCGGTCGTCATGGTGGAGTACGCCGACTTCCAGTGTCCGTACTGCGGAGAGTACGCCCGTGAGGTCCAGCCGAAGCTGGTCGAGAAGTACGTCGAGAGCGGGACGCTCAGGATAGAGTGGCGGGACTTCCCCTACCTGGGCCAGGAGTCGGTGAACGCCGCCCTCGCGGCCCGGGCGGCGCAGGCTCAGGGGAAGTTCTGGGAGTACCACGACCTCCTCTACGAGAACCAGAAGCCCGTCAACAGCGGGGGATTCTCGGACGCAAACCTCATCAAGTTCGCGAAGAAGGCCGGGCTGGACGTGGAGCGATTCGAGGAGGATCTGAAGAGCGGGCGCTACGAGGCGGCGGTGGCCCGGGACTTCCGGGAGGGCCAGCGGCGGGGCGTGGCCGGCACCCCCACGTTCGTCATCAACGGGAAAGTGGTCGTCGGGGCGCAGCCGCAGGAGGTCTTCGAGAAGGCCATCGAGAAGGCGGAGAGGGAGGCCCAGGGTGGTTGAGGCGTCCTACCTGGCGGCGTTCTTCGGCGGGATGCTCTCGCTCCTGAGCCCGTGCAGCGCCCTGCTCCTCCCGGCTTTCTTCGCCTACGCCTTCGGCAGCCGGGGGGAGCTGGCGAAGAAGACCGGGGTGTTCTACCTGGGGCTTGCGGCGACGCTGGTGCCGCTCGGGACGGGGATCTCGACGGTGAGCGCGCTCTTCTACGGCCAGAGATCCGCGCTCATTACCGTCTCCGGGCTTGTCCTCATGGTGCTCGGCGCCGCGATCCTGCTCGGGCGCGGGTTCTCCATCGGGGCCCTGGAGAGGTTGCGGGGGAGGATAAGGGGCGACTCCGCCGGTTCGGTCTTCGCGCTCGGCGCGGTCTACGGTTTCGCGGGCTTCTGCTCCGGGCCTATCCTGGGCGCCATCCTAACCGTCGCGGCCGCCTCGGGGGGCGCGCTGCGAGGAGCGACCCTGCTCGCCGTGTACGCCCTCGGCATGGCCGCGCCGCTCTTCCTCATGGCCCTGCTCTGGGACCGCCTCGACCTCGGAGGCCGCCGCTGGCTCCGCGGCGGAGAGCTCCGGCTCGGCCGGCTCCGCGTGCACACCACCAACCTCATCTCCGGGGCGATGTTCGTCCTGCTCGGCGTGACGTTCATCGCTTACGAGGGGACCTCGGCCCTCTCGGGCCTCTACGAGTCTGGGGGCGCCACCGGCCTCGCCTTTGCCGCCGAAAAGCGGCTGGGTTCGGTGGGCAGTGCGGTCCCGGACGCAGCGTTGATAGCAGCCGTCGTGCCGTTTGCCGTCCTGCTCGCCTTCCGGGCCTTGCGTCCGCGCAAGCCCGAAGCGCCCGTGGGCGAGAGAGCCGGGGAGAAGCGACCCCGCGACCCGGTGCCGCCGGGACGAAGGTGCGGAAGGGGCACCTAGGGGACTTGCAGACGGTCTTCCGGCGGCCCGCGCCTCGAAGCGCCCCGGCGCGCCCGGGAAGACGGGCGTGGCCCAGGGAAGCCGAGAGCTCGCCGCCCCAACCCTCGCCCCTCCCTTGGGGGCCTGAGGCTGGTTATCCTAAACCGCCGGCTCTCTGACATCGAGGCGGTCGTGCTCACGCGCGCCCATTTCGACCACCTGGGCTTCGCCGGACGCGCACGCACGGAGCTCGGCGTGCCGGTCTGGGTGCACGAGAACGACGTGCCGCTTGCCCGAAACCCGCGCCGGTACGCGCATGAGCGGCCGCGCTCCTACTACTTCGCCACCCGGTTTCGTGCGGCGCCGATGGTCGCCTCCTTCCTGCGCAACCGGGCGTGGTGGCCGAGACCCCTGGAGAGACCCGGGCGGTACCGGGAGGGCCTGATCCTCCCGGTGCCCGGTTCTCCCAGGGTGGTCTTCACGCCGGGGCACGCCCTGGCCACTGTGCGCTGCACCTGCCCGCCCGGGATGCGGTCATCGCCGGGGACGCCATCGTGACCCTGGACCCTTACACCGCAAAGACCGGACCGCGGATCGTCGCCCGGGCGGCGACGGCGCCGATAGCGAGCGGGCGGTAGCTGAGGCGCGCAGGGCAGGCACCTCCTGACCTCAGCCGCGCGTGGCGACCTCTCCGGGCGTTCCCTTGCGAGACCGCAGCCACCCGCGTACCCGGGCCATGAGGCCGCCTGCGGCCCTGCGCGAGGGCACCACCATCACCGGGCAGCGGGCCCGGCGGACGACCGCGCCGGAGACGCTGCCCGCCAGGGCCCTCC
>Ga0068704_100285_pt1 | contig 19925 bp, 18 predicted proteins | sample CeladaPassaD2F12_FD_62225 | JGI IMG/M metagenome (GOLD analysis project Ga0068704, IMG submission 62225) | Cellulose-adapted microbial communities from the Joint BioEnergy Institute, USA - Passage D2F12 | ecosystem: Engineered > Bioreactor > Continuous culture > Unclassified | place: USA, Joint...
CCCCGGGAACGCCCGCTCTTACCCCGACACGCTCCACGACAGCGCCGATTCTACCAGCAGCGGGCGGATAGCCCCGCAGACATTGCTGTATAATCATCAAAGTATGTTACGGGAAGAAGCGTTGTAGCGAGGAGAGCGGGACAAGGATGGCGAGAGACGGCGAGCGCAAGCTTTCGGACGAGGGCTTTGAGATGGTGGCCGAGCAGTTCAAGGTCTTTGCCGAGCCGATGCGGCTGAAGCTGGTCTACGCCCTCATGGAGGGCGAGAAGCGGGTCTCCGACCTGGTGGAGGAGACCGGCGGGCTGCAGGCCAACGTCTCCAAGCACCTCGGCGTCCTGCTGGACGCGGGGGTCGTGCGGCGGAGAAAGCAGGGCACGAGCTCCTACTACAGCATAGCCGACGACACCGTATACGAGCTCTGCGACCTGATGTGCGGCTCGGTGGAGAGGCGGCTGGAGGTCCAGCTGGAGGGCATAGCCCGCTCCTGAAGCGCCCGCGGCCCCTTTCAGGAGGCGCGGCGCGCCAGCTCCTGGTCTATGCGCTGCCTGTCGAAACCGACGATCCACTTGCCGCCGATCTTGATCACCGGGACCCCCGTGGAGCCGGTCCTGCGCACCAGATCCCGCGCCGCCCCCGGATCCCGCTCCACGTTCACCTCCTTGAACGCCACGCCCCTCTCCCGCAGATACCGCTTGGCCCGCTCGCACCACGGACAACTCGACGTCGTGAAGACCACAACCTTGCTCATCTCAAATCCACCCCGCCTATAAAACTACACCGTAATCTCCCAACTCTCATCTCTATATTACCATAAACTCATTTAAAGTCTCCCAGAGGGCTCCCTGAGATCCGCCCCGCAGGCATCACGCCATTACGGCGTAGAGCGCGCAAGCGAGGCCCAAAAGGGCGAAACCCGGCGCCACCAGCAAGTACACCAGCCGAGCTGGGGCGAACCGGCCCCGGCCAATCGGGCATCCGTGCTGGACGAACCGGACGACCGCGGCCAGCTCTATCGGCCCGCCGAAGACAACCAAGATGGGACCGAAGAGGGCGAGCCCCTCCTGCCGGGAGTCGGCCACCGGCCGATCCCCGAAGGAGCCGGGCGAGAGAACACCCAGAGAGAGCCCCAACCACCGTGTCGAGCAGGATGCCGACGCCGATCGCGTTGATACCGGTCCTGACCCAGGAGAGCAGGGTTCGCTCGTTGGCCAGGTACTCCCGGGATAGCGTCTCCCCCTCCGGCTATCCTGCTCCGCATGCTCATCCCCGCCTCGGAGCGCTTACCTCGACAGCGCCGTGTAGACGATGAACGACACGGCTAGCAGCAGGCTCCCGGCGACGACGACAATGTAGGGGGCCGACTTCGGAGCGAACACCCCGGCCATGATCATCCGCCGATTGCGGAAGAACTGCACCGCCCCCACGACCAGGGCCAGGCATCCGAGGACGACCAGGGCGAGACCGAAGACCTCGGACGCCAGGACCGTCTCCCGCCCTCCGGGGGTGCCGAACGCCGGCGCCCCGGCTCTCTCGACCACGAAACCGACCGAGACAAGGCCGATCCCCGTCCGCACCCAGGCGAGCAGCGTCCTCTCGTTGGCGAGGTGCTCCCGCACCTCGGCGTCTCTCCGGGGGCGATAGGCTCCAGGGGAGCCACCGTTGCCGAAAAGCTTCATCCGCAAGACCTCCCGGCTCGGGGACTCTCCAGCCTCCTGTCCGGGCCTCCTCTCAACCGGACCGCCCATCCCCCGGAACGGAGCGCCTCCATGGCCGGCGTTCCGGGCCCGACGCCCCGCCGGCGACCGGCAAACCGACGGCCCTTACCGCCTCCCTGGTGGTCTGGTAGCAGTAACGGCGCCCTCTCCCGCCAAACTTTGTATCCCAACCGGCCTTTTCGAGTTGCTCGCGCACCGGCAGCTTCATGTGCGTAAAGATGATCTCGATCCCGCGGGACCTGTAGCCGGAGAGGAGGTCTTCAAGCCCCTCTATGGCGGTCACGTCGATGTCGTTGACCCCGCGGCAGTCGAGAAAGACCCATTTCAGCTCCGGCCTCTCTGCCACCCTCTTCAGCAGCCACTCCTCCAGAAAAGGCACGTTGGCGTAGTAGAGCCGGGCATCGAAGCGGGCTATAAGTGCCTCGGGAAAGGTCTTCGCCCCGGGGTTGCTCTCGACCCCCAGGAAGGCATCCTTCTCCGGAACATAACCCAGCTCCGTGATGCGCGGATAGGCGGTACGTCGGATAAACGCCAGCAGAGCAAAGCCGGCCCCCACCACGATGCCCTGCTCAACCCCCACAAGCAACGTGAAGACGAAGGTGATCAGCAGGGCGTACCCGTCGACGCGCCGGATCCGAAAGATCCTCCATGCCTCCCTGAAATCCAGCAGCTTGTAGACGGCGACCAGGATGACCGCGGCCAGTGCCGCGCTCGGCAGGTAGTAGAAGAGGGGCGTCAGGAACAGAAGGACCAGGAGCACCAGGAGGGCGGTGGCCACGGAGGCCAGCTGCGTCCGCCCCCCGGATTGGTATTGAACCGCTGTTCGGGAGAAGGAGCCGGCCACCGGAAACCCGGAAAAGAAAGCGGCGGAGATGTTGGCAAGCCCGAGCGCCCTCAGCTCCTGGTTCGAATCGATCTTGTACTTCTCCCTGGCGGCTATCGCCTTGGCGACCGAGACCGACTCTATAAAGCCGACGAAGGCCACGACCGCGGCCGACGGCGCGAGCGTTCGCACCGCCTCGGGATCTAGCGCGGGCAGTGAGAGGCCCGGCAGCCCCCCGGGAACCCTCCCGACGACGTTCACGCCCTTATCGTCCAGGCCGGACAGGTAGACGACGAGCGTGGCCGCGGCGACGACCACCAGAGCGGCGGGGAGGCGGGGCAGCGCCCTCCCGAGCACCACCAGCGACGCGAGGCTGCCCAACCCGACGGCGAGCGTCCAGGGGTTCGCCTCCTCGATCCTCTTGGCGTGCTCCAGCACCACCTCTACCGTGGAGTGCCCGCCGGAGACAGGCGTCCCCAGCATGTGCTCCAGCTGGCTCAGCGCGATCAAGACGGCAGAGGCGTAGATGAAGCCGCTCAACACGGGATGCGAGATGAAGTTGACGATAAACCCCATGCGCAGGAACCCTATCACCAGCTGCAGCACCCCCACCATAAGCGCGAGCAGCAGGGCGAGCGAGATGTATTCCGGGGTTCTCGGCTCTGCAAGCTCGGAGACCGAGGTGAAGGTGAGGAGCGCCATGAGCGCCGGGGGACCGACCGGCATGTGGCGGGAGGTGCCAAAGAGCGCGTAGACGACCGCAGGGACGGTCGAGGCGTAGAGCCCGTAGCTGGCGGGTAGGCCGGCGAGCAGCGCGTAGGCCATCCCCTGGGGCACCAGCATGGCGGCGATGACCACCGCCGCCACGAGGTCTTTCGAGAGATCCTCGCGCCTGTAGTTCCTCAGCCACCCGTACGCTGGAAGTGCCTTTTCCAGCCCTGCTATTGAAGCTCTCTCCAGCGTCACCCCGCTCTTGGGTTCTCGCCCGCCATCTTCCTCTCCCAAGCTCCGGCCCCGCCTCCTGACGAAGCGGTGGCAGAAGCATGGCATATTCTCTTTTACTCCCTTACATAGAAGCAGCTCTCGTCCGGGCGGTAGGGCCTGTCGAAGACCGGCGGGCGCCTGAGGCCGTTCTCCAGGGGCCCCGGCCTGGTCATCGAGAGCCACCTGCGGTAGACCTCCCGGCTTTTTCGGGTATCCACATAGACGTCGCCGTAGCGATCCTCGGGGTGGGCTCTCTCCACGTACACCGCCTGGTGCCAGCAGTGCATCCCGCTTACGGGGTCTGGGTGCACCGGAAAGGCCAAGTTCTGGTGCACCCCGCCGTCGCTCCAGAAGATGCGCCTGGTATCCGGGTCGGGGCTGTCGTAAGGGCCGGGCCCCTCCACCTGCCTGAGCTTCCAGCCTCCGTCTCCGTCCCGGGTTATGTCTACGAGGGCGTTGCTCCACCTGTCCGCCCTGTCCTTCCTGCGCCGCCAGCGGCCCAGGTGGTGCGAGCAGGCCACCACGCCGGGGGCTATCCCCTCGGTCACCCAGGCGTGGTTCACGAAATAGCCGATCTCCGTGACCACGCGCACCAGGTCCCCGGTCTCGACGCCGCGCTCCTCGGCGTCTTTGGGGTGGATCCAGAGGGGGTTCCTGTTGGAGATCTCGTTGAGCCACTTGGAGTTGCCGCTCCTGGTGTGGATGAGCGTCGGCAGCCGGAAGGTGGCGTTGAGCACGAGCTGCCCCTCTTCGAGGTTCTCGGGGTGGACGTGGCTCTTTATGTAGCCAGGCGTGGCGTGCTCCTCCCAGCCCCACGCCGCCATGGTCGAAGACCATATCTCCAGCTTCCCGGAGGGGGTGGGGAAGCCCTCGCGCGCCTTCCCATCCACCACCACCCCGACGTGGGGCATCAGGCGGTTGGCTCGCAGAGAACCCCGGGTGCGGCTCTTCTCCGTGGTGATGGTGCCGTCGGGCTCGACGCGGGAGCCTTCGAGCTCCTTCTCGGAGAGCTCCCGCATGTTGCGCTCGTAGACGGCGCCCTTTACCTCGAACGCCCCGTACCTGCGCATGTACTCCAGGGGAGAGAGCCCCTCCTCGGCCGCCTTCTCCGGCAACCCTGGCACGGCGTTCTCGAAGATCCAGCGGTAGTACTCCTCGGTGGTGAGCTTCCTGCCCGGCTCGTAGGGGCTCTCGAAGCGCCGCCTTATGCCCAGCGAGCCATCGGGGTCTATCTTCCAGGAGAGCTCGATCCAGAACTCGTCGTCCTCCCAAACCTCTCCGGGGTTCGCCTCGTAGGTGTAGGCGACCCTCTCACCCCGCCTGCGCGACGCCTCCCGCAGGACAGGCTGCCTGAAGGAGAGCCACACCCCCGAGTGGGTCTCCTGGCTCATCACGTCGTGGCGCTCGGGGCCGTGGCCCAAAGGCAGCACGTAGTCCGCAAAGTACGCCGTCTCGTTCCACGTCGGCGTCAGCGCAACGTGACACCCTATGTAGTCCTCGTTGGCGAGCGCTTCGATCCAGGAGAAGCCGTCCGGATAGGTCCACACGGGGTTTACGACCCTGCTGAAGTACACCTCGATCCTCCCACGACCCTCCATGAGGAAGTGCGGCAGCAGAAAGCTCATCTCGTTGGCCGCAAGAGGGTACTCCCTGGGGTAGGTGAGTTCGTTCCAGGCCTTCTGCGGCGGGGCTTCCTCCCAGAAATGCGGCAGCCACTTGTTCCAGCCGTTGGGGTTGGTGCCGCCCGGCCTCCCCCAGCTTCCGGTGACGACGCCCAGGAAAGCCAGCGCCCGGGAGACGGCCCAACCGCCCAGGTTCCCCGCGCAGGCCGCGCGCCAGGTGTGGGCGGCCACGGCGGGGGCCGCATTGCCGACCACGCGCGCGGCCTCAAGGATCCTCTCCGCCGGAACCCCGCTCTCGGCCTCGGCGTACTCCGGCGTGTACCTTGCGTACTCCTCCCTGAGCGCCTCCAGAAAGCTCTCAAAGGAGTCGGGATCCTCCCCCGGCCGCCGGTTCCTCAGGTACTCGCGCCAGTTGGTCCAGTCGTAGAGGAACCGCTCGTCGCAGAGGCCCTCCTGCAGGATGACGTTGACCATGCACAGAAGGACCGCGGCCTCTGACCCGGGCCGGGTAGGAAGCCAGTAGTCCGCCATCGCCGCCGAGTTGGAGAGCCGGGGATCGAGCACGATGAGCTTTCCGCCCTTCATCTTGCTCTCGATGATCCTCTGGGCGTGCGGGTTGAAGTAGTGCCCGCTCTCCAGATGCGCGCTCACCAGCACGATGGCCCCGGCATTGGCGTAGTCCGGCGAGGGCCTATCGAAGCCGCCGACTATCTGGTAGCCGAACCGACCGCTGCTCGAGCAGACGTTGGTGTGGGAGTTGTGGGCGTCCACGCCCCAGGCCCGGAAGACGCGCTCCATGTGCGGGTGCTCGAAGCCCGGGCGTCCGACGTGGTACATGATCTCCGTGCGCCTGTCTTCCACTATAGCCTTCCGGATGCGCGCGCCGATGTCCTCGAGCGCTTCCTCCCAGGAGACGCGCTCCCACTCGCCGCTGCCGCGAGGTCCCTTGCGCCTTACGGGGTAGAGAATGCGGTTGGGGTCCTTGATCTGGTTTATGGTCGCCGGGCCCTTCGCGCAGTTGCGGCCCCGGCTCCCCGGGTGCAGCGGGTGCCCCTCGAATTTACGGATCTCTCTCGTGTTCCGGTCCACGTAGGCCAGAAGGCCGCAGGCCGCTTCACAGTTGAAGCAGATGGTCGGCACGATCTGGTATGTTCTCTTCTCCCGCCGGGTCCAGCCTCTCGCCTCGTATTCGGTCCACTCGTCCCACTTCTCGGGCGGCGGAAAGTTCGCAAGAGCGGAACCCGAGCCTAGATGCTCCACGCCGCCCGCCTCAGGCTGGTCCACGTCCGGGATGATCCCGAGCCTCGTCGCCACCCGTTCGATCAAGGACCTGTCCGGCTCCCCGCGTAACACCATCGTAATCTCCTCGTCTGCTCGGTCTGCGCTAGGCCAGCGGAATGAGCTGCGGCGCCTCAACCCACACGTGTTCGGTAATCAGGATCCCAAGGAGCGCCAGAGCCCCGGCAAAGGCTACCGCCACGGGAGCGGCCAGCAGGATGCCCGCTACGGTGAGGGCCAGCGGCAAAAGGGAACCCAGCGCCACAGAGCCGCCCCAGAAGAGCCGCCTGTATCGGCCCCCGTAGATCATCTTCGCCGCCCGCTCTGCGTCGCGGTCCGGGTGCCTCGAGCCCAGCTCGGCCCAGAGTACGAAGAGTCCACCCAGGAGCCCCAGCACCAGCGTCAGCTCCAGCGCCGCCCGCAGCGGCTGCAGCCCCGAAACGAAAAACGAGGCGAGGTAGAGCACCGCCGCGCCGGCCACCGCCGCATGAGCGCCCATGTGCACCGGCAGCGCCGGGCTCTGCCAGAAGCTGCGGCCCCTGGCCTGCGCGAACAGGAACGCCGTGTACACCGCCGTGGCGGCCGCCAGCACCACGAGCGGCCAGCTCAGAACCGCCGTCGCGATGCCGCCGGCCCCGAGAAGCTCCAGCGCCAGCCACAGCGTTATGAGCCCGCCGAACCCGGTGATTATGTACGCCCCCCTCACCAGCCAGCTCCTCCACTGCGGGCGCAGGAGCACGTAGTGGAAGCGGTCCGGGCGGTCCAGATCCATTATGAGCAGGATGCCCGTCAGCGCCATGAACACGAGCCCCAGGACGGCCCCGGCCCGCAGCGCAGACGCCGCCACCTCGAGCCCGAGCCCGGCCGCCAGAAACGGTATCGCGACCGCGCCGGAGGCCAAGGCCTTGGTGAAGACGTACCCGGGCACCTCCTTGCCCCACATTACGCCCTTGTTGGGCTCGTCGTAGGTGCGCCGGGCCCGCTCCGGCTGCGGCGCGGGCCGCTCCCTGCCGGGCTTCGTGCCCAGGGGGATGACGCCCTGAGCCACCGAGGCGTTCCCATCGCGCCCGCTCGGAGCGTGGTGCCCCACCCCGCGGCGCTGGTTGGACCACATGTAGTCCGACCGCACGGGCGCGTCCTCCGGCGTGAGCGCCGCCTCATCGCCGTTTATATAGAAGAGCTTCGGCTTCGTCCCTTTCTCAGGGCGGCGAACGGTCACCTTCTCGCGGGCGAGCAGCCGGCTGATCTCGCTCGCCGGATCGTCCATGTCCCCGCTGATGATGGCTTGCTCAGGACACACGTTGACGCACGCCGGCTCAAGCCCCATGTCCACCCGGTGCGCGCAGTAGTTGCACTTCGCCGCAGTGTGGCTCTCGGGGTCTATGTACAGGGCATCGTAGGGGCAGGCCTGCGTGCAGGCCTTACAGCCGATGCAGCGGTCCCAGTTGAAATCCACGATCCCATCCTCGCGTACGTAGAGCGCCGTAACCGGACAGGCCTCCACGCACGGGGCATCCTCACAGTGGTTGCACCGCATCACGTGAAACGCCCTCTGGGTGTCGGGGAACTCTCCCTTCTCGATGTACTTCACCCAGGTGCGGTTCACGCCCAGCGGCACCTCGTGCTCGGCCTTGCAGGCCACCGTGCACGCGTGGCAACCGATGCACTTCCGGTTGTCTATGATGAAGCCGTAGTTCGCCATGCTCTCATCCCCTCTTGGGAGCCCGTACGGATGCTAACACCGTGCCAAAGTGCGTTGAATAAGCAATATCCGATCCCTTTATAGGCACGACCTATACGACGCTGGGTTATCGGCGATGGACGTCCAAGCGGCGGGCGCCGGCGCTCGCGGACCGCCGACCCCCGGACAACCGGCAGATGCCGAGCAGGTAGTCGCAGAAACCCTGCTCGGTCGCGTTCAGCTCCGCAGAGGGGTTGCGAATGAGCGTGAAACGCCGGGAAACGGAGAAGCCCCGGGCCACGGCCAGGTGTCCCGCCCCCAGCTCGAGGCGTATCGCCTCCCGCGACAGGAGCGAGAAACCCAACCCCGCCTCTATAGCCTCCTTGATAGCGCTTGTGCTCCCCAACTCCATCCTGACGTCGAGCGAGAGCCCCCTGTCGGAGATGGCTCGCTCTACGACCTCCCGAGTCCCAGACCCCTTCTCCCTCGAGATGAAGGGTTCCCGAGAAAGCTCCTGGGGACGAACCCCTCGCCGGGCCCAAGGATGCCCCGGCCTCACCACAACCACCAGCTCGTCCTCCAGGAGGGGCACGCTCTCGAGCGGCCCCCGAACCTCACCGCCCTCTATAACCCCGAAGGCCACCGTACCCCGCCCCACGAGCGCAACCACCTCTTTGGTGTTTCCGACGAACACCTCGGGGATCACTCCAGGATGGCGCTCCCTGAAGCCGCGCAACCAGGCGGGAAACAGGTGCTCGCCGAGCGTGGAACTCGCAGCTACATACAGCCTCGCCTCCCGCCTGACCCGCAGGGAACGCAAGACCTCTTCCACCCGCTCGACCTCGTCCAGCACCCGCCGCGCCCGTTCATACAACAGCCTTCCCTGTTCGGTGGGCTCTACCCCCCGCCGCGAACGCACCAGAAGCGGAACTCGGGCCTCCCTCTCCAGTTCGGCCAGCCGCTCGCTCACGCTCGGCTGCGCCAGATACATCCGCCGCGCAGCCCCGGAGATGCTCCCCTCCTCCACCGCCGCGCAAAACGCCTCAAGAGACCTGAGCCTCACCCCGCATCGCTCCTGTTCTTGAAGACGAATATAATGATTTAGTATAGCATTATCCTTCGCCGGCTCATATCGGGTTGCGCGCCAACCTGGGAACCCTCAGGCCAGAGACAAAGTGCGGCGGAGCTCAGCAGAAGATCTGTTACATGGCCGACTCCCACTGGGGGCGCTCCGGGCTGAGAGACCGGGTGCGGCAGGTCTTCGTGAGCGGGGAGCCGGCTCTCTCCTCCTCGCCCTACTACCGCGAGGCCCTCGAAAGGTCATGCGGCGCAAGGGGATCGAGACGGTGTTCAGCCACGATCTCGCCGCCGCAGACCCCGGGAACAGGGAGGCAACCTTCCGGGCGAAGCCGGCTACGTCGAGGTAGACAAGCACACCCTCCGGCACGTGCGCTACCCGAGCGTCTTCGCCCTCGGCGACGCGAGCAGCCTCCCCACCTCGAAGAACGGAGCCGCAATCAGAAAACAGGCACCCGTGCTCTCGTGTACGACCTGATCCGGTCGATTGGAGGGCGCAGACCTCAGGGTGCCTGCCCTCTGGTCACCGGCTACGGAAAGATGATGCTCGCGGAGCTCGACTACGCCCTCAAGCCCCGCCCGACGGCGCCGCCGTGGGACCATGACTCGCGCGAGGAGACCTGCGCGACCCGCGTGTTGCCCGCCATGTCTTCAAAAGGGATCGCCTGAGGCGTTCAGGCGTTCTCCTAGCGCAAAGCGCGCCAGCTATGAAAAGCCTCCTCGAACCCGGCGGCGAGCGAAGCGGAGGGGCCCTCGATGGCCACCCGCGCCCCTCCTCGCGGCGGAAGGCCCTCCGGGTAGCGCAACGAGATGCGGCTGTACCGCCCGCCGCCGTGCCCGACGTAGCACTCCGGCGCGGGCAGGTGCGCCGCCGCCTCCTCCAGGAGGCCGAGCCTCCGCAGAGCGTCTTCGGCGGCGGTGGTTCCGGCCGCGGCCGCGGCGTCCGCGGCCCGGGGCAGGCCGGTGCCGGCGGCGTCCCCGACGACGTAGAGCCCCTCCTCTGCCGTCTCGAAGCGGGACGAGACCTCGACCAACGGCCCCTCCCCGGGAAGACCGGCGAGGAGCGGGGATCTCCTGTGCGGCGGCACCACCAGCGCCAGGTCGAACCCGACGGAAGCGCCGTCCCGGGAGCGCAGGCTGCCGCTGGCGAGGGAAGCGAGCTCCGGCCGGAACGCGGTCACGAGCTCCACCCCCTCCGAGGCGCACGAACGCCGCAGAAAACGGGAGACCTCCTCTCCGAGGGCCTGCAGGGGCTCCTCCTCGGGGGTGGTCAGGACGACGTGCACGCCGCGTCCGAGAGAGCGGTAGAGCCCGGCGAGCTGCATGGCCACCCCGTAGGGCGCGGGCGGGCAGCGGTACGGGAGCGCGGCGACGACCACGGCGACGACCCCCTCCCGCAGGCTCCGAACGGCGCGGGTAGCCCGCGCCGCCCCGGAGGGGCTCCAGAAGGCGAAGACGTTGGCGGCCTCGGGCACCGCCGCGGCGTCCAGCGCGAGCCCCGGCGCCGCGATGACCGCGTCCGCCCTCACCACGGCGCCGCCCCCCAGGCGAACGCTCCCGCCGGAGACCTCTGCGGCCTCCCCGGGCACGACCTCCACCCCGGCCGGCGAGAGACGGGCCCTCCACCTCTCCGCCGGCGCCTCGCCGAGCAGGGTGGGGACGGTGCCCGGAAGGTACCAGGCCTCTCCCTCGCGCTCGACGAGCACGACCCGCGCGTGGCCGCGCAGCCGCCGGGCCGCGGCCACGCCCCCTGGCCCGGCCCCGACCACGGCTATGCTAGCCGTCGGCATGTCTCCGCCCGCGCATAGCGGCCGCGCGCCCGGCGAGCCCCTCCCGCTCGAAGAGGAGCGAGTGGAGCGCCATCCCGGCGAGCATGGCGAGAACAAAGGCGATCACGGCCCCCCGGCCGGTCACCAGCGCGGCCACGGCCGGCCCGGGACAGAAACCCCCGAGCCCCCACCCGACGCCGAAGACGGCGGAGCCCAGGATCAACCGCGCGTCCACCTCCCTCTTCGCCGGCAGGTCGAAGCGCGGAGCGAGCAGGGGGCTCTCCCGGCGCAGCACGAGGCGGAAGGCGGGGAGGGCGACGAGCAGCGCCCCGCCCATGACGAAGGCCAGGGTGGGGTCCCAGCGCCCGGCTAGGTCCAGGAACCCGAGCACCTTCTCCGGGTTGATCATGCCCGAGACGGCAAGCCCCGCGCCGAAGAGAGAGCCGGAGACGAGAGCGGCGAGCATCCTCAACACTTCGCTCCCCCCTACAGAACGTGGCGGACGACGAAGACCGTCGCGAAAGCGGCGCTCATGAACACGGCCGTGGCGACGACGGATCGCGCCGAGAGCCGCGCCAGACCGCACACCCCGTGCCCGCTGGTGCACCCCGAACCGAGCCTGGCCCCGAAGCCGACGAGAAGCCCCGCAACGGCCATCACCGGAACGGAGGCCCGCACGTCTACCGCCAGGCCCCCCGCAAGAACCCCGTACCCCAGAGCCCCGAGCAAGAGCCCCAGAGCGAACATCGCCTGCCAGCCCCCGGGCCTCCCCCCGAGAAGCCCGGCGACGATGCCGCTGACCCCCGCAACCCTCCCGTTCAAGAGCAGCAGGAGCGCGGCAGAAGCCCCTATGAGAAGACCGCCCAGAAGCCCGCTCGCCGGGGTGAAGCTCTCAGCCATCTGCCCTCCTCGAGGTTCTTTGCAAGGTTTTATTAGTGCATTGTTATACGGAAATTTTGCGTGTTCAAGCGCTCGGGCGTTTTTCTTTGGGGAGAGCCGCTTGGGGCCCCCTTACGGACACGGCGCCGGCAGGCTTGATTTTTACTGAATAGTGATATAGTGTTGTACAGTATCGTGCGGCGAGGCGAGGAGGCGAGCCGATGTTGTTCGAGCGGGTGTACGACGGGGATCTGGCGCAGGCGAGCTACTTTATCGGGTGTCAGGCGACCGGGGAGGCCGTGGTGGTGGACCCGCGGCGGGACATCGGGGCGTACCTGGAGATGGCCCGCAAGAACGGCATGCGCATCGCTGCGGTGACCGAGACGCACATCCACGCCGACTACCTCTCCGGTTCCAGGGAGCTGGCGGCGGCTACCGGGGCGACGCTCTACCTCTCCGACGAGGGGGACGAGCCCTGGAAGTACGGCTTCGAGGGCGAGAGGCTGCACGACGGCGACGAGATAAGGGTCGGCAACGTCGTGCTGAAGGCGCTGCACACGCCGGGGCACACCCCCGAGCACCTCTCGTTCCTCGTCACCGACGGGGCTACGGCGGAGGAGCCGGGCTACATCCTCACCGGAGACTTCGTGTTCGTGGGGGATCTCGGGCGCCCCGACCTGCTGGAGGAGGCCGCGGGCATGGCCGGCACGCGCGAGGAGGGTGCGCGGCGGATGTTCCGGAGCCTCCGGGAGAGGTTCCTCTCCCTCCCGGACTACGTGCAGGTCTTCCCCGGGCACGGCTCGGGGAGCGCCTGCGGCCGGGCGCTCGGGGCGGTGCCGAGCACGACGGTCGGTTACGAGAGGCGCTTCTCCTGGTGGAGTAGGTATGTGGAGAGCGGTGACGAGGAGGGCTTTGTGGAGGCCCTGCTCGAGGGCCAGCCCGACGCGCCGGCCTACTTCGGCCGGATGAAGCGCCAGAACAGGGAGGGACCGGCGCTGCTCGGCAAGCTGCCGGAGCTCAGGCGCTACGGGAGCGAGGAGCTCGCGCGCCTGCTGCAAGGGGGCGAGGTTCTGCTCGTGGACACCCGCAGCCTCGAGGAGTACTACCGGAGGGCGATACCCGGCGCCGTCGTCATACCCGGCGGCGAGCACCTCGCCACCTCGGCGGCGTGGGTCGTAGACCCCGAGGAGGACGGGGACATAGTCCTCCTCGCGCGCGGCGAGGAGGACGCGCAGCGGATGCGGAACCACCTCATACGGGTCGGGATAGACAGGGTGCGGGGCTACATCACCGCCACCGAAGGGCTGCCCGGGGAGCCGGTGGTGCTCGTGCCGCCCGAGGAGCTCTCGGGGGGCAACGGCACCTTCGTGCTCGACGTGCGGGCGAGGAGCGAGTACCGGGCGGGGCACATCCCGGGGGCCGTCCAGCTGCACGTCGGGCGCCTGCGCTGGCGCCTCGAGGAGCTGCCGGAGGGCCGCCCGGTGGTCGTCCACTGCCAGAGCGGGCGGCGGGCGGCCATCGCGGCCAGCACGCTGCGGCGGGAGGGCTTCGGGGAGGTCTACGAGCTCGAGGGCAGCTACGAGGGGTGGGCGAGGGCCCGCGGGAGAGGGGGCGCTACTGCCTCGCCGCCTGCGCCCGGCGCTTCAGGTAGGCGTAGATAAAGCGGTCCAGGTCGCCGTCCAGAACCCGGTCCACGTCTCCCGTCTCCTCCCCGGTGCGCAGGTCCTTCACCATGCGGTAGGGGTGCAGGACGTACGAGCGGATCTGGGAGCCCCACCCGATCTCCGCCTTCTCCCCGCTCTGGGCGGCGATCTCCTGCTCCCGCTTCTCCCGCTCCAGCTCGAACAGGCGCGCCTTCAGGACCCGTAGCGCCGTCTCCCGGTTCTGGTGCTGGCTGCGCTCGTTCTGGCACTGCACCACGATGCCGGTGGGCAGGTGCGTGATGCGCACCGCCGAGTCCGTCTTGTTCACGTGCTGCCCCCCCGCCCCCGAGGCCCTGTAGGTGTCCACCTTCAGGTCCTTCTCGTCTATCTCCACCTCCACCGCGTCGTCGATGGCCGGGGCCACCGCGACGGAGGCGAAGCTCGTGTGCCGCCGCGAGGAGGCGTCGAACGGGCTGATGCGCACCAGGCGGTGCACGCCCCGCTCGGCGGAGAGCAGCCCGAAGGCGTAGGGCCCCGAGACCGAGAAGGTGGCGCTCTTGATCCCCGCCTCCTCCCCCTCGGTGTACTCGATCACCTCCAGCCCGAAGCCGCGCCGCTCGGCCCAGCGCCGGTACATCCGGGCCAGCATCTCCGCCCAGTCCTGGGAGTCCACCCCGCCGGCCCCGGAGTTTATGGTCAGGATCGCGTCGCCCTCGTCGTACTCCCCCGTGAACAGGCGGGCGACCTCCTGCTCCTCGATCCGCCGCTCGATCCCCTCGAGCTCCCGCTCCACCTCCTCGAGCAGCTCCCGGTCGCCCTCGGCCAGCTCCAGGAGCTCGCTAGAGTCCTCAAGCCGGCCCCGCAGCTCCTCCATGAGCTTCAGCCGGTCCTCCGTGCGGGAGAACTCCGCCGCGACCCCCTTCGCCCGGTCCGGGTCGTCCCAGAACCCCGGGCGGCTCATCTCCTCCGAGAGCCTCGCCGCGCGCTCGCGCAGCCGCCCCACGTCGAAGAACGCCTCCAGCTCGTCGAGGCGCTGGCTCAGGTCCGAGATCTTCTCCCTCAGCTCCGGCACCGCTCTACTGCGACTGCGAGGTGGGCAGCGGCGGGGCCCCCACCCTTCCGTGGCACTTCTTGAACTTCTTCCCGGAGCCGCACGGGCACGGCTCGTTCGGGCCGATCTTCCTCTCGCTTCTCCTGCGCGGGCTCTTGGGGCGCTGGTTCGGCTCCTCCCCCCCGCCGCTGTAGGAGAGCCGCTCCACGTCCGTCTCGGAGAGCTTGAGGTTCTCTATCCGGTAGATGTAGGTGACGTAGTCCTCCCGGATGCCCCGCTCCATCTCCACGAACAGGTCGTAGCCCTCGCGCTTGTACTCCACCAGCGGGTCGCGCTGGCCCAGCCCGCGCCAGCCGATCCCCTCGCGCAGGTACTCCATCTCGTAGAGGTGCTCCCTCCAGCGCGAGTCCACCACCGAGAGCAGCGTCCTGCGCTCGGCCTCCTCGAAGGAGTCCAGCCCGTCCGCCCGGGCGAGCCCCCGGCGCTCGAGCTCGGCGGTCCTCTCCTCCCACTCGGCCCGGCGCTCCTCCAGCCGCTCGCGGGCGTCCTCGAGGACTATCTCCCTCACCTGGTCGGCGGTCGCGCTCTCGATGTCCAGGGAGGAGAAGTCCACCTGGCAGGGGTAGAAGCGGTTCAGCTCCGTGACGAGCCCCTCCAGGTCCCACTCCTCCGGGTAGACGTCCTCCGAGGCGTAGCGCGAGATCACGTCCGTGAGCACGTCCTCCACGTAGCTCATCGTGTCGACCTTCTCGCCCATCAGGATCTCGCGCCGGATCGCGTAGATCACCTCGCGCTGCTTGTTGAGGACGTCGTCGTACTCCAGGATGCGCTTGCGCATCTGGAAGTTGCGGCTCTCGACCTGCTCCTGGGCCCGCCGGACCGAGTTGGAGACCATCCCGGCCTCTATGGCCTCGTCCTCCTCCAGCCCGATGCGCTCCATGAGGCTCTGCATCCTCTGCCCGCCGAAGAGCCGCAGCAGATCGTCCTCGAAGGAGAGGTAGAACCTCGACTCGCCGGGGTCGCCCTGCCGCCCGGAGCGGCCCCGCAGCTGGTTGTCTATCCGGCGCGCCTCGTGCCGCTCGGTGCCGAGCACGTACAGCCCCCCCAGGTTGACCACCTCGAGCGACTCCAGCGAGCGGCCCTCCAGCATGTCCCGCGTGATGGTGGGGTACTTCTCCATGATCTCGCGGGCCAGCCGCTCGTGCTGCTCGGTCCACTCCTCCCCGCCGCCGGACTCGTCGGAGCCGCCGAGCTTGATGTCCGTCCCGCGCCCGGCCATGTTGGTGGCGATGGTAACCGCCCCCTTCTTGCCGGCCTCGGCGATGATCTCCGCCTCCCGCTCATGGTGCTTGGCGTTGAGCACGTTGTGCTTTATCCCCCGCCGCTTGAGCAGCGCGGAGAGGTGCTCGGAGACCTCCACCGAGACGGTGCCGACCAGGACCGGCTGGCCCTTTCTGTGCCTCTCCACGATGTCGTCGATCACCGCCGCGTACTTGGCCTTCTTGGTCCTGTAGACCAGGTCGTCGCGGTCGACGCGGATCATGGGCCGGTGCGTCGGGATGGAGACGACCTCCATCTTGTAGGTGTGCATGAACTCGTCGGCCTCGGTGGCCGCCGTCCCCGTCATCCCCGCCAGCTTCTCGTACTGCCGGAAGTAGTTCTGGATGGTGATCGTGGCGACGGTCTGGTTCTCCTCCTTTATCTCCACCCCCTCCTTGGCCTCGATGGCCTGGTGGAGGCCCTCCGAGTACCGCCGCCCCTCCAGCACCCGGCCGGTGAACTCGTCCACGATAAAGACCTGGCCGTCGCGCACGATGTACTCCCGGTCCCTCCGGAAGAGGGTGTGCGCCCGCAGGGCCTGGATGAGGTGGTTGACCAAGTTGGTGTTCACCCCGTCGTAGAGGTTGGGGATGCCGAGCGCCTTCTCCACCTTGGCCACCCCCTGCTCGGTCGGGGCGACCTGGCGCTTCTTCTCGTCCACCTCGTAGTCCTCGCCCTCCCTGAGGCGGGGCACGATGGCGGCGAAGCGGTAGTAGAGGTCCGCCGCGCTCTCCGGAAGCCCGGAGATGATGAGCGGGGTGCGGGCCTCGTCGATGAGGATGGAGTCCACCTCGTCCACGATGGCGTAGTGGAGCTCGCGCTGCACGAGCTGGTCCGGCGAGGTGGCTATGTTGTCCCTGAGGTAGTCGAAGCCGAACTGGGCGTTGGTGCCGTAGGTGATGTCCGCAGCGTAGGCCTTCTTGCGCTCCTCGAAGCCCATGCTCTCCTGGATGACCCCCACCTCGAGCCCGAGGAACTCGTAGATGGGGCCCATCCACTCCGCGTCGCGGCGAGCGAGGTAGTCGTTGACGGTGACCACGTGCACCCCCCGCCCGGCCAGCGCGTTGAGGTAGACCGGCATGGTCGCCACCAGGGTCTTGCCCTCGCCGGTCTTCATCTCGGCGATCTTCCCCTGGTGCAGCACCACGCCGCCCATCACCTGCACGTCGAAGGGCCTGAGCCCGAGCGTCCGCCGGGCGACCTCCCGCACCACGGCGAAGGCCTCGGGAAGCAGGTCGTCGAGCGTCTCGCCCCCCTGCAGGCGCTCCTTGAACTCGTCCGTCCTGGCGCGCAGGGCCGCATCCGAAAGCCCCCGGACCTCCGGCTCGCGGGCGGAGACCTCCTCCACCGTCCGCTGGAGGGCCTTGAGCTTCCGGCCCTCGCCCATGCGCAATATCTTCGTCAGAAGGTTCAAAGCTCGGGATTACCTCGTAGCCTAGCCTACCTTGCCGGCTCTATGAGCCCGTAGTTGCCGTCGCGACGACGGTATACCACATTTATGTCGCCCGTATCGGCGTTGGTGAACACGAAGAAGTCGTGGTCGAGCAGCTCCATCTGGAGCACCGCCTCCTCGGCGCTCATGGGCTTCATCTGGAACTGCTTGGTGCGCACTATCCGGGGCTCGATGTCCTCCTCTTCGGCCACGAAGGGCTGCGGCTCGGCCCTCGCGCCCTCGTGGTTCTTGAGCCGCCCGTGCCAGCGGTCCACCTGCCGTCCCCGGTAGCGCTTCACCTGCCGCTCGAGCTTGTCGCTCATCCGGTCTATGGAGGCGTACATGTCCTCGGAGGCCTCGCGCGCCTTGAGGACCGCCCCGTTGATGAACAGGGTGGTCTCGGCGACCTCCGAGGCGGCGATGGAGGGGTTCCGCTCGTGGATGAGCTCGACCTCGGCGCGCGCCACGCTCCGGTCGTCGTCGAAGAACTTGCGGACCCGCTCGACCTTCTCTACGGCGTAGCGCTCCAGGGAATCGGTGACCGGGATGTTGCGCCCCTTGACCACGATCTCCATCTCCAGAGGCCTCCTTTCCCCGAAAATCAGCAGGCCCGGCACAGGCCCACGGCGTACACCCCGGATGCCCCGGCCTCGAGCAGCACCCGCGCGCACTCGCTCATGGTGGCCCCGGTGGTGAGCACGTCGTCCACCAACAGCACCCTGCCTCGAACCCGCCCGCGGGCCTCGAACGCGCCCCGGACGTTCTCCCGCCGACCGGCGGCCGTGAGCTCCACCTGGTCCCGCGTCCTCCGCACGGCCTTTAGTTTATCCGAAAAGGGAACCCCGATCCTCCCGGCGAGCGCGCGGGCCAGGAGGGCGGCCTGGTTGTAGCCCCGGCGGCGCAGCCGGGAGGGGTGCAGCGGGACGGGCACCACGACGTCGAACCTCCCCTCCGGAAGCACGCGCGCAAGGAGCGGCGCGGCGAGCCTCTCGGCCACCCCTGCGTGCCCCCCGTACTTCAGGGCGTGGACGGCCTCCCGCCCCACCCCCTCGTACCGCAGCGGCGCCCGGAAGCCCTCGAACCACAGGTCCACCCCCCGGCACCCGGAGCAAGCCGGAACCTCGAAGGACGCCGGCATCCCGCAGCGGGCGCACAGCGGGGGCTCCAGGAGCGGGAGGTTCTCCGCACAGCCCCCGCACAGCACGTCGCTGGCCCTGGAGCGGCACCCCGCGCAGCGCTGGGGGAAGAAGAGGTCCAGGAGCGCCGCGAGGTACGGGCTCCCCAAAAACGCCCCCCTCTAGAAGCTCACGCTCCGGGGCTGGAGCACCACGCCGGGGTTTATGCGGATGCCCTGGTCCAGCACGTTGCCCTCCCCGACCACGCACCGGGCCCCCAGCACCGAAAGGCCACGCACGATCGCCCCCTCCCCGATCCGGGCCCCCGGACCGACTATCGAGCCGCGCACCACCGCCCCGGCCTCCACCACGGCCCCGTCCAGCAGGATGCTCCCCTCGACCACGGCGCCCTCGCCTACCCGGCACCCCCGCCCCAGCGAGGACCTCCCCCCCACCGTGGCGCCGGCCGAGATCTCGCAGCCCTCGGCCACGGAGACGGGCGGGAGGATCCTGACGTTCTTCTCGATGAGGGTGGAGCGGTGCACGTCCATGTAGTCGAAGCCCTCCCCCGCGCCGACCGCCCCCGAGAGCACGTCGTGGGAGGCGGCCAGGTAGCTGCGCGGGGTCCCGATGTCCTTCCAGTAGGAGCTCGAGACGTGGGCGTAGAGCTGCCGCCGCTCCTGCAGGCGGGGGAAGATCTCCCGCTCGATGGAGACCTCGCGGCCCGGGGGGATCATCTCCAGCACCTCGGGCTCCAGCACGTACACCCCGGCGTTTACCAGGTTCGTGGTGACCTCGTCCGGGGAGGGCTTCTCGATGAACCGCCGGACCATCATGTCGTGGTCCACCTCCACCAGCCCGTAGGCCGTGGGGTCCTCCACGCTGGTGAGCGTGATGGTCGCGAGCGCCCCGGTGGAGCGGTGAAGCTCGATGGCCTTGCGCAGGTCCATCCCGGTGAGCACGTCCCCGTTCAAGACCACCACCGGCCCGTCCTGCAAGAACCGGGCGGCGTTCTTTATGCCGCCCGCCGTCCCCAGGGGCCTCTCCTCCACCGCGTACTCCACCGAGAAGCCGTCGAGGTCGTCCCGCTCGTCGATGTAGCGCTGGATCGGGTCGGGCAGGTATCCCAGCGAGAGCACGGCCCCCTCTATCCCCCCGCCGCGCAGAAAGTCCAGCGTGTAGCCCATGAAGGGCTTGTTGCGCAGCGGCACGAGGGCCTTTGGTATGTCGTAGGTTATGGGCCTGAGCCGCGTGCCCAGGCCGCCGACCAGGATGACGGCCTGCATAGCCCCGTTACCCTACAACAGCCCGGAGCCGACGGCAAGCGCCGCCAGCGGCCCGACCCCGAGGAAGAACAGCGCGGTGAGGAGCGCCATGGCGTAGACGGTGAACGCCACCCCGCCGTCCCCCTTCTTGGCCGGCCCCCCCGCCGAGACCGGCTCCTCCTGGAACATGTTGCGGATGATGCCGAAGTAGTAGGGCACCGAGAGCACGCTGTTTACGACCAGCGCCGCCACCGCGACGTACACCAGCGCC
>Ga0068704_100293_pt1 | contig 19512 bp, 19 predicted proteins | sample CeladaPassaD2F12_FD_62225 | JGI IMG/M metagenome (GOLD analysis project Ga0068704, IMG submission 62225) | Cellulose-adapted microbial communities from the Joint BioEnergy Institute, USA - Passage D2F12 | ecosystem: Engineered > Bioreactor > Continuous culture > Unclassified | place: USA, Joint...
CTCGAAAACAACATCATCTCCAACTCCAGGGTGCGCTGGAACGTGGCTGCAAACTGGAGGCGGGCGCAGGCTCCCGGCACGGACAACCTCCTCTCCAGAAACTGCCTCTGGGCGTCCAACCCGGATCCCTACTACCGGAAAGACGGCGGCGTGACCTCCGGGCGGCCCGGCTTTACGGCTACCCGCAACCTGATCGCCAAACCGCTCTACGCCGCGCCTGGGCGGGGAGACTACAGGCTCCGCGAAGACAGCCCGTGCCGGGATATCCTCGGAACCTGGACGCCGTACGCTAACGCCGGTTAGCATCGAAGCCACCCCGAGAGATCCCGGCGTATGAGCCCCTGCAGCATCATTACGTCCTCGCGGTAGGTCTCGACCAGGGCCCGGCGGGTCTCGGGGCGCACCGGCCGCGGGCTCGCCAGGTTCCAGGTCTTGAGCCTGTCGAGGCGCTCGGCGACCCGGCGCCGGGCCCCGGCGGGCAGGCGCGTCTTCGCCGCGTTCTTGAGGCGGCTCTGCCGCTGCAGGAGGGCGTCGAGCAGCCTGCTCCTGGGGACGCCCGAGACGTTGCGGCGGAGCGAGACGTCGGGGACAAAGCCGGGGTCCACGCCGAGAAAGGCGAAGGCGTCCCGCATGACCCACAGCGGGCGGGAGCCGAGATCCTCGTAGAGGTAGACGCGGACCCTCTCCTCTCCGAAGGCCTCGAGGTAACGGAGGAGCTGCCGGTGGTAGAAGCCCCGGTCGATGTAGCTCCGGAAGGGGAAGCCGTCCCCGAGCTCCCCCCTCCGCTCCGCCGCCAGCACCGCCTCGAAGTCCGGCAGCGGCTCGGTGCCGTTGCGCACCAGGTGCAGATAGTGCGAGTAGGCCCGGTCGGCGGGGTCGCGCAGCACGGCGATGAACCGGGCGCCGGGGATGTGGCGCAGGATGCTCTCTACGGCCCGCGGCCGGTACAGGGACTCGTGCGAGGCCTCGCCCGCCACCCCGGCGCTCCCCGCCTCCCGGAACAGCGCCGCGTAGGAGGCGAGGTCGGTGATCGCGTTCCGGGGCGCCTTCTCCTCCCCCTCGAAGGCGAGGAAGTCCGGCTCCTTGACCGGGCTCATGTACACCTCGGGGTGCTGGTCCAGGTAGTAGTAGAGGGCCGTGGTCCCGCACTTCATGGCCCCGATGACCAGAAAGTCCGGGAGCCTCACGGCACCACCGCCACCGGCGCCCCGCGCCGGAAGAAGCGCTCCTCCAGCGCGTCCGAGAGCTCCTCCATCAGGCTCTCCCTGCAGCAGTTTGCGCACACGAACTCCCTTCCGCGGCGCCCGAGCTCTCGCCCGAGCCCGGGGCTCCGCAACAGCCCGTCTATGGCCCCCCGGAGCGCCGCCGGGTCCTCCGGGGGCACCGTTACGGCGCACCCGGCCCTCCGCAGCAGCTCGACGGCGAGCCCCCTCCCGGCATAGACCACGGGGCGGCCGGCGGCCATGTACTCGAAGAGCTTGACCGGCACCATGCCGGCGTTGATGGCCGGCGCGTCGCGCGCCTGGGCGAAGAGGACGTCGCTCCGGCGGTAGAGCGCCAGCACCTCCTCCCGGCGCAGATACCCGGGGAAGGAGACGTTCGCGAGGCCGAGGCTTTCCGCCCTCCGCCGCAGCAGCGGGAGCTCCGGGCCGTCCCCGGCGACGACGAAGTCCGCCCCGGGGAGCGCGCGGGCGGCCTCGACCAGGGCGCCGAGGTGCTGGTTGTAGCCGATCAGGCCCGCGTAGGCCACGAGCGGCCGGGCCTTGGCCTGCGGCGGGCCGGGGACGGCCCTGCGGATCTCGCGCAGCAGCCCGGAGGAGATGCCGTTCGGCACCGTAACGGCCCTCCCAGGGTCGGCGCCGGCCTCCACGAGCATTCCGGTTATCCCCTCGGAGGCCCCGACCACGAGGTCGGCCCGGCGCAGCACCCGGCGCATGCAACCCTCGAGGGCCCGGGACGCCGCCGCCATGACCGGCGAGGCGTGGCCCACGATGTCCCTGGCGTAGCCCCAGGTGACGTCCCGCACGTCCCACACAAAGCCCGCCCCCTTCGCCCGGGCCGCGGCCAGCCCGGCAGGCCCCAGGAACATGCTGGGGGAGGAGGCGATGACCACGTCCGCGGGGCCAGTGGCCCGGCGCGCGAGCCGCGCCGCCAGGGCTTGCTCCCGCAGCGTCCTGAAGACCATGCCGCCCCGGTGCGGGCGGAAGGCCGGCGCCCGCAGCACCCGGCAGGGGAGCGCCGCGTCGTGCTCCTCGAGGAGGAGGCCGGCGTAGTCCTCCGGCGAGGGGTAGCTCGGCCTCACGGTCACCACGGTCACCTCGAAGCGCTCCGCGAGCATCTCGGCCATGGGGCCCAGGCGGTTCGCCCCGGCGTAGGTCTCCGGGGGGAAGAACTGGGACATGATCAGGACCTTTCCCTTCATCCGCTCCGCCTCCTCGCGCGCCCCCGAAAGAGCCTCTCGAGCCTCTCAACCGTCCCCTCCACCGAAAACTCCTCCTCGACCCGCCTCCTGCACGCATCCGCCAGGCGCCCGGCGAGCCCCCCCTCGCGCAACAGCCGCTCCATCGCCCCGGCCAGCGCCTCCGGGTCCTCCGGGGGGACGAGCAGCGCGCCCTCCACCCCCTCGAAGAGCTCCGGTATGCCGCCGGTGGCGGTGGAGACGACCGGGAGCCCGCACCCCATGGCCTCCATGAGGGAGACGGGGATGCCCTCCTGCTCCCCGCGCGAGGTCACGATGCTGGGGAGGACGAACATGTCCCAGGCGCCGCCGCGCATCCGCTCCAGGAGCCTCCCGTGGGGCACGAGCCCGAGAAAGGCCACCCGGTCCTCCAGGCGCAGCCGGCGCACCTTTCCGGCCAGCTCCCCGAGCAGCGGCCCGTCCCCCGCCACGTCCAGGCGCACCCGCACCCCGCGCTCCTTCAGGAGCCTCACGGCCTCGAACAGGTAGACGTGCCCCTTGACCTCCAGCAGGTTCGCCGCGACCAGCGCCCGGCCGGCGGGCCCCGGACGCCAGGCGGGCCGCGCGGGCAGGTCGATGCCCATGTGGACCACCTCGGGCGCCCCTTCCCCGCAGAGCTCGCGGATCTCGCGCGCCCCCCGCCGGCTTATCGCCCGCACGAAGGCGGCCCGGCGGACCTTCGGGGAGAGCAGGTTGTCCTCGGCTATGTCGAAGCGGTGGGCGGTGAAGCTCCAGGGGATGCCGGAGAGCTCTCCGGCCACGAGCGCCACGGTGGCCGGGACGGTCGCCCAGTGGGCGTGGATGTGCTCCGCCCCCCACCGCCGGGCGAGGCCGGCGAGCCAGAGGGCCTTTGGGAGGGCGGCGAGGTTGCGCAGGAGCACCCCGGGGCCGCGGCTTCGGAGCAGCAGGCCGAGCACGCGGGCCGCCCCGCGGGGGTCGGCGAGGGCCGCTCTCGCGGCGGCCCCCGCCACCCGCGCCGAGACCAGCGGCTCGGGGACCGTGACCGGGAGCAGGGGCTTCGCGTCGCCGTGCAAGACCTCGCCCCGCGGGTAGGCGGGGACGACGAGCACCTCGTGCCCGCGTTCGAGCAGCCCCCGCACCTCCGGTATGACGAAGGCCTCCTTCTTGCCGTAGGGCAGCGTGGAGGTCACGTAGATCAGGCGCACCGCGCCCCCTCCGCGTCTTCCTCCTGAAGGTCCGGTGCGGCGGAAAGCAGCGAGCGGTAGAGCTCCTCGTACGCCCGGACCATCATCCCGAGCCCGAAGCGAGAGGCGGCGGTCGCGGCGGCCTTCTGGCCCAGCCGCTCCCGCAGCGCGCGGTTGCGCAGCAAGAGCTCTAGGGCCCCGGCGAGCTCCCCCGGATCCTCCGGGGGCACGAGCAACCCGGAGACGCCGCTCTCCAACAGCTCCGGCACCCCGCCCACCGCGGTGCACACGGCGGGGAGCCCGGCCGCCATGGCCTCCATTACCGAGAGCGGGTTTCCCTCCCAGGCGGAGGCCAGGACGAAGACATCGGAGGCGGCGAGGATGTCCGGGACGTCGGGGCGGACCCCGAGCAGAAAAGCCCTCCCCCGCAGCCCGAGACCCTCTATGCGGCGCGCGATCTCCCCCCGCAGCTCGCCATCGCCCGCCAGGAGCAACCGCGCCCGGGGGAACCCCGCGGCGCACCGGGCGAAGGCCTCCAGGAGCACGGCGTGCCGCTTCTCCGGGCTGAGGCGGGCCACGCAGACAAAGAGCACGTCCCCGGAAGAGAAGCCCTCCCTCCTCCGCCAGGCCGCGCGCCGGGACGCGGACCGGGAGAAGGCCTCGAGCGGGATGCCGTTCGGTATGAGCGGGCCGCCGGAGATCCCGTAGACGCGCCGCAGCCCCTCGGAGATCCCGGCGGCTATCGCCACGGGGACCGCGCCGCGCCGGAAGGCCAGCCGGTGCGCCAGCCGACCGGCGGCCCCCACCTCCCTCTCCGGGAGGGTGTGCACGGTGTGGACGACGGCCGGGACCCTCCGCAGCAGGAGCGGGGGCAGGGCGTAGTAGAGCACGTGGCGGTGGGTGTGGAGCACGTGGGGCCCGAAGCGCGCCACCACCGCGGAGAGCCGCAGGGGCATCCGCGGGTCCGGGCCCCGGCGCTTGCCCAGATACCACACCGGCACGCCGCCCTCCGCCAGCGCCGCCTCCTGCCCGGTGCCCGAAGGGTCGAAGAGGCTTGCGGCCCCCACCTCGAAGCGGCCGCGGTCCAGCCCCAGCATCAGGCGCACGGCCATCGTCTCGGCGCCGCCGGGCCCGATCCTGGGGAGCACGTGCAGCACCCGGATCACCGGCTCCCCTCCCCCGTCACCCGCAGGCACAGCAGCGACCCGAGCACCACGTAGCCGATCTTCTCGAACTCCCAGGTGAGGGACATGCCGGTCAACACGAAGGCTATGAGCCCGAGCGCGAGGCCCGCCCCGAGGCTCTCCCGGGAGAGACCCGCTGCCAGCCGGGCCGCGAGGAGAAGCATCCACCCGAACAGCGCCAGCCCCACCAGCCCGAGCTGGCTGGCGACCGAGAGGAACATGTTGTGCGCGACGCCCGCGAACTCCCCCCGCTCGGCGGAGAACGCGGCGATCATGGTCGAGTAGTCGATCGCGGCGTAGGCGAAGTTCCCCGCCCCCACGCCCAGAAGCGGGTGCGCCGCGATGACCTGCAGGGCCCCCAGCCAGATGGACCAGCGCCCGGACCAGGTCTGCTCGCTCTGGACGTCGGCGAGGGTGGCGTAGCGCTCGAGCAGCGCCCCGCCGACCGCGGGGAGCAGGAGCACCACCCCAGCGAAGGCCGCCGCGCCGAGCGCGTAGAGCAGCAGGGCGCGCCCCCCCAGCCGGGCGGCCAGGCGCGGCACGAAGAGCCCGACCAGCGGGGTGGCCACGAGCACCACCAGCGCGGTGCGCGACTGGGTGGCGAAGACCCCGTAGAGCAGCACGGGGGCGAGGAGCAGCGCGGCCGCCCGGTAGCGAGCAAAGCCGAAGTAGCCCACGAAGAAGACGATCGCCAGCAGGCAGGCGTAGGCGTTCGGGTCGGCCCCGCCCGGGCTGAACCGGCCCACCTCGAGCATCTTCTCCCCCCTGGGGAGCACGTAGCCGAGCGGGACGGAGGCCACGGTGCCGAGGACCGCAACGCCCCACATAAGGAGCAGGCCCCTGCGGTCGAGCAGGGCCACGGCGAGCATCAGGCCGAAGACCCCGGCGAAGGTTGCGACCCTGGAGAGCGCGACCTCCGGCCGCAGGGCCCACAGCACCGAGGAGGCCGCCCAGGCCGCGAAGGCCAGCGCGGCCAGCGTGAGCGGCTCCCTCCACAGCCGCGCGAAGCGCGCGGAGAGCTCCGGGCTCCGGAGCAGGGCGAGCCCCAGCGAGAAGAAGGTCAGGAGCGCGAGCGCCTTGGTGCCGCTGGCGAGGGTCCCGAAGTTTATGACGCTCTCGTAGGGGAGCAAACCGAGCAGGGCGATGACCCCGACCCTCCACTCGATGAGCACGGCGAGGGCGAAGGCCGCGCCGAGCACGGCGAGGGCGACGAGCAGAAGCCCGCGCTCCCCCGCCAGCGCGCCGGAGTAGGCGACCGCCGCCCCGAGCAGGACGGCGAGCAGGAGCGCGCCCGCGAGCGGCAGGAGCCTCCGGAGCGCCGGATGGTGGGCCGCGATCATGAGGGCCCCTTCCTCCGGCCGACCCCGAGCGGGTAGCCGTACCCGGCGAGCAGCGGGGCGGTGAGCGCGGTGACGAGGGCCCGGTCCGGCCCCGGCATCCGCTCCCGCCAGGCCTCGTCGGGCCTCAGCTCCACGGCCCCGCTCTCGAAGCGCGCCGGGTTGCCGGAGACGGTGTGCCCGCGGGGGGGCGGCAGCCGGCGACCCCGGATAAAGCCGGGCTCGGCCTCGAGGCCGAGCTTTTGCAGGAGCTCCCGCAGGCGAGGCGCGGGGTCCCGGACGAAGTCCTCGTAGCGCAGGCGCGCGAAGGCGCGGGCGCCGGAGAGCGGGAGCAGAAGCTGCAGCAGGTTCTGCACGCTCCACATGCGGGAGGCCTTCGCCGGGCCCAGCCGGGGCATCGGGGAGCCCCCCGCCTCCGGCCGGGCCTTGCTGCGGGACCAGGAGTGGGCGACGGCCCGGCTGTCCCGGAGCAGGTGCACCGCGTAGACCTCTACGGAGGGGAGCGTCCCCAGGACCGCGGCGTAGGCGAAGCGCTTGGAGGAGTCGACCACCACGCCGGCGCCGGAGACCTCCCGCACCGCGCCGTAGAGGCGCTCCAGGGCCGGGCCGAGCCCGGCGAGCAGCCGCCCGACCGCCGGGGTGCGCACGCCCGCGCCCGCGAGGGCCGCGTAGTGGGGCAGGTAGCGCACCCGGCGCAGGAGCGGCTTGAAGGAGGCCATCCTCTCGGCGTCCACGCCCTCCCAGCCGCCGAAGGCCTCCCGGCCCACGGCGCTCCAGAAGGGGCAGGAGAGGAAGGGCTCCCCGCAGCCGCAGAGCTCGTTCCGGAGCAGCCCGCGGTCCCAGATCTGCCAGAGCTCCCCGGCGTCGAAGAAGCCGGGCGCCCCTCCCAGCGCGCGGGCGAGCACGGTGCTCCCGCTCCGGCCGGAGCCCGCGATGTACAGCACCCGCACCGGGAAGCTCATCCCCACCTCCTCGCGGACCGCAGCAGCGCCCCGAAGCCGGCGTGGGTCCACATCCCGGTCCTGTACCTCGCGGCGAGCCAGAGGAGCAGGTTCTGGAGCACCAGCCCCGAGACCCGCGCGGCGACGACCCCCGCGACCCCGTAGGGGACCACCAGGGCGAACATCGCCGCGAGCGTCGCGGCCCCGGTGCCCACGGAGACGGCCATCATCGTGCGCTGGTGGCCGGTCATCTGCAGCGCGAGCCCGCAGGAGCCGGTCCAGACGGAGACCAGCTGGCCGAGGCTCAGGACCGCGAGGGCCCCCGCCCCAGCCCGGTAGTAGTCGCCGTAGACCAGGCCCAGCAGGGGGGCGGCGAAGAGGACGCAGGCGGCGGAGGCCGCGAGGGCCGGAAGCCCGGTTACGGCGCTCGTCGCGCGGACGGTGCGCTCGAGCTCCTCCCGGCCCTCCTCCCGGGCGTACATCCCGGCGATCACCGGCGGCAGGACGGCGTTGGCCACTATGAGCGGCATGGTGACCATGGAGATAAGGCGGGTCGCCGCCCCGTAGACGGCTACCTCCTCCCGGGAGCCGAAGGCGCCGAGGAGCCAGATGTCCCCGTTGCGGAGCGCGAAGAGCACCAGGTTGGTCACGAGCAGCGGCCAGGCGGTGGCGACCACCTCCCCGAAGACGGGGGGAAGCTCCCCGCCGCCGGACCTCCTCCCCGAAAGCCGGGACATCCTCCGGCCGAGCAGCCACCCGGAGAGGAGCGTCGTGGAGGCGCCCGCGCACACGGCGAGCGCGAGCACCGTGGCCAGGTCGGCCTCGCCGCGCAGCAGCCAAAGCAGCCCCAGCCCCAGGACCAGCAGGCCCACGGTGAGCACCCCGGTCACGGTGCCGGTGACCTGCCCGCCGAGGAGGGTGGCGAGCCGTACGTCGCCGAGGCCGCGGAAGACCTCCCCGACAAGCCCCTGCACGACGGAGACGGCGATCCAGCCGGCCACGAGCCCCCCCGAGGCGGCGAGCGCCGGGGCGCCGAAGAGACCGGCCAGAGGGCCGCAAAGGGCGAGGTAGGCCGCCCCCGCCCCGAGCGCGCCGAGGGCGCCGAGGGCGAGCGAGATCCGCACGACGAACCTCGCCCGGCCGGGAAGCCCGAGCCCGAGGTTGTGGGCGACGAGCCTGGTCGCGGCCCCCTGCAGCCCGAGCGAGCCCAGCATGGAGCCGAAGAGCACGACGCTGTAGACCAGGAAGTACGCCCCGAGCTCCCGGGGGGTCAGCAGGCGGGCCAGAAGGGCCCCGGAGAGGAGCCCGGAGCCGGCGATGAAGACCTTCCCCGCGAGCACCCAGGCCCCGCCGGAGAGCAGCCGCCCCGCAAGGCCCGGCAGGGCCTGCCGCCCCCCGCCCGCCGCCTCCACTACCGGCCCTCCGCGCGGGCGGGCGCGCTAGCGGGTGTAGCCGTGGTACGCGTAGCCGCCCCTCTTGCCGTCGAAGTTGTTCATCACGGTGCCCAGCACGTTGGCCTTCACGCCCCGCAGGTCGTGCAGCGCCTTGCGCAGGGCGCCCTTGCGCGTCCGCTGGGCGTCCAGCACCAGCAGCACCCCGTCGGCGTGGGTGGCCAGGATCAGGGGGTCCGCCACGGGCTCCACCGGCGGGGAGTCTATGAGCACGTAGTCGAAGCCCTGCCGGGCCTCCTCCACCAGCGCGGCGAAGCGGTTGGAGCTGAGCAGCTCGGCGGGGTTCGGCGGCACGGGCCCCGAGGTGCAGACCCTCAGGTTCGGCAGGGGCTCCGAGAGCACCTCCGAGAGGCCGCGCTCTCCGGTTATGGCGTTCACCAGCCCGTTGATGTTGCGCAGGTCGAACACCGCGTGCAGCGAGGGGCGGCGGAGGTCACCGTCGATCAGGAGGGTGCTCTTGTTGGCCTGGGCGAGCACCACGCCGAGGTTCGCGCACACTGTGCTCTTGCCCTCCGTGGGCCCGGGGCTGGTCAGCGAGATCACCCGGGGCGGCGCGTCGACCACCGCGTACAGCAGGCCGGTGCGCAGCGTCCGGTAGGCCTCCGAGGCGGGGTCGGAGGGGTCGTGCAGCGTGATCAGGCGCCCGCTCAGGTCCCCTTTGCGCTGCTCCTCCCGGGCCCTGCGCCTGAGGCTCGTGCGCACCACCATCGTCCTACCCACCGCCTTTCTTTTTTTCGCTCGTCTTCACCTGAAAGCCCGGGATCACGCCGAAGGTGGGCACCCCGGAGACCCTCTCGACCTCCTCCGGCGACTCCCAGCTGTCGTCGAGGTACTCCAGCAGAAAGGCCAGCCCCAGCCCCAGCAGCAGCCCCAGCGCCAGCGCCACCAGCCCGTTCAGCAGCGGGTCGGGGCTCACCGGCGTCTCGGGGGCGACCGCCTCCTCCCACACCGTGGCGGTGATGGCGTTCGCCCCCGGGCTGACCTCCGAGACCCTCTCGGAGAAGACCTCGCCGACGGCGTTCGCCACCCGCTGCGCCCGCTGCGGGTCCGGGTCGCGGTAGCGGACCTCGACGAACATCGTGCCCGGGCGCTGCTCGACCCGGAGGTTGCCGAGCAGGGTCTTCTGCGCGTACTCCTCGGAGAGCCCCAGCTTCTGCGCGGCGGCCTCCGCTATCGGGCGGGTGGCCACCGCCTCGGCCACGGTCTGCGCGAGCTGCTGCAGCCCCTCGACGTCCCCGCTGAGGTTGCGCGGCCCCTCCTCCCCGCTCTTCTGGCCGACCAGGATCGTGATCGAAGCCTCATACACCGGCGTCTGCAGCAGGCCGAAGCCCACCGCCGAGGCCGCAAGAGCGGAGGCCACGAAGACCACCGCCCAGGCGCGGCGGCGCAGGACCTTGAGAAACTCCTTCGCGGAGAAGAACGCATCCCTCCCGGCGGGGGCGGCCTCTCTGGCGGTCGTGGTGTCTGTGCTCATGCTCCGTCCCGTCCCGATCTTTGGACCAACTGCCGCGATTGCGGACCCATTCTATGGGCGGCCCCCCGCCGCACGCACCGCAAAACAGGGCCTCCGGGCCCCATAGAGCACTCTTTGGGTACGAAAGTGCGGCGGGGTCTCTGCGCCGGTGCTATCACCAAAGTGCTTCGGGCCCACGAAACGTACCCCCGGGGGTTTGCGGGGCGCCCCACAGCACAGAGGAACGCTGAGTGGCTCTGGCTTTCCGAGGCCCGCCCGGATATCATGCTCCTGTTACAAACAGGAGACATCGGGACCGACAGGCTGGAGGGGGGAACCATGGACAGCCGCGGCAGGCAGGGGCGCGCCCGGCGCGCCTCAGGACGGGTATGGGCGCTTGCCGGAGCCCTGCTGCTAGCTCTGGCGCTACAGGGCCTTTCGGCTCCGGAGGGCCGCGAGGCGGGGGCGGCGACCGCCTGCGACAGGTACGCATCGGTAAAGGGCTCAGACCGCGCCCGGGGGACGGCCTCCGCACCGTTCAGGACCGTTCAGCGGCTCGCCGACTCGCTCAGGGATGGGCAGGTGGGGTGCCTTCGCACCGGCACCTACACTGCGCCGGACGGGACGGTGAAGGTGCGGCGGGCCGGCATAACGCTGCGGAGCGCGCCGGGACACAGGGCCACCATCAAGGCCCGCGCGTACGTGGTCGCGGGGGCAAACCGGGCGACCCTCAAGAGCCTGAAGATACTCGGGGCGCCGGGCAAGGCGAACGTGCTCGTCCGCGCCGACCGCGTGCGTCTGATCCGGAACAACATAACCAACAACAACCGTCCCGCGAGCTGCATCCTCGTCGGGAGCCGCGCCAACGGGGGCATCGTCGCCAGCGGAACCAGGATCAGGGGCAACCGCATCCACCACTGCGGCGAGCTGCCGCGGAGCAACCGCCATCATGGCATCTACGTGAGCGCCGGCAGAGCGACCTCCATCACCAACAACCTCATCTACGCGAACGCCGACCGGGGAATACAGCTCTACCCCGATGCCCGGGGCTCTCTCATAAAGGGCAACATCATCGACGGCAACGGAGAGGGCGTGCTCTTCTCCGGCGCCGGACCCTATGCGTCCTCCGACAACGCGGTGAAAAACAACGTGATCTCCAACTCCCGCCGCTGGAACGTGTACTCGGTCTGGAACCAGACAAGCAGGACCGGCAGCGGCAACGTCGTCTCATACAACTGCCTCTGGGCCTCGAGCGCAAACCCACGCTACAGAAAGAACGGCGGCATCTCCGGCTCCAACGGCGGCTTCTCAGCCCACCACAACGTCTTTGCCAGGCCCCTGTACGCAGACCGGGACGCCGGAGACTTCAGGCTCGGCCGCAACAGCAACTGCAGGAAGGTGTTCGGCGGCTGACGCCGGCCGGTGGGTTACACGGGGGCCCTGGCGCGGCCCCCGGTGGGATAACCGTAACGCTCCAGGTAGCCACCGAGCGCCGTCTCTAGTTCGGCCTGCTGCCGGAGGGTGAGGTTCTCGCGGTACCCGCCGTTGGTGTTGCGCAGCCTGTAGCGCGAGACCGCGCGCTCAAAGCTCCCCTCCCAGCCGAGACCGCAGAACCCGGCCACCTTCTTCATAACCCCCGCGGTGTCCTCGCAGAGGTCTTCGTAGCGGATCTCCATGAAGCGCCCCTCCCCGAGCGGCGCGCTGGCGCGCTCCACGGCGTCCACCAGCATCCTCCACTGGATGGCGGCGAGCACCACGAAAGACCTGCCGGAGCGCTCCCATTCTTCCCGCTGCGCGGCGCTCAGCTCCCCCCACCTCCAGTTCTCGGGCCCCTCCCAGCCCCGCCAGAAATCCACCTCCAGCAACGAGTTCACCACCGCCCGGCCGTCCCTGACGACGTGGATGAACAGGGCGTCGTCAAAGACCTCCGAGAGAAACCCGATCCGCGGCCAGCCCGTGATCTTGACCAGCAACCGGTTGCGCCGCTTCGTGAGCAGCTGCGCGGCGGCAGACCGGATTCTCTGCCGGGACCCCTCCGTCACGTCCCCGGCCACCAGGTCCCTGCAGGGGGAACTGAAGCCCCTGCTCAGGCGCTCCCAGAACGGGTAGCATTCGGCCGGCCGAAGCCTCCGTTCCAGCACCCCCCCGACAAGCGGGTAGTCGACGGCCCGCATGACCGCGCGCGCCAGACCCACCCTCCCCGGGAACCGGTTGAGCAGCGCCCCGGGAAGCCAGGCCACCTCGGGATGCCCGCAGAGCAGGCGGTGGAAGATCGTGCTCCCGCTCCTCCCCGCCCCGATGATAAAGATGGGCCTCTCGATCCCCTTCACATAGAGTCCTTTCGAAAGCCGTCGGTCCGGGCAGCCCTCAAAGGCAGGCTTTCTGTAAACCCGCTACCAGCTCGCCTCGTCGTCGTAGGTGTAGCCGAGCTGCCTGTGGTCGAGCACCTTGGCAGGGGTCGGCGGGTCGGGCTCCGCGGCCCAGGGCCACATGGGGTCGTTGAGGTTGTGCCCGACCGGTCCCCCGGAGGAGGGCAGGTACGGCGAGTCCGGGTAGCGCCGACGCCAGCGGGCCCACAGCCGGTCCATGAAGCAGTGCAGCATCCAGAACACGGGGTCGTTGGGGGACGAGCCCTGCAGCATCGTCCCGCCCACCCAGTTGTGCACCCGGTTGTGCAGCGACTTCTCGCAGAAGGGCCGGAAGTAGGAGCCGGTCACGGTGGCGTTCCAGGGCGCCGCGTCGTAGGTGACCCGCCGCAGGGCGCCGTTGACCTGGGTCCCCGTGGGCAGGGTGGAAACCCGGACCCCGAAGGCCCGCCGCAGGTAGGGGGGCGTCCGGCGGTTGTCGTTTACGGTGAGCGTCCACTCGCCGGTGGAGTAGGCGAAGGGCCCGGTCATGACCTGGGAGTCGAGCGCCCGCCCGTTGCCCCCCATGAAGTCGTCGGCCCAGATGGAGGAGCTTGGGGAGCCGTCCGCGACGAAGTCCCAATACGGGATGGTGACCGTGGGGTCTACCTTCTGCAGGTCGAGCTCGAAGCGCCGCAGGCACTCCCGGTGCCAGGGGAAGAAGGCCGGCCCGATGTGCGCCGGGTCGGGGTCCATGCTGAGCACCGCGGTCCGGTGGTGGCTTACGTGCATGTCGTAGATGCCCTCGGCCTTGAGCACCTTGAGCGCCCGGACGAAGGCCGCCCGCTCGGCGGCGGTGAGCCGGGCCTGGTTCTTTCTCACGCCCACGATGCGCTACCTCCTCGCCGCCAGAAAGCGCGCCCTGCGGGCCTGCAGCGCCGCCCGGTAGTCCACCATCTCCCGGGCGAGCTCCTCGAGCGTGGGCGACGGGGAGAACACGAACCCCTCGGCCCGGTAGGCCCCGTTGCTGTGGACGGTCCGGATGTGCTCGCCCTCTATGTACAGCTCGCGCCGGCCCCGCACGCGGCGGATCGCGATCCGCCGCCCCTTGTGCAGCAAGACCCTCTCGCGCGCCTCCTGACCGGATGACCCACGGGCGCCGGTGCCGAGCGCAACCAGCACGCTCGCCGCCGCCCCGAGGGCCAGCGCCTCCCGCCGGCTGAACCTTCTCTGGCCGGAGCCTCCTTCGGGATCCATCCTCTTCTCCCAGCCTTTCCTGGTTGGCTTCTACCACGCGGCAAAGCGCCGAGGTTCGCCGCAAGCTCATGCTAGGCCCCTCCCCCGGGCGCCACAATAGGTACATCGGATGCTTTCTGCAGGACGTACGGGCTAGCCCTAAAGTGCACGGGCGGGACACTTTTGCTCCGGAGGCGTTCCCGAACGCTCCCGCAGAACCTATGATGGCCCGCATGAGGGCATCTCTCCTGCTGGCCGCCGCGCTGATAGCCACCTGCTCCGCCGCGGGCTGCGCCTCCCCGAAGGGGGAGGGGACGAAGCGGCCCGGCGCCCCAGCGCGGGAGGCGGCCGCCTCCCCGGGCGAGACCACCGCAGGAGACGCCCCCACCGAGGCGCGGACCGCCGTCGTCCCGCTCCGCCCGGTGGGCGGCTCCGGGGTGGAGGGCGAGGCGGTGCTCGAGGAGATCGCCGGGGGCGTCGAGGTGCGCCTCAAGCTCAGGAACCTCCCGCAGCCCGGCACCGCCTACCTGGCCCACATCCACGAGGGCACCTGCGCCGGGGAGGCGCGGGAGGGAGGCACCGGGCACGACGAGCACGCCCACGGCGGCGGGATAGAGCACCCCCTCTCCATGGTCGGCGCCGACCGGCGGGGCGTGGGCTCGAGCAGGACCCTCGTGTGGGACGTGGGGCTGAGGGAGCTCCTCTCCGGCCCCCCGCGCCACATAAACGTCCACGCCCCGGGATCCGGCAACCCGCCGGCGCTCGCCTGCGGAGCGCTGGGCGGGGATGCACGACGGGAGGGAGGCAACAGAAGATGAGGATTCTCGACGAGAGCGGCGCGCGCGCCCTCACGACCTCCGTGGCGCGCTCCGGGCGGGAGCTTGAGGCGCTGGAGGCGGAATGGGAGGCGCTCTACGCCGCAAGCCCCGCGGCCACCCCCTTCCAGTCCTGGGCCTGGCTGTACTCCTGGTGGGAGGTGTACGGGGAGCGCTACGAGCCGTGCGCCATAACCGTGCGCTCCGGCGGGGAGCTCGCCGGGCTCGCGCCGCTCGCCCGGGAGCGGGGGACGGGGAGGGTGCTGTTCATGGGCACCGGCCCGAGCGTCTACCTGGACGTGCTGGCCCGGGGGGGCGAGGAGGCGGCGGTCGTCCGGGCGGTGGCGGGGCGGCTGCGGGAGGAGCTGCGGCCGTGGGAGGTGGCCGACCTGCAGCACCTGCGGCCGCGGGCGGCCGCCCGGGGACTTCTCGAGGCGTGGCGGGGACCGGCGGCGAGCCTCTGGCAGACAAACTGCCCCGTCCTCGAGGCGAGGCCCTTCGAGGAGCTGCTCGGCGCGCTCACCCAGAAGCAGCGGGGCAACGTTCGCCGCCTCATCCGGCGCTCCGAGCGGGAGGGGGTGCGGGCCGTGGCCGCCGGGCCGGAGGAGGCCGCCGACGCCGCCTCCCGGATGCTCGGGATGCACCGGAAGGCCTGGCGGGAGCGCGGCATAAACCCCGAGCACCTCAGCCCCCGCTTCGAGGTCCTGCTCAGGGCCGCCGCCGGGCGCCTCACCGCGAGGGAGCTCGGCTTCGTCTCCGAGTTCCGCCGGGGCGAGGAGGTGGTGGCCTCGCACTTCCTCCTCGTGGGGCACGACCGGGTGGGGGGCTACCTCAGCGGGGCCACCGAGGAGGCCTTCCGGCGCTACGCCGTCTACCCGCTCTACGTCCGCGACGGGGTGGAGGCGGCCCGCTCGCGGGGCCTGGAGGTCTTCGACCTCATGTGGGGCAGGGGCGAGCACAAGCTGCAGTGGGGTCCCGAGATGGTCCCGAGCCGGCGTCTGGTCCTGGGCCGCAACCGGCTCCCGCTCTGGGCGCCCTACGCCGGGCACCACCTGCTCCGCTCCCGGGTCAAGGCCGCCGTGGACTCGGGCTCGGCCCCCCGGCCGGTGATGCTGGCCGCCGAGGGCTACCGGGCCGCGCGCCGCCTCATCCGGCGGAGGGCCGCCGGATGAGGGTGGCCTTCTTCACCAGCGACCGGTCTTTTCGCAACGAGGTCTTCCGCTACATGTACGCCCACGTCGCGCACGCCTGCGGCGGGGCCCAGGTCGTCGCCGTCCGCCGCCCCGGCAGGCCCCCCGGCGGCCCCCTCGGCCGGGCGAAAAAGAAGCTGCGGGCCGGGGCGGGCCTGCTCGGCACGCTGGAGCTCGCCGCCTCCTACCCCCTGCAGCGGACGCTCGGGCGCAGGAACGACCGGCTGGCGCTCGAGGCCGTGGGCGCCCTCCCGCGGCCGCCTGCGGAGCCCCGCCCGGAGGAGGCCCTCTACGTGGAGGCGGTAAACGGCCCCGACGCGGCCGCGGCGCTGGAGGGGCTGGCACCCGACGCGGTCGTCCAGTTCGACGCGGGCATCCTCCGGCCCCGCATCTTCCGCATCCCCCCTCTCGGGACGCTGAACCTCCACCCGGGCATAGCCCCCCTGATCCGGGGCCGCGACCCGATCTACTGGGCGCTCTGGGAGCGCGAGCCCGGGTGGCTGGGGGCCACCATCCACTACATCGACGCGGGCATAGACACCGGCCCGGTCCTGGCCTACGCGCCGGTCGAGCCCGCCCCCGGCGACGACTACCCGAGGCTCTTCGCCCGGGTCTACGAGGCCGGGGTGGCGCAGCTGGTGTCCGTCCTGGACAGGCTCGGGGAGGGCGAGCGGTGGAGCGTAGAGCCGGCGCGGGGCCGCAGCGTCTACCGCACCACGTTCCCCGGGTGGCGCCTCGCCCTGCTCCGCGGAGCCCCCGTCCCCGCTCCGGGATGAGCGCCGCCTCCCCCGGCAAGCCCCTCGCCGAGCACGGCCGGCTCGCCGCGAGCCTCGCGCTGTGCGCCCTCGCGCTGCTCGCCCCCTGGATGGGCTGGCGGTACGGGGGCTACTACGTGGGCGGCTGGGCCCCTCCGGCCCTCGCCTCGGCGGCGCTGCTGCTCGTCCTCGCCGCCGCCGGCGCGCTCGGCAGGATGCGCTCCCCCTGGAGCGCGGCCGCGGCCGCCCTGCTCACCGGCTACGCCGCGTGGACCTTCCTCTCGCTGCTGTGGTCCCCGGACCGCGGAGAGGCCTGGCAGGGGGCGGGGCTCACCCTCCTGTACCTGCTGGCCTTCTGGGCCGCCCTCTCCCTGCTCTCCTCCGGAGCCTCCCGCCGCTGGGCGCTCGCCGCCTGCGCGCTGGGGACCGGCGCGGTGGCCGCCCTGACGCTCCCCCGGCTGGCCCCGGAGGCGGAGGAGCTCTTCGTGAACGGGCGCCTGCTCGGGACCGCCGGCTACTCCAACGCCGAGGCCGCCTTTCTGCTGCTCCCCTTCTGGGCGGCCCTCTGCCTGGCGGGCTCCCCGCGGGTGAACCCGCTGCTGCGGTGCCTGGCCCTCGCCGCGGCGGCGCTCTGCTCGCAGCTTGCGGTCCTCACCCAGTCGCGGGGGGCGGCGATGGCCCTCGCCGCCTCGCTCCCGGTGTTCTTCCTGCTGTCGGGCCGACGGATGCGGGGAGCTCTGGCCCTGCTGCCGGTCGCGGCGGCGCTCATCCTGAACTTCCCGCAGCTCAACGGGGTCTACCTGGCCGGCGAAGGGGCCGCCCTGGAGGAGGCGTTGCGCCGCGCGGTGCCGCAGGTGTGGCTCGCCGCCCTCGCCTGCGGGCTGTACGGGCTGGGGTGGGCGCTGCTCGACGCCCGCTGGAGGCCGCCCGCCCGCGCGGCGCGCGCGGCCGGGGCCGCCACCCTCGCCGCGCTGCTGCTCCTCGCGGCGGCGGGCGGGGCCGCCTTCTACGCCCGGGAGGGGAGCCCCGTGCGGTGGGTCCAGCAGAAGGCGGAAGCCTTCCAAAACGGCGACCGCTCGGGGCAGGAGCAGAGCCGCTACCTGAGCGCCTCGGGCTCGGGCCGGCTCGTGATGTGGCGGGTGGCCTGGGAGGACTTCGCCCGCCACCCGGTGCTGGGGGTGGGCACCCACAACTACGAGGCCACCTACTACCGGCTGCGAGGCGAGAGGGCGGGCTACGTGCGCCAGCCGCACTCGCTGCCGCTGGAGGCGCTGGCCGAGAGGGGCGTGGTGGGCGGGGCGCTGCTCGCGGGCTTTCTCGGGGTGTGCTTTGCGGCGGGATTGCGCCGGTTCGGCGGCCTGAACGCGGAGGGGCGAACGCAGCTGGCGGCGGCCTGCGCGGCGGCGGCGTACTGGCTGGCGCACTCCGGCCTGGAGTGGTTCTGGCAGTTCCCGGCGATCACGCTCCCGGCCATGCTCTGCCTGGCCGCTCTGGCCGCGCCCTGGAGCCGCGGAGAGGGGGAGGGCGGGGCCGGAGGCCGGACGGAGCGTTCCCTGCGGCTCGCCGGTGCGGGGCTCGCCGCCCTGATGCTCGCCACCGCGCTCCCGCTGTACGCCGCCGACCGCTACGCGCAGCAGAGCGCGGCGGCCGAGAACCCGTGGATGGCCCTCCAGAGGCTGGAGACGGCCCGGCGCCTCAACCCGGTCAGCGCCGAGCTTCCGCTGCGCGAGGCGGAGCTGCTGGAGCGGGTGGGGGACTGGCCGGGGGCAACCGGGGCGTACGCCGAGGCGATACGGCTCTCCCCCGAGCACTACGCCCCCTACGCGGCGATGGCGGGCTTCTACGAGCGCCACGGCGACGCGCAAAACGCCCTCGAGCTCTACAGAAGGGCGCTGGAGCTTAACCCCCTGGAGCCCGCCCTGCGGGGCAAGGTGCGGCGGCTCGAGGAGGCTAGTCCCAGTTCGCCCGCTCGCGGATGAGCTTCGCCGCCTCGGTGCGGTTGCGCACCTTGAGCACCTTGTAGGCCGCCCGCAGGTGCTGCTTGACGGTGGACTCCGAGAGGAAGAGGCGCCGCCCTATCTGGGCGTTGGTCTGGCCCTCGGCGACGAGCTTCAGGATCTCCTGCTGGCGGTGGGTCAGGCCGCTGAGGTCCACCGGCTCCCTCCCGGCCACGAGGTCCTTCAAGAGATCCCGCGGCACCGCCACCTCCCCGGAGGCGGCCACCGTGAGGGCGCGCACCACCTGAGAGGGCTCCATCCCCGCGTGCACGAACCCCTTGGCGCCGGCCTGCAGCCCGGCGCGGGCGAGGTTGAGGTCGCTGCTCAGGCCGAAGACCACCACCGAGGCCCCCGGGGCCTGCTCCTGCAGCCTGCGCACCGCCTCCCCCACGTCCTCGGCGCCGCCGGCGCAGAACAGGACGATGTCCGGCCGGTCGCCGGAGGGCGCGCTCTCCGCGTAGTGGATCCTCGCGTCGGGATCCAGTATGTCTATGAGCCCCCTGGCCAGCACGGGGTAGGGGCAGTAGAGCCATACCAGCCCCAGCCGCTTGGGCTTGATGTGAGCGACCTGTCCGACCATCCTCGCACCCTTCGAGTCCCCGGGAGGCGCCCGCGGCGGCCCCTCCGGCCTGTTTTCTTGCAAACTAACACAACTTAACACCTTTGTGCAATGTTGCATGCTAACCCCGGGCCGCACTTTCGACCGCGGGTCAGGCACTTTGCGGCCCGAAGACCCCCAAAACGGTAGAGCGGCCCGCGGAGGGCTATAGAATGCGGTTTGCAGCGGGCGCCGCGCCCGCGCCGCAAGGGCACCGAAGGAGAAGGGAAGGCAGGACGTGAACGCAACCGGGCTCTCTGGCATGAACCTGACGAGGTGGCTCCTCCCGCCGCTGCTGGCGGCGCTGCTCTTTGCGTGGGCCGCGCCCGCCGCGCGCGCCCAGGACGAGGGGCCTCTGTCCCGGCCCCCGGCCGACACCCAGTACACGCCGCGGGTGGCGGTGGAGAGCACCTCCGCCGGGCCGGGCCCCGCGGAGCCCCCGGCGTGGTCGGAGGGGAGCGGGGGGGCGTCCGTAGGGCTCCTGCCGACGACCGGGGGCCCGCTCCTTCTCCCCGCGGCGGCGGCGCTCGCCGCGGGAGCGGGGATCGCCGTCGCGGTCCGGCGGATGAGGCGCTGACCCGCCGCTCCTAGCCGGCCCGGGCCGCCT
>Ga0068704_100318_pt1 | contig 17970 bp, 13 predicted proteins | sample CeladaPassaD2F12_FD_62225 | JGI IMG/M metagenome (GOLD analysis project Ga0068704, IMG submission 62225) | Cellulose-adapted microbial communities from the Joint BioEnergy Institute, USA - Passage D2F12 | ecosystem: Engineered > Bioreactor > Continuous culture > Unclassified | place: USA, Joint...
GAGAAAGCCCGCGAGCAGCGCCCCGCCCACCACGCCCCTCTCGGCCAGCGCCTCCAGCGGCAGCGAGTGCGGCTGGCGCACGTAGCCCCCCGTCTGCTCCCGCAGCCGGTAGTAGGTGGCCTCGTAGTTGTGGGTGCCCACCCCCAGCACCGGGTGGCGGGCGAAGTCCTCCCAGGCCACCCGCCACAGGGTGTACCGCCCGGAGCCCGAGACGCTCAGGTAACGGCTCTGCTCCTGCCCCGCCGTGTCGTTCGTCCTGAAGGCCTCCCACTTCTCCCCGGCCCAGGCCACGGGGTCGCCCACCCGCTGCACGGCGGCGAGCGCCCCCGCCGCACCCCCTACCAGGACCGCGGCGAGCGCCACGGCCCCCGCCGCCCGCACCACCCTCCGGTCCACGCTCCACACGGCGTCGGCGGCCCCCCAGGCCAGCCCGTAGAGGCCGGCCCCCGCCGCGAGCAGCCACACCTCCGGGAGCGCCGCCTGCAGCGCCTCGCGGGGGCTGCCCTCGTTCAGGAACTCCAGGTAGACGCGGTTCAGCTCCGGGAAGGAGAGAGAGACCGCCGCGGCCGGGGCCGCGAGCGCGAGCAGCCCGCGCAGCCGCTTCCCCGAGAGCAGGAAGAACACCGGCAGCGAGGCGGCCATGGCGAACATGGCCCCGCGCGACTGGGTGAGGACGGCGAGCTGCGCCGAGAGCGCGGCCCCCGCCAGCACCGCCCCCCGCAGCAGGGGGTGCGCCTGCCGCGAGCCCCCCAGGTACACCGCCACCCAGAAGGGGACCAGCAGCAGCGCCGCCTCGCCGTTGTAGTAGTTCACCGTCCCGAGCAGGCGGTTGGCGTGGAACATCTGGCCCATGCTCTCGGGGAGGACGGGGAGGGTGAGCGCCGCCACCGCCGCGGGGCCGAGCACCGAGGCGGCGAGCGCCCAGCGGCGCGAGGCCCCGGCCCCCACCAGCGCCGCCGCGACCCAGAAGGCCAGCAGGTACACCGCCGTCTTGCCCGCCCCCGCCCAGGCGTCGCCTTTGTTGGCCGCCCACAGGACCGAGGCGAACGTCCACAGGGTGTAGGCGGCGAGGAGCCCGAGCGCCGCCCGGGCGGCGCCCCGCCCCGGCGGCACGCCCGCGAGCGAGAGCGCCAGCGCGAGCGCGGCCAAGAGCAGCGCCACCGGACCCCACACGGTCACGAAGTACCCCGCCCCCCAGGCGCCCATCCAGCCCGCCGAGAGCGCGAGCGCCGCGAGCGCCAGCGTGGGGAGGAGCCTGCGGCTCCTGGCGTGCTTGAGAAGACCCTCCATCTTTCGCAACAGAGGATAGGGGCTGGCGGCCCGCCGCGCCAGTGCCGCTGCAAAATTCTTCCGCGCGGGACTGGAAATGCGCCGGAGGCGTGCATTAGACTTTCCGGCGTGTCATTGCAGTAACATAAGACCCATATTCAGGCGGGACATTTGCGCGACGAGAACCATCTTAGACAGCGGCGTTCTACGAACGGGCCGGAGGCCGGCCCTCCCCCGGACGACGAGATCGTAATCTCCCTCGACGAGCTTCTGCGGGTGCTTTGGCGGCGGGCCTGGATCATCGCGCTCGTGGCCGGGCTCCTCACGGCGGCTGCGGCGGGCTTCAGCCTGCTCCGGACCCCCATCTACGAGGCCTCCATCCAGATCGTCATCGGCCAGCGGGAGGGCGCCGCGCCCACCAACCTGGGCAGCGACGTGATGGGCCTGCAGCAGCTCACCCGCACCATGGCCGAGGTGCTCGAGTCCCGCACCGTGGCCAACGCCGTCATCCGGGAGATGAACCTCCCCACCGACGCCGAGACCTTCCTGGAGAACATGACCGTCGAGCCGGTGACCGAGACCCAGGTCATCGAGGTCTCCTACCGGGACCCCGAACCCGAGCGGGCGCAGCAGGTGGCCAACACCATCGGCCGGGTCTTCTCCGAGCAGGTCTCGGATCTCAGCCCGAGCGCCAACGCCGTCACCGCCACCGTCTGGGAGCGGGCACAGCTCCCCGACGAGCCGGTGAGCCCCCAGCCGCTGCGCAACGCGGCCATAGCCCTCGTCCTCGGCCTCATGCTGGGCACCGGGGCCGCCTTCCTCGTCGAGCACCTCGACGACCGCTGGCGCTCCCCCGAGGACGCCGAGCAGGTCTCCGGCGTGCCCACCTTCGGCGTCGTGCGGCAGTTCGACACCTCCGGGGGCAAGCGCCGCAGGGGGAGGCTGCTGCGCCGCCGCGGCGACAAAAAGGAGGACATGCTGGACCTCGCCGGGAGGCTCGTCACCCTGGTGGACCAGGACGGGCTCGCCGCCGAGGACTACCGCAGCCTGCGCACCAACCTCTTCTACGCCTTCGTGGACGCCCCGCCGCGGGCCATCGTCACCACCAGCCCCGGCCCGCGGGAGGGGAAGAGCACCACCTGCGCCAACCTGGGCGTGGCGCTCGCCCAGGCCGGGAGGAGCACCCTGCTCCTCGACTGCGACCTGCGCAAGCCGGTGGTGCACGAGATCTTCGGGCTGCGCAACATCCGCGGCGTGGTGGACGTGCTCGCGGGCACCAGGGAGCTGCGCGAGGTGTGGCACTCGCCGGTGCCCAACCTGCGGGTCGTGCCCACCGGCCCCATCCCCCCCAACCCCGCCGAGCTGCTCAGCTCCCGGCGCTTCCAGCAGATGCTCGAGGAGGCCCGCGGGCAGTTCGACTACGTCCTCATGGACGCGCCCCCCGTCGAGGCCGTCTCCGACCCGGTGATCCTGGCCACCCACAGCGACGGGGTTCTGCTGGTCATAGACGCGCAGAACACCCGCAAGGGCGCCGTGCGGCGGGCCATGCGCAGCCTCGAGGCCGTGGGGGCGAGGGTCTTGGGCACCGTGCTCAACAACGCCGGCGAGACCGAGGGTGGCTACTACTATTACTACCGCAGGTATGGCTACTAGCAGACGCCGGGCCGAATGAGGCTATGGCCGAGGAGGGCATGAGCACCACTTCCAGCGCCGCGATACCCGGGGCGGTCCGCCAGCGCCTGCTCTCGGGGGGCATGTGGGCGCTCGGAGGCAGGGTCGGGCTTGCGGTCATCGGCTTCCTGAATAACGCCTTGCTTGCCAGGGTTCTGTCTCCTGCCGAGCTGGGCGTGTACTTTCTTGCGTTTACCATAGTAGGGTTGCTGGCTTCTTTGGGTTCCCTCGGGCTTACGAAATCCATCGTGCGCTTCGTCGCCGAGAGCATCGGGCTTGGGCAGTATGGCCGGGCGCGGAGAGCCATAAAGCTCTCCCTCGTCTACGGGACGCTCGGGGCGCTCGTCGTGGGGGTAGCATATACCCTGTTCGGCGGGGAGCTCGCCGCCCGCCTCTTCGACTCGCCGGCGCTTGCGGCCGTCGCGGGATTGACAGCAGGCTGGATGCTTGTTGCGGTTGTGCAGGGGATACTCGTCGAAGCCTTCCGCGGCCTGCACGACATACGGATGACGATAATACTCGGCGGCTTCGCCAGCGGGCAGGGGTTTCTGACCGGTGGCCTAGTCGTCGGCTCTCTGGCGGTGGTGTGGCTTGTCTGGGGGCACACGGACCTTGCGACGGTGATGCTCCTGGCGACCGGGTCTGGCGCAGCGAGCACGCTGCTGGCGTGGATACTGCTCCGACGCCGGGTAGGCAAGTTACCGCAGGAGGACTCCAAACCGGCTCTCGGCGGGGCGGAGATGATACGGGTCGCGTGGCCGCTCATGGGTGCCAACCTCATGCTTCTTGTGCTTGCTCAGGTAGGCTACTGGATCGCCGGTTTTTTCCTCAGGCAGCAGGATGTTGCGCTCTACGGTGCAGCCTTCCGACTCATGACTTACGTGGAGATGCCACTTGCGATAGCCGGCATGGTGACGCCGCCGATCATCGCGGAGATGTATGCTCAGGGCAGGACCCGGGAGCTGGAGCGGATACTGCGTTCGGTCGCAACGGTGGCGTTCGTGCCGTGCTTCATCGTCTTGCTTTCCTTCGTGTTCTTCGGCGGTCCGATCATGGGATTCGCTTTTGGGAGCTTCTACCAAGCGGGTGGGATAGTGCTTGCAATCTTAAGTCTTGGTCAGCTTGTTAATGTATGGACCGGTTCTTGCCTTCAAGTTCTTATGATGATTGGGGAGCAAGGCTATTTGATGTTGGTAACCGTTATAACTGGATTCGCAATGATTATTGGTGCTATTTTAGGAGCAGCGTTTTATGGTTTGGTAGGAATGACTGTTTCTATCAGTTTTTTTGGTGCTGCAGTACAAAACGTGCTAATGATGGTAGTTGTGAGAAGGAGAGCAGATTTGTGGACTCACGTGGAATTATCATTGCTATGGAACAAAATGCGGTCTATTTATACTGTTAGATAATGGCTGCAATGAACTAGTGGGACAGTTATGAAGGATCGCATTAATTGGATAGTTTTTCGTAGAAAAGCAATGAGCTGGCGTATCCCTGGATTTTGGGCCCACTGGAATACATACGCCACTAGAAATTGCAAATTTAGTAGCTACAACAAATTATATAGTGGATCAGTTTTATCGAACGTAAGTCTCGGAAAGTTCACTTATGTAGCTGGAGCTAAACTCGGAAACTGTGATCTCGGTGCTTTTTGTAGCGTTGGACCCCAAGCAATAGTTGGTGGGCTCGGTACACATCCTACACGTTGGATTTCCTCTCACCCAGCTTTTTATTCGACTCGACAACAAGCTGGATTGACTTTTTCTCATGATGATAGATATAAGGAAATTTCTAGTGTTGAGATAGGAAATGACGTGTGGATAGGGGCACGTGCAACGATATTGGACGGGGTAACTATTGGTAATGGTGCGATTATCGCAGCTGGGGCGGTTGTTGTTGACGATGTCGAACCCTATACGATAGTCGGTGGTGTGCCTGCAAGACCACTAAGAATGAGGTTTTCAGATGAAGTAATTGAAGAACTTATAGAGTGGAAATGGTGGACTTTGCCAAATGAAATCCTGAGAGAATTAGCGCCTGGATTTATAGCTAAAGAAAAGTGGACAATATCGGACATTACATCTTTAAAAGAGAAAGCAAGCTTACTGGAATCAACCTCTCGATATAGAATTATCGACTGACGGGGCTAAGTATATATGTACATAACCGGGAAGCAACCTGATAAATTGTTCTTAACCAAAAGCTTGAGAAGCTTCGTTTCTACGCCACAGAACAACGACTTAAAGATATCAACGCTAAAAGATTCTAATTATCCTAGATTTAGCATAGTTACACCTTCTTTTAATCAAGCCAGATTTCTGGAACGCACTATCCTATCTGTACTAAATCAAGGTTACCCAAACTTAGAATATATTATTATAGATGGTGGCTCCACTGACGGTTCAGTGGACATAATCAAAAAGTATGAGCCTTATCTTAGCTACTGGGTAAGCGAACCGGATCACGGTCAAGCCAATGCTATCAACAAAGGGCTTCGTATAGCGACAGGAGAATGGGTAGGGTTTCAAAACTCGGATGACCTGTACCTTCCTGGGGCATTTTTCAGTCTAGCTAGGGCAATCGAATCTAACCGCGACGCCGAGATTGTATATGGAAATATAGTGCACATAGATAGTGATGATAACGTCTATGACGTCCAGATGACAGGACCAGCGCACCGCTGGCTGCATGTAGCACAAGGAATCCAATTTCACAATCAGGCGACGATCTGGCGCAGATCTCTACTCGAAAAGGTTGGGTACCTTGATGAAGGGCTGCAATTTTGTATGGATTTCGAATACTTTGGAAGGCTCATATTTGGCGAAAGGGTTAGGCTACATCACGTAGATCAATTTTTGGGAGCTTTCCGCGCGCATCCTTCTGCCAAGAGCAAGACCATGTTGGAGACGGCACAAAGGGAACATAGCGAGGTAGTCAGAAAATTTGGTAGAGGATATGGCAGCCCGACGGTAAAGCAAGCTGCCTTGGCGCTGGCGAAAATCTATAAGGCTCTTTGGTATATTCTCCATGGGAAAGGTTGGTACGTGATGAGGAACTGGAGATGACCAGAGTTTCTCATCCACGAACACAGTTTATACGAGGGGCGCAATCGCTGATCTGGCGAATGCAGACCTTGAGGTTTGGTGCCTCTGCTTCTGCTGCGAAACGCCAAGCCCAGATATTGTCAATTCTATTTATCATGTCTTTCGCGCTGGATTTCAAAGGATCTGAGGGTGGTACTGTTATCCAGTACGTTATGGCTATCGTCAATACGCTTGCCTTTGCGTTATTAGCTTTGCAATACCGCCTAGTGTTGCCAAGATACGGATTGATGGCGTTCGTGTTTTGGGGATGGTGCAGTTTTCTCCTTGTCGGCTCCGTAGGCGCATTTATAAATGATGTGCCGTTGGGACAGTATATAAGAGTCATATACCCTTATGTGCTTTTTGTAGAAGGATTCTTGGTGGCATATTGGGTGAGCAGAGACTGGCGTGGCGCAGAAACTGTGGCGCACGGCCTGGTCTTTGCAGCAATCATTTCCTTTTTGTTCACTGTCTGGTGGGGATTTCATTTCTCAGGCCAAGCCTTACAAACAATACGCTATCAAATATTGAGTTCGCTGACCCCATTTTTGATAGTCTACTCAGGGTTTCGTTTGCTATTCCTGCGTAGACGAAGAGCGCGCTCGCTGGCCATATTAGCAATGTGCGTTTCTATTACGGCATTCTCGGTGACAAGAGGACCGTTATTGGCAGTCGGATTTACAGGTTTGATGCTACTAGTTGCGCTTATCTGGAGCTTTTTTAGATCTTCTTCTTTATCTGCAATTCGTATGGTCTTACGGGCATCGATTGGTGGAGTACTCTTGTTTGGAATATTTATCGAAACATTCTTGATAATTGCACCAGAAACGTTGCAACGTTGGTCACAGCGCACCTTCGGCGATGCGCATCTTGCTACTTTTTGGACGCGGGTTGCTGCTGCTGTGGGCCAGTGGGAGCAGTTGTCGAACAACCCGGTTGGGTGGGTGGTTGGTCAAGGTTTCGGCCACCAATATCAATACGCCCAGTCTTTCGCCTCCCTCGTATACCCGTACGTTACGGCAAACACTTTCGTACAACCTATGTGGTATCCGGGAGAATTTATGTGGGTCACCCCTCTGTATTATGGTGGTCTTATTTCAGGAACAATTGCTATATTAGTGTTGATTTTTAGCACTGTTTATGTTTTCCGTGTTCTGGTTGCTATGATAGGAACGAGATCGTGGGACAATGAATCAATTTGGCCATTGTGGGTCGGAGTTCTCGGTTTCTCTACTGTGCTGGGTCTTGGATTTACTGCTAATCCGTTCATCATCCGTCTGTCAGCCATGTTCTTGGGTCTTGCGTTGGGTGTAGTAGGGGGGCTCTGTCCATTAACACCCAGAGGTAATAGAAGCCAGCAGAAGAAACAAACAATATAAATGATATGAGATCACCGTCCATAAGTAAAACAGCTGTAACCCGACCATATGTAGTCTACTGGAACAACATCCCGTCTCCTTACATGGTGGAGCGCTTCAACGCGGTGGCTGATCGGGGAGCTTTCGAGTTCGAGGCGTGGTTCAACGATCGAACAGAGCCGGGCCGGAGCTGGGAGGTGGACGAGAGCAGCTGGCGCTTCCGCTACCGCTACCTACCCAGGGTAAGGATCTCTGGCCGGGAGTTCCGCATACCTGTGCCGCTGCTGGGTCGTAGACCGGATGTTCTCGTAAGCCTCTACGCCGAGCCGGTATTTCTCACCGGTTGGGCAATTGCCAGGATGAGGAGAGCCAGGACAGGGTTCTGGGTTGAGGTGACCCATGATCGGTTGATCAGGAGAAGCTTTTGGAAGGAGGGAATCAAAAGGCTTTTGTTCCCGAAGATGGATGCAATCGTAACCATCGCTGAGGACGGAGCTGCCTTTGCCCGCAGATACGGTGCGCGAGACGAGAACATCTTCTTCGCGCCGCACGTGATAGATGTCGAGCACTACAGACAGGGGAGCAGTATCGATTCCGCCGAACGTGAGAAGCTGCGCCGGGATCTCGGGCTCCGGGGGTGCGTGTTCGTCTATGTGGGGCGGCTGTGGTGGGGAAAGGGACTCGGGTATCTGCTCGAGGCCTTCGAGAACGTACAAGAGAGGAGCCCCACGGAGGTGAGCCTGCTGCTGGTCGGCGACGGTCCGGAGGAGGAGCGGTTGCGCCGGTTCTGCAGGGAACATAATCTACGCAACGTGGTGTTCGCCGGCTTCAAGCAGAAGCCCGAGCTGCCGCGTTACTACGCTGCCGCGGACGTGTTCGTCTTCCCGACACTCGGCGACACCTATGGTCTGGTGGTGGACGAGGCGATGGCCTGCTCGCTGCCGGTGATCAGCACCAGCGCGGCGGGTGAGATCCATGGCCGGATCGAGGAGGGGGTTAACGGCTACATCGTTCCGCCGGAGGATGCCGAAGCGCTCACCGGCCGGATGTTGCGGCTCGCTTCCGATGACGAGCTTCGCCAACGTATGGGGAGGAGAGGGTACGAAAAGGTAAAGGGGCATACGCCAGAGAGATGGGCAGAAGACTTCGAAAAAATCGTCTGTACCCTGTTGGATCGGGTGTAATGCCGTGAATGCGCTTGCTCCATATCGCGTGCTTTCTCATTACCTCGACCACCCGCTCGGTCGTAGAGACCGGATAGGGACACTGTCAAGGATTTTGCGGTGGCAGATAGGTAGCAGAGTTATCGGAACTGTTGTTGCTTTAACATTGTTGGCATGTAACTTTATTGTAAGACAAAGGTATAGAGACGAGGCCGACTGTGAAACCCAATTTCTTTTTTATCGGTCCTGATAAGGCTGGATCCACATGGCTATACGAAGCACTTGGGAGACATAAACAGGTATATCTTCCAAATGCTAAAGAACTATTCTTTTTTGACCGATTTTACCACTTGGGTTGGGATTGGTACGAAAAGTATTTCAAAGGTGCAGGTAAGGAGCACAAGATAGTGGGAGAGATCTGCCACGATTATCTGTTTTCTCCTTTGGCTTGCGAGCGTATTGCTCGGGATCTTCCTGAAGCTAAGTTGATGGTGTGCCTCCGTGAACCTGTGGAGCGTGCGTTTTCTGCATATCTCTATATGGTTAAACAAGGCCGTGTCACTACTGATTTTGAAACGGCTATTGAAGAGAAAGATGAGTTGATTGATCATGGTCGTTATGCGAAGCATTTGGAGCGATATCTAAGAGTCTTTGGCTCTGAGAGAATACATGTTGCGATATTTGATGACCTTGTGAGCGATCCTCAACGATTCTTTGATGAGGTGTGTAATTTTCTTGAAATAGAACGCATGTTGTTGCCAGCAGAATTGCGGAAAACTGTACTGCCAGCTGCCCGCCCAAGATCTCTATTTTGGGCTAAGGTGATAAGGGGTATGGGATGGTGTATAAGATGCCTTGGCCTGCCACAGTTAGTTACTTACGCTAAAAACTCAGCGTTCGTGAATCATCTCTTATATACACCGTACCATATGGATGAGAAACCAAAGATGTCACCTAAGACGCGAATGGATCTTCGCACTATATTTCTGCCTGAGATTCAGCAGCTTAGTGACTTGGTCGGGTATGATTTTTGTAATCGGTGGGGGTACACCTCGATTAATGACAGTGCGAACATTGAATGATTTTTAACATCCTTGCATAAGATATGGAGATATAGATAACCAAAGGTGAACAGAAAAAAGAGACTAATACTATGAATACATCTTTCTCCCCTCATAATTCAAAGAGAACGTCGCAGAAACCGAGTCCCGTAGTAATGGTTGGAGCGCTTCCTCCTCCAGTTCGCGGTATGTCTTTGGTCAACGGAGTCGTAAATGAACAGCTACGTGCAACTGGCGTACGGCTTGTAAGTGTCAACTTGTCCTCGCCAAGCCTGGAGCGCTCACTTCGTGTTCGCTTGAAAAGATTGCCCAAAGTACTGCGGGGCCTTGTTCGAGTGGCTACTTACCGTGACGTGCAAGGCGCGGCGCTGTACACTAGCGTGGCTGGAGGTTGGGGGCAAGTATATGAGATAGGGTTTATGCTGCTTGCACGCTTGCGCAGGATGCGGGTGTTTCTGCATCACCACACTTTTGCCTACCTCTCTAACCCGCGCCTTCTCACCCGTATCCTTACCAGGGTGGCGGGCTCTTCGGCGGTCCACATCTGCCAGTCGCCTGGGATGGCCGGGCGGCTGAGGTCCGTCTACGGCGTGCGGCGGGCGGTGCCGGTGTCGAACGCCGTCTTTCTGATGGAAGATAGTGCTGCTCAGGTGGAGCCCCGGCGGCATCTGCGGACGATCGGGTTCATCAGCAATATCTGCGAGGAGAAGGGGGTCTTCGAGTTTCTGGATCTCGCAGCGGCTGCAAGGGAGAGGGGGCTGTCGCTGCGGGCGAGGCTCGCGGGGCCCTTCCAGGATGCACGGACAGAGCGGCAGGTGCGGGAGAGGCTGGCGGGTCTGCCGGAGGTGGAGTACGTGGGGCCGGTGTACAGCGCTGAGAAGGAGGAGTTCTTCTCGGGGATAGATGTGCTGGTCTTCCCGACGAGGTACGTGAACGAGACCGAGGGCATAGTAAATCACGAGGCGATGAGCCGCGGCATCCCGGTGATCGCGTACGGGCGGGGGTGCATCCCGGAGATCGTCGGGCCGGAGTGCGGGCTCGTCGTGGACCCTGCGGAGCCGTTCGTGCCGCCCGCCCTCGCGCAGCTGGAGGCGTGGCTTGCGGACCCTGCTTTATTCGAGGCGGCTTCGAAAGGCGCGGCGCTGCGCTTCAGAAAGACGCGTGAGCAGAGCCAGAGGCGGTGGGAGGAACTGCTGGAGGAGATGACCGGTTGTGGGTGATCCCCGCCTGACGATCGAGGACAACGTCGTGATCTCGCAGGAGTCCTTCGTCACGACCGGCTCGCACGACATCTACGGGACGATGGACCTGGTGATAGAGCCGGTCACGATCCGGAGGGGCGCGTGGATCACGACGCGTTGCATCGTGCTGCAGGGGGTGGAGGTGGGGGAGAACGCGGTCGTGACGCCGGGGAGCGTCGTCAACCGCTCGCTGCCGCCGGACGGGATCTACGGCGGCAACCCGGCCCGGTTCGTCCGCGGCCGCTGGCGGGACGAGTCCTGACCGGGCGCGCAGAGGCAGGCAGGTTTCTCGTGCTGAGCTTATACCGCGTGCTGAATCGGAGGCGGACGGACACGGCTCCTCGGGCTGCCCCTGGTCCCGCCGGATGTGTGCTGTAAACTGTCTTCGGTCATGGCGGCGGAGGGGCCTCTGAAGATCCTTTTGCACGGCATCAACTACCACCCGGAGATCACGAGCACCGGGCGGTACACGGGGGAGATGGGGCGCTGGCTCGCTGCCCGCGGGCACGAGGTGCGGGTGGTTACCGCGCCGCCGTACTACCCGCAGTGGCGGGTCGGCAAGGGCTACTCCGGGCGGCGATACGCGCGCGAGGAGCTGGACGGGGCTGCGGTGTGGCGCTGCCCTCTGTGGGTGCCGGAGCGGCCCTCCGGGCCGAAGCGGCTCCTGCACCTCTCCAGCTTCGCCGCCGCGAGCGCGCCGGTCGTGCTGCGGCAGGCGTCGTGGCGGCCGGACGTGGTTGTCATGGTGGAGCCCACATTGCTGTGCCTGCCGCACTCGTGGGCCGCAGCCCGGCTTGCGGACGCCCCCCTGTGGGTGCACGTGCAGGACTTCGAGATGGAGGCCGCCCTGGGGCTCGGGATCCTCGGGGGAGCTTCTGCGCGCCGGGCCTTCGAATCTCTGGAGCGCGCGCTGTACCGGCGTGCCGACCGGCTCTCGGCCATCACGGAGGCGATGCGGCTCCGCGCGGTGGAGAAGGGCGTGCCGGAGGAGAGGACCCGGCTCCTTCCCAACTGGGCGGACCTCGAGGCGGTCCGGTCGATGCCGCCGGACGCCGCCGTGCGGGAGGAGCTGGGGGCCTCCCCGGAGGACGTGCTCGTGCTCTACGCGGGCAACATGGGCGAGAAGCAGGGGCTCGAGCTGGTGCTCGAGGCCGCAGATCGCCTGCGGGGCAGGCGGAGGGTGAGGTTCGCGCTGGCGGGGGCGGGGGCGGCCCGGGAACGGCTCGAGAGGAGCGCACGCGAGAGGGGGCTTCGCAACGTGAGCTTCCTCGGGGTGCAGCCCGAGGAGCGGCTGCCTGCTCTCCTCGCCGCGGGCGACGTGCACCTCGTCGTGCAGCGGCGGGAGGCCGCCGACCTGGTCATGCCCTCCAAGCTGACGAACATCATGGCCGCCGGGCGGGCGAGCGTGGCCACCGCCGACCCAGGGACGGAGCTGTACAGGGCTCTGAGGGAGAGCGGCGGGGGCCTGGTGGTGCCGCCCGGAGACGCCGGCGAGCTGGCCGCGGCCATCGAGAGGCTGGCGGACGACGCCGACCTGCGGGCGCGGCTCGGGCGCAACGCCCGGCGCTACGCCGAGGAGCGCCTGGACAGGGAGAAGATCCTCGCCTCCTTCGAGGAGGAGTTGCTGGCCCTCGTCTCCGGGCGCGGGTTACGCTGAGGTGCGGCTTGCTGTAGAATGTGCCATGCTTGTTGTTCCGAACTTCAGCAGACGAGTCAGAGGTGCAGCTTGTCTTCGTCTAAACGCGCCCTCATCACGGGCATAACCGGTCAGGACGGCTCCTATCTTGCGGAGCTTCTGCTCTCCGAGGGCTACGAGGTGCACGGGCTCGTGCGCCGGGCCTCGGTCTTCAACACCGACCGCATAGACCACCTCTACCGGGACCCCCACGACCCGGAGGCCCGGATGTTCCTGCACTACGGGGACTTCACCGACGCGGCGGGGCTGCGAAGAGTGCTGCAGCGCGTGATGCCGGACGAGGTGTACAACCTCGGCGCGCAGTCGCACGTGAAGGTCTCCTTCGAGCAGCCGGAGTACACCGGTAACGTGGACGGGCTTGGGACGCTGCGCCTGCTGGAGGCGGTGCGCGACGTGCAGGAGTCCTCCGGGCGCCGGGTGAAGTTCTACCAGGCGGGGACCTCCGAGATGTTCGGCGCCTCCCCTCCCCCGCAGTCCGAGGAGACGCCCTTCTACCCGCGCAGCCCCTACGCCGCGGCCAAGGTCTACGCCTACTGGATGACGGTGAACTACCGGGAGGCCTACGGTCTCTTCGCGGTGAACGGCATCCTCTTCAACCATGAGTCGGAGCGCCGGGGGGAGACCTTCGTCACCCGTAAGATAACCCGCGCCGCGACCCGCATAAAGCTGGGGCTCCAGGACACCCTGTTTCTGGGCAACCTGGACGCCCGGCGGGACTGGGGGCACGCCGAGGACTACGTGCGGGCCATGTGGCTGATGCTCCAGCAGGAGGAGCCGGAGGACTTCGTCGTAGCCACGGGCGAGAGCTACTCGGTGCGCCAGTTCGTGGAGAAGGTGTTCGGGTATCTGGATCTGGACTGGGAGCGCCACGTCAAGATAGACCCCCGCTACTTCCGGCCGACGGAGGTGCACGAGCTGCGGGGCGACGCCAGCAAGGCCCGGCGCAAGCTGGGGTGGACCCCCACCGTGGGCATAGACGAGCTGGTGCGGCGCATGGTGGAGCACGACCTGCGGCTGGCGAGCCAGGAACGGACGCTGGCGGACGCCGGCTACCTGCTGCCCCAGAGGGGGGTTGCCGCCCCGTGAACCGGGAGAGCAGGATCTTCGTGGCGGGGCACCGGGGGCTGGTGGGGTCCGCCATAGTCCGGCGGCTCAGGGAGGAGGGGTGCGGCAACCTGATCCTGCGCAGCCGGTCGGAGGCGGACCTCACCGACGCGCGGGCGGTGGAGGAGCTCTTCGCGACGGAGCGCCCGGAATACGTGTTCTTGGCCGCGGCGAAGGTCGGGGGGATACTGGCAAACGCCACATACCCCGCGGACTTCATCCGGGAGAACCTCGCGATCGAGCTGAACGTCATAGACGCCGCCCGCAGGCACGGTGTCCGGAAGCTCCTGTTTCTGGGCAGCTCCTGCATCTACCCGAAGTTCGCCCCCCAGCCCATGAGGGAGGAGCACCTTCTCACCGGCGAGCTCGAGCCCACCAACCGGCCCTACGCGGTGGCGAAGATCGCCGGCATAGAGCTCTGCCGCTCCTACCGGCGGCAGTACGGCTCGGACTTCATCTGCGCGATGCCCACCAACCTCTACGGGCCCGGGGACAACTTCGACCCGGAGACGAGCCACGTCATCCCCGCGCTCATCCGGCGTTTCCACGAGGCGAAGGAGAGCGGCGCCCCGGAGGTGGCGGTGTGGGGGACGGGGCGTCCCCGCCGGGAGTTTCTGCACGTGGACGACCTCGCCGACGCGTGCGTCTTCCTCATGCGGCGTTACTCGGGCGAGGAGATCGTGAACGTCGGCGTGGGGAAGGACATAAGCATCGCCGAGCTGGCCGGGCTCGTGGCCGAGGTGGTGGGCTTCGAGGGCAGGATAGCCTTCGACGCCACGAAGCCGGACGGCACCCCGCGCAAGCTGCTGGACACCAGCCGCATGGACTCCCTGGGCTGGCGCGCCCGCATCCCCCTGCGGCGGGGGCTCGAGCAGACCTACGAGTGGTTCCTGGGGGCGCGGGAGACCGTCTGCGGCTAGGGGGATTTTTCTTCCTCAAAACCCGAAAAACACCCTTGACCGCAGGCCCCGCACCGCTTTATCATTCTTAACACTTCGACGTAATAGTTAACCCAGAGGGCCCGGCACCGGGGTGGAGGAGCTGCGGCTTTGCGCCCTGGGCCGGGGAGAAGAGGACAGGAGGGCGGCATCTTTCTAAGCATACTCGGCCGGCGCGGGCGGGCGGCGAGGAAGGGCGCTGCCAGGGCGTTGGAGGCGGAGGCTGCGCTCCCCGAGGGGCTGCTGGGGCGCGGGATCAGGGAGCGGCTCGGGCGGCAGCCGGTCGCCGTGCTGGTGCTCGTGGCCTCTGATGTGGCGCTCGCGCTCCTCATGTGGTCGGCGGCCATCGCCCTGCGGTACTTGTGGCTGGGCAGCCTGCCTCTCATGGGCCTCACGCTGAGCGGCGTTGCGGCGAACACGGTGGTCTGGGTCCTGCTGCGGGCGGGGAGGGGGCTGTACCCGGGCTACGGGCTGGACCAGGTGCAGGAGCTCAAGCGCCAGACCTACGCCACCCTCAGCGCCTTCGCCATACACCTGTGCGGGGCCTTCGTGCTGCAGCTGGGTGACTCCATCTCCCGGCTGGTCTTCGTCTCCGGGTTTGCGGGGCTGCTGGTGGCCGCGCCGTTCGGCCGGCACTTCGCCAAGTGGGCGCTGATGCGGGCCGGCCTGTGGGGCAGGCCCGTGCTGGTGGTCGGGGCCTCCGGGGACGGGGAGCGCCTGATCGGTGATCTGCGGCGGGAGTGGGGGATGGGCTTCCGGCCGGTGGCGGTCTTCGACGACGACTTCGTCCCGGAGGGCGGCGCCGTGGAGGGGGTGCCCTACGGCGGCGGGCTGCGGGAGGCGCGGGCGCTGGCGCAGGAGAGGAAGGTCGGCACGCTCGTGGTGGCTATGGACCACTCCCGGCAGGAGAGGGCCGTGGAGATCATGCGCGAGGCCAGCTCGGTCTTCCGGCACGTGATCTTCATCTCACAGCTGAACGCCGTCACCAACTCGGCGACGGAGGCCCGCTACCTCTCGGGCACGCTGGGGCTGGAGGTCAAGCACAACCTCCTCGACCCGTGGGCCGTGCGCGCCAAGCGTGCGCTGGACCTGCTCCTGGCGGCGGCGCTGACGGTGGTTCTCAGCCCGCTGATCCTACTGATCGCCCTTCTGATAAAGCTGGATTCTCCGGGACCTGTTATCTACGGGCACGTCCGTCTCGGGGCTGGCAATACTTCTTTCCGTTGCTGGAAGTTCCGGACGATGTACGAAGACGCGGATAGGCTTCTGCACGAGCACCTCCTGAAGAACGAGCATCTGAGGATCGAGTGGGAACTCAACCAGAAACTCCGTAACGATCCCAGAGTTACTCGCATCGGCCGCTTTCTCAGGAAGACCAGCCTGGATGAACTGCCCCAGATATGGAACGTGATAAAAGGCGAGATGAGTCTGGTCGGTCCTCGTCCCATCGTAGATTCCGAGGTGGTCAGGTACGGTGAAACCTACGATCTATACAGGCGCGTAAAGCCCGGGATATCCGGATTGTGGCAGGTGAGCGGCAGGAACGACACATCATACAGCGAGAGGGTTGGGTTGGATGTCCACTACATCATGAACTGGTCGGTGTGGCTGGACCTGATCATCCTGGCCCGCACGGTTCGGTGCGTCCTGCTCAGGAAGGGAGCCTACTGAGAGAGCCGCGACCGGGGCGGCGTGCCGGTCGCCGGGCTCTCCGAGGCCCCTGTTCGACAGGGATACGCCCCCGCTCCCGGCAGGCTCCGGGGAGGGCGCCTGCGTGGTCCGCGCCGTTGCGGGTCATGGTCTCGAGGGCTCTCCTCTTGCGGCGCTTGCGGAGGTGTCCCAGGCTCCGCGCCGCCCCGGCTATTGCCGCGAGGTAGACCCAGAGCCCCACCTCGGCGGGTAGCGGCATCTCGCTGCGCGGGAGGCGGGTTCGTGACCTGCCGTGCTCGCGCTCGCGGCGTATCGGCCGGGCGGCGTTGTTGCGCTGGAGACCGGGCGATGGCGGGCTGCCGGGATCGCGGCAGGGACGGGCCCGGAGCTGCGCCGGCGGGCTCGGGCCCACCGGCCCGGGAGGGCGGACGCCTCGGATGGGGGGCTACCTGGCCCGCACCGCCCGCCGCGGGGGCGGGGGCTCGTGCGGGAGGACGGTGCGGTCGAGGTGCCGCAGAAGGCGGCGGAGCATCTCGCCGGCCTCGGAGCCGTCCCCGGCGGGGCCGCCGTTGGCTTCCGGCTGTTGCCCGTGCCCCCTGGCCGGGTAGGTGGCCTCGGGCCCTTCTAGCGCGGGGGTGCTGCCCGCGCTAGAAGGGCCCGGCCGAACGGAACCTCGCTCTTGTAGAGCCCGGGACAGGGGGCGCTCCCCCTGTCCCGGGCGTTCGGAGACCGAGCCTGTGCCGCCCGGGCGGCCCGTGCGGTGCCGCCGGAGCGGGCCGTCTGCCGGGGATGGCCCGCTCCCGCGCCCCCGAAGCCTTTTTCAGAATCGAAATATACAGCTATTGCGCGGCGCTCCCTCTTTTCTGTATAATTCCATTCGGAAGGAACGAGTTCTCTTGGAGGAGAGAGCGGGGTGGCGGAGAGAGAGGCCGGTGAGCGGAGAGCCGGGGTAGCCGACGGGCGGGTGCGGGCCCTGTTGCAGCGGCTCTTCGACGGGAGCAGGCTCTCTCCCACCCAGCGCCGGCTCGCCCGCTACGTCATGGACCATCCCGACGAGGCGCTGTTTCTGTCGAGCGTGGAGCTGGCCCGGCGGGTGGGGGTGAGCCAGCCTTCGGTGACGCGCCTGGCCGTGGCGATGGGGTATGGGGGCTATGGGGAGCTGCAGAGGGAGCTGCGCGCGGTCGCCCTGGAGGGAGGGGGCGGCGGGGCCGGTTCGGAGGCGCCGAACAAGTTCCAGGGGGCGGTGCGGGCCGAGATCGAGAACCTGCGGGCGCTGGAGCGCTCGTTGGAGGACACCGGGGCCGTGGAGGAGCTGGGGAGGGAGCTTGCCGCCTCGGAGCCCTTGTGCGTGCTGGGGCTGCGGGTCTCCGCGCCGCTCGCCGGGTACTTCGCTTACTTCGCGAAGAAGATCCACCCCGACGTCCGCGTCCTCACGGAGGGCGGCAGCGCGGCCTTCGACGCCCTGGCGCAGGCGCGGGCGGCGGGCGGGGCGTGGGTCTTGTGCTTTCTGCTGCCGCGCCACCCGCGGGAGACGCTCCAGGCCATGAGCTACGCCCGGTCGCTGGGGCTGCGGGTGGCCACGGTGGCGGACCGGGAGACGGGCCGGATAAGGGAGCTGAGCGACGCGGTGCTGCCCGCCGAGGTCGGCACCCGGCTCGTCTTCGACTCGCAGGCGGCGGCGATGGTGCTCGCCGGGGTGCTTCTGGAGGCGCTCTCGGACGCCGCGCCGAAGCGGG
>Ga0068704_100320_pt1 | contig 17892 bp, 23 predicted proteins | sample CeladaPassaD2F12_FD_62225 | JGI IMG/M metagenome (GOLD analysis project Ga0068704, IMG submission 62225) | Cellulose-adapted microbial communities from the Joint BioEnergy Institute, USA - Passage D2F12 | ecosystem: Engineered > Bioreactor > Continuous culture > Unclassified | place: USA, Joint...
GAGCGCCCGCTTAGCGGCCGCTACCGACGCCCTGAGCTGCGGGGACATGTACGCGCAGTTGAGGTAGGTGATGTGGCCTTCCAGGCCGTCGAAGCTCTCGCGCTGGGGTTCGAGGATCACGGCTCCCCTTTCTCCCTGAGTTTTCTCAGCAGCCGGGCGGTCGAGATCATGGCGCCCCCGAGCACCGCCGGGATGCCCCCGCCCGGGTGCACCGACGCCCCCACCCGCCACAGCCAGGGCCGGCCCCGCTCCGAGTACCCGGGCCGGTGCAGCGGGCCGGTCCGCCAGAAGGGCCGGGCCTTTCCGTACAGGGCTCCCCCCGGGCCGCCCCAGAGCGCGAAGTACTCGGGGTCGAGCACCTCCAGCGCCGCCGCGAGCTGGGTGAGCGGCCGCCCGAGCCCGACGGCCTCGGAGACGCGCTCCACCTCGCGCCGGACGAAGGGGTCGTCGGGGTCCCGGCGCCGGCCGTCGGCGGGGGCGGTGAGCAGCAGGGCGGCGGTGGGCCTCTGGTTGGGGTAGACCTCGCCGGGCCGGTAGTAGTTGACGAAGGCCATGGTCTGCCGGGGCTCCCTCGCTTTCTCCAGGGCCTCGTAGAGCGAGGCGGGGTCGTCCGGGAGCACTACGGAGTGCGGCGGCAGGGGAACCTCCTCCTCCAGCACGGCGTAGAGGGCGACGCCCGAGCAGGAGCGTGGGCCGGGGGCGTCCTCGCCCCCTGCGAGGCGCTCGAGCCTTCCCGCGTCGACGGCCCCGACGACCACCTCCGCGGGATAGGTGCCCCCGGCCCCGATGACCCCGCCCGGCCCCACCCCGAGGGCGGGCTCTCGCGTGAGGATCTCGACCCCCGCGCGCCGGGCGAGCCGCTCCAGGGCCAGCACCAGCTCGTACACGCCCCCCTCGGGGACCCGGGCGCCCTCCTCCGCGACGATGGCCGGGAGGCTGGCGTACAGCGCGGGAACCCGCCGGGGCGGCACCCCCGCGTTGAGGCTGTGGATGGCCAGGACCTCCCTCAGCCCCTCCGGCAGCCACCGCAGGCGGCCGAGGTACCCGGCGGCGGTGAGCCGCCCCGCGGGCCCGTAGGCGCGCAGCAGCCGGGCGAGCGCGGGCAGCGTCCCGGCGTCCAGAGGGTCCGAGACGAGCAGCCGCTCCACGGCCCTCCCGAGCCCGGCGTTCGCCCCGGCGAAGCGCCGCCACGCCGGGTGCCAGGGGTGCCCCTCCGGCACGGGGAGCGCCACCTCCTCGCCCCGCAGGTGGTACCTGCCGAGCTCCGGCAGCCTGAGGAGGTCGAGCCCCGCGATCTCCCGCGCCTCCCCCGGCGCGCCGCCGAGGGCGTCGTAGCGTCGCAGAAACTCCTCCCAGACGCGGGGGAAGGTCAGCAGGGAGGGCCCGGTGTCTATCCGCTGTCCCAGAAGGCTTATGCGCCGGCTCTTCCCGCCGGGGCTCTCGGTCGCCTCGAGCAGGACGACCTCGTGGCCCGCCCGGGCCAGCAGGGCGGCCGCGGCGAGCCCCCCGATGCCGCCGCCGACGACGGCCACCCGGCTCACGGGTAGGCCCCCAGCGAGAGGGCGGCGACGAGCAGCACCCCGGACGCCGTCCCCGCCACGTAGGGGAAGGCTATGGAGTAGCGGTAGAGGCGGTGCCCCGTCCCCGGGTGCGGCCGCCTCCACAGCGCCAGGAGCAGAGAGGCGGCGATCGCCGCGTTGAGCAGCGCCACGGGCGGGCTCACCGCCGCGAAGAGCAGGGTGGCGAGCGCCCACCAGGCCCCGCTCCACAGCACCGTTCCGCGCACGCCGAGCCGCACGGGGGTGGTGAGGATGCCGGCCCTCCGGTCCTCCCGTATGTCCTGCACCGCGTCGAAGGCGTGCTTGGCCACGCTCCAGGCCATGAGGCCCAGCGCCGCGGGCCACACCGGGCTCTCCCCCAGCGCGAGCGGCACGAAGACGAGCGGGAAGGCGTAGGCCGCGTTGCTCAGCGAGTCCAGGTAGGGCCGGGCCTTGAACCGCACGGGCGGTACGGAGTAGCCGAGAAAGACGAGCGCGTACGCCGCCACCCACAGCGCGGCGGCGGGGGGGAGGGCGAGGGCGAAGTACGCGGCGAAGGGGGCGTTGGAGAGCAGCACGGCGCGCCAGATGGTGCGCACCTCCCCGGGGCTTATCCGCGCTCCCTCTAGCGAGCCCTTCCTGGGGTTGGCGGCGTCGGTCTCCTGGTCGAAGATATCGTTGGTGCCGTAGATCAGGAGGTTGAACGGCAGCGTGAGCCACAGCGCGAGGGGGAGAAACCCCCAGCTCCACAGATGCCCGGCGAGCCACATCCCCACGAACCCGCTGCCCACGGTGTTTATCCACAGCACGGGGCGCGAGATGTGAAGGAGCCGGCTCAGCACAGCGCACAAAATATACCAGCGGAGTCCCGGCGGCCGCGGTACGATCGCGGGATGGCCGCCCTGCGCCCCTGCACGCTCCTGCTGCCGGCCGCCGCGCTGCTGTTTTTCTGCGCGGCGGGCTTCGCCGTGCGCTTCCCCGACCCGCCGGGCGCCTGGCTCCTCTCGCTCGCCGCTACCGCGGCGATCGCCGCTCCTCCCCTGGCGGCGCTCCTGCGGCTCTTCGGCCCCGCGCGCTGGCTCGCGGCCCTGGCCCTGCTCTCGGCCTTCGCCTTCGCCGTGGAGTCGCTCGGGGTCGCCACCGGCTGGCCCTACGGCCGGTTCTACTACGGCGAGGGTCTCGGGCCGCTCCTGGGCGGCCTCGTGCCCTACCTGCTCCCCGTCTCCTACGTTCCGCTCGTCGTCGGGGCTGTGGCCGCGGCCCGCCACCCCCGCAGCCGCCCTCTCTGGACCCTCCGCTCCGCCGCGCTCCTCACCCTGATCGACGGCGTGCTCGACCCCGGCGCCGCCCTGCTCGGGTTCTGGGTGTGGCCCGGCGGCGGCCCCTACTACGGCGTCCCGGCGAGCAACTACCTGGGCTGGCTGCTCTCGGGCGCCGTCTCCTCGGCCCTCCTCGTCCTCCTCTGGCCCCGCGGCTCCCCCGCTCCCCCCGCCCTGCTCGACGGCGCCCTCCTCGCCCTCGCCTTCTGGACCGGGGTCGCGGCCTTCGGGGGACTCGCCCTCCCCGCCGCCCTGGGGGTCGCCCTCCTCGCGGCGTTTCTGGCGCGCCGCGCTGGAATCCGGGGCTGCGCCCGTGTTACTTTTTTAAAGAAAAATTAACGCTGCCGTTCAATTCATGAAATAGTTGTGCTATATACGGGTTGCAGGAGAGGTCTTCGGGAGGGCGGAAGATGATCCGAGAGAGGGTTGGCGTGTCTGCCGATGAGCTCCGGGAGCGGGCGGCCTACCGGAGCGGCTGGCACGACGGTCGCTTCGGGCAGGAGGTCTCCTTTGTCCAGAACCCGCGGCTCGCCGAGTGGGAGGATCTGGACCGGCTGGCCTACTACTACGGGCACCGCGAGGGGCGCCGCATCCGGCAGCTCTTGCGCGGCGCCGGGGCCCGGGGAGGGTCTGTTTAGGACGGGCGCCCGCCGGGTAACCCTTAGGAGCAACGGGCGCGGCGGCCGGGCCGGGGATCTCTTCCCCCCTCCTGACGCTCCGGTCCGGTCTTCGGGCCTTTTTCCGCGCGAGGCGCGAAACCTTCCGCGGCCTTCTGCGTAACAGTGGGTGCACGGGCCGGCGGCAATCTGATTCTTCTTCACTCCCCCCTCCTGAACCGGATCCCCGCCGGCCCGCTGCTCTCCCTCATCACCCGTATTCCAGCGGGGTCTCCGGGTCGGTGAGCGGGTCGGCGGGGCGCCTCCACCACCTCGCCCGGGTACACCGTGTGATCGCCGGCCTCGAGCTTGCCCGCCACCCGGCACTCCAGCGAGGCAAGGGCGTCCTCGGACGCCGGCGCCCCCGCGCTTCCCCGCGTGTAGCGGAGGCCGCCCACCTTCCCCCTCCTCGGGGGAGAGGGGCCCGGCGAAGCGGTGGGCCAGCTCCTTCCGTGAAGCGTCCAGAAGGTTCAGGGAGAAGACGCCCGTCTCGTCTATGGAGTCCCTCGTCCTGTGCCCGCGGCGGGCGGCCAGGGTGAGATCTGCGGGGGCGCGAACGAGGCCTGGGAGACCCGGCAGGTCGTCAACCCGTTCGGCTCGCCGGAGCCGCTCACCACCCCGGTTATGTAGAAGCCGTAGGGGATGCTCTTCAGGATCTCGCTGCGCGCTCCTCCTCTCCTCGCCCTACCGGAGGGTCGCCTCTACCCCCGTCGGCAACGAGACAAACGCTACAGGCGGCCGGAGCGAATGATCCCTACGAGCAGCAGCAGCCCGAGCAGGGCGGCGGCCACGAAGCCGGCGAAGCCGAAGATGCTCAGGCCCAGAACCTGCGGCCCTCCCCGGACGAAGACCCCCAGCATCGAGGAGCCCACGATGAGGGCGGCTATCAGGAAGGCGAAGACCAGCCGGTTCGCCAGGATGTCCAGCTTGGAGATCAGCTCGTCCAGCCCCCCGTGCCGGAACCGGACCTCCACCTCCCCGTCCTTGAGCTCCTCGAGCAGGGCGTGGATCTGGCGCGGGTAGTCCGCGTAGACCTCCGGCCGGTTGAGCCTCCGGGCCGTCCGTTCCAGGACATAGCGGGGGTTGCGGCGGTGGGAGATCATCTCCCGCGCCGCCTCGGCGGCGGGGACGGTGCCCAAATAGCCCTCCCCGGACATGGTCCGGCCCAGCTCCTCGGCGGCCACGAGCGCCCCGAAGAGCCGGCAGAGCTCGTCCGGCAGGCGCGCCCCTCCCCTGCGCAGCGCCTCCAGGGAGGAGTCCCGGACCCGCGCGAGCGAGTGCTCCCGCCACAGCGGGCCGCCGAGAGCCCCCAGCGCCTCTCGCAGCTCGCGCCTGAGGGCGGCGGCGTTCTTCGGCACCGAGGCCCCGGCGAGCGGCAGGGAGCGGATGATCCCGTCCACGTCCTCCCGCCCGGCGGCGGCGAGCACCTCGGCGAGCGCGCGCATCCGCTCCGGGTCCAGCGAGAACGCCTCCGTGGGGTCGAGGAGCCAGAGCTCCCCGCCCGGCCCGGCGGCGAAGCGCTCGGGGGCGTGGTCCGCCAGAAAGATCCCCTCCCTCACCGCGAGCCCCACCAGCGCGTCGGCGCAGGCGCGGTAGCCCTCCGCGCCCGGCGCCCCCGTCTCGGCCGGGGCCTCCAGCGTGAGGCACCGGGCCGCCGAGTAGTCCCTGTAGACCCCGGGCACCCGCAGGGGCAGCCGGTCACCGAGGTCGCGCATCCGCCGGGCGTTCTGGGCGGCCAGGTGCATGTCGCGGCGGTGGCCGGCGTGGGCGGCGAACTCCGAGACCGCCTCCACCGGGTCCAGCGGGAGGCGGTCCCCCACCCTCCGCCGCACCACGTCCGCCGCGGGGCGCATCGCCAGAAGCTCCCGCCGCACCCCGGGCCGGGAGACCACGACCAGCGCCGGGCGGTCCCCCGGGAGCGTGGCCCGGTGGGCCTGGGTGAAGACCCCCACGCGGACCGGGAGCTCCTCGAAGGCCACGAACAGCCGCTCCGCCGCGTTGCCCAGCTCCCGCTCCAGGATGCCTCGCACCTCGGCGGGGGAGGCCGGCTTCGGCGGGGCCTCCGCCCGGCCGAGCTCCGCGGCCACCTCCTCGGGCAGGAGGTCCCGGCGCGCCGAGAGGAACCTGCCGAGCTCGGCGAAGACCGGGCCGAGCTCCTCCAGCGAGCGGCGCAGCCGCGGGCCCACCCTCCCCGGCTCCCCGCGCCGGAACGGCCCGAGCCGGCGGCCGAAGACGAACCCGAACCCGTAGCGGGCGCCGACCCGGGCGATCCGGGCCGCCCGCCGGGCCGGACCCTCCGGGAGCCCGCGGCTCACATCGTCCATGGGCGAAGCATACCAGCAATGCCCCGGCCGGCTACCGGCGCGCTGCTGTAGAATGCCCCCGTAGCAAGGGAGCTTCGGAAGGGGGTCTTCGGTGAGGTATCTGCACACCTGCTACCGGGTCCTGGACCTGGAGCGCAGCATAGACTTCTACACCAACAAGCTCGGGCTGGAGCTCGTCCGCAAGGTGCCCATCGGCGAGGAGGCCACCAACGCGTTCATCGGGGTGCCGGGCGACCCGGAGCCGCGGCTGGAGCTCACCCTGAACCACGACCGCCAAACCCCCTACGAGCTGGGGGAGGGCTACAGCCACGTGGCCTTCGCCGTGGAGGACCTCGACGCGCTCGCCGAGCGCCTGGAGCGGGCGGGGGGCGTGGAGTTCGAGAGCAGGCCGCACGCCATCAGCACCGGCACCCGGCTCTTCTTCGTCCGCGACCCCGACGGCTACCGGATAGAGTTCGTGGAGCGCCGGTGAGGGGCGCCCCCTCTCAGTAGGCCTCCTCGTCCTCCTCGAAGGGGTCCACGGCCGGGGCGTCCGGGTCGAAGGCGTAGGGCTCGAAGCTGGAGGAGCCGCAGCGCGGGCACTGGAGCTGCTCGTCGTCCGGCTCCACAGCCGCCTTGAGGCGGGCCTCGCGCTCGGAGAACACCTGCCGGCAGATGCGGCACATCAGCATGGTCTCGCTCATGCGGCTCTCCTTCCCTTGGCCTACGGGCACTACACTTTACCGCCTCGCCGCCGGCCCGTGCACCCGCGGCGGCGTCTTGGCGCTAGAATGCTACCCGTGGAACCGGAGGCCAAACAGGGCGGCGCCGTGAGGGTCGGCATGATCTGGGGCGGCGTCGGCGGGGTGGTGGGCTTCCTGGTCTCGCTGCTCGGCTCGCTGGCCGGGCTGGTGGCCGCCGCGTTCATCGGGTTCTCTTGCGGCCGGCGGGCCGCGGAGGCGGAGCGGGGCCGGAGGAAGGGGGCGCTGGCCGGGCTCGTGGGGGGCGCGATGGCCGCCCCGGTCTTCGTGCTGGGGGCCTCGGCCGGGACCCTGGCCGCCGCCCGCCAGATAGGGGCCTCCGCCATGGCCCAGAGCCTCTCGGACTGGATGGGGATGGAGGTCTCCGCCGAGCAGGCTTGGGACCTGTTCCTCGTCAGCGTGGCCTTCTTCGCCCTGCTTCAGGCCGCCGTCCTGATAGGCCTCTCCGCCGCCGCCGGTGCCTGGGCCGGCCGGCGCGGCGGGCCTCAGCCGCCGTAGACCACCGGCACCTCCACCCCCCGGAAGGTCCCGTCGCGGGGGCTCTCGGCCCCCACCGCCAGGGTGGCCTCGCCCGCGAACGGCGGCACCTCGAGCGTCGCCTCGAAGTACCCCCACGCCTCGCTCCAGTCGCTCGCGGTCACGCTCTCGCGGGCGAGGACGCTCCCGTCGGGGCCCCGCAGCAGCACGGTGGTGAGGGCCTCGAAGTTGCGCGAGTAGCCGCTCACCGTGAGCGTGCCCGCGACGGCCTGCCTCGGGCGCGGCTCCATCACCACGTTCCTCTCGCCCCGCACCGGCAGCGGCCGGGCCAGGCTCCCCCCGGCGGGGGCGTAGTCGAGGGCCAGACGCCCCGGGCTCTCCAGCTCCAGCACCCGGTAGCGGAAGGGGCCCGTGGCGAAGACGTCCACGAAGAAGCCGCCCCGCGGGTCGCGCACCACGTAATAGCCGTCCATTATCTCCCCGCCGAAGCCGCCGCCGGTCTCCCGGACGTTCTCGACGCCGGGGAGATAGATCCTGGCGTAGCCCTCCCCGGCGGGGCTCGAGAGCGCCCAGCGCGGCACCCGGGGGGAGTCGAACTCGATGACCACCCGCTCGTAGCCCTCGTGCCGCCCGAACCGGACCTCGGCTATGGCCCGGGCCGCTCCCTCCTCTCCGCCGGAGGCCTCGGGGGCGGCGGTGAAGCCGCTCTCCCCGGCCCGCGGGGGGTTCGGGGAGGGCCGGGAGGAGGCCTCCTCCCGGCCCTCCCCGTCCGCCCCCGGCGCGACGGTCGTCCCGGCGGGGGCGGCGCTCTCCTCCCCGCGCGTCGTCTGCGCCGGGGCGCTCTGCCCCCGCCCCTGGTCGCCCGCTCTCTCCTCCTGCGGTCCCTGGGCGCCCTGCCGGGCGCAGGAGGAGGAGAGGACGACCAGCAGCAGGAGCGCCAGGGAGAGCAGGGGGAGGGAGGGACCGTGCCGTATGCGGGTCATCTTCGCACCACCTTCATCGCGTCGGCTATCACGTAACCGCTGCCCGAGGTCCAGCGGGAGACCTGCACCTTCCACTCGTCGCCTTCGGAGAGGTTGAAGGTGCCGAGGTAGACCCAGCGCCCGCCGTTTCGGGTCTGGTCCACCCACACCCAGCGCCAACCGGCGGTGGTCTTTATGCCGATGGGGGTAGCCCGGTTGTAGCCGGGGTTGGAGGGCCACCAGGCGTAGATTGCGTAGTCGCCGGTGGCCGGTATGTCGAAGCGGTACTTCGCCGTGTCGCTCACCGCCTTGGGCCTGGCGAAGCGGTAGTTCCAGTAGTAGCGGGAGTCGCTGTAGCGGCTCCAGCCCCAGCCCGAGGAGGCGCTGAACCTCCCCGAGGTTATGATGTCCGCGTTGTCCACCACCTGCCGGTACCCGCCGGAGCTCCCCCCGGCGTACTGGCGGACGTAGGCGAGGTACTTGTCCCAGTCCCAGTAGGGGCCGGGGTCGGTGTGGTCGGCCCCGGGCACCTCGCTGTGCCCGATGATGTGCTGCCTGTCTATGGGGATGTCGTACTTTTTGCACAGGTAGGCGACCAGCCTGGCCGAGGACTGGTACATGGCCTCGGTGAACCACTTGGGGTCGTCGACGAAGCCCTCGTGCTCGATGCCGATGCTGGTCTGGTTGTACTCCCAGTTGCCCGCGTGCCAGGCGATGTCCTTCTCCCGCACGCTCTGGCCGATGACGCCGTCGGCCGAGCGCACGGTGTAGTGCGCGGAGACGCCCGCGCCGGGGTTCTGGAACCAGTTCATGGCGCTGGCGTAGGAGCCCTGGGTGACGTGGATGACGATCTTGTCTATGGGGTGCGAGGAGGGCCTGTTCGCGGCGGTGTAGTTGCTGGAGGAGGCCGGATACCAGATGGCGCCGGGGTAGTCGGCGCTGCTCTGGCTGGAGAGCACCCCTTGCGGGCTCGCGCCGCTGTGGGGAGCGAGGCTCACGGTCTCCCCGGTGGAGATGGTCGCGCTGGCGCCGCTCTGCAGCGTCTCGTAGACCTGGTTGGCGTAGAGCCTGCCGCCCCCGACCTCGGCGACCGCCTCGTACCAGGCGTTGAGGTCTTCGGGGCTGCCCTGCTGGGCCTGCGCGAGCAGCGCCGCCCCGCCGCGGATGTTCGCGGCCCTGTCGGTCATGAGCCGCTGCACGGGGATGCCGGTGATCCGGGAGGCCTCCCCCAGGGTGTCCGTGGTGTTGTTGCGCACCAGGTGCATTATGCCCCACCCGCCGTCCCTGCTCTGTTCGGGGGGCATCTCCCAGCGGGTGTTCACGTAGCCCATCGCCTTGAGGAGCTCAGCCGGCACCCCGTACTCGGCGGCGGCCGCCCGGAACTCCTGCTCCAGCGCGCCCTGCTGCGCCCCCGCCGGCGCCCCGGAGGCGCACACCCCGGCGACGGCCAGAACCAAGAGGGACAGAAGCCCCGCGGTTGTGGTTCTCATGGATCCCCCCTCCAGAGAAGAACACCCGGTCGTTGCCTTCAGGCTTTGCCCCCATTATGCACCAGGCGGGGCGGGGATGCATGGTGTTCTTGCGGGGGATCAGGCGTAGAACTTCAGCTCTATGCGGTAGCCGTCGGGGTCCCTCACGTACAGCGCCGGGCCCCGGCCGCGCGCGCCGAGTATGCTCTCGAAGCGGCGTTCGATCCGTATGCCGCGGCGCTGCAGGCGCTCGGCCACCTCGTCTATGCCCGCGTCCTCCACGACGAGCGCCAGGTGGTCGTAGCCCCCGGTGGGAGGGCGCTCGAAGCCCGGGTCCGGGACCAGGTGCAGGATAAAGCCCTCGTTCACCCGCAGGGAGACCAGCGGACGCTCGCCCCGCGCGTGCTCCTCCAGCCCGAACGGCTCGAGCCCCAGCGCGTCCCGGTAGAAGCGGAGCGAGGCCTCGAGGTCCCGCACCCGCCAGTTGGTGTGGTCCGCGCCGGAGATCCTCACTCCCGGTCCCGCCTGGCGGCCTCCTCGGCGCCCTCGCCGAAGACCAGCCCGTCGCCGCCGTCCGGGCGCTCCACCCCCGCGGCGTCCAGCCGCCGGTCCTTCTGGTACTTGCGGATCGCCGCCTTCAGCGTCCCGAGCCCGAGGGTGGCGCACTTGGGGCGGGAGGCCACTATCTGGCGGCCGAGTTTGTCGATCATCTCGTTGTAGTCCATCCGGAGGACCTCATCCATCGTCAGGTTCCTCTCGTGGACCTCCTCCAGGATCATGCTGGCCGCCGCCATGCTTATGGTGCAGCCCTCGCCCTCGTAGGTGACGTCCTCTATGTGCCGGTGGTCGTCGGCCCCCTTGAGGTGGATGGTGACCACGTCGCCGCAGCCGGGGTTGCCGCCGGGCATCCTGACGTCGGCCTCCTCGAGCCTCCCCCGGTGCCGGGGCCGCTCGTAGTGGTCGAGCAGTATCTGTATCTGCAGCTGCCTGTCCAAGAGCCTCAACCTCTCCGTGATAAGCCTCGCGGTGCTCCGGCCCCGATTCTAACCCCGCGGCCGCGTAATGCTACCGTCTGATACGATACCTCCCATGAAGGTCGGCATCGTGGGGCTGCCCAACGTCGGCAAGTCCACCCTGTTCAACGCCCTGACCCGCGCGGGGGCCGAGGCCCAGAACTACCCGTTCACCACCGTCGACCCGAACGTCGGGGTGGCGGCGGTGCCGGACGGGCGCCTGCAGAGGCTGGCGGAGGCGGTGGGGGGCGTCCGCGCCGTCCCGGCGACGGTGGAGTTCGTGGACATCGCGGGGCTGGTGCGGGGCGCCAGCCGGGGCGAGGGGCTCGGCAACCGCTTTCTGGCGCACATCCGGGAGTGCGACGCGGTGGCCCACGTGGTCCGCTGCTTCGAGGACGAGAACGTCGCCCACGTGCACGGGGGGATAGACCCGGTGGGGGACGCGGAGACGGTGAACGCCGAGCTTCTGCTCGCGGACCTGGCGACCGTGGAGCGGCGTCTGGAGCAGGCCTCCCGGGCCGCCAAGAGCGGGGACCCGAAGCGCCGGGCGGAGGCGGCGGCGCTGGAGCGGCTGCGGGACCACCTCGCGAAGGGAGGGCCGGCCCGCACCTTCCCGGAGCCCGGGGAGGTCTCGGAGGTGCTCCGCACGCTGCTTACGGCCAAGCCGACGCTGTACGTGGCCAACGTGGACGAGGGGTCGCTGGCCGCGGGCAACGCCTACAGCGCGGCGGTGGAGGAGCTCGCCGGGCGGGAGGGGGCGGGGGCGGTGCGGCTGTGCGCCCGGCTCGCCGCCGAGCTCGCCGAGCTGCCCGCAGAGGAGGCCCGCGAGTACCTGGGGGTGCTCGGGGTCGAGGAGTCCGGCTTCGAGGAGTTCGTGCGGGCGGCGTACCGGCTGCTCGGCCTGATCACGTTCTTCACCTTCAACGAGAGGGAGTGCCGGGCCTGGACGGTGCGCGAGGGCGCCACCGCGCGCGAGGCGGCCGGCCGGATACACACCGACATGGAGCGCGGCTTCGTGGCCGCGGAGGTCGGGCGCTGGGAGGACATCGTGGCGGCGGGCTCGTGGGCCAGGGCCCGCGAGGAGGCGAAGGTCCGGCGGGAGGGCCGGGACTACGTGATGCGCGACGGCGACGTGCTGCTGGTCCGCTTCAACGCGTGATGGTGCCCTTCGTCCGCCCGAGAAAGCCCCTGGAGCGCTGCCGGCTGGCGCTGGTGACCACCGGGGGTGTGCACCTCCCCGGGCAGCCCCCCTTCGACATCGACGACCCGCTCGGGGACTGCTCCTACCGGGAGATCCCATCCGACGCCGGGGAGCTCACCTGGACCCACGCCTACCACGCGCCGGGGCGGGAGGGGGATCTCGACGCCGTCTTCCCGCTGTGGACCGCCCGGCGGCTCGTCTCCGAGGGGAGGGTCGGCGGGCTCTCTCCCCGGCACTTCAGCTTTATGGGGGCGATCCACGACCACGGGCCCCTCGAGGAGGACACCGCCCCCGAGGTCGCCCGGAAGCTCCTCGCCGACGGCGCCGACGCCGTGCTGCTCACCCCCTCCTGCCCGCTGTGCCACCGGTCCGTGGAGCTGGTGAGCAGCATCTTGGAGGAGAGCGGGCTTCCCACCGTCACCCTCTCCATGGAGGACGGCGTCGAGGCGCCGAGGGTCGCCCGGGTGCCCTTCCCGTACAACATGCCCTTGGGCCCCCCCGGCGACCGCGAGCTGCACCGGCGGGTGGCGCTGGGGGCCCTCGGGCTGCTCCACGGCCTCGAGGCTCCGGGCGAGGTCCCCCTGCTCTGAGGCCGCGCCCTTCCCGAAGAAAAACAAACCTTCGGGGGATTTCAAACTAGATCCGGAGCTTTCAAACTTGTATACTGTGGTTTCAAGAACCCGCTGTGCGGGTAATGGGCGGATGGGTGAGAGCGGCTTGGCCGACCAGACGCGAAGAGGAGCCGAAGAGCAAAGGAGGAGACGGATGAACGGGGCGCTATTGAGGAAGGCTGTATATCTGGTGTGCCTCACCCTGGTGCTGGCCCTGCTTCTGGCCTCTGGTGCCCTGGCGCAGGAGACCATGATGGAGGAGACCACCGTCTCCGGGGCGGGGGCGGCCGGGCCTCTGGCACCGAGCGGCGGTCCCGGCATCCTGATACCCGCGGCCGCCCTGATCCTGGGCTCGGGCATCCTGACCTACGCCATCCTGCGGCGCAGGGGCTGAAAGGGCGGGGAAGGCCATATCGCGTTCTGCGCCTTGAGGGCCGCGCCTCTTCTATGGCGCGGCCCTCAAGGCGTTCTCTTTGCGCGCCGATGTCCGTGAGGGGCCCTGCAGGCCCTCTGCGGCGCGTATAATCTCCGGTGAGACAGGAGAATAATATAGGGCGAGGTTTTGGACGTGGCTCTGGTGTTTTTGTTTCTGGTTGCGCTCTTTGTGGTCTTCACGCTGTTTGTGCTACCCATAATCTTCTCGCTGCAGGCGCTGGGCAGCCTGTTCGTGTACCCGCGGCAGCTCGCCGCGATGTTCGGCAACAGGATCCTGCGGCGCAACCACGCGCTGGAGCACGCGACGATAGCGGTGCTGATGGAGCGCGAGCCCGGGCGCAGGTTCAACGGCTTCTCCACGGAGGAGGGCTTCTTCGTGCAGGGGGTTCGCTCGCTGGAGGAGGTGGACGGTGCGGCCCGCGAGGCGCTGCGCCGCCTGCGGGCGGGGGAGAGGGGGCTCGCGGTGCACCGCAACTGCGGGACCACCATAGTGGCGGCCAACCTGCTGGCCGCCGTCTTCTTCCTCGCGGCCCTCGGCGCGGGGCTGTACCTGGGCGGTGCGTGGCTCTACCTGCTCATGGTGGCGGGCCTCGCGCTGGCGTTCGCGCTGCGGGTGCCGCTCAGCCTGCTGCTGCAGCGCTTCGTCACCACCGACGCCGACCTCTCCCACGCGGAGGTGGGCTGGGTGGAGCCGGCGCGGCCGCAGGATCTGCAGGGCGGGCTGCTGGGGCTGCTGCTGGCCGCCTCCACCGTGCGGGTCCGGGTCTTCCACGTCGACCCGGACGCCGTCGAGGTCGTCCGCGGCGACGAGACCGTGCTCAGGTAGGGGCCTCGCCCGGCTCCAGGAGCTTCGCCATGTAGAGCTCGTCCACGGGGGAGCCGCCGACCAGCAGCGCCCTCCGGCGCGCGCCCTCCGTCTCGAAGCCGCGCTTCCGGTAGAGGTGGATCGCGGCCCGGTCGTGCCGCATCACGGTGAGCTCCAGGCGCGAGATTCCGCGCCGCCCGGCTCGTGCTCGGCGTGCTCCGGGAGCACGCCGAGCACCTCGACCGGCCCGACCAGCCTCCCCCCGTCCTAGGCCACGAGGACCGCCCGGTTTCCCGCGGCGGTGAAGCGCCGGAGCTGCTCGCGCTCCCCCTCCACGGTGGCGGTGCGCTCGTCGGGCTCCAGGAGCATGAAGCCGGTCCCCGCGTCCAACCGGCGGCGCAGCGCCAGCAGCCCTGCGGCGTCCTCCTCCGTGGCGGGGCGCACGCGCAAAACCGCGCCTCCCTCAAGGGTCCGAGCAGTCCCTGCGGAACCCGCAGCGGGGGCACACCAGCTTGCAGTGGAGCCCGAGCATCCGGGCCCCGCACACCTCGCACTCCTCGCGGCCGACGGGCTCACTGCCCGGCGGCGTGGGGTTCTTCTCCTCCTCCTGCGCGGCGGGCTCCGCGGGGCGTGCGGGTTCGTGGGGCATCCTAGCCGGCCCTCCTGTTCACGGCGCGCCCGGCCAGCGCGGACAGGTATCCGGAGGCCCCGGCCTTCAGGCCGGAGGGGGAGAGCGCCCGGCGCAGCTGCCGCAGGGAGGCCGCGAGGGCCCCGGAGAGCAGGCGCAGGGTGGAGAGGCTCTCCTGCAGCTCGGACAGCCGTACCGGCAGCCGCGCCGCCCGCTCCTCCAGCTCCCCGAGGCTGCGCTCCAGCTCCCCGGCCCGCCCGGCGAGGGCGGAGACCTCCTCCAGCAGGCGTCCCTGGAGCTCCCCGCGGGCCCGGCGAAACCCGAGCCAGGCGCGCAGCGCGCCGAAGGCCGAGAGGAGCGCCGCGGCGGCGCCCAGCAGAACCAGCGTCAGGAGCAAAGCCGTCATCTTGGGCTGCACCGTATCACGTGCAACCCGCCCTTTACAAATCTCCTCCGCGTGCTAAACTCTGCACCGCAAAAGCGACGCGGGGTGGAGCAGTCTGGTAGCTCGTCGGGCTCATAACCCGAAGGTCGCGGGTTCAAATCCCGCCCCCGCTACTGGAAGCCCGGCCAGAGAGCCGGGCCTCTTTTTTGCCGATGTACTTAAGAAGGCTTAACGGGGGCTTCTCCGGCAGTTAACGCAACTACCAGGACCGGCTGGTACCCATTGGGTGAAGCCGGACCGGCCGCATCTTCGTCCCCCCTCCCATGCCCGGTCCGGCCCTCCCTCCTATTAGCAGAGAAGCATCCGGATTTCCCGGGGCCGGGCCCCTCTTCTTCTAGGCGGCTCCCACCGCGGCGGCGGCGTCCAACCGGCCGTGGCCGTAGTAGGGGTCGCGGCCGCGAGGGCCGAGGTCCGCGGCGGTGGACTGTATGCGGCGCCGGATCTGGCTGTTCGCGAGATCCTGCCCGGCGAGCAGCCCGGCGACGCCGGAGACGAACGGCGCGGCCATGCTGGTGCCGCTCAGGTAGCCGTAGCGGCCGCCGGGGAGGGTCGAGTAGATCCCGCCGGTGCCGGAGGTGCCGCCCGGGGCCGCGACGTCCACCCAGCCGCCGTAGTTGGAGTACCGGGCCCGGGCGTCGCTCCGGGTGGTGGCCGAGACGGCGATGACCTGCGGGTAGGCCGCAGGGTAGGTCCGCCTGCTGGAGCGCTCGTTGCCCGCGGCCGCTACGACCACCGCGCCCCGGTTCCAGGCCTTCGCGATCGCGTCGGCCTCGGGGCGGCTGAAGCCGCCGCCCCCCAGGGAGAGGTTTATTACGTCCGCGCGGCGGCCGATTGCCCAGTTGATCCCGCGCACCAGGTCCGTCGTCGTGATCAGGCCGTCCCCGTCCAGCTTGACCGCCAGCAGCCGGCACCCCGGGCAGGTCCCCGCCACCCCGATCCGGTTGTTCGTGGAGGCCGCGGCTATCCCGGCCACGTGGGTCCCGTGCCCGTACTGGTCGCCCGCCGAGCTGGTGCGGGTGTCGGTGTTGTAGCGGCCGGCGATCTTCCCGCGCAGGTCGGGGTGGCCGGCGGCCACGCCGCTGTCGAGCACGGCGACGCGCGCCCCGCCGCCCCGCGCCCTGCTCCAGGCGAGGGGGGCCCGGATCTTGCGGAGCCCCCACTGGCGGCCGAAGTAGCGGTCGTTCGGGTTCGCGAGGGGCTCGCGCAGGTAGTTGAAGCTCACCGCCTCCACGGCCGGGCTCTGCTCCAGGGCCCTCTTCTTCTCCCTGAGCAGCCGCTCCCTGAGGGCCTCCGAGGGCTTCTCCCGGACGGCCGGGAAGACCACGAGCCGGGCGTCGGAGGCGGGGAGCTCCTCCTTTACCCTGCCGCCGGTCGCCTCGAGCGCCCGCTCCAGCCCGGGCGCCGACCTGTAGACGACCAGGAGCTCGCCGGCGACGTAGCGCGCCCCGCCGGGGAGCGCGTCGACCTCCCCCTCCGGCTCGCCGCGGCCCGCCGCCGGCAGCAGGAGCAGCGCGAGCAGGCAGGCCGCAAGCCCCGCGCATGCCTGAAGCGCGGAACGGCGGGCGGCCGGCCGTCCTCTCATGGAAGCGTCTCCGTTCGCACCGTTGAGCCCCCCTCCGAAGAGAAAGCGTTACGCGCAGCATGTTAAGGGGCCGCGGGGCCGCGCGCAAGGGCTTAAACTCTTTGCGGGATGGAGCCCGGGGCTTTTCAGGAGGCCGTTCTCGAGACCGTGCGGCGCTACGGCATGGACCTCTCCCGGCCGCTGGCGCTCGTCTCCGGCGGCCCGGACTCGGTCGCCCTGCTGCGGGCGCTGGTAGGGCTGGGGTACGAGCCCGCGGTGCTGCACGTGGACCACGGCTTGCGGGGCGAGGAGTCCCGCGGGGACGCCGAGTTCGTGAGGGAGCTGTGCAGGGGGCTCGGGCTGCGCTGCGAGGTGCGCAGCCTCCGGCTGGAGGGGAGGGCCGGGCTTCAGGAGCGGGCCCGCCGGGAGCGCTACCGGATCGCCGGGGAGGTCGCCGGCCGCCTCGGGGCCAGCGCCGTGGCCGTCGGGCACAACGCGGACGACGTGGCCGAGACGCTGCTTTTGAACCTGGCGCGGGGGAGCGGGCTGCGCGGGCTCTCCGGGATCCCGCCGGTGAGGGGGAGGGTCTGCCGGCCGCTCATCGAGCGGACGCGGGCGGAGATCCTGGGGTATCTGGAGGCGCTCGGGCAGGGCTACCGGGTGGACTCCACCAACCTCCTGCCCAAGTACGCCCGCAACCGGGTGCGGCTGGAGGTCATGCCCGTGCTGGAGGAGCTTCACCCCGGGGCGGTGCGCAACATGGCCCGCGCCGCGGCCCTGCTCCGGGAGGACCTCGCCGCGCTCGAGGAGCTCGCCGCCGGGGTAGTGCGCGAGGAGGGGGGCGAGGCGGGGATGTCCGTCGCGGAGCTCGACGGCCTGCCGCCCGCGCTGCGGCGCTACGCCGTGCGCCGGGCCTACGCCGCGGTCGCGCCGGAGGCCCCCCCGCTGCCCCGGAGGCTCGTCGAGGCCGTGCTGGAGCTGGCGCGGGGGGGCGGCGGGACCCGGCTGCTCGACCTTCCGGGCGGGGTGGTGGCCGCGGCGCGCTTCGGGGAGCGGCTCGTCCTCTACCGGCGCGAGGAGGGAGAGGCCGGGGAGCGGCCGCTGGTCGCGGGCGAGAGCCTCCGTTTCGCCGGCTGGCGCGTGCGGGCGGACGAGGTGGAGGGTATGGACCCCGAGGACGCCCGCAGGCCGGAGGTCGCCTACCTCGACGCCGGGCGCGGGCCCTACCGGGTGCGCACGGTGCGGGAAGGGGATACCATTCGTCCACCGGGCCTCGGCGGAACCAAGAAGGTGATGCGCGCGATGATGGACCGCAAGGTGCCCAAGGATCTGCGGAGGAGGACGCCGGTCGTCGTCGATCCGGAGGGGAGGGTGGCCTGGGTCTTCCTCGGGGAGCTCGGGGAGGACTTTCGCGTGCGCGAGACGACGGAGAAGGTGCTCAGGGTGGAGGTGGAGAGAGCTTGAGCGAGATGTCCAGCATGATGCCCGACGTGCAGGAGGTGCTCATCCCTTCCGAGGAGATCCAGCAGAAGGTAAAGGATCTCGGGGAGCAGATCACCCGCGACTACCGCGAGCACCGGCGGCTGCTCCTCGTGGGGGTGCTGCGCGGCGCGGTCATCGTGATGGGCGACCTGATGCGCAGGATCGACCTGCCGTGTGAGATCGACTTCATGGAGGTGAGCTCCTACGGGGCGGGGACCACCTCGAG
>Ga0068704_100326_pt1 | contig 17672 bp, 18 predicted proteins | sample CeladaPassaD2F12_FD_62225 | JGI IMG/M metagenome (GOLD analysis project Ga0068704, IMG submission 62225) | Cellulose-adapted microbial communities from the Joint BioEnergy Institute, USA - Passage D2F12 | ecosystem: Engineered > Bioreactor > Continuous culture > Unclassified | place: USA, Joint...
CACCCGCGGATTGCTCCGGCGGCTCCCCGGCGCGCTCGACCGTGACGTGGTCGAGCCCGTTTCCGGCGAGGAGGTGCGTGATCTCGTCGTGCACCATCCGCCACACGCGCTCCGGGTCGGCACCGGCCGCGGGATGCAGGCGCACGCGCAGGCTCGCCGGTGCGGTCTGCACGATCTGGAACAGCTCGACCCCCGGGGTGCGATCGACCAGCGAGCCGAACGCCAAAGGCGGAATGGTGACCCGCTCGCCGCCGATAGGAAAGGCGAGCACGTCGGCGGCGCGGCCCTGCACGCGGATGGCGGGCAGCGTGTTACCGCACGAGCAGGGGTCGGGCCGCTGCAAGATACTGTCGCCGAGGTCGTAGCGGATGATGGGCTGCACCCGGTTGGCGAGGTTCGTGAGCAGGACCGTGTGCGAGTGCTTGCCCGGCGCGACGGGGCGGTGGTCGGCGTCGACCGGCTCCAAGACGAGCCAGTCGCTATTGACGTGCAGCCAGCCGTGCTCGCAGCGGTAGCTGATGAAGGGGCACTCGGTGGCGGCGTAGCTGTCGCGGACCTTGGCGTCGAACGCCCCGGCGATCCGGTCGTACTCGCGTGCCGGGAGCCCCTCGGCCGAGAGCACCACCAGCACCGGGTCGATGCGCAGGCGGCCGGCCTCCCGCTCGCCGGCCAAGAGCGCGGCCATGCTCGCGTACGAGGCGACTATGACCGGCCGAAACCGGTTGAGTTGAGCCACCATCTCCGGTAGGGGCATATCCACCGGGAAGACCTGGACCCGTTTGCCACGTAGGCGGGTGGCGGCTACCGCGGAGGCGAAGTGGCCGCCCATGGCGTTCACCATGGCCATGCGCCCGCCGCCGGCGAGGATGCCGATGACGTCGCCGATCCCGAGCCAGGCGCTCAGCATGCGGAAGACGAGGGCGCTGGTCACGGCCATGCTCCGGTCGTCCAGCACGAAGATCCTGCGGTTCCCGGTGGTGCCCGAGGTGGTGAGCAACGTGTACCTGCCCAGGAACCGCTCCCCGATGAGGTCGGGGTTCTCAACGAACGCCCGCGCCTTCTCGATGGTCACCTCACGGTCGGTCGCCCAGTCGTCGAAGCGCGCCATCAGCGCCTTCTTTGAGGTAATCGGCAAGAGCGTGGGATCCTCGATCTTCTCCGGCAGGTCCCGGTAGAGCTTGCGGTAGTACGGCGAGTTGGCACACGCGAAGGCCACCATCCCGGCAAGCCGGGCGCGCTGCCGCCGCTCGATCGCAGCCGGGCCTTGCTTTCTGGCCCTGCGCGCGTCGCGCAGCAGCCACAGCGGATGTTCGCGCGTCCTGCCGGGTGCGGTTGCCGCGCCGGTTGCTTTCGATGGTGCGCCGGACATGCCATCGACCTCCTTCAGCCGACCCTCCGGGCGACGCGCAGGCCGTTGGCGATGGCGAGAAGCTCCGATGTCTCGTGGGCGAAGACGGCAGCGGCGATGCCGAGCAAGCCGAGTACCGCGCCGGGGATGAGGACGGCCAGAACCAGTATGGAGAAGACGATGTTCTGCAGGCTTATGCGCTGGCTGCGCCTGGCGAGCCTGAGAGCGTAGGCAACCTTGCGTGGGTCGTCGCCCATGAGCGCCACGTCCGCCGCCTCTATGGCCGCGTCGGTACCTGCGGTGCCCATCGCCATCCCGACGGTCGCCGTGGCAAGGGCCGGCGCGTCGTTAATGCCATCCCCGACCATCGCCACGGGGCCGTGCTCCCGCTCCAGCTCCTTTACGGCTTCCACCTTGTCCTCGGGCTTCAGGTCGGCGCGCACCTCGTCGATGCCCAGCTCCCGGGCGATGGCTCTGGCGGTGCGCAGGTTGTCCCCGGTGAGCATCGCTACCTTGTAGCCCATCTCGTGCAACTCTTCGATGGCGCGTTTCGCCTCCGGACGCGGCTCGTCACGGATGGCGAGGAGCCCCTCCACACGCTCTCCGGTCCCGACCAGGACCACCGTCTTGCCTTCCTCCTGAAGGTGCTCGATCTCTTCTAGCGTACCGTCGAGGGAAACCCCGAGATCGCGGAACAGGGCGGGGCTGCCCACGTAGACGGTCCGGCCGTCGACCTCGGCCCTGGCACCGGCACCGGTGAGGGACCGGAAATCCCTGACCTCCGCAGGATGTATGCCCTCCGAGCGGGCACGCTCGACGATCGCCCGGGCCAGCGGGTGCTCGCTCAGGTGCTCGACGCCGGCTGCGACTCTCAGCATGCCGTCGGCCGAACCGTTGCCCGCGACGACATCGGTCACCACGGGCTTGCCGCGGGTGAGGGTTCCGGTCTTGTCGAAGGTGACGACCCTGACCTTCGCCAGGTTCTCCAGGTGGATGCCGCCCTTTATGAGCACGCCCTCGCGCCCGGCGCGGCCTATCGCCGCGGCAACCGCCACGGGGGTGGACATGACCAGGGCGCACGGAGCGGCGGCGACGAGCAGCACCACCGCGCGGTAGGCCCAGGTGTCGAAGGAGCCGCCGAAGAGCGGCGGGACGACCAGGAGCAAGAGCGCTCCCAAAAGGACGGCGGGACTGTAGCGGCTACCGAAGCGGTCGATCCAGCGCTGCGCGCCGGACTTGACGCCCTGCGCCTCCTCGACCAGGTGGATGATCTTCTGCAACGAGTTCGACTCGAAGCTCGTGGTGGCGCGCACCTTCAGGGAGCCTGTGGCGTTTATGGTCCCGGCGAAGACCTTCTCCCCCTCGCCCTTCTCCACCGGCACCGACTCGCCCGTCACCGCCGACTCGTCCAGGCTGCTTGCGCCCTCCAGGATCTCACCGTCCGTTGGGATGCGCTCGCCGGGCCTGACCAGGAAGAGGTCGCCGACCGCAAGCTCCTCCGCCGGGACCGTCTCCTCGCGCCCATCCTTGAGGAGCGTCGCCGTCTCGGGGGCGAGGTCCAGGAGCGCCCGGATGGCGGTGCGGGTCCGGGCGTAGGTGTACTCTTCGGTCGCCTCGGCGCCGGCGTAGAGGAAGACCAGGAAGGCGGCCTCGAACCACGCGCCCAGGATCACCGCGCCCACGGTCGCGAACGCCATGAGGACCTCGATGCCGACCTCGCGCTCCTCTACGAGTTCCTCAAGACCCTCGCGCGCCCAGTAGTAAGCGCCGATCAGGATGACGAGGACGAAGACGGAGATCGGTACGTAGGCCGGAAAGCCCGTGAAGCGCTCGATCAGCCACCCGATCAGCAGCAGCGCGCCCGCGATGAGGGCGTTGCGCATCGGCGGGAAGAGATACCACGGCCCCTCAAAGCCCTCGACCTCTTCGTCCTCGTCTCTCTCTTCGGTCTCTACATCCTCGCGCTCGCGAAGTCGTTCTTTGGCCACGTTTTGCTCCTTTCGTTCTTTGGCCACGTTTTGCTCCTTTTAAGGTCTGCGTACGGTCAAAGCCCTAGGCGGAAGTCGCCCCTCGCTCTGCGAGGACGTGTCCCACGCAGTCCTCAAGGAGCCGGCGCAGATGCTCGTCTTCGAGGCGGTAGTAGGCCAACCGGCCCTCCTTACGGAAGCTCACCACCCCCCGATCCCTCAAGCGCTTGAGCTGGTGGCTCGCGGCGCTGATGGAGAGCCCCGCCACCGCGGCTACATCACAGACGCACAGCTCCTCCACCGAGAGGGCGTAGACGATGCGTGACCGCGTGGGGTCGGAGAGGAGCCCGAAGATCTCCGTCGCCCTCCGCGTGACCTCCTCCTCCGGCAAAGCCTCCCGAGCTCGCCGCACGGCCTCCGCGTGGATGACGTCCACCTCGCAGACGCCCTCGCTCGCGATCCGCTCCAGATCCTTCTCTTTGTCGTCGATCGCTCGCACGCGATACTCTCCTATAGTTGAACGACAATCGAAATAATGCTATACCGGCGCGTATGGAGCGTCAACTTGCCAGGGCGGCGCGATCCGCAGGAAGGCGGGCGGAGGCGGTCGGGTTCCGGTTCGGGGTTCCGGGCGGAGAAAGCCGGCGAGCGACCAACGACGGCGAAGAGGGAGCCGTTCGGGAGAGGAGAAAGAGCGGTGAGGACTTACACGGTTGGGGACACTATCACACTGGAGCTGGACCTGAGGGACTCAAGCGGCGTCTCCCGGGTCGATGCCCTTTTCAGGGAAGACGCGAGCGGTCGCGTCATATCCATGCACGGTGACGGCGGCGGAGAGAAAGAGGTGACCGTGAGGCTCGAGGTGGGGCTTACCGACGAGACCTTCCCCGGCGAGTACCGGTGCCGGTTCGTCGACGCTTACAACACGCGGGGCGGCAAGGACACCCACCACCCGGATATACGCTTCAGGGTCCAGATGTTCCCCGCCGAAGGCGGCGGGCCGGAGCTGGTGGAATGGCGCCTATCGTAGAGTCCGGCAAAGATCAAGTAAACGCCGGCATATGGTCAACATTGACAAAAAATTGAGCCGATCTGATCAGGACAACACCGTCTCGCTCCGATACATTTGCGTCGCAAGTACGAAGAAGGAGGCTCTTCGATGAGTGATGGTACCAAGACCGTGCTCGGCGCCCTCGGCGGTTTCTTGTTGTTGCTCGTCCTGCTGGCGATCCTCGCCGGCGGCGGCTTGTTCGGTGGTGGTTCGATGATGGGTCCCGGAGGCATGATGGACGACTGGGGGTGGGGTCCGGGTGGCATGATGGACGGCGGCCGGGGTTTCTTCGGGATACTCTGGACGCTCGTCCCGCTCCTGTTCTGGGGCGGGCTGATCGCATTGATCGTCTGGGCCGTAGTGCGCATCACCTCGGGTCAGGGTAGCTCCGACGACCATCGGGCACGCGCCGGATCGGCGGAGGAGATCCTGCGGGAGCGCTTCGCGCGCGGCGAGATCGACGCCGAGGAGTACGAGAGATCGCTTGAGGTGCTGCGGGGCGAAGGGAGTGCTTGAAAAGGGGTTTCTTCCAAGGCTGCCCAGGATCTTACGGCTGCGCCGGTATCCTCGCGGTGGCGCGGGTCGCCCTCTCAGCCAACCCGCGCCTGCGTAAGCGAACTGCGACTCCAGGACCAAAATCACAAGTCTCGCACCAGAACGTGAGACGTACGTACTGCTGAGAACCGTCACCCCCGCAAGGTTTCAAGGACCTTCTCGCGGAGTCGGGGTTTCTGCGAGACCACTCTCCACGAAGCCGCGTCCCCTTCGCGAGAGACCGAAGTAAGGCATCCCCGCTATGGGACGTTCTTCCGTAAGACCCCGGGCGGCGAGAGCGCGCAGCACGTCCTCGATCTCCGGCTGCGGATATTCGAGCAACGTGGCTACGTCGCAGGCGCAGAGGGTCGCCTCCGCGAGGCTTGCCAGTGTCCTGGCCTCCGTCGGGTCGCGCAGAAGGCCAGGGGCCGCTCCAAGGATCCGTTCGGCCACCGCTTCGCCGATCAGGACCGCCGCGACGTACTCCCCGGAGACCTCGCAGGTGAACGGCACCCGCCGAACCTCCCCCTCGCCGAGGCGCTCGCGCGCGGCTTTGGCCGCTTCCGGCAGCAGGCAACGGGTCGCGCAACCTCCCGTGTCAAGTATTCGGAACTTGCCTCGTCTGTCCACGGTTACACCTCCAGCTTCTCGCCGAGCTTCTTCGGGTCGAACCCGATGATGACCTCTCCACGGATCACGGTGGTCGGGGTCGCTTGAGATCCGAGCCCGGTCAGCTCTCTGAGAGCCTGCTCGTCTTCCCGGATATCCTTCTCGATGAAGAACACGCCTTTGTCCGAGAGCCACTTCTTCTCCCGCAAGCAGCCGGCGCAACCAGGCTGCGTGTAGATCACAACCTGTTTTTCGGCCATACTCTCTCCTTCGCTACCGGTCCTTTCGTACAAAGACCATCCCGTAGTGGTATGGGGGGAGTTCCATGACCCGCTCCAGCTCGAAACCGGCGGGCTCCACGACGGCCCCGGTCTTCTCGGGTGACATGCGCATCTCCGTGGCGGGGCCGCGGGGTTCGCCCAGTACGGACGTTTCTTCTCTCGGTATGGGGTGCCAGTTCACGATGGCGAACCTTCCGCCGGGTTTGAGCACCTCGAAGAGCGCGCGGGCCAACCTCGTTTGCTCCGGCACTCCGTGGAAGGTATTCGCCAGCAGCACGAGATCGACCGGCGCGGGGACGTGCTTGGCGATATCGCGGGCGTCGGCCAGGGCGAACTCGCAGTTGTTCGCCCCGTGGCGGGCCACCTCTTCTTTGGCCCGCTCCAGCATCCCGGGGTCCAGATCCAGCGCGTAGACCCTGCCCGGAGCCACCAACCGCGACAGAGGAGCGGTGAAGTAGCCGTCGCCGCAACACAGGTCGACCACACTCATCCCCGAGGAGATGCCCAGCTTCTCCAACACGCCTTCCGGGTCGGGCCACAGGGCGCTCCACCAGTCCCTGTCCGGCATGCCGGTGGCCGGGAAGGGGGACATTCGGCTTTCTTCCCGGCCCGGTCCACGACCGGCTCCGCCGGCGGGAGACATTACTTCCCTCCCCTCTCCGGCTTCGGGCGGAGCAACCTCAGGCCGTTGGCGATCACCACGAGGGCGCTCCCCTCGTTTATGGCGATGGCCGGCACCAGGCCCACCAGGCCGAGGAGCGCGGTGGGTACCAGCACCGCGACGAGGCTCACGGAGAAGAAGACGTTCTGGCGGATCGTTCGCGTCGCCCGGCGCCCCAAAGAGAGCGCCTCGGCCAGGCGCCTCAGGTCGTCGTCCATCAGCACGATGTCGCCTGTCTCGCGGGCCACGTCGGTGCCGCGGACTCCCATGGCGATCCCGAGGTCGGCCCGGGCGAGGGCGGGACCGTCGTTGATGCCGTCGCCGACCATCGCGACCCGGTGGCCCCGCTCCTGCAGCTCCCGGACCACCCGGATCTTGTCGTCGGGCAAAAGCTCGGCGTGGACCTCGTCTATGACCGCCTGCCGGGCGAGCGCCTCGGCGGTCCGGCGGTTGTCGCCGGTGAGCATGACGACGCGCTTTACGCCCCGCTCCTTGAGCAGCGAGACGGCCTCCGCGGCTTCCTCACGCAAGGGGTCCTGGATGCCCAAGACGCCGAGGATCTTCCTGCTCTTCCAGACAACGATCGCGGTTTTTCCTGCGGACTCGAGGTCCGCCACGGCCCCGAGTTCTCCTGTGGGGATGTCCTCCTCCGCAGCGAGGCGCGGGCTGCCGACGAAGATGCGCTCGCCTTCCACCTCGGCGACGGCCCCGCGTCCCGTAAGGGCCGAGAAGCGCTCGGAGGTCGGGACCGCGAGCCCTTCTTTTTGCGCCCGGCGCACGACGGCGGCGGCTATGGGGTGCTCGGAACCGGCCTCGACCGCCGCGGCGAGCCCGAGCAGTTCCTCGCGGGAGACGACACCCTCCGCCGGGACGACGTCGGTGAGCTCGGGTTGACCGGTGCTCAAGGTCCCAGTCTTGTCGAGGGCCACCGTATCCACGCGGGCGGCGGCCTCCAGGTATGCTCCTCCCTTGACGATCAGGCCGCGACGAGCCCCGTTGCTGATCGCGGCGAGCGCGGCCGTCGGCACCGAGAGCACGAGCCCGCAGGTGCAGGAGATCACCAGCACCACCAACGCCCGGTAGAACCAGGGCTCGAAAGGCTGGGCGAAGAGGAGCGGCGGTATGGCCGCCACGAGCGCGGCCAGGGCGAACATAGCGGGGGTGTAGACGGCCCCGAAGCGCTCTCCGAAGTTCTCGTAGCTCGACTTGTGGGCGCGAGCCTCCTCCACCGTGCGGATGATCTGGGCCAAAGTCGTCTCCGAGGAGGCGGCCGTGACCCTCACGGTGAGGACGCCATTCAGGTTCATCGTCCCGGCGAAGACCTCGTCGCCTCTCCCCTTGTCCGCCGGCATGGACTCGCCGGTGATGGGCGCCTCGTCCACCGCGGAGCCGCCCTCGACCACCTCGCCGTCCAGGGGGATCCTGGTCCCGGGCTTGATCCGGATCAGGTCTCCGGTACGCACCGCCTCCACGGGCACGGTCTCCTCCATTCCGCCCTGGCGCACCACGAGTGCCGAAGGCGGTGCCAGGTCCATGAGTGCCTTGAGGTTGCGCCGGGCGCGGTCGGTGGCGTAGACCTCCATCACCTCCCCGAGCGAGAAGATGACCACCAGGCTCGCCGCCTCTTCCCACAGCCCCAGCCACAGCGCCCCCGCGCTGCCCACGACCAGAAGCGTGTTGATCGTGATCCTCTTGCGCTTGAGGGAAGCGTAGGCGCTGCGCGCGGGCGCGTAGATACCGACGAGGATGGACGCGCCGAACAGAATTCGTGCCAGGAGCTCCCCACCTCCGAGCCTGTCGGCCAGGCCGGTCCACTCGAAGACGAGGCCCAACATGAGCAGCGACGCCGAGAGAGCCAGAAGCACCTGCCGGGTCTGCCTCCACCAGGGCCTGGGCTCCTCTCTTGCCGGCGTATCCCCGGCCGGTGGCGCCCCTGCGGCCGCAGCCACAGAACCGTTCGGGCTCCGGGAGCCCTGCGGCCTGACCGCCCACCCTTCGCTCTTCGTGATCCTCCGGATGGCCTCCGTGTCGGCCTCGCCGATCACCGTCAGCCTACCGGCCACCGGGTTGAAGTCGGCCTCCTCTACACCCGGAAGATCCGCTATGGCCTCCTCGACCTCCCCGGCGCAGTCCAGGCAACCAGCGCCCTCGACCTCGTAGACCGCCACCCGTCCGTCACCGCCGCCGTTTCCATCCTCCACGGGCGGCCCTACCTCCCGCTCTTCGAACCGCTCTTTCAAACCGTCTCCTTTATGATCAAGGAAATTTGATTAAATGAGTGTAAACGGACCGCCGAACGCGCGCCTTATGAACTTATGCGGTCAACGCCTCGTTACGTTCGTGCGTCGCCGAGAAGAGCAACCCGAGCCGCTCCAGGAGCCTCGGGTCGCGCAGGCTGTAGTGGCTCCAGGTGCCGTGCAACTCGCGCTCCACGACCCCCGCTTTGAGCAGGACCTTCAGGTGGTAGGAGACCTTCGATTGGCCGAGACCCAGGAGCTCCTCGAACTCGCAGGTGCAGAGGTCCTCTCGCTGCTCCAGAAGGCGGACCATCTGCAGCCGGATCGGGTCTCCGAGAGCCTTCCCGTAGGCCGCCAGGGCCGACGCCTCCCCCTCGGGGAGCAGTTGCAGGTCCCCCCGCCGCACCCTGGGTATCTCGCTGTAGCACTCGTCCAAGCCGAACCACCTTTTTATCAAATTTACTTGATTAATAACGACCAGTGTAGCTCTCCTCAGGGGAAAGTCAAGGATCGCCCTCGTCGTCAGCGAGGAGCCGGGACCGAGCGCGCCGCCGGCGGGTGGAAAGACGCACAGAGCCGAGGCACCGGCAACGACCACCCGGGTACGGGCAGCGAGCCGGGCACGCGGCGGGCCGGGAAACGACGAGGCGCGCACCACCACGGCCAAGAGGCAACAGGAGCGGACGACAGCGTCAACGCCGGGGGCGCAGCCCACGCGCACCGATCCACCTGCGGCAAGGACGGCAGAGACAAGCGGCGCCACCGGGAACGGGGAGCCGTGCCGGGAGCCCGCGAAGGCCACGACGCCGGATAGGGGGAACGGGTGTGCGGTGGAGGAAATCATGTGTTGCCTGCCTGGGGGCGTAAGGGGCCGGGGGACGGGGATGTCAAGGCCAGGGCACGGCCGGTATGGAGAGCCTCGACACCCTGAAAGGGCGGCGAAGCCGTCCCCGCCCTGCCGGTGTAGCCTTCTGGGGCGCTGGCAACACATCGTCTCCATCAGGCTCCAGACGCTGGTCTCGAAGTTGGTGGGAACCCTCGCTCTGCATCCTCAAGGTGGTCTGGGGCGGGGTGCCGGCCGTCAGGACGGCTCTCCGCCTTGCCGCGTTCCGCTATAGCTGATCATTGGTGGAGGGCCGGGGTCGGCTTTAGCCGACGGCGGACCGTGCCGGCGAGGATGATCCTGCGTAGCGGCGAGCGCAAGCTGGCCGCCATACCGAGTCTCGCCCGCTACGGACGAGAGGCGCAGGGCCGGGGGCCGACCCTCGGGGGCGGCCTGCGGACCGTCACGCGGAGTTGCGCCTTCCACCCTTCCGCGGCCGGGAGAGCGCAGCCCGGGGTGGGTGCGCAGACCCGCCACGGGAGTCTGGTGTCGCCTAATGGCTCCCGCCTGTGAAGCCTCCTCGCAACGGCGTTAGCCCGTCAGGGAGTGTCCACTTCGGGACAGGCGCTCCACAATCCCGCGCCCCTCTCCTCGGCCTCTTCCCTTGCTCGCTCGAACTCGCGGCGGTAGGTGTGGGCGAAAGTCGTGGTGCGGGCGAGCCCGAGTTCGATAAGGTCTTCGTTGAAGAGGCGCTCGTAGGAGCCGTCATCGTTCGCATCGATGTAGACGTAGGCAAGAGTACGGCCGTAGGCGTCCTCGGAATCTCCTATGCGCGGGATCTCCAGCCTCACGAGACGGCCTTCGCGCACGACCTCACCTTCTTCGTTGATCTGGCGCTCGTAGAGGACCTGCTTCGTGTAGTCAGATGCCTGCGGTCCAAAGCAACCTATAGGCTGGTCAGGCGCCACGGTCTCCGGGGTGTCCACGCCTATGAGACGCACGGGAGTAGTGCGGCCCTGGGTCTCTACCTCTATGGTGTCGCCGTCGGTCACTCTGGTCACCTCGCCGTAGAGCTGGTCGGAGCCACCCATGCGGTAGATCAGGCCGTCGAAGCCTACTCGCGAGACAGGGTAGAAGAGCAGCGCAAATATGAGGGCAAAAGCAACGAAGACACGTTCGGAGTTGCCACCGCTGACGACGCGGTACTCGTCGCGACCAGGGAAGACGGCGATCAGACGAGAGGGCCAGAAGAGCTGCACTCCTCCTAAAGTCATCATGTCGACGAAGAGGTGAGATCCGTAGCCCACCCCCACGGCGATCATCGTGGCAGGCTGGCCGGTGATCCACCACAAAAGCGAGCCGAGAGCAGCCGTGACGAGCACGAGAGCCAGTAAGCTGTGTAGGAAGGAGCGGTGCCCGAAGGCGCCATACAGATCCTCTGAGACGCTGCCGAGCTGGTGGCCGAGCCAGCTCTTGGGGTAGTCGGCGTCGGGCAGGACGGAGCAGACGGCAGCCGCCAAGACCGAGGGTATCTCGTAGTGGAAGTCGAAGACGGCGGAGGCGGCGAACAGGCAGCACTCGCCGAAGACTATGTGGGTAGCGACCTTCACGGCATGCTCCTATTCGTCCCTGGGCCTCTGCATCTTGAAGAAGAAAGGCCTGAGGCCGTACATGAGGGCGAAGGCTATGCCGGCGAGGATGTAGAGGCTCTGATCGTCCAGGCCCAAAGAGACGTAGCGGACGGCCATAGCGACCGCTGCAACAACGAAGATGACGGGAGTCATGTCTATGTAGCGCCTCTCGTCTTCGAGCCTTAGCTCCTCCACCTCGGCGCCGAGCCTCTCTATGGCGGTACGTCCCGTGCCGGCGAGATGGCCTTCCACGACGATGCGCTTACCCCTCACTATCGGGCCGAGGACGTGCTCGATCTCGCCCATGGAGGAGCGGTAGAGGGCTCGCTGCAAGCCGGCCTCGTCCACGTCGCGGCCCCTCACCTCACCGAGTTCCTTCGGGTCGAGCAGGCCAGCGCGCCACGCTTCGAGCGCCAGGTGGACCAGCGCGGCCTTCCTCGCGCCCGCCGGTATACGGAAGTCCTCGCCGACACCCCCGTCGATCCCGCTCTGGTGACGGTAACGGCGGGAGGTGTCGAAACCTCGACCCGGGCGGCCGGCTCTACCCGTCGAGAAGTCAGGGAAGCTGTTACCGCCGGAGGGACGGCGACCGTCCCTGCCGTTGCTCTTTGAGGTGTCGAAGTCCAAGCGCCTCGCCTTCTCCCGCCCGTGCGTGTGATCTTCTCTCTTATATAGGGTTTCTCACACACGGATACGCCCTCTTCCGGCACGGACGGCTACGTCTCCATCGTGTCGGTGCGGACGCGCCTTACGGCGTCCTCGCTGAAGCCCGCGTCCATGGGCTTACCTTTTTCCAGGCGGCCGAGGGCCTCGGCCAGCAGGGCCTTCACCATCCCGGCGCGCTGCCTCAAGGACGGAGGTCTGCCCTCGTAAGCGTACCGCAGGGTTATCTTCAGACCGCCCTCCCGGGCGCGGGACACGCAGACGGATAGGAGACGTGCTCTCAAGGGACCGGTCCGTTGCCGCGGACGAGCCGAAGACGGGGACATCTCTTCGGCAGTACCTCTGCCAGCGCGGCCTCGTTGTCCCGCACCAGCCGCATCAGGCGGTCGGCGTGGTCGGGGTTCAAGGACTTCAGGCCCTCGACCACTACCCTGTAGCCTGCCGGCCGCTCCGCGTCAGGTTCGGCATAGGCTTCGAGGCCCAGGAAGCAGAGCTTGCGGTAGAGGGTATTGACCTCCCTGCGGCGGACCACCTCGTCGTAGCTGCTCATGCTTCGCTCCTTTCCCGGCGGCGGTACGCCTTCGCATCCTCCAGCACCCAGGGCGGGCACCCGGACACCGCGACCTCGTGCCACTCGCCGGTGGTAGGGTCGTGCAGGGCGACGTAGCCGGGCTCTCTGGCCCACCGGATCACGAGCCCCCGGCGGTCCGCCTCCTCCAGCCTGCGGCGCTCGCGTTCGAGGTGCCGGATCAGGGCTCGCTTGTGCTCGCGGAGGACGGCGCGCAGCTCGTCGGTTGCGGCGCCGGCGGGAGCGTCTACGCGCAGCGTGAGGCCGCTGGCTTCCAGACGCACGTCGCGCGTACGCAGCTCCTCAAGCAGTGCGCGAGCACTCATAATGTGAACCTCACGCGCCCGTCTTCGTCCGGGGCGTGCAGGCGTGCACCGTTTTCGGAGGGGTATGCACCCCCTCCCCCGCCTTCCTCATCGCCGTTCGACGGGGGGAGGGGGGGGTCTATCCCCCCGTTTTCGCCTGCACGCTTGCACGCTTTCAATGCATCCGGAGGCGGCAGTATCTCCAGGTCCTCGGGCAAGGGATCTCCGGGCACCAAGCGGGAAGGCTTGCGGGGGTTATCTTCGAGATCTCTGAGATAGCCCTGTTCTCTGGCTGTCTTGATCCTGCGGGAGGCGGCGGAGCGGTCGAGCTCCAGCTCCCGGGCGACCTCTGCCACGGTCACCGGCTCGGAGTTCCCGGCGTGCAGGCGTGCAACGGCGTGCACGGCCTCGCGCACGCCTTTGGGCACGGTTGCTTCGATGCCTTCGCTCACCAGGTCGGCCACCAGTTCCCTGACGGCGACGTAGTCGTCGAGGGTGGCGACGATGCGGCCGTCGGCATCCTTCTCGCGAGTGGCCTGGTGCAGGACGGCATGGGCACGGATCAGATTCAGGACCGCACCGAAGTCCCGGCGCAGCCTGACGGCCACGGGCGGGACCAGCTCGGCGAGATCCCCGGCGTAGGGGATGACGACCTGGCGTTCGGCCGTCACCAGCCACTCCTGGAGGGCGAGCCAGGGTTTGAGGTCTGGCTCGCCGATCCTACCCCTGGCCAAAGCCCGCAGCACGTTCCTGGTCTGCTCCTGGGTGTCGGCGACGGTCAAAGAGAGCAGGCGGGTCTCGTTCTCGGGGTGGAGCTTGACGGCGGTGGTGGTGACGATCAGGCCCGTGGGGCCTTCCCGCTCTATGAGGCGGGGCCTTATGCCGTCTTTGGTGCTCTCGACCGTCTCGTAGCGGACGCGCCCCTCAGAGAGCAGAGAGCGCATCAGGTAGGTGGCGAAGTCGCCGCTCATGCCCTCGGCCTCGTAGATCACCAGGAAGCGGTGCTTTATGGGCTCTTCGGAGTAGGCGAGCGTCCGCTCGCTCATCGCGGTTAAAGCGTAGTAGGCGTCCTCCGGGAAGAAGGAGAGGACACGCTCCACAAGGTAGGTCTTGCCGCCGGAGGACGGCCCCTTGACCGCGATACTCACGATTCTCTCCAGGAGACGGCTCGTGAGGGCCAGGTAGAGGAGCTTCGCGGCCCGGCTCTCGCCGGCGACGCCGGAGCGCCCAAGCTCGGCGGCGAAGCGGTCGAGTATGCGTCCCTCGCGGGCCAGACCCTCGCAGGCTTCCCGGACTTCACGGGCACGGGCCTCGGCCCGCTCCTTCTCCTGGTCGATCAGAGTCGCCGCGCGCCCGAAGGCGGCCCGCAAGTTCTCCAGGAAGCGGGTAGGATCGGACAGGTGAAGCTCGCTGACGTCCTTCGCTCCGTCGAGCTCCACGAAGCGTAGCAGGTCCCGGATGCCCGAGGCGGCGAGCCTCTCCTTCAACATCTCGCCTCCCTCGTCCGGCTCGATCACGGCGTAGACCTTCCCGATCCCTTCGAGGTGCGCCGCCCACTCCTCCTTCCAGTTGGAAGCGCCGGGGACGCCCAGCGCCTCGATGCCATGGTGCCAGAGGGTGTGGCAGTCGCTCTCGCCCTCGACCAGCACGACGTAGCCGGCCTCCCGGACGCGCTCCATGCGCCACAGGCCGTAGAGGGTCGGCTTCGAGCCCTTGCGCCACCGGAAGCGGTTGTCGCCCTGCGGAGACTTCTCCAGGGCCAGCCGCAGGCGCACGGCTCCCTCCCGGCCGTCCTCCGTGAGGTACGGCATCCGCACAGCCTTCGTGCCCATGTAGCTGACGGTCGAGAGGCCGAGCTCCCGGAGAAACTCCACGGGCAGTTCCTTGGCCCCGGCATAGGCTTCGAGGGTGCAGGGAGGTTGCGCCATTGCACCCGGTTGCGCGGGGTCGCGCAATCCCTTTTCCCGCTTATCTTCGCCCTTTACAGAGCGGGGTTGCAGCGTTGCAGTCCTATACGGGGGGAGGTTACTCCCCTCCTCCACTCCGCGGCCGTTCCGGGAGAACAGGTCGCGCCTGCGAATTCCCCGCTCTTCCAGGGCCGACAGCACTTCGTCCTGCGAGCAGCCGGCAAAGCAGTGGAGCAGGACGCGGCCGTCCTCTGCCTCCTCGACGCGCAGGTTGGGGGTGCTCCTGTCGTCGTGGGCCGGGCAGAAGGCCAGGTACTCGCCTCGATGGTCGGGACCCCTGTCTACCTCCAGGACCTCCAGCACGCGCTCCAGCGGCCTCACGACGCCCTCCTAATGGCGTCTCCTGGGCGGGTGTATCACGTAGACGACCCGTCCCTGGATGATCGTCTCCTCATCGGGCACGACGATGTCCTCGTGCTCGCCGTTCTCGGGCTTTAGCCGCAGGTACTTACCCTCCCGGTAGAGCCTCTTGACGGTGACCTCCTCGCCTCCCCGAAGCAGCGCCACCACTACCGCCCCGTCGGGCGGGTCCTCGTCCTCCTCGACGACCAGAAGGTCTCCGTCCTCGATGCCGGCTCCGGTCATGCTCTGCCCGACCACCCGCAGCGAGTAGCGTTCCCTGCCTGAGGGGGAGTAGAGGAGTTCTGCGGGCAGAGAGAAGGTTGTGCTCTCGTCCACGATGGCCTCGAACCCGCGCCCGGCGGCGATCCGGCCCAATAGAGGCGTCCTCCCCGCCACCTCCCAGCCTGTAGGGGTGAGCCTCAGGCCCCGGGCCTTCCCGACCTCCCGCTCGACGTAACCGGCCTCTTCGAGCTTCTTGAGATGCTTGTGGGCGGTCTGTGTGCTCCTCAAGCCCACGGCCTCCCCCACCTCCTTCACGCTCGGCGCCCCCTCGCCCCTGGCGGCCCTGCGGGCCAGGTAGCCCAGGATCTCCAACCTCTTCTCCAGGTTCTCTCGCATCGCTTATGTCCCTCCCCGAAGGCGTATTCGAGGGTACTGTAGACGATCCTGGCCTTGACCGCAAATGTGTATTTGTACTACAGTAGGGAACAGGACAGAAGAGGGGAGTGTGGGTGAACAGGGAGCGAGAGTGGCTGAAGGTACCGGAGGTGGCGGAGGTCCTGCAGATCGCGCGCAGCCGGGCGTACGAGCTGGTCGGCTCGGGGCAGATCCCATCGGTGAGGATCGGGCGCAGCGTCCGGGTGAGCCGCAGGGAGCTCGATCGCTGGCTCGAAGAGCAACGCTATCCGGAAGCCAGGCGGAAGTAGACCCGTCGGGGAGGATCCCTACCTCGTAACAGGTGGATCATTGACATTGTCTACGCAGCGATCAAAGATCGTCGGACGGCAGGCTCATGGTTGGGGAGGTGGATCCAAGCAGGATAAAGGCACCCGGATGTTGAGAGGTGTTGTAAGTGGCGACGCTCGTCGCCGGGACCGGAAGGGAAGGAGAAGATGGGTAAACGCGGCAACGGCGAGGGCAGCATCAGCCGTCGCAAGAACGGCACCTGGCGCGCCGAGTACACCGTGTACACGGCCGAGGGGCGCAAGCGGAAGACGCTGTACGGCAAGACGCGCAGGGAGGTGGCGGAGAAGCTGGCGAAGGCGATAGCGGACCGCAATGGCGGCATCGTGTACGACGCCGGGAAGCTGACCGTCGGCGAGTACCTGGATCGCTGGCTTTCGGACTCCGTGCGGGACACGGTGAGGCAGCGCACCTACGAGCGGTACGAGTCCATAGTCCGGGTGCACATCAAGCCCACGCTGGGGCGGATCAAACTGAAGACCCTCGCTCCGGCGCATGTCCGGGGCCTCTACCGGGAGAAGCTGGGCGCCGGACTCTCGCCCCGCACCGTCCAGTACATCCACGTCACGCTCCACAAGGCGCTCAAGCAGGCCGTGAGGGACGAGCTGATACCCCGCAACGCGTCCGAGGCCATAAAGGCGCCGAGGCCCACCAAGAAAGAGATACGGCCCCTGTCTCCCGACCAGGCCCGCGCCTTCCTCGACGCCGCGCGCGGCGACCGCTTCGAGACCCTGTACGTGCTCGCCGTGCACTGTGGTTTGCGGGAGGGCGAGTTGCTGGGGCTCAAGTGGGAGGACGTGGACCTCGACGCCGGCACGCTCGCCGTGCGCCGCACGCTCTCGGAGACGCGAACGGGGCACCGTTTCGAAGCCCCCAAGAACGGCAAGGGGCGCCGCATCAAGCTCACCACCGGGGCTATGAAGGCGCTCAGGCGCCATCGCAAAGCGCAGCTGGAGGAGCGTCTGCGGGCGGCGGGGCTGTGGGAGGATCACGGGCTCGTCTTCCCCAACCAGGTCGGCAAGACCATGAACGCCAAGAACCTCACTGCCCGCTCCTTCAAGCAGATCCTGGAGCGCGCCGGACTTCCCCGCACCGTGCGCGTGCACGACCTCCGGCACACCTGCGCCACCATACTTCTTAAGGTGGGCCAGCACCCCAAGTACGTCCAGGAACTCCTCGGGCATGCCAACATCGGCATCACGCTCGACACCTACTCCCACGTGCTCCCCGGCATGGGCGACGGTCTGGCGGACGCGATGGACGACGCTTTGGGATAACGGGTTGCGGTACGGTTGCGGTAAATAGCCCCCGACGTCGAACCGGGGGCTTCTCTGTTGTTTGCGTTTCACCTGCAAATCAAGGCTTCTCGAAGCGCGCCCGGCAGGATTCGAACCTGCGACCGGCGGATTAGAAGTCCGCTGCTCTGTCCCCTGAGCTACGGGCGCAAGATGAGAGCGGGTGAGGGGAATCGAACCCCCATCACCAGCTTGGAAGGCTGGGGCTCTACCATTGAGCTACACCCGCCTGCTATGTGGCCTCGTGTATCGGGGCGAGAGGATTTGAACCTCCGACCCCCTGCTCCCAAAGCAGGTGCGCTAACCAGGCTGCGCCACGCCCCGCCAGAGGCCGGCTTTTAGTATAGCAAAGGGGCGTCGGACCTGGGGCTGGGGTCCAGCGAGGCGGGGAGGACGGCCTCTATCTTCTGGTCGAGGAAGCGGCTGC
>Ga0068704_100346_pt1 | contig 16760 bp, 14 predicted proteins | sample CeladaPassaD2F12_FD_62225 | JGI IMG/M metagenome (GOLD analysis project Ga0068704, IMG submission 62225) | Cellulose-adapted microbial communities from the Joint BioEnergy Institute, USA - Passage D2F12 | ecosystem: Engineered > Bioreactor > Continuous culture > Unclassified | place: USA, Joint...
GCCAGCCGGGCTAGCGGCGGCGGAGGAAGGCCGGGATGTCCAGGACGTCGCCGTCCTCCTGCTGCGGCCGCGGCTCCTCCTCGGAGGGGCGAGGGGGCGTCTCGGCCACCGGCCGCTCTATCCGCCGCTGGTTCGCCAGCCGCTGGTCGAAGCCCGTGGCGATCACCGTCACGCTCACCTTGTCCCCGAAGCTCTCGTCTATGACCGCCCCGAAGATCAGGTTGGCGTCCTGGTGGGCGGCGTTGTGGACGATCTCGGCCGCCTCGTTGACCTCGAAGAGCCCCAGCTCCGGACCGCCGGTGATGTTCAGGATGATCCCGGTCGCCCCCTCGATGCTGGCCTCCAGCAGCGGGCTGGAGATCGCCAGCCGCGCCGCCTCGGCCCCGCGGTTCTCGCTGCTGGACTCCCCGATGCCCATCAGCGCCGAGCCGGAGTTCTGCATGATGGTGCGCACGTCGGCGAAGTCCAGGTTGATGAGGCCGGGGACCGTGATCAGGTCGGTTATCCCCTGCACGCCCTTGCGCAGGATGTCGTCGGCCATCTTGAAGGCCTCCATCATGCTGGTGCGCTTCTCGGCCACCTGCAGCAGCCGGTCGTTGGGGATGATGATGAGGGAGTCTACGTTCTCCTTGAGCTTCTTTATCCCCTCCTCGGCGTAGGTGGCCCGCCGCCTGCCCTCGAACGAGAACGGCCGGGTCACCACCCCGACGGTGAGGGCCCCGGCCTCCCGGGCGATCTTGGCCACCACGGGGGCAGCCCCCGTCCCCGTGCCACCGCCCTTGCCCGCGGTGACGAACACCATGTCGGCCCCCCGCAGCGCCTCCTCGATCTCGGCCTTGCTCTCCTCGGCGGCCTCCATCCCGATCTTGGGGTCGGCCCCGGCCCCAAGGCCGCGCGTGATCTTCTCCCCGATGTGGATCTTCTGGTCCGCATCGCACATCTGAAGGGCCTGGGCGTCCGTGTTGATCGCTATGAACTCGACCCCCTGCAGGCCCGAGTTGATCATCCGGTTGACGGCGTTGGTCCCGCCGCCACCGATGCCCACAACCTTTATGACCGCCAGATAGCTCGTCCCCGCGTCCAACATCGTCTCGCTAGCCCTCCATGAACACTCGCCTATCCTCTCAGGTGGAAGGGTCCGCCTTACCCCCCTCGGAACCAGCTCTTCACCGCCTCCACAATGCTACCAAAACTGAGCGCCCGTGCACCCTCACTCTCCGGTCCAGCGTGATCGTTTTTGGCGGCCAAGTATAGCAGACCTACAGCCGTGGAATACTGAGGCTTTTGTATAGGTTTAACCTGTCCGCGAACGCGGCGGGGCCGGGCGGTTCTGGCGCGGGTGCGGAGGATATCCTCGGCGAGCTCGGGCATGCCGTCGAGGAGGGAGCCGCCGCCGGTGAGGACGGCGCCGGCGGGGAGGCTAGTGGGGAGGCGGGCCCCGCGGATGGAGTCGCGGGCGTACTCCAGTATCTCGCGGGCGCGGCACTCCAGGATCTGGCTCATGAAATGGGCGTTGTAGTGCCTGCCGCCGAGGCCGACGGCGGCGACGGGGTCCACGGCGGAGGAGAGTACGGTGCCGTAGCGAAGCTTAAGGCGCTCGGCCCGGTCCACGGGGATCTTGAGGCCGTAGGCGAGGTCGGAGGAGAAGCTCTGCCCGCCGAGGGGGATGACGTCGGTGTGGGAGAGGGCCCCGCGCTGGAAGACGGCGATGTCGGTGGTGCCGCCCCCGATGTCCATCAGGATCACGCCGTTCTCCCGTTCCTCCTCGGTGAGGCAGGCCTCGGCGGAGGCCAGGGGCTCGAGCACGACGCGGGAGACGCGCACGCCGCAGTCCTCGACGGCGGCGAGGAGGTTCTGGATGCTGGAGACCGCGCCGCAGACCACGTGCGCCCGGAGGGTCACCTTGCGGGCGGCGAGCCCAAGAGGGTTCTTCACCCCCTCGGTGCCGTCCAGCACGTAGCCGCGGGGCACGACGTGCAGGACCTGGGCGTCCTCGTCCAGGTCGACCCGGCGCGCCTCCTCCTCCAGCCGCCGGACGAACCGCCGGGTTATGGTCCGGTTGCGGCCCCGGTTCAGGAGCGTTACCTCGGTGTTGAAGGAGGAGAGGTGTCCACCCGCTATGCCCACGACGACGCGGCCGCCGCTCACCTCGCAGTCGTCTATGGCCGCTGCGATCGAGCTGGCGGCGAGCTCCCGGTCCACGATCATGCCGCGCCGCAGCCCCCTGCTGGGCGCCTCTCCCCTGGAGAGCACCTCGACCCATCCCCGCCGGGGATCCACCCTCCCGGCAAGCGCCACGATCTTGGTGGTCCCCACATCTATCCCGTAGACGAGTCGCCCGGACGCCACGGTCCCCGCCTTATACCTCGACGTCGGCCCCGGAAGCGCCGACCACCACCCTGCCCGGCGAGCGCAGGTCGAAGTAAGAGGCCTCCGGGTGGCGGCGCATGATCTCCCCGAGAGCCCGCGCCTGCTCCAGGCTCACCCTCTCCCCGAAGACCACGGGGCGGCCCTCCACCCGGGCCGCAAAACCGCCGGGACCCGCCTCCTCCACGGCCTCGAACCTCAAGCCCCCGCTCTCCAGCGTGCGCGCCGCCTCCAGCACCTCCCGTACCTGGTCCCTGTCCAGCTCCACCCGACTGAGCTCCCTGCCCCCGGTGCCCGGCAGCTCCGTCCCGTCCAGAGCAAAAACCACGCTGCGTCCCTCGACCTCGGCTTTCAGCACCGGGCGGCGCTCTTCAACCTCGACCGCAACTATACCCGATCGCCACTCCTTGCGCACCCGGGCGACCTTAACCCAAGGATTAGACTCTATCCTGCGCTCGACCGCCCGGGTGTTGAGGGTAAGGAGGCTCTCTCCGTGGGGCACGGCGCTCCGGGCGGCGCCCTCGGGGTACACGTGATCGCCGGAGACCTCCACCCCGGCGACCGGGAAGACCAGGCGGGCCACGACGTCGAGGAGGAAGAAGGTGAGGAGGGCTGCTGTGGCGGAGACCAGGAGGGCGCGAGCGACCCCCGAGGTTGGCCTGCCGCCCCTCAAAGCCGGGCGAGCAGCTCCTCGCCGGCGCGGGAGATATCTCCGGCGCCGAGCGTGATCACGGTGTCTCTGGGGCCGGAGATCATGCGCAGCACCTCAGGGAGGGCCTCCTGGTCCGGCACGTAGTAGACCTCCGGCCGGTCCGGGGTCTCGCAGATGGCGTCCACGACCAGCTTGCCGCTCACCCCCGGCTGCGGCATCTCGCCGGCCCCGTAGACCTCGGTCACCACCACCGCGTCGGCCCGCCCGAAGGCCCGGCCGAACTCCCGGTAGAGCTTGCGGGTGCGCGAGTAGCGGTGGGGCTGGAAGACCGCGATGATCCGGCCCTCCGGGGCCGCGGTGGCCCGCGCCACGTCGAGGATGGCCATTATCTCGGTGGGGTGGTGGGCGTAGTCGTCCACCACGCGGACGCCGGAGCGCTCGCCCTTGAGCTGGAACCTGCGCCGCACGCCGCCGAAGCTGCCGAGCGTCCGGGCTGCCTCGAGCGGGTCGTGGCCCAGCCACCGGGCTATGCCTGCGGCGGCGAGCGAGTTCAGGACGTTGTGCCGGCCGTAGACGCCGAGGCTCACCTCGCCCCGCTTTCGTGCGCCCTCGAAGAGGAGGTAGGAGCCGGGCGAGAGCACCCGCGCCCGCAGCTCGCCGCCGGAGAGGCCGTAGGTCGTGACCGGGCAGGGGGCCACCTCCGCCAGCCTCCGGCAGCGCGGGTCGTCGGCGCACAGGACGAGGTGCCCCTCGGGGGGCAGTCCGGCGACGAACCGGGCGAAGGTCTCCACCACCTCCTCCAGCGAGGCGTAGAAGTCCGGGTGGTCGTACTCGATGTTCGTGATCACGGCGGCCTGGGGATGCAGCCGCAGGATCGAGCGGTCGCTCTCGTCGGCCTCCGCGACGATCAGGTCTTCGCGCCCGAAGATCACGTTGCTCCCGATGTCGTTCAGCTCCCCGCCGACGAGGGCCGTGGGGTTCTCGCCGAGCGCCCTGAGGGAGTGGGCGATCATGCTGGTGGTGGTGGTCTTGCCGTGGGTTCCGGCCACGGCGATCCCGCGGCCCTCGGCCAGGATCCTGGCCAGCGCCTCCGCCCGGGGGATCACCGGGATGGACCTGCGGCGCGCCTCCAGAAGCTCCGGGTTGGTCTTGGGGATGGCGGTGGAGATGACGACCACCTCCGCGTCGCCGACCTGCCGGGCTTCGTGCCCGATGTACACCTTCACCCCGGCCGCCGTGAGCCTGCGGGTGTAGGGCGACTCCTTGAGGTCGGAGCCCGTCACCTCGTGTCCCCTGCGCGCCAGCACCTCGGCGATGCCGCTCATGCCCGCGCCGCCGACCCCGATCATGTGCACCTTCAACCTGTCCCCTCCCTTCCGGCCGCAAGCATCCTCTCCGCGACCTCCTCCGCGGCGCGCGGGGTGGCGAGCGAGCGCATCGAGGAGGCCATGCGGAGCCTCCGCTCCCCGTCGCCGAGAAGCTCCTCCACGCGGCCGCGCAGCGTCTTGGCGTCTACCTCGTGGTCCGGAAGCAGCTCCGCCGCCCCCCTCTCGGTGAAGTAGCGGGCGTTCAGCAGCTGCTGGTTGTCCCGGTGGTGCGGATAAGGTACCACGATCGCGGCCCTCCCGACCGCGGCCACGTCGAAGAGGGACCCCGCGCCGCCCCGGATCACGACGACGTCCGCCGCCGCCACGTGGTGCCAGATGTCCTCCGCGTACTCCAGGATGCGGTGGCGTGGGTTGTCGCTCGAGAGGCGCGGGAAGTCCCTGCGGCCCGAGATCTGGACCACGGAGTACGGGGTCTGGCCCCGGAAGGCCTCGGCGGCGGCGAGGTTTATCCTGAGCGCTCCCCCGCTGCCGCCGAAGACCAGCACCACCGGCGGCTCCAGCCCGAGCCGCCGCAGGGCCTCCTCCCGCGAGGCCGAGAAGAACTGCCGCCTGGTGGGCATCCCGACGTGCGCCGCCCGCACCGCCCGGCCGAAGCGGCGCGCGGCGTCCGGGAAGGCGACCAGCACCTCCCTCGCGAAGCGCCCGGCGGCGCGGTTGACCTTCCCGGGCACGGAGTTCTGCTCGTGGATAAAGGTCGGGATGCCGAGCAGGCGCGCCGCCGCGACCGCCGGGGCGCTGGCGTAGCCCCCCACGCCGAGCACCGCCCCCGGCCGTAGCTCGCGCAGCAGGGCGCGGCAGCGGACCACCGCCCGCGCGAAGAGCAGCGAGGCCCGGGCGCGGCTCGCCGGCCCGCCGGCCAGCCCGGACAGCGGGAGGGCATGGAGGCCAAACCCCGCCTTCGGCACCAGCTCGCGCTCGAGCCCGGACTCGGAGCCGAAAAAGACCACCTCCGCCCCCCGCTCGCGCAGGCTCTCAGCCACGCACAGCGCGGGGATCACGTGGCCGCCCGTACCGCCGCCCGCTATCACGGCGCGCGGGCGGCCTGCGGCCGCCTCGGACCTCTCTGGCACGCTCACCGTCCTCCGATATCCGGTACAGGACCCCGACGGCGGCGAAGGACACCAGCAGGCTGGAGCCGCCGTAGGAGACGAACGGAAGGGTTATGCCGGCCAGCGGAAGGACCACCATCACGGCCCCCATGTTGAGGAGCGCCTGCACGCACAGCACGGCGGTCAGCCCGAAGGCCATGCACCGCGCCAGCGCCGAGGGGGCCGCGAGCGCCACCTGCACCCCCCACGCCCCCAGAAGGCCGAACGCGACGATCACGGCGGCCATCCCGAGAAGGCCGAGCTCCTCCCCGACGAGCGCGAAGATCATGTCCGTCGCGAGCTCGGGAACGGCGGCGCTCCTGCTCCCCGCCCCGGCCCCCTCCCCGAAGAGCCCCCCGGAGGAGATGGCCAGCATCCCCTGCACCACCTGGTAGCCGGAGCCGTCCGCCGCGGCCCAGGGGTCCAGAAAGGTCACGAACCGCTCCCGCCGGTAGGGCGCCAGCAGCATGACCGCGACCAGCGCCGCGCCCGCCGCCGCCCCGCACAGCAGCAGATCCCGCGTCCTGACCTCCGAGGCCCAGAGCACCCCGGCCGCCCCGGCCAGCACCACCAGCGAGGTGCCGAAATCCGGCTCGACGAGCACCAGCCCGAAGAGCACCCCCACCGCGCCGAGCGCCCGCGCCGGGAGCCCGGCCCCCGCCGGGAGCCGGGCCGCCGCGCAGCTCAGGGAGATCACCGCGGCGAGCTTCGCCAGCTCCCCGGGCTGCAGGGTGAAGAACCCGAGGTCCACCCACCTCCACGCGCCCCCGGCGCGCACCCCCACCCCGGGCACGAAGACCAGGACGAGCCCGGCCACCGTCCCCAAATACAGCCAGGGGGCGAGCCGCCTCCAGAGCGTGTAGCGCACCCGGCTCGCCAGAAGAAAGGCCAGGACGCCGAGCGCCACGTGCGCCGCCCGCACGAAGAGGTAGTGCGCCCCGAACTCCCGGTAGGTCGCCGAGTAGACCATCACCGTCCCCAGAAGCGAGAGCCCCAGCGCCAGGAGAAAGAGGTTCGAGCGGAGCGCGCTCATCCACGGACCGCCCTCCGCCCGCCGGCGAGCCGGGCGAAGGCCTCGCCCCGCTCCTCGTAGCCGGAGAACTGGTCGAAGCTGGCGCACCCGGGCGAGAGCAGGACCGCATCCCCGGGCCTGGCCAGGCGCCGCGCCGCCTCGACGGCGGAGGCGAGATCCCCGGCGAGCACCACCTCGCCGCCCCACCGCTCCGAGAGAAAGTCTCGCAGCCGCGGACCGGCCTCCCCCTGGCAGACCACCGCCCGGCACCCCCCCAGGTGTGGGAGCACCTCCTCAAAGTCGGTCTCCTTCTCGGAGCCGCCCAGGATGAGCACCGCGGGCCGGCCGCCGAGGCTCAGCAGCGCCGCGGCGACCGCGGCCGGGTTGGTGGCCTTGGAGTCGTCTATGTAGGTCACCCCGCCCTCCTCCGCCACGACCTGCATCCGGTGCGGCTTGAGCCGGTAGCCGCGGAGCGCCTCCCGGATGGCCTCGAGCCCCGCCCCGAGCCTCGCCGCCGCCGCGGCGGCGAAGAGGGCGTTCTTCAGGTTGTGGCCGCCGGCGAAGCCCAGCTCCCGCTCGCCGGCCAGGAACTCGCCCCGCAGCAGGAGCCTGCCGTCCCGCACCCCGGTCTCGCCCTCCCCGACCAGGACGACCTCGGCCCGGAGCCCCCCCGCCGCCCGCCGGCAGATCGGGTCGTCGGCCGAGAGGAGCGCCAGGTCGCCGGGCCCCTGCCCCCCGAAGACGCGGAGCTTGTCGCGCGCGTACTCCTCGAAGGAGGAGTGCCAGTTCAGGTGGTCGGGCCGGACGTTCAGCAGGGCGGCCACCTCGAAGCCCGGGGGCGGCAGGTGGTGCAGCTGGAAGGAGGAGACCTCGAGCACCAGCACCCCGGCCCTCCGCACCTCCTCGAGGCATCCCGTGAGCGCCCGCCAGGAGTTCCCGGCGACCGCGTGCGCCACCCCCGCGACCCGCAGGATGTGCCGCGCCATGTCCACCACCGTGGTCTTCCCGTTGGTCCCGGTGACGGCGGCGACCCTCACCCCCGGCCCGAGCAGCTCCAGCCCGAGCCCGACCTCCGAGATGACCGGTATTCCCCGCCTGCGGGCCTCGCGCAGCACCGCGTCCCGCGGCCGCACCCCCGGGCTGACCACAACCCGGTCCACCCCGTCCAGAACCTCGGGGCCGGCCCCGAGCACCCCCTCCACGCCCAGCTCCTCCAGGACCCTGCGCGGCCCCTCGCCGGAGGCCGCGTCGGCGGCGAGAGGCCGCTCCCCGCGCTGCAGCAGGGCGCGCGTGGCGGCCTCCCCGGACTCCCCCAGCCCGTAGACCAGCGTCCTCCTCATACCGAGCTGTACAGGAAGAAGTAGTACATCAGGAACCCCAGCGCCGAGAAGGCCGACTGCACGATCCAGAACCTCACCACCACCTTGTTCTCCGCCCAGCCGAGCATCTCGAAGTGGTGGTGTATCGGGGCCATCTTGAACACCCGCCGCCGGGTGAGCTTGAAGACGACGACCTGGATCATGACGGAGAGGGCCACGATGACGAACAGACCCCCGATCACCGGCAGCAGCATCTCGGTCTTGGTGAGGATGGCCGCCGCCGAGAGCACCCCCCCGATGGCCAGCGAACCCGTGTCCCCCATGAAGATCTCGGCCGGATGCGAGTTGTACCAGAGAAACCCGATGATCGCCCCGACCATCGCCCCGCAGATGATCGCCAAGTCGTACTGCCGCTCCAGAAACGCTATCGCGGTGTAGGTCAGCAGCGCTATCCCCCCCGCCCCCGCCGCGAGCCCGTCGAGCCCGTCGGTGAGGTTGACCGCGTTGGTGGTCCCCACGATCACGAAGAGCATCAGCACGCTGAAGAGCCCGACCCCCACCACCCCAGGGCCGAGCACGAGGTTGTTGCTGAAGCCGGGGACGATGACGTTCTGGGTGACCCCGACGTAGCGCAGCGCCATCACGTCGGCCAGCACGACCACGAGGCTCAGCAACAGGAACTTGTACCGGGCGCTCAACCCCTCGCTGTGCCGCTTGGAGACCTTCTGCCAGTCGTCGTAGAGCCCCACCCCGGCCGTGGCCGCCACGATGAGCAGCACAGAGAACGTCGCGGGGTTGGGCCGCGCCACGACCGCCAGCCCCGCCACCAGCCCCATCAGCATCAGCACCCCGCCCATCGTCGGCGTGCCCGCCTTGATGAGGTGCGTCTCGGGCCCCTCCTCCCTCACGTACTGCCCGAACTTGCGGGTCTGCAGAAACCGTATGAAGCTCGACCCGAGGGTTACGGTGACGAAGAAGGCCACCGCCGCGCCCAGCACGACGCTAAACAACGGCCAGGCTCTCCTTGAGTCTCCCGGTGAGGGTGTCCAGCCGCACGCCCCTCGAACCCTTTACCAGAACGTAATCCCCCGGGCGCAGGAGGTGCGGGAGCTCCCGCGCCGCCTCCCCGGCGTCCCTGTAGAGGACCTTCTCGCCGTCGAAGGCCTCCGCGTACCAGCCGGCCTCCTCCCCGACGCAGACCAGAAGGTCCACCCCGACCTCGGCGGCGAGCCGTCCCGCCTCCCGGTGGTACTCGCGGGCCCCCGGCCCCAGCTCGAACATGCCGCCGAGCACGGCGACGAGCCTGCGCCCGGAGGAGGAGGCCTGCCGGGCCCCGTAGCGGAGCACGGCGGCCATGGCGGCGGGCGAGGCGTTGTAGGAGTCGTCGTAGAGCAGGATGTCGTCCCGGAGGCGCAGGAGGTCGCCGCGCAGGCCCGTGCGCCGCAGGCGGGAGAGGCCCCGGGCGCACTCCTCGAGCGCCACCCCGAGGGCGAGCGCCCCGCCGGTGGCGGCAAGAAGCGGGCGCACCAGGTGCGTGCCGTGGACCGGGGCGCGCACGGCGGCGGACTCCCCGAAGGCGTGCACGGTGAAGCGCAGCCCCTCCTCGGTCTCCTCCACGCCGGAGGCCCACAGGGAGGCGCCCTCGTCCCCGAAGGTTATGTGCCGCCCGAAGGCCCGTCCCCCGCCGACGGCCGCCTCCGGCACGCCCACCGGCGAGACGAAGGCGCCGTCCTCCGGCAGGGACCGGGCCAGCTCCCCCTTGGTCTCGGCGAGCTTCTGCAGGCTGCCGAAGGAGTCCAGATGCACCGGAGAGATGGCGGTCAGCACGCCCACGTGCGGGCGGGCGATGCCGCAGAGAAAGGCTATGTCGCCCGGATGGGTGGCCCCCATCTCCAGCACCATCACCTCGGTGTCCGGGGCGGCGTTGAGCACCGTGAGGGGGAGCCCGATCTCGTTGTTCAGGTTCCCCTGGGTGGCGGTGATCTTCCTGCCCGCCGAGCGCAGGATGGTGGCCAGCGCGTCCTTGGTGGTGGTCTTGCCCACCGTGCCGGTTATCCCCACCACCGTGGCGGAGGCCTCCCGGCGGAGCGACCACCGGGCGAGCTCCTGCAGGGCCCGCAGAGGGTCCTCCACCACCAGCGTGGGCACCTCGAGCGGCCGGTCCGCCACCGCTGCCACCGCCCCGCGGGCGCGGGCGTCGGGGGCGAAGTCCGCGCCGTCCAGCCGGCCGCGGAGGGCGAAGAAGAGCTCCCCTCCGCGCACCGCCCGCGAGTCGACGGCGGCCCCGCGCGCCCGCTCTCCGCCGTCCGTACCGTGCAGCCGGGCGCCGATGGCCCGTGAGATCTCCGAGAGAGTCGCTTCCCTCACCGCTGCTCCGCCTCCTCCGGTCTCTCGCGGTCGGGGGGGACGTTGAAGTACGAGAGCGTAAAGGACATGACCTCCCGGAAGGCCGGAGCGGCCACCCGCTCGCCCCAGATGGAGCCCTGCGGCTCATCGACCACTATGAGCACGACGTACTCGGGGTCCGAGGCCGGGGCGAAGCCCACGAAGGAGGCCACGTACTCGTCGCCGTAGGTTCCCGTCTGGGGGTCCACCTTCTGGGAGGTGCCGGTCTTCCCGGCCACGGTGTAGCCGGGGATGCTGGCAAGATGTCCGGTGCCGCTCTCTACCACCTCCCGTAGCATCCCGCGTACTATATCCGAGGTCCTCCGGCTTATCACCCGGGGGCCGGGCTCCTCGACGCCGGTCACGTGAGGGGTGACCCTGTGGCCGCCGTTGGCCAGCATGGCGTACCCGGCGGCGAGCTGCAGCGGCGTGACGGTGAGCCCCTGCCCTATGGGTATGTTCCCGATGGAGGAGCCGCTCCACTCCCGGTACTCAGGGACCCTCCCCGGATCCTCGCCCCACAGATCCACCCCCGTCGGCTCCCCGAACCCGAAATCCTCTATGTACCGCGTGAGCGCCCGACCCCCGAGCCGCATAGCAACCTGCACCGTCCCCACGTTGCTGGACTCCGCCAGGATCTCCGCCAGGCTCATCACCCGCGTCTCGTGCGGCAGCGAGTCGTGTATTATGCGGTCAGAGACCCGGATGGCGTCGGGGACCAGGAAGGTGCTCTCCGGCTCCACGGCGCCCTCTTCGAGGGCTGCGGCGAGGGTGAAGGGCTTGAAGGTGGAGCCCGGCTCGTAGGGGTCAGTGAGCACCCGGTTGCGCTGCATCCAGGCGGGCGCGCTAGAGAAGCGGTTGTTGTCGTAGGTGGGGTGGTTGGCGAGGGCCACTATGGCGCCGTCGTCGGCGCGGAGGACGAGGCCGAGGGCGCTTCTGGCGTTGTACCTGTCGGCGGTGGCGGCGAGGGTCTTCTGGAGGCGCTGCTGCACCGCGGCGTCGACGGTGAGGCGCACGTCCTCCCCGCGGCTCAAGGCGTCGTCGTAGCGGGCCTCCACGCCCCCGAAGGGCTCGCCGTAGCGGCCGACGTGCCCGAGGAGCTGGCTGACGAGGGTCCCGTCCGGGTAGACCCGGCTGGTGGCGGGCTCGAGGTAGACGCCGGGGAGGCCGAGCTCTAGCACCTCCTCGGCGACGTCCGGCCTCACGGTGGCGAGCACGCTGTAGCCGGAGAGGCCGCCGTCGGGCCCGCGCCGGGAGAGGAGCTTTTCCAGCTCCGCCGCGCTCTGCCCGGTGTGGGGCTTCAGCACGCCGGCGAGGCGCTCGGCGGCCCGCCCGGGCTCTTTCACCTGGTAGGGCGTTGCCACCACGCGCACCGCCCGCATGCTCACCGCGAGCTCCCGGCCGTCGGCGCTCAGGATATCCCCGCGCCGCTGCAGCTCCCCGTCCACGGCGGAGCGCGGCTCGAGGCCGTCCAGGCGCTCGACCCCGCCGAGGGTCATGTAGGCCGCCCGGCCGCCGAGGAGCAGCACCGCCCCGGCGAAGGCGAGGAGCGCGACGCGCAGCCTGCGATGCCCCACGGCCCCGGAGGCCTCCGAGCGGGGGCGGCCCCTGCGGGCGCGGCGGGGACGGCCCGCCCGCCGCAGCTGCACGACCCTTCCGCCGCGCGCCCTCCGCCTACCGGAGGCCCTCCTCTGCGTTGTGGTCTTCACCGTAGATCCCATCCTCCCCGGTGCCGCTGCCGTAGACCCTCATCTCGTCGCCGGTGGGGGTTCGCATGCCCAGCTCCTCGCGGGCCAGAGAGATCACCCGCTCCGGCCGCGAGAGCCGCGCGGCGCGCAGCCTGAGCTCCTCCCCCTCGCTCCGGGCGTCCCGAACGCGCTCCTCGAGCGAGGCGGTCTTCTGCGAAAGGTCCGCGGCCACCGCGTGCAGGTAGACGCTCCCGAGCATGAGCAGGACGGGCACCACCACGAGCAGGACAAAGCGCCTCCGGCGCTCCGCCGCCCTGCGGGCCTCCGGCCGCCGCCCCGGCCGCGGCCGGACCCGCGGCTGCGGCGCGGCGGCCGGGTACTCCCTGTAGCGCGGGAGCGCCACCTCAGGAGGCCTCCCGGGCGGGCTCCGCGGTTCTGAACGCGACGCGCATGCGGGCGGGAGCGCTGCGGGGGTTCTCCGCGACCTCCCGCTCCGAGGGGCGAAGCACGGGCCCGCGCCGGAAAACGGGCCGCGCGCCGCACACGCACACCGGGAGCTCGGGCGGGCAGGTGCAGCGCCCCTCCCTCTCCGCTATGAACCGCTTTACCAGCCGGTCCTCGCCCGAATGGAAGGAGATGACCACGAGCCTGCCGCCCGGGACGAGCAGCCGCTCCGCCGCCTCGAGCGCCCGCCGGAGGCCGCCCAGCTCATCGTTCACGCGGATGCGCACGGCCTGGAAGACCCGCTTGGCTGGGTTGCCACCGCGCGGGGCCCACCCCACCGCGGCCCGCACCGCCTCCCGCAGGTCCGCCGTGGTGCGCAGCGGCCGCCTGCGCAGGATCTCGCGCGCCACCCTGCGGGCCTGCGCCCGCGGCACGTCGCCGTACTCGGAGAGTACCCCCGCTATCTCCGCTTCGCCCGCGGCGTTGAGAAAGTCGGCGGCCGAGGGCCCCGAGCCGGGGTCCATGCGCATGTCGAGCGGCCCCTCGCGGGTGTAGCTGAAGCCCCGCCGGGGATCGTCCACCTGGAAGCTCGAGAGGCCGAGATCGAAGAGCAGGGCGTCGGCGCGCTCGCCGCGCCCGACCATCCGCCACAGCACCTCGTCGTACGGCCCCTGCTCGAAGGAGAAGCGCGGGTCCCCCAGCAGCCGCTCCGCCCGGCCCCGCGCCTCAGGGTCCCGGTCTATGCCCACCACGCGCCCCCCCGGACCCAGCTCCCGGAGAACGCGCGCGGAGTGCCCGCCGCCGCCGAAGGTCGCGTCCACCACCACGTCGCCGCCCGAGGGCGCCAGAGCGCGCACCGCCTCCTCCAGCATCACCGGCCGGTGCTGCGCCGCGGCCATCACCGCTCCAGCTCCCTCCCGGCGAACTCCTCCACTATCTCCGCGAAGGTCTCGTCGGCCCCCTCCATGTAGCGGTTCCACTCGCCGGTATCCCAGATCTCCAGCCGGTCGTCCACCCCGGTGATGGTCACGTCCCGGCTCAGCCCCGCGTACCGGGCGAGCTTCGCGGGGATCAAAACCCGCCCCTGGCGGTCCAGGGTGGCCTCAAACGCCATCGAGAAGAACATCCTCGCCAGCTGCCGACCCCTCGCCGAAAGGTCGGCGCTGGCCTTGACGCGCGCCTTGAAGGCCGCCCACTCCTCGGGCGGGAAGGCAAACAGGCACTTGTCCACGCCCTTGGTTATCACGATGCCACCCTCGAAATATGGACGGAGCCTGGAGGGGAGAGTCAGCCGGCCCTTCTCGTCCAGCGTGTGCTCGTACTCGCCTAAGAGGGCCAGGGCCTTTCCTCCCACTCCGCTCCACTTTGACCCACGGATGCCGAAATTCTTGCATACGGGCCGAAAACCCGCAACGAAGGCGGCTTTTCGAGCCCCCGCGACCCCATTTTTCCTCCCCCCAAGGGGGGAGGACCCCCTTAAGAGGCAAGAGGGCAGGCGCCCGCTCGCGCCAGAAGCGGCGCGAAGATGTGCGGCGCGCCGGGAGGGGGACCACAAGATGTTGGGCTTTATGGAAAAAGTGCGGGGAGGGTGGGAAAGGCTGTGCGGAGAAGAGGGTGTGGGCCCACCAGGACTCGAACCTGGGACCGTCCGATTATGAGTCGGATGCTCTAACCAGCTGAGCTATGGGCCCTCCGGCTCCCCTGGTAGGATTCGAACCTACAACCCTCCGGTTAACAGCCGGATGCTCTGCCATTGAGCTACAGGGGAATATTTCGTGCGAAGAAGGATTATACGGCCCGTTCTGCCGGGCTTCAAGCCTCCCGGGAGGCGATGGAGCGCTGGGCCTCGCGCAGCAGCTGTATCTCGGCCTGCAGCGTCTCTTTGCGGGAGATGTCGTCCGTCTGCCGCTTTTTGTGCTGGCGGCTCAGGATGCCGAGCCGGAGCCAGAGCTCGCGGGCGGAGGCCGCGGAGGGCTGGAGCCGCTCTCCGGCCTCGGAGAGGGAGGCCAGGAGGTCCACGAACGGCCGAAGCTCCTCGTCCACGACGAGCCGGTCCAGGGCGACCCCGGGGCGGCGCTGCAGCAGCCCGAAGAGCCTGCCCTGGCGGTCCGTGGCAAAGTCCTCCGGGACGAGGCGGAGAGGGGCGCCGAGCCCGGGGACGGCAACCCCCTCCCGCAGGAGATCCGCGGCCAGGTCCGGGCGGGCCAGCATGGTGGCGAGCACGTCGCGCCCGGCCTCCTCGTGGGGGTCTCGGAGCCCCCCCGCGGAAGCCGGCCGGTGCTCCGCACGCCCCGCTCCGGCCGCAAACAGCGCGTGCGGCCCCACCCCGAGCGCCTCGGAGGCCAAGCGCAGGGCCTCGTGCCGGAAGACGGGGTCTTCGATCCTGGCGACAAGCCCTTTCATCTCCTCCAGGGCGCGGGCCCTGCCGGCGGTGTCGGCCGAGCGGGCCCGCTCGGCCTTCCGGCGGAAGACGTAGTGCAGCGCGGGCTCGGCCCCCGGAAGCAGCCTCACAAACTCCTCGCCCGCGTGCCCGCGCAGCCAGTCGGCGGGATCCTCGGGCAGGCGGAGCACCTTCAGCCCCAGCTTCAGCTCCGAAGCCGCCGCCACGGCCCGCTCCACCGCCTTCTCCCCCGCCGCGTCGGGGTCGAAGAGCATGTAGATCTCATCCGCATACCCGCTGAGCAAGCGCAGGTGCGACGGCGTGATCGCCGTCCCCAGCGTGGCGACCGCGTTCTTTATCCCCGCCTGGTGGAGCATGAGCACGTCCGTATACCCCTCCACCACCAGCGCCGACCTCTCCCGGCGCATCGCCTCCATCACCTGCGGAAAGCCGTACAGCAGGTTCCGCTTGTCGAAGACCTCGGTCTCGGGAGAGTTCAGGTACTTCGGCCCCCCCTCGCCCAGCACCCGCGCCCCAAACCCGACGATCCTCCCCCGCCGGTCGGAGATGGGAAACGTGATCCTGCCGGCAAACCTCTCCCGCCCCCCGCGCCCCAAGAGCCCGGCGGCCTCCAAAACCTCCCTCCCCAACCCCAGCCTCGCCGCCGCGCGAACAAAACCCCCGCCAGAGGGCGCAAACCCCAACCTGAATTCTTCTATGGTAGAAGACGAGATCCCACGCCCCGCAAGGTACCTGCGCGCCCGCTCCGTCTCTTGAGACGGTATTTTCAGTAGGACCTTATGGTAGTAGACGGCGGCTGCCGCGAGGGCCTTATGGATGGCCCGGCGGCGGTTTGCGCGGTCTCTGGAGGGTTCGGTGGCGCCTTCGAACCGGAGCTCTATGTTGTAGCGTTCGGCGAGGTGGGCTACGGCCTCGGCGAAGGGGAGGGACTTGAGCTCCTCGACGAGCTTTATCGCGTCCCCCCCGCGGGAGCAGCCGAAGCAGTAGTAGAAGCCCTTATCCGGCGAGACGGAGAAGGAGGGGGTCTTCTCCTGGTGGTCCGGGTAGGGGCAGAGGCCGACGAAGCGGGCTCCCTGGCGCCTGAGCGCGGTGAACTCGGAGGCCACCTCAACGATATCGACGGCCTCGCGCAGCTCTTCGATGCTCTGGCGGGAGATCCTCATGTGCTCGCCCTTCAGGTGAAGATGGTATCCGTTCTGGGCAGGAAGATCCTCCTGTAGGCGGCGAGCGCATAGCGGTCGGTCATCCCGGCGACGAAGTCCACGGTCTCGGTGACGGGGTCCGGGTCGCTCCTGGCGCGTTCGGAGGGGTGTTCGAGGTAGTACTCGAAGAGGGTGGAGATCACGCCGGCCGCCTTCTCGCTCTCCCGGGAGTGCGGGTTGCGGTAGACGCGCTCGAAGAGCCAGGAGCGCAGCGACATCAGGGCCTCGTGGACGGGTTCGGAGAGCGAGATCTCCCCTCTCCTTGCGGACTCGGAGATCATGTCGCGCACCAGGGTGTCGATCCGGCGGCTCATCCTCTCCCCGAGGACCGCGATAGGTCCCTCGGGGAGGTCCCCGGCGGAGATGATCCCCGCCCGTATGGCGTCGTCCACGTCGTGGTTTACGTAGGCTATCCGGTCGGCGAGCCGGACGATCCGCCCCTCCAGCGTGGAGGGCTTTCCGGGCCCGGTGTGGTTGAGGATGCCGTCCCTCACCTCCACGGTCAGGTTGAGCCCGGCGCCGCCCTTCTCCAGCCGGTCCACGACCCGCAGGGAGTGCTCGTTGTGGCGGAAGGTCCTCCCGTGAGAGGCCAGCACCCGGGCGAGCGCCTCCTCCCCCACGTGCCCGAAGGGGGTGTGTCCCAGGTCATGCCCCAGGGCAATGGCCTCGGTGAGATCCTCGTTCAGCCCCAGCGCCCGGGCGATGGTGCGCGAGATCTGCATCATCTCCAGCGTGTGGGTGAGCCGCGTTCGGAAGTGGTCCCCGTCGGGGGCGATGAACACCTGGGTCTTGTGCATGAGCCGCCGGAAGGCCT
>Ga0068704_100359_pt1 | contig 16445 bp, 14 predicted proteins | sample CeladaPassaD2F12_FD_62225 | JGI IMG/M metagenome (GOLD analysis project Ga0068704, IMG submission 62225) | Cellulose-adapted microbial communities from the Joint BioEnergy Institute, USA - Passage D2F12 | ecosystem: Engineered > Bioreactor > Continuous culture > Unclassified | place: USA, Joint...
AGCCGCCAGCTGGTGGAGATGATGGGAGGAGAGATAGGCCTGAAGAGCAGCCCCAAAGAGGGCTCGACCTTCCACTTCAGCGCGCGCTTTGTGTTGCCAGAAGAAGAAGAAAAAGAGGAAAAGAGCCCAAAAACACCGCCCGAAGAGGGAGAGGGAGGAGGGGCGCGCAGAACCCGAGAAGAAGAAGAGCGGGGGCGCAGGGAGAGCCTTGCCGGGCTGAGGGTTCTTGTGGTGGACGACAACGCGACGAACAGGACCATCCTCTGCAGGCAGCTTGAGGCCTGGAGGATGGAGCCAAAGAGCGTTGGAGGAGCGCAGGAGGCGATAAGAGAGCTCGAAGCTTCGGGCACCTTCCTTGCCTCCTCTTCTTCCGGCTACGACCTCGTCATCCTCGACATGCAGATGCCAGAGACAGACGGCCTTGAGCTTGCCCGCAGGATAAAGAGCCGCCTGCAAGAAGAAGAAGAAAAAAGAGGAGGGGCTTTTTCCGCTTTGCGCCTCATGCTCCTCACCTCCATGGACCCGCAGACAAAAGAGAAGATCAAAGCCTCAGGCACAGTAGAAGCCTGCCTGCAAAAGCCCGTGCGCCAGTCCCAGCTCTATGACGCAATAGCAACCCTCTTCCAGAAGAAGAAAGAAGAAGAGCGCCCCCTCCCCCTTCCCGCACACCAAAAAGAAGAGGAAAAAGAAGGAAAAGAGCGCCCCCTCATCCTGCTTGCCGAAGACAACCCCGTAAACCAGCAGGTAGCCGCAAGCATGCTCAAGAAGCTCGGCTACCGGGTAGAGCTTGCACAAAACGGAGAAGAAGCCCTGAAAAAGCTCTTCCCCCCGCCCTCCTCCCCCCCTTCTTCTTCCGGAAGGAAAGAAGGAGGAGGAGGAAGCCCCGAAAAGAAGTACGCGGCCGTTCTCATGGACATCCAGATGCCAAAGATGGACGGGCTTGAGGCAACCCGGCGCATCCGCAGCAAAGAAGAAGAAGGCGTGCTGCGGCTCCCCCGCACCCCCATCATCGCCATGAGCGCCCACGCCATGCAGGAAGACAGAGAAAGAGCCCTCAAGGCCGGCATGGACCACTACATCTCAAAGCCGGTAAAGAAAGAGCAGCTAAAAGAAGCCCTCGAGCGCTTTGTTGCCGCCACCGCCGAAGGACAAAAAGAGCGCCCCTCGCCCTCCTCCTCCCCACCCGGCAGAAAGCACCGGCAGCCCGAAAAAGGAGGAGAAGGAGCGGCTCTTGACCCCGAGAGCCTCAAGGAGCTCGACGAGCTTGGGGAGGGGGTCTTCGAGGAGCTCTGCCAGCTCTTTCTCGAGGACGCGCCAAGAAAGCTTGCCGGCATAAAAGAAGCGCTCAGGCTGGAGGCAAAAGAAGGAGGAGAGAAGGCCACCTCCTCCTCCTCTTCTTTTGCGCCGCGCGAAGAAGTTGGCCGGCTCTCGCACGCGCTGAAGGGCAGCGCGGCGAGCCTTGGGGCGAAGCGGCTTGCCGGGCTCTGCCAGCGGCTTGGGGAGGAGGCTGGGGGGACGGGGAGCGAGGAGCAGCTGCTTCGGCTCGTTTGGGAGATGGAGCGGGAGCTCGAGAGGGTCAGGGGCGAGATAGCGGCGCGCGGGAGCGGTGGCGGGGAGGAGCGCGCCCGGTAGCGGTCGGGTATGATTGCCGGCGATGGAGACCTACGGCACGCCCCACGCCTTCGCCGCGGCCGCCGGCACCCCGTACGCCGCTGAGGCCGCCGCCGAGGTCTACCGTTCCGGCGGGAACGCCGTGGACGCCGCGGTGGCGGCGGCCGCCGCCGTGGGGGTGACGGAGCCCCTGATGAGCTCCATCGGGGGCGGGGGCTTTGCGCTGGTGCGCACCCCGCGCGGCGAGGTCGAGGTCGTGGACTTCTTCGACGTCATGCCGGGGAAGGGGCTGCCGCCCTCGGCGTTCGGGGCGGGGGGGAACCCGCACACCATCCTGCTGGACTACGGCGCCGGGGTGAGCTCCATCGTCGGGGGGCCTTCGGTGGCGGTGCCGGGCTCGGTGCGGGGCTGGGAGGAGCTTCTGCGGCGGCACGGGAGGCTGGGCCTCGAGGAGGTGCTGGCCCCGGCGGTGCGGCTTGCCAGGGAGGGCTTCCGCCTGTGCAGGACCAGCGCCCTGTGGTTCCGCGTGGCCCGGGAGGTGCTTGCCCTCACCGAGGAGACCCGCCAGAACTTCTACAAGGACGGGCGGGTCTACGAGGAGGGGGAGGAGATGCGCTTCCCCGAGCTCGCGGACACGCTGGAGGCCATAGGCCGGGAGGGGGCGGACCTCTTCTACGAGGGCTGGCTGGGGCAGAAGATCTCCGCCTACGTCCGCGAGATGGGCGGCCTCGTGACCGAGCGGGACCTCGCAGAGTACAGGCCCGAGATCCGGCGCCCCCTCAGCGTCGGGTACCGGGACGGCGAGGTCCACACCAACGGGCCGCCCTCCGCCGGGGGGGCCACGCTGGCCCAGATGCTCCTGATCGTGGCCGGCTACGACCTCCCTTCGCTCCCGGAGGAGGAGTACGTCCGGGTGGTGGCCGGGGCGATGCGCCTCGCGCTGCTCGACCGGGAGGAGAGCTACGCCGACGGCCCCCGCAACGCGGAGGTGGTCGAGAGGCTCCTCGGGGAGGAGCACATCGCGTCCCAGCGCAGGAGGCTCTTCGGACCCCACACGACCCACCTCTCGTGCGCCGACGCGGAGGGCTACGCCGTCGCCATCACCGCCAGCATGGGCTACGGCTCCGGTCTGGTCGTCCCGGGCACCGGCATACCGCTCAACAACGTGCTCGGCGAGCCGGAGCTCAACCCCAAGGGGTTCCACGCGCTCGCCCCGGGGGAGCGCCCGGTCTCCAGCATGAGCCCCACCATCGTCTGCTCCGCCGAGGAGGGGGTCATCGCGCTCGGCTCGCCGGGGGCCACCAGGATCCCGACGGCGATCCTCCAGACCATCCTGAACGTCGTGGACCTGGGGATGCCGCTGGAGGGGGCGGTGCTCGCGCCCCGCTTCCACGCCGAGGACGGCCTGTTCGCCTACGAGGCCGGGGCGCGGGCCGCCGACCTCGGCCCCTACGAGCGGGTGCTCGTCTACGACGAGCCCTCGATGTACTTCGGGGGGGTAAACGCCGTCCGCCGGACCCCGCAGGGGACCTTCGAGGCCGCCGCGGACCCCAGGCGCTCGGGGGGCGCGGCGTATGCCTGAGCGCCCGCCCGTCGCCATCCTCGGCGTCCCCATGGACCTCGGCCAGGACCGCCGGGGCGTGGACATGGGGCCGAGCGCCATCCGCTACGCCCGGCTGCAGCCCGCCCTGGAGGAGCTCGGCTACCGCGTCTCCGACCTCGGCAACGTGGAGGTGCCCATCCCCGAGGCCGCCTCCGGCGGGGACGGCAAGGCCTGGCGGCTGCGCGCTGTGCGGGAGGTCTGCTCCGCGGTGTCCCGCCGGGCGCGGGAGGCCGTCGCGCGGGGCGCGCTGCCGGTGTTCCTCGGGGGGGATCACTCCATCTCCATCGGGACCGTGTCCGGGGTCTGCGCGGCGGGCCGCACCGGGGTTCTCTGGGTGGACGCCCACGCGGACTTCAACACCCCCGAGAGCTCCCCCTCCGGGAACATCCACGGGATGCCGCTCGCCGCCCTCACCGGCCGGGGGCACCCGGACCTCGTCGGGGTCGGGGGGGAGGGGGCGAGCGTGCGCCCCGAGGACGCGGTGCTGGTGGGGCTCCGGTCCGTGGACCGGGAGGAGAGGGACCTCCTGCGGGAGGCCGGGGTGCGGGTGTACACGATGAAGGACATCGACGCTTACGGCGTGGCCGTCGTGGTGCGGAGGGCGCTCGAGCACCTCTCCGGGCTGCCGCGGCTGCACCTCTCCCTCGACCTCGACGTCGTCGACCCCGAGGTGGCGCCGGGGGTGGGCACCCCGGTGCGCGGCGGCCTCACCTACCGGGAGGCGCACCTGCTCATGGAGCTCGTCAACGAGGCCGGGGGGGTGAGCTCGCTGGACGTGGTGGAGGTCAACCCCATCCTGGACAGCCGCAACCGGACCGCGGAGCTCGCCGTCGAGCTGGTGGCGAGCCTGATGGGGCGTCAGATCCTGGAGCTCCCCCGCAGGCCGCTCTAGCCCCGCCAGAAGGCGGGGGTGAGGATGACCAGGACGGTGAAGAGCTCCAGCCGGCCCAGCAGCATCAGCAGGCACAGCACCAGCTGGGCGGTGGCCGGCAGGCCCGCGTAGAACGCAGGGTCGCCCGCCGGGCCCGGCGCCACCCCCGTGATGTTCAGGCAGGCGAACGCCGAGCCGAAGGCGGCGCCCAGCGGCACCTGGTGGAGCGCCATGAGCAGGGTCCCGGCGACGAGCGTTGCCACGTAGACGAAGAAGAAGCCCAGGAGGCTCGCGCGCAGCCGCTCGGGGACCACCTTCCGGCCCAGCTTCAGGGCGGTCACGGCCCGCGGGTGGACCATCCTGAAGGCGTCCTGGAGGGCGTTCTTGGCAAGCAGGAGGGCCCGCACCACCTTGATGCCGCCGCTCGTCGAGCCCGCGCAGCCCCCTATGGCCATCAGGACCATCAGCAGGCCCTGGGAGAGCGGGTCCCAGGAGTCCCAGTCGGCGGTGCTGAAGCCGGTGCCGGTGGTGAGGCTCGCGCTCTGGAAGAGCGCGAGCCGGAGGGCCCGCAGGGGCGAGTCCTGGTAGTCGAAGGCGTACAGGGAGGCGGCCATGACGGCGGTGGCCGAGAGGATCAGGGCCAGGTACGTCAGGTACTCGGCGTTGGTCAGCGCCTCCCTCAGGCGCCCCCGGACGGCCTGGAAGTACAGGGCGAAGTTGGTCCCGGAGAGGATCATGCCGGCGGCGAGGACCAGCTCCACCGCCGGCGAGTCGAAGGCCGCTATGGAGCCCGGGCGGGTGGAGTAGCCGCCGGTGGCGACGGTGGTGAGCGCGTGGTTCACCGCGTCGAAGAGGCCCATGCCCGCCACCAGGAGCGCCGCCGCGAGCCCCGCGGTGAGCGCTGCGTAGATGTAGACGAGAACCTTCGCCGTGTCCCGGATGCGGGGGGTAAGGCGCTCGGTGAGGGGGGTTGCGGCCTCCGCGGAGTAGAGCTGGGCGGCGCCGAAGCCCACGAGCGGGGCGACGGCGACGAAGAGCAGCACTATCCCGATCCCCCCGACCCACTGGCTCATGCTCCTCCAGAGCAGGAGGGAGGGCGGCGCGCTCTTTACTGTGGAGACGCCGGTGGTGGTGAAGCCGGCCATGGAGTTGAAGAACGCCTCCACGGGGCTCATGAGCCCGGAGAGCACGAACGGCCCGGACCCCACGATCGCCACCGCCACCCAGCCCAGCACCACCATCAGGAAGACGTCGCGGATGGAGAGGTAGGCGCCGCGCCCGCGGGAGAGGGCGAAGGTCAGCGTCCCCGCCAGGAGGGCCGCGGCGGCGGGGAGAAAGAACGCCCCGGCGTAGCCGTCCGAGACCAGGCGGGAGAGGGCGGCCGGGATGAGCATGGCCGCCCCGGTGGCGGCCACCACGGCCCCGAGCACGTTGGCTATGATCCTAGGGTGCAAAGAGCCGCTCGACCCTCTCCACCGCGCCCTCGACGGCGAAGACGATCACGTCGTCCCCCGGCTCCAGGGCGTCCTGGCCCGTGGGGATGATCACCTCGCCGTCCCTTATCACCGCCCCGATGATGGCCCCCTCGGGGAAGTCCACCTCGGCGAGCGGCCGGCCCGCGACCCGGCAGCCCTGCGGGACCCGCAGCTCTATCATCTCGGCCCCGCTCTCCAGCAGGGCCACGTTGACGATCTCGCCCCTCCGGACAAAGCGCAGTATGGCCTCGGCGGCCAGCAGCCGGGGGGAGATGGTGAGGTCCACCCCCAGCGCGTCGGCGAGCGGGGCGAACTCCCCCTGGCTGATGCCCGCGATGGTCCGCCGGGCGCCGAGCCTGCGGGCGTACATCGCTGCCAGGAGGTTCGCCCGGTCGTCGCGGGTCACCGCTACGAAGGCGTCGGCCTCGCCCACGCGCTCCTGCATCAGGAAGTCCTCCGAGAGGGCGTCGGCGTGCAGCACGAAGCCCTTGCGCAGCTGCGCGGCCACGTACCGGGCGCGGCGCTCGTCGCGCTCTATGACCTTCACGCCCATCCCGGCCTCCTCCAGCGCCAGCGCGAGCCGCAGCCCGATCCTCCCGCCGCCGTAGATCACGACCTCCCTCACGGGTGCTGTGTCGGCGCCGACGGCCCTCACCGCCTCGGAGAGGCGCCGGGCGGTGACCACCAGAACGTGGTCCCTCTCCTTGAGCACCGTGTCCCCCCGCGGGACGAGGGCCTCGCCCTCCCTGACGACCCCGACGATGAGGGTCTGGCCGGGGAGCCGCACGTCGCGCAGCGCCCGGCCCGCCACCGGCGAGCCCTTCTCCAGGACGACCTCCGCTGCGGCCACCCGGTCGCCGGCGAAGGTGTCCACGTTTACCGCCCCGGGCACCAGCAGCGCGGTGCGGATGGCCTTCGCGGCCATCTGCTCGGTGTGGATGACGAAGTCTATGCCGAGGGTCTCCTGGGCGAAGGGCTCCTCTGGGTCGTAGTAGTCGGGGTTGTGGAGCCGGGCGACGGTGAGCTCCACCCCCTGGGTCTTGGCCAGCAGGCACCCGATGATGTTCGCCTCGTCGGAGTTGGTGGCCGCCACCAGGAGGTCGGCCTCGTCTATGCCGGCCTCGGAGAGCACGCGGGGGCTGGCCCCGTTGCCCTGGACGACCAGCGCGTCGAGCTGCTCGGAGACGCGCTCGACCAGCCGCTCGTCCTGCTCGACCAGGATCACCTGGTGGCCCTCGCGGGAGAGCATCCGGGCGGTGTTGAAGCCCACCTCGCCCGCGCCGAGCACGACGGTGCGCACGCGCCCCTCCTCAGCCCCCCCGGCCGGCGCGCAGCAGGGCGGAGCGGTCCAGGTGCTGCCGCGTGCCGCCCACCACGACCGTGTCCCCCGCCTCGAGGGTGGTGTCGCCGTGCGGGATCCTCCACCGGCCGTCCCCCTTGCGGAGGGCCACCACCGTGAGGCCCTCGCGGCGGGCGAGCTCGAGCTCGCCGAGCGTCTTTCCGGACCACTCCTCGGGGACCCGGGCCTCCACCAGCGCCTCCTCCTCGCCGAGCCGCACGTAGTCCAGCACCGCCGGGGCGGACATCACCCGCGCCAGCTGCTCGCCCATCTCCCGCTCCACCTCTATCACGCGGTCGGCCCCGATCTGGCGGAGTATCCGGGCGTGCAGCCCGCTGGCGGCCCGGGCGACCACGAACGGGACCCCTATCTCCTTGAGGACCGCGGCGGAGAGGATGCTGGCCTCCAGGTCCTCCCCGATGGTCACCGCCGCCCCGTCGAACTGCTCCAGGTTCAGGTCGCGCAGGGTCGGGGCCTCGGTGGCGTCGGCGACCACCAGCTCGGCCCGCGGCAGCTCCCCGGAGAGCTCCTGCACCAGGTCGCGGTCCCTGTCGATGCCGAGCACGTCGTGGTCCAGGGAGAGCAGGGTCTCCACCATGGAGGCGCCCACCCTTCCGAGCCCGATGACCGCGAACTGCCGGCTCATCCTATGGCTATGTCCTCCTCCGGGTAGCCGTACCGCCGGGGCCGGCTGCGCTCGCTGAAGGCCAGCGCCACGGTAACGGGGCCGAGCCTCCCGGCGAACATCACCAGCTCCAGCAGTAGTTTACCGGACCACCCGAGCTCGGATGAGAGGGCGGGCGGGGGGCCGAGGGAGAGCCCCACGGTGCCGAAGGCCGAGGTGACCTCGAAGACGGCCGGGAGGAAGGGCACGCCCTCCAGGATCATGAGCGCCACGGAGGAGCCGCCGACGAGCAGCGCGGCGAGCGAGAGCAGGGCGAGGCTGCGGGAGATCACGGTCCGCCCGACGGTCCGACCGAAGGCGGAGACCTCCTCCCGGCCACGCACCTGGGCGAGCACGATGAGGAAGAGCAGGGCGAGCGTGGTGACCTTGATGCCGCCCCCCGTGGAGACGGGCCCCGTCCCCACGAACATGAGCGCCGTCTGGATCGCGAGGGTGGGGTCGCGCATCTCGGCGTAGTCCACGGTGGCATAGCCCGCCGTCCGCGGGGTGACGCCCTGCAGCAGCGACATCAGCAGCCGGGTGTGCAGCGGCCTCCCGCCGAGGGTCTGCGGGTTGTCCCACTCCAGGAGCGCCACGCTGAGCGCCCCCGCCGCGACGAGGAGCGCGCTGGTCGTGAGCACGAGGCGGGACTGGAGGGTGAGCCGCCGCATCCTGCGGTAGCGGTAGAGGTTCGCCAGCACCGGGAACCCCAGGCCCCCGGCGACGATCAGGTAGACCAGCGCGAGGTTTACGGCCCAGTCGCCCGCGAAGGGGGAGAGCCCCTCCTCGAAGACGTTGAAGCCCGCGTTGCAGAAGGCGGCTATGGCGTTGAAGGCCGCGTAGCCGAGGGCCTCCGCCGGGCCGTAGCCCAGCAGCAGAAAGCGGCCCGCCAGCACGAGGAGCCCGGAGAGCTCCACCAGCGCGGTGATGAGCGCCACCTGCCCGGCGAGCCGCAGCACGTTGCGCGGGGCCTCGGGGCTCGCGAGCTCCTCCCGGAGCAGCAGCAGCTCCCTGAACCCCAGCCGGTAGCCGACCAGGAGGGCCGCGACGGTGGTGACCGTCATGATCCCCAGGCCCCCGACCTGCACCAGCCCCGCCAGCAGCGCCTGCCCGAGCGGGGTGAGGGCCGTCGCCGGGTCCACCGACTGGAGGCTGGTGACGGTGACCGCGCTCACCGACAAGAACAGCGCGTCCTCCCACGAGAGGCCGTTGTTGGCCGCCGGCAGCTTCAGGAGGCCCGCCCCCGCGGCGATGAGCGCCGCGAAGGCGAGCGCTATGGCCCTCGCCGCCGAGGGGCGGGGGAGCACGCGGAAAAGGCGGCTCTAGGGACCCCTACGGCTCGCGGCCCAGCGCCTCGGCCACCAGCCGGGCCACCTCGGAGGGGTTCTCCGCCGCCCGGATGCCCGCCCTGCGCAGCGCCTCGCTCTTGGCCTGGGCGGTGGTCTCCCCGCCGGAGACGATGGCCCCCGCGTGCCCCATCGTCTTCCCCTCCGGGGCGGTGAAGCCCGCTATGTAGGCCACCACCGGGGTCTCCATCTCGGAGCTGATGTACTCCGCGGCCCGCTGCTCGGCGTTGCCGCCTATCTCCCCGATCATCACCACGCACTCGGTCTCGGGGTCCGCCTCGAACTTCCTGAGCACCTCGATAAAGTCCGTCCCGATGATCGGGTCGCCCCCGATGCCGACCGCGGTGCTCTGGCCGAGCCCGATCTGGGTGAGCTCGTTGACGATCTGGTAGGTGAGCGTACCGCTGCGGCTGACCACCCCCACGCCGCCCGGGGAGAAGATGTCGGCGGGCATGATGGAGACGTTCGCCTTGCCGGGGGAGAAGATGCCGGGGCAGTTCGGCCCGATGAGGGTGGCCCCCCGCAGCTTGAGGTAGTCGGTGACCTTCATCATGTCGTGCACCGGGACCCCCTCGGTGATGCAGCACACCGCCTCGATGCCCGCGTCGAGCGCCTCGTAGATCGCGTCCGCGGCGAAGGGGGCCGGGACGAAGATGATGCTGGTGTTCGCCCCCGTCTCCCGCACCGCCCGGGAGACGGTGTCGAAGACCGGGACCCCCTCGAAGCTCTGCCCCCCCTTGCCCGGGGTGACCCCGGCGACCACCCGGGTGCCGCTCCCGAGCATCCTGCGGGTGTGGAAGGCCCCCTCGCGGCCCGTTATGCCCTGGACCAGCAGCCGGGTGTTCTGGTCTGCGAGTATCGCCATCTCCTAGTGCCCTCCGTCTCGCGCGAGCTCGACCGCCCGCCGGGCCGCGTCGAGCATGGTCTCCTCGGTGTGGACGTTCTCCGGGGCCCCCTCGGCCAGCAGCCTGAGCCCCTCCTCGGCGTTGGTGCCGTCCAGCCGGACGACGACCGGGAGGTCTATGCCGGTCTTGCGGATCGCGGCCAGCAGCCCCCGGGCCACCTCGTCCCCGCGGGTGATCCCGCCGAAGATGTTGAAGAAGACGCTCCTCACGTTCTCGTTGGAGGCGACGATCTCGAGGGCGGTCGCGATCTTCTCGGCGTCCGCGCCCCCGCCGACGTCGCAGAAGTTGGCGGGCCGCCCCCCGGCCTGGGCCACCACGTCGAGGGTGCTCATGACCAGCCCGGCGCCGTTGCCCAAAATCCCGACGTCCCCGTCGAGCTTGACGTACTGCAGCCCCACCTCCTGCGCCCGGTGCTCCTGCGGGTCGGCGGCCTCCACGTCCCGCCACCCGGCGATCTCCTGGTGGCGGTAGAGGCTGGAGTTGTCCACGGTGACCTTGGCGTCGAGCGCCACGACCTCGCCCTCCCCGGTGACGACGAGCGGGTTTATCTCCACCAGGCTGGCGTCTATGCCCCGGAAGGCCTCGTAGAGGTTCTGCACGGCCCTGCCGAAGTCCTTCGCCGTCTCGCCCGAGAGGCCGGAGGCGAAGGTGAGCTCGCGCACCTGGTAGGGCAGCAGCCCCACCAGCGGGTCCACGTGCAGCCGGACGATGGACCCCGGGCTGCGCTCGGCGACCTCCTCGATGTCCACCCCGCCTTCGGTGGAGAAGAGGATGAGCGGGCGCCGGCTCTCCCGGTCCACCATCGCCGAGAGGTACAGCTCCCGCTCGATGTCCGCCCCGCTCTCGATCAGGAGCCGCCGCACGGTGTGGCCGCGGATGTCCATGCCGAGTATCCTCCGCGCCGCCTCCTCGGCCTCCTCGGGGCTCTCGGCCACCTTTATGCCCCCGGCCTTGCCCCTTCCGCCGGTGAGCACCTGCGCCTTCACGGCCACCGTGCCCCCGAGCCGCTCGGCCGCCCGGCGGGCCTCCTCCGGCGTGGTGGCCACCACGCCCGGGAGCGTCCGGAGGCCGAACCTGCCCAGCAGTTCCTTGCCCTGATGTTCGTAGAGGTCCAAAGCGCCAAACTCCCGCTCTTTTGCGTTGCTCTGCCCGTCGCCAGCGGATTATACAGAGCGCCGGGGGCGAGTTTCCTCGGGGGATGCGGCCTGCTACACTGCCCCCGAGGGGCGGCCCGGTCTTTTAGGGGCGCGCCGCGTGTGGGGGAGACGGCTATCCATGCGTAGCCGCGGACGACCGAAGAGGGGGTGTGTCTTGAGGAGGTTGTTGATCTGGCTGCTCGCCCTGGCCTTCGCCGCGGGGCTCGCGGGCCCGGGCGCTCTGGCCGCCCCGCCCGCTGGCGGCGAGGAGGACCGGGGCCCCGCGGCGCGGGGGGAGGCCGCGAGGCCCGACGACCGGCCGAGCCCGCTGAGCGAGAAGCGCCGGGCGCTCAAGCGCGAGGCCGTCGCCCGGGTGATAAAGGGCCAGGCGCGGGTGCAGCGCCGCGGGGGCGAGAAGGTGGTCAGGCTCGCGCCGGGGCAGTACGTGCAGCTCGAGCAGCAGGACTCCGACGAGATCTTCACGATCCTCGCCGAGTTCGGCGACCGGGTGGGGCCGTACGCCGGCGAGGTGGACGCCCCGCCCTCGGGGCCGCTGCACAACCAGATCCCGCGCCCCGACCGGGACTGGGACGGCGGCAGCACCGACGACAACACCACCTACTGGGTGCCGGACTTCGACCGCAAGCACTACATGGACATGTTCTTCGACGGGTTGCCCGAGCAGGGCGGGGAGTCCCTGCGGGACTACTACGAGGAGCAGTCCGGCGGGCGCTACACCGTCTCCGGCGACGTCAGCGAGTGGGTGAGGGTCCCCTACCGGGAGGCCCGCTACGGCTACGCGGAGTCCAACGCGGACATGACCGCGTTCATCGACGACGCCGCGGACGCCTGGTACGAGGCTCGGCGGGCCGCCGGAGAGAGCGACGCGGAGATCCGGGAGTACCTCTCCCGGTTCGACCGGTGGGACCGCTACGACCACGACGGGGACGGTGACTTCGACGAGCCCGACGGCTACATAGACCACTTCCAGGCCATCCACGCCGGGGAGGGCGAGGAGGCCGGGGCGCCCGCGTGGGCGATCTGGTCGCACCGCTGGTACGTGAACTACGCCGGCATCGGCTCCGAGGGCCCCGAGGGCAACCCGCTTGGGGGGATCGAGATAGGGGACACCGGCTTCTGGATCGGGGACTACACCACCGAGCCGGAGAATGGCGGGCTTGGGGTCTTCGCCCACGAGTACGCCCACGACCTGGGCCTCCCCGACGAGTACGACACCGCGGGCGGCGAGAACGGCACCGGCTTCTGGACCCTGATGTCGGCGGGCTCCTGGCTGGGCCACGGCGAGGACGCCATCGGCACCGCCCCGGGGCACATGAACGCCTGGGACAAGCTCTTCCTCGGCTGGCTGGACTACGAGGTCGTGCGGCACGGCCAAGACGAGCGGGTGAGGCTCGGCGTCGCCGAGCGCACCGGGAAGCACCTGCCGCAGGCCCTGATCGTCTCCCTGCCGGACCAGGAGATCACGACCGAGTACAACACGCCGCACTCGGGCAGCCACGAGTGGTGGGGCGGCAGCGAGGACAACCTGAACACCACGCTCGCGCGCACGCTGGACCTGAGCGGCGCCTCCTCCGCCCGGCTCGAGGCCTGGGCCTGGTACGTCATAGAGGAGGACTACGACTACCTCTACGCCGAGGTCTCCGCCGACGGGGGCCAGAGCTGGGCGAGGCTGCCCGAGGCGAGCGGGATCGACCAGGACGACGACGTCGGCCTGGACGGCGACTCGCAGGGCTGGCGCGGCATCTCCTACGACCTCTCCGATTACGCCGGGCGAAGGGTCCTGTTCCGCTTCCGCTACCAGACCGACGGCGGCATCCACTACGCCGGGCCGTTCCTCGACGACCTCTCGCTCGTCGCCGACGGCCGGACTCTCTGGACCGACGACGTGGAGTCCGGCGAGGGGGAGTGGACCTCCGACGGCTGGCGGCGGATGACCGGGAGCGTCACCGAGACGGCGCCGCACTACTACGTGGCAGAGAACCGGCAGTACGTCGGCTACGACGACGCTTTGCGCACCGGCCCGTACAACTTCGGCTGGGACTGCACGCGCCCGGACTGGGTGCAGCACCTGCCCTACCAGGACGGCCTGCTCGTCTGGTACGCCAACCACGCCTACGAGGACAACAACACCAGCCAGCACCCCGGGGCGGGCCTGATCCTGCCGGTCGACGCCCGCCCGGAGCCCATCCGCTACGACGACGGCTCGCTGGCGGGCAACAGGATACAGCCCTTCGACGCCACCTTCGGGCTGGAGCCGACCGACCCGATACGCCTGCACGACGAGGTCTGCGGCGAGGGGGGCGGGCTGCTGCGGGAGCTTGGCGCCTCCGTTCCGCGCCGGGGGGCGATACGGACCTTCGACGACTCCGACCCCGGCCGCTACTGGTCCGGGGAGAACCCCCAGAACAGCGTGCGCGTCGCGGGGTCGGGCACCAGCATCACGGTGAAGTCCCGGGCGCGCGGCGGGGCCGTGATGGCGCTGGACGTCTCCTTCGAGTAGCGGGGCCGGGCGGAGAGGGCCGGCCTTCTCCGCCCGACCCTCTCTGTATACTTCCGGGGGTATGACGGGGACCGCCATCAACGTCGCCGCGGTGCTCGCGGGCGGTGGGATCGGGGTGGTGCTGGGGGCCAGGCTCCCCGAGGGCCTGCGGCGGGCGGCGATGCAGGCTATAGGGGTCGTAACGCTGCTCGTCGGCGTCCAGAACTTCCTCGAGCACGACAACCCCCTGGTTCCGCTCGTCAGCGTGATCCTGGGGCTTTTTGCGGGCGAGCTGCTGCGGATAGAGAAGCGCCTGCAAGCCTTCGGGGACCGCCTGGAGGGGCGCCTCTCCCGCGGGGAGAGCCCGGTGAGCCGGGCCTTCGTGACCACGAGCCTGCTGTTCTGCGTGGGGCCCCTCACGGTGATAGGCTCCCTGCAGGACGGGCTGACCGGCGACTACGGGCTCCTGGCGCTCAAGAGCGCCCTGGACTTCATCGCCGCCCTCGCCTTCGCCTCCGTGCTGGGGTGGGGGGTCCTCCTCTCTGCCGGCACGGTGCTCGTGGTGCAGGGCTCGCTCACCCTCGGGGCCGGGCTCGTGGAGGGATTCGCCACCGACGCCGCGATCTCCGCCACCACGGCCACCGGCGGCGTCCTCATCTTCGGCCTCGGGCTCTCCCTGCTGGAGCTGCGGGAGGTGCCGGTGGCGAACATGCTCCCCGCCCTCCTGGTCGCCCCCCTGCTCGTCGCGGCGGCCCCGCTGTGGCCGCTGTGAGGCCGGGGCCGCCGCCTCACATGTCCGCGCAGAGCACCACCACGGTGAAGCTGTCCCCCCCGGAGACCGCCGAGTCGTTTATCCTCGCCTGCCACGTGGCGGCGCTCGTCGGGAAGCTGTCCAGAACGTCCGAGTTGACGTTCACGCTGGCCGGACCGCCCGCGAGCAGGCGGTCTCCGGGCAGGCAGGACTGGCTCAGGACCTTGCTGCCGTCGCCCAGCACGTTGCCTTGGCGCTCCTGCCCGGACCCGAGCATGTAGACGTTGCTCGCGAGAAACGCGGCCGAGTCCCTGCCGTCCAGCTGGTCCGCGTTGAGGTTGTCCACCCTCGTCCCGGAGCTGACCCGCATGGGCGGCTCTCCCGCCTGCACCCGCAGCGCCAGCGCGGTGTCGTCGGCCCCGGCGTTGTTGTTGGTCAGGCGCAGCATGGGGCCGTTGACGCCCTGGCCCCCTCCCAGGGAGGTTATCGCCGTGGCGGCGTTGCGGACGCCCAACCTCCAGGCGTCGCCATTGGCCCCGAAGGCCGCCGAGGCCGCCCCCGCCACCAGCGCCAGCGTCACCGCCAGCCCCGCCATCACGGCGGTGGACCTGACCGCCCGCAGCGCTCTCAGAAAGACGCTTCGTGCCATCCGGGGCTCCTTTGGCTCGCCATTATGGTTTCAAGCATCGTAGCCTGTGCGGCGAGGCGGCGCATCGTCCGGATGAGTGATTTATCCGGGAGCGGATAAGCGTTCCGCGGCGCTGGTAATATTGCACTGGCAGAGTGTGGAGGCTCCGTGAGGAGGAAGAGAAGGTGGAGCAGGGCGAGAGGAGCTGGCGGGGCAGCCCGCTGGACATGCTCATATCCGACATGGACCCGAACGGCATCCGGGAGGTGGTCATAGAGCTCGAGGGCGGGGAGACCGAGACCTTCCGGCCGCGCCGCCGCGAGGTCTTTCACGCCTACGAGCTGCACGAGATGGCCGCCTACCTGCACGCCGTGCAGGCCAGCATCAAGAAGAGCCAGAGGGACTAGGAGGAGGGGATGCACGGCATAGAGCGCATCAAGGACCCGCAGAAACCGGTCGGCCCGGGGACCGGGGTGCGGCGCGTGATCGTCCGCTACCGGGACGGCCGGACGCTGGAGTTCGTCCCGGACGGCGGGAACGAGCTGTTCTCCGAGGACGACGCCGCGCAGCTGCAGAAGGTCTTCAACCGGGCGGCGAGCAGGGCCGAGTGGGCCGAGGCGGCGAGCAGGGAGGGTAGGGGCTAGCGGGGTTTGGGGGAAGGGATGCTCAGGAGGATCTGCCACCTCGGGTACGCGGTGGAAGACCTCGAGGCCGCCGCCGCCTTCTACCGGGAGAGCTTCGGGGCGGAGCCCTCGGAGCCCGAGGAGGTGGAGAGCGAGGGTATCGTAACCAGCATGTTCCGGGTGGGGGACTCCACGATAGAGCTCATGCAGCCGACCCGCCCCGACTCGCCGGTGGCCAAATTCCTCGACAGGCGGGGGGAGGGTTTCCACCACGTGGCCTTCGAGGTGGAGAACCTGGAGGAGGCCCTCCGGTGGCTCGGGAGGTGCGGTGTGGAGCTCATAGACGAGAGGCCCCGGCGCGGCGCGGGGGGGAGGCGGGTGGCCTTCGTCCACCCCAGGGGCGCCTTCGGGGTCCTTACCGAGCTCGTGGAATCGGGAGGGGAAGCGGCCGGCTAGGGGAGGGATGAGCGGTGGGCAGCGCCCGCAGGGCTCGCGACGAGCGCTATACGGAGAGCGGGATCGAGGTAAAGCCCGTCTACAGGCCAGAGGATCTCGGCCACTTCGACTACGCGGAGAGGCTCGGCGATCCCGGGGAGTACCCCTACACCCGCGGCGTGTACCCCACCATGTACCGGGGCAGGCCTTGGACCATGCGCCAGTACGCGGGCTTCGGGACCGCCGAGGAGACCAACCGGCGCTTCAAGTACCTCATCGAGAACGGCCAGACCGGCCTCTCGGTGGCCTTCGACCTCCCCACCCAGATGGGGCGCGACTCCGACCACCCGCTGGCGGCGGGGGAGGTGGGGAAGGTGGGGGTGGCCATCGACTCGCTCCTGGACATGCGCGAGCTCTTCGAGGGCATCCCGCTGAGGGAGGTCTCGACCTCCATGACCATAAACGCCACCGCGGCGATCCTGCTGCTCCTCTACCAGCTGGTCGCCGAGGAGCAGGGGGCCTCCCCCGAGGAGATAACCGGCACCACCCAGAACGACA
>Ga0068704_100361_pt1 | contig 16335 bp, 17 predicted proteins | sample CeladaPassaD2F12_FD_62225 | JGI IMG/M metagenome (GOLD analysis project Ga0068704, IMG submission 62225) | Cellulose-adapted microbial communities from the Joint BioEnergy Institute, USA - Passage D2F12 | ecosystem: Engineered > Bioreactor > Continuous culture > Unclassified | place: USA, Joint...
GTTCTACTACAAGAGCCCCATGGTTGGGGAGGAGGCCAGAGAGAGGCCGGAGCACGACCTCTTTGCGCAGCTGCTCATGCTGAGGGGTGCGCTCAGGGAGATGGCCGGCCTCTCCTCCGCTTCTCCCTACGATCCCTCCTTCCTCAAGTGAGGCGGTGGAAATACGCCCTCGGGGCTTTACAATAGTCCGGGAGAAAGCGCCGGATAGCACGAGAGGTGAGACCACGGTGGTTACCGAGGAGCGAGTCAGGGACCAGCTGAGGAACGTCATAGACCCGGAGCTCGGGATGGACCTCGTCGAGCTCGGGCTCATCTACGACATCGGCATCCACGACGAGGGCCGGCACGTGGACGTCACCTTCTCCCTGACCAGCCCCATGTGCCCGGTGGGGGACCTCATCCAGGAGCAGGTGGAGACGGAGGTGCTCTCCATAGAGGGGGTGGAGACGGTCAACGCCCAGCTGACCTTCGAGCCGATGTGGAACCCCGACATGATGAGCCCGGCCGCGAAGCTCTTCTTCGGGCGCTAGGGAAGGGGCGGGCATTTCCCCGCCGGACGGAGCGGCCCCGGCCTCTCGCGTATGGGAGGCCGGGGCCGCTCATCTGCTTCGCTGCGGGGACGCGCAGATCTCGGCCCTCGTCCGCAGGATCGGGCCGCTCGGCGAGGAGGAGCGGTCCCGGGGGCGGCCGGAGGACCCCTACGGGGCGCTCGTGCGGACCGTGGTCGGGCAGCAGCTCTCCGTCGGGGCCGCGCGCAGCATCTACGCGCGGCTGTGCGCCCGCTTCGGGGGGCGCCCGCCGCTCCCCGGGGAGCTCGAGGCCGTCCCGGACGAGGAGCTCCGGGCCTGCGGGGTCTCCGGGGCCAAGGCCCGCTGCCTCAGGGAGCTCGCCCGGCGGGTCCTGGAGGGCGGTTTGCCGCTCGAGGAGCTGCGCGGCCTCCCCGACGGGGAGGTGATCTCCGCGCTCACCGCCGTGAGGGGCATCGGGCGCTGGAGCGCCCAGATGTTCCTCATCTTCCACCTCCGGCGCCCCGACGTGCTCCCGGCCGCAGACCTCGGGATCCGCCGCGCGGCGGCCCTGCTCTACGGCCTCCCCGAGCTGCCCGCAGAAGAGCTGCTCGAGCGCCTCGCCGCTCCCTGGCGGCCCTGGCGCACCACCGCCTGCCTGTACCTCTGGCGCTCCCTCGACGCCCTCCCCGCCTGAGGAGGCGGGCGCGAGCCGGTATCATGCTCCCCTGTCCCGGGCCTCTCCCGGGAGAGCGGACGTCCCATCGGACCGAGCGGAGGGAGGGAGATGAAGCTCTCGGAGGTCAGCGTCAGGACCGGCCGGCGCTACGAGTTCGTCAGCATAACCGAGGAGGTGCGCCGCGCGGTCGCGCGGTCGGGGGTGCGGGAGGGGGTGTGCGTCGTCTCCTCCTCGCACACCACCGCCGCGGTCACCGTCAACGAGGACTACGACCCCGACGTCGCCCGCGACCTCACCGCCGCCAGCGAGGCCCTCATAAACGCCCTCGACGTGAGCTTCGAGCACGCCGAGGGCAACAGCGACTCGCACCTGCTCGCCAGCCTCTTCGGGCAGTCCGAGACCCTTCTGGTGCGGGACGGGGAGCTGCAGCTCGGGCGCTGGCAGGGGGTGTTCCTGGCGGAGTTCGACGGCCCCAGAGACCGGACCGTCCGGGTGGCGGTCTTGGCGGGATAGAGGGCGGTGGAGAAGCTCGCGGCGGCCATCCTCTCCGCGTGGTCGTCCCGGAGACCCGCGACCGCTTCCGGCGGGTAGGGCGCGAGGCATGAGCCGTCCCGGCCGCGGGTAGAAAAATCCCCGGAATGGGGCGACAATAGCTCACTCCGCAAGGCGTGGAAGTCGTAGACCGCTCTCTGGCCGGGAGGTTTCGCCACATGAACAAGCTGGCAAGGGGGGGCCTGATCCTCGGCGGGACGGCCCTCGGGCTCATGGCGCTCAGGAGGTTTCTGAACCCGCCTCCCCGCTACGCCCCGTGGGAGAAGCCGCGCTACCGGGACTTCGAGAAGAAGGTGCTCATCGTCGGCGGGGGCTTCGCCGGCTACACGGCGGCCAAGACTTTGTGCGAGCTGGTGCGTGACCGGGACGACGTGGGCGTCCTGGTGCTCTCCCGGGAGAACTACTTCACCTTCTGGCCCATCGTCCCCGAGGTCGTCAGCAACGACGTGGACGCCCACAACGTCGCCCAGCCGCTGCGCCGGGCGCTCATCACCGCGGGGGCCAGCTTCCGGCGGGCCCGGGTGCAGAGGGTCGTCCCCGAGCGCAACGTGGTCGTGGCCGAGGGCGACATAGAGTTTCCCTACGACCAGCTCGTCATCGCGGTCGGCGGGCAGCCCAACTTCTTCGGCATCCCCGGGGTGGAGGAGCACGCCCTCAGCATGCGCGGGCTAGAGGACGCTGAGCAGATCCGCAACCGGGTCATCGAGCGCTTCGAGGAGGTCTCCCTGATCCGGGGCGAGATCCCCGAGTCCAAGCTGACCTTCGTCGTCATCGGGGGCGGGGCCACGGGGGTGGAGGTGGCCTCCCAGATCCACACCCTCGTGCACGAGCACCTGGCCTCCGACTACCCAAACATAGACCCCAACCGGGTGAGGATCTACCTCGTCGAAGCCCTCCCGGAGATCCTGCCGGAGCTCGACCCGGCGCTGCGCAAGGCCGCCCGCAACCGGCTCTACCGCCAGCGGATAGAGGTGCTCACCAACACCCTGGCCGAGGAGGTGACCGCCGACTGCGTCAGGCTCAAGGGCGGCGGCGAGATCTCGTCGGAGAACGTGATCTGGACGGCCGGCAACCGGCCCAACGCCGTGATCCAGAGGCTCGGCCTTCCCTACGACGAGAAGAACGGCATAAGGGTGGACGAGTACCTGCGGGTGGAGGGGCACCGGGACATCTGGGCCATCGGCGACTGCGCGGCCATCCCGGACGTCCGGCAGGAGGGCAAGATAGTCCCGCCCAACGCCCAGGCCGCCGTGCAGGAGGGGAAGACCGTCGCCCGCAACGTCCTCGCCGTGCTCGACGGCCGCGAGGACGAACTGGAGCGTTTCGAGTACAAGCCGCTCGGCCAGCTTGTGGAGCTCGGCAGCGACTTCGCGGTGAACGAGGTCATGGGGGTCCGGTTCTCCGGCTTTCTGGCCGCGCTTTTCTGGCGGCTCGCCTACCTGGTGCGCCTCACCAGCCCCCAGAGCAAGGCGCGGGTGGCGGCGGACTGGATCGTCAGCTTCTTCCTCCGCCCGGCCGTCACGCAGGTTAGGGGGGCCAGAAACAACGCGGACGACCGCACTTGAGCGAAGGGGCCAAAGGTGCTAACTTAGCCGGCGGCGAGCAGTAGGTGATGGTACTCGACGCGGGAGACCCCGGATGACCCTAGCCAACCAGCTCACGCTGGCGCGCCTCGTGGCGGTCGTGCCGCTCATGATCGCCCTGTACGTCCCGTTCCCGGGCAACCGCACCGTCGCGCTCCTGCTCTACGTCGCCGCCATCCTGACCGACTACTTCGACGGCATCGTCGCCCGGCGCTCCAACAAGGTCACCGGCTTCGGAAAGCTCATGGACTCCATCGCCGACAAGGCGCTCATCGTCTCCGTCTTCTTCGCGCTGGTGGACCTCGGCCTCATGGCCTCCTGGATGGCCGCCATCATGGTGATCCGGGAGTTCGCCGTCACCGGGATGCGGATGGTCGCCCTGGAGGGCGGCGAGGTGATCGCCGCCAACCGCTGGGGCAAGGCGAAGATGAACGCCCAGAGCCTCGCGGTGTTCGTCCTGCTGCTGGGGCATGCCGGCCTGTGGATGCCCGGCCTCCTGGTCGAGGCGGGCTGGTGGCTGATGGTGGTCGCGGTGATCCTGACGCTCGTCTCGGGCTGGTCGTACCTGAAGGACACCCCGCGGATCCTCTCCATCCAGTCCCGGCGCGACCAGCGGCTCTGAAGGCCCGCAAAACGGGGCTCCAAAACCTGTAGAATCGTCGCTTGTCATGACCCAGGGTGCCGACAGACGCCTGCTCGCGCCTGCCGACGTGGAGGCGGTGCTGCGCCGGGCCGCTGAGTTCAACGCCCGGCGGTGGGATCGCTCCCGCGCCGGAGGGCAGCCGGTGGCCCCCGAGGCGGTGGTGCGGGCGGCGGGGGTGGCCGGCATCCCGGAGGAGTGCGTCCGGCGGGCGCTCTGGGAGCTTGACGCGGAGCGGGCGGCCGACCCCCCGACCCTCCCCAAGAGGCTCTACGGCTCCTCCCGGATAAAGGTCCGCCGGGAGCTGCCGCACCCGCGGGAGGCCGTGGAGGACCACGTGGAGTCCCTGGCCCGGATCGAGCACGGCCTGAAGCTCAGGATGAGGAACCCCGGCGTGCTGGTCTGGGACCCGGGGAGCACGCTGGGGGCGGTGCGGCGGGCGCTGGACCTCTCCGGGGGGCACGCGCTGCTGAAGACGCGCTCCGTGGAGCTGCGGGTCGAGGAGCTGGGGCGCGACCGGTGCGCCGCCGCGCTCTTCGCCGACGTCTCCAACCAGCGGGCCGAGTGCCTCACCCTGGCCACCATCCTGGGCGTCACCCTCGCCATGCTCTTCGTGCTCGCCGGCTTCCAGAACGGCTTCTTCATGCTCGGCGTCCTGCCGGCGTTCGCGGCCCCCCTCGCCGGCTTCAGGCTCTTCTACCTGCGGACGCGGGCCGAGGTGCGGCGGCAGCTCGAGGCGCTGCTCGACGCCGCCGAGGCGGGCCCCCGGGAGGAGGCGCCGCCCCCCGACCGCGCCGGTCGCCCGCCGGGACACATCCAGGGGCTCGAGCCGATACCCCGCTTCGCCCCGCAGCGCAGGCGCGAGGGCGGGGGCCGGGGCGGCGAATGATCTGCTAAAACTTCTGCGTTAGCGGCGCGCAGTAAGAGGAGAGCTTCCGAGAGGAGGGTCCGCCATGAGGCTGCAGGGAAAGAGGGTCGCCGTGCTGGTCGCCGAGGGGTTCGAGGATCTGGAGTACTGGGTCCCGCTCATGCGGCTGCGGGAGGAGGGGGCAGAGGTGGTCTCGGTGGGCCCGACCCTGGACCCGGTGCGCGGCAAGAACGCCCTGCAGGCCAGGGCGGACGTCACCCCGGAGCAGGTCGACGCCTCGCAGCTCGACGGGGTCGTGGTCCCCGGGGGCTGGGCCCCGGACAAGCTGCGGCGCTACCCCGAGATCACGGGCCTCGTCCGGCGGGTGCACGAGCGGGGCGGGATCGTGGGGATCATCTGCCACGGCGGTCTGGTCGCCATCTCCGCCCGGATCGTCGAGGGGGTGCGGGCGACGGGCTCGCTCGGCATAAAGGACGACCTGGAGAACGCCGGGGCCGTCTGGGTGGACAAGCCGGCCTTCCGGGAGGGCAACCTGGTCTGGGGCCGGGTCGTGCCGGACATCCCCGACTTCTGCCGGGAGCTGGTCGCCGCGCTCGCCGGGTGAGGCAGCCCGCCGGCGCCGTCTGCGGCAGTAGTAGAATAGGGGCATGAAGAGCCTCGGCGCGGTGGTCCTAGGGGTGCTCCTGGCGCTCCTGCTGGGGCTTCTGCTGGTGTTCGGCATCTTCGCCCCGGTGCTCACGGCCATCTTCGGCCTGCAGGGCGGGGTGGACACGCTCGGCGCGACCGGGGTGCCCACGGTGCTGGTCGCCTTCGCCGCGGCCTTCGGCTTCTACTTCGGCGGGATGGCGGCGGGCTACTACGCGCCCGCCCGCCGGCGGCTGCACGGGGTGGCGGTCCCGGCGGCGGCCTTCGTGATCTCCCCGGCGCTGAACCTGCTCTCCGGCAACGGCGCCTTCCCCGGGCTGGAGAGCGCGTGGGCGGCGGTCGCCGTCGGCGCCGTACTGGCGATCTCCTTCGGCGCCTCCTACGTCGGCGCCCGGCGCGGCGAGTCGCTGCAGCGCTACCACGAGAGCCTGAGGCGCCGCGGCTAGCGGGCCTGAACCCCGAGCATCAGGCGTCCCTGGGCGTCTACCCGGGCGTTGGGCTGGTTCTCCGGCGGCTTTATCTCCTCGGGGGAGTCGCCGGTCCCGATGAGGTAGACCCGGGGCTCCTCGACGCCCTCGGTGGGGTCCGAGACGTAGCGCCGCCAGCCCACCTCCTCCCACACGAAGGTCAGCACCGGCTTGCCGCCGTTCTCCTCGTCGATGCGGGCGTGCACCCGGGGCAGCCCGAGCGCCTTGGAGATGGAGGCCACCGCCCGGGCGTGCTCGCTGGTGTTGAAGAGCGCGATGCCCTCCCGCAGCCGGCGCTCGGGGTCGGAGAGGCGCCGCAGCTTGTCCAGCGCCTTCTCGAGCTCTTCGGCGTTGCGCCGCCCCTCCTCCCGGGCCTGCTCGAGCTCCCGCCGCAGGCCCTCGATCTGCTCCTGGGCGAGGAGCTTCTCCGCCTCCAGCTCGCTGAGTTTGCGGCGCAGCTCGTCGTCGGTCTCGCCGCGGGGAGGGGTCAGGGGCTCCCTGCGGGCCTCGAGCCTCCCCCTCAGCTCTACGAGCTCGTCCTCGAAGCGCTTTCTCAGGCCCTCGGACTCCTCCAGGGCCCCCTCCAGGTCCGCGATCCGGCGCTCCAGATGGGAGATCTCCTCCCCGAACCGGGCGACGACCCGCTCCAGGTTCTCCTCGGCCCGGCTCTTGCTGGCGAGCCGCTCGGCCTCCAGCTGCTTGAGGCGCGCGGTGTACGCCCGCCGCTCGGCGTCCCTCTGGGCTCGCAGCTCCTCCAGCCTCTCCTGGAGCGCCCAGGTCTCCTGCTTGCGCCGCTCGTCTTCGGCCCGCAGCCGCTCCTCGTAGTGGCGGCGGAGCCGGATCCTCTCCTCCTCGTGGCGCTCCCTGAGCGCCTTGTTGTCCGCCTCCTTCTGGGCCTTGAGCGCCGAGATCCGGCGCTCCGCCTCGGCCCTCGCCTCCTCCAGCCTGGCGGCGTGCGCGCGCCTGAGCTCCCGCTCCCGCTCCTCGGCGAGCCGCTTGACCTCGCGCAGCGCCTCCCGGCGCTCCGCCTCGGCCCGCTCGGCCTGGCGCTCCAGCTCCCCGCGCAGGGCCTCTATCTCTGCCTGCTGGGACTCGACGACGGCCTGGTAGTCCCGCTGCAGGTCCAGCTCGCGGCCCGCGGAGGCGCTGCGCAGCGCGTGCAGGGCGTCCTGGTGCTGACGCTCGCGGCGCCGGCGCTCCTCCTCCATCCGCCGCCCGAACTCCTCGCGCAGCGCGCTCTCCAGGCCGCTCCGCTCCTGCTCGGAGCTCCGGCGGAGCTCCTCCAGCTCCCGCCGGTGGCGCTCCTCCTGCTCGCGGTATGCCTTCCGCAGCTCCTCCTCCCACTGCTTGGAGGAGCTCCTGAGGGCCTCGACCTCCTCCCGGCGCCTCCGCTCGGCGGCCTCCCGCTCGCGGCGCATCTCCTCCCGGAGCCCCTCCAGCCGCTCGCGCAGCCTCCCGGCCTCCTCCCGCGCCTCCCGGCCCTCCCGCTCCTTCTCCTCCAGCGCCCGGCCCCGCGCCGAGACCTCCTGCTGGGCGGCCCGGAGCGCGAGCCTGGCCTCCTCGAGGTCGCGGCGCAGCCGGGCCACCTCCTCCTCGAGGCTCTCTATGAGGGCGCCCGCGGCCTCCAGCTGGCTCGCGAGCGCGCCGACTGGATCGCCGGGCTCAGGGCTCACCGCTTCCCCCTCTTGAAGTCCATCCCTCGCCAGAGAAGTGCGTCGGGATCAGGGTAAACCTTTCCGTCCTCCGGGTAAAGGCCCCGGCCGGGGCCCGGGGTCAGTCCTCGAACAGGCGGAGGGAGCCCGTGAAGAGGCCCCGGAACTGCTCGCCGCCAGGCTCCTCGGCCCGCCGCCGCAGGTACTCCTCGAAGACCTCCACCGCGCGGCGGGCCTGCTCCTCGTCCAGCCCGGCCCTCTCCCGCAGCTCCCTCTCCAGATCCCTGCGGCTCCTACCCATCCTGGCAGGCGGGGCAGACCCCCTCGAGCAGCATCGTCGCCCGGGTCACCCTGTAGGGGGTGTTCTCCTGGATGCGGGATTCGAGGTCCCCCGCGTCCACCCCCGGCACCTCCTCGACCCTCCCGCAGCGGACGCAGCGGATATCCAGGTGCGGCTCGAGGTTCAGGTCGTAGCGGGTGGGCGACTCCGACCAGTGCTTGGACTCCACCACGCCTATCTCCTCCAGCACCGAGAGCGCCTGGTAGACGGTGCCCAGGGCGACGCGCGGGTTCTTTCTCTTGACCAAGAGGTAGACGTCCTCCGCCGACGGGTGCCCCTCGGCCTCCTTGAGGGCCTCCAGAACGGCCCGGCGCTGCGAGGTGAGCGTGTAGCCCGACCGGCGGAACTTCTCGCGGATGTCCTCTTCTAGCCTCTCGGTCATGCAGAACCCTGCCAACCAATAACGGTTCCTGTTTCCATGCGGAGTTTACCATACCGGCCCTGAGGGGCGCTGGTGTACCATTACGGGGTGTCTGTTGCGACCGATTCCCTGAAGAGCGCGCGCCGGCTGCTCGGAAACGCCCGGGCCCGCCTGCTGGGGCGCCCGCCGGACTACCTGTGGCTGGAGGTCGCCGGGGGCCTGCCGGAGTTCCCCCCGCGCCTCGGCCCGCTGCGCCGGCGCCTCTCGCCGCTCTCCCCGGGGCCGAGCCTGGAGGAGCTGAGGGAGGCGCTCGATGCCGTCCTCTACGACGGGCGTCCCTCCGGGGTGGTGCTGAGGGTCCGCCGGCTGGACGCCGGCTGGGCGGCCCTGGAGGAGCTGCGGGGGGAGCTCGCCCGGTTCCGGGAGGCGGGGGGGAGGGTCGTCTCCTACCTGCGCGAGGACGCCGACAGCCGGGCCTACTACCTGGCGTGCGCGGCCGACGAGGTCTTTGCCGCCCCGCTGGCCGCGCTCGGGATCACGGGTCTCAGGACCCGGGTGGTCTTCGCGCGGGAGGCCCTGGAGCGGGCCGGGCTGCGGGCCGAGGTGCTTGCGGTCTCGCCGTACAAGTCCGCCTACGACGCCCTCGCCCGCGCCGGCTTCTCCCGGGAGGCCCGCGAGCAGGCTCTTCGCCTGCTCGACGGCCGGTTCTCGGAGCTGGTGGGGGCGGTCTCGCGGGATCGGGGGATGCCGGAAGAGGCCGTGCGCGGGCTCATAGACCGGGCGCCGCTTGCGGCCCGGGAGGCGCTCGAGGCCGGGCTGCTCGACGGCGTGTGCTACGAGGACGAGCTCCCGGGACGCCTCGGCGGGGCGAAGGTGGCGGGGTGGCGGGAGGCCCGGCGGTCCCTCCGGGTTCCCCCCGGGAGGCCGCGGCGGAGGAAGGTGGGGCTCGTGAGCGTCTCCGGCGTGATCGTGCGCGGCAGGAGCCGCTCGCTGCCCGCCCCCATCCCGTTCCTCGGGGGGGAGCAGGCGGGGGCCGAGTCGGTCGCGGCGGCGCTGCGGGCGGCGGAGAGGGACCGGCGCGTGGCGGCCGTGCTCCTGCACGTGGAGTCGCGCGGCGGGGACGCGCTGGCCTCGGACCTTATCTGGAGGGAGGTCGCCCGCCTGCGCCGCAGCAAGCCGGTGGTGGTCCTGATGGGCAACTTCGCGGCCTCCGGGGGCTACTACGTGGGCGTCGCGGCGGACAGGATCGTGGCCCGCCGCAACACCCTGACCGGCTCCATCGGGGTGGTGCTGGTGCGCCCGGTGGCCAAGGAGCTCTACGGGCGGCTCGGGCTGCGCCCCGAGGCGCTGCAGCGGGGGAAGAACGCCGCGATTTTGGACCCCGCCACGGATCCGGGACCGGGGGAGCTGGAGGCCCTCCGGCGCCAGATGGAGCACGCCTACCGGGAGTTCCGGCAGCGGGTCGTGGAGGGGCGCGGCATCCCCCAGGAGCGGCTGGAGGGGCTGGCCGGCGGGAGGGTCTGGACCGGCGAGGAGGCCCGGAGGGAGGGGCTCGTGGACGCGACCGGCGGGTTCCGGGAGGCCCTGAGGCTCGCCGGGGAGCTCGGGGGGGTGGGGGTAGACGGCCCGGGGGCGGTGCTCCCGATCTCGCCGCGCAGGCAGGATCTCCGGGCGCCGCCCGCGCCGGGCCGGGAGGGGGTGGCGCGCCCCTTGGCCGGTCCGTGGGCGATCATGCCCTACGACGTCTGCGACACCGGTTGAGCGTTTCTTTTCGGGAGGGAGTGTTTTTTGAGCAGGGCTTTGAGAAAGGGGGTGGACCGGCGGGCGATGGCCGCCCTCTCCGCCGGGCACCTCTTCACCGACGTGAACCAGGGGGCGGTGGCGGCGATCATCCCGTTCCTGGTCTCGCAGCGGGGGATCTCCCTCGCGGCCGCCGGGGCGCTGGTGCTGGCCTCCACGGTCAGCTCCTCGGTGGTGCAGCCGCTCTTCGGCGTCCTCTCCGACCGGCGGCCGCTGCCGGCGCTGATGCCGCTCGGGGTGCTGGTCGCCGGGCTCGGGATGGCGCTCGTGGGCGTCGCGCCGGGCTACGCGGCGGTCTTCGCGTGCACCGTGCTCAGCGGCGTCGGCGTGGCGGCCTTCCACCCGGAGTCCGCCCGGTTCGCCAACTACGTCTCCGGCTCGCGCCGGGCGCGCGGGATGAGCCTCTTCTCGGTGGGGGGCAACGTGGGGTTCGCCCTCGGGCCGGTGCTCACGACCCCGCTGGTGCTGCTCTTCGGGCTCCCCGGGACGCTGTTTCTGGCCCTCCCCGCCGCGGCGATGGCCGCAATCCTGATCTACGAGCTGCCGCGCCTCAACGCCTTCCGCCCGGGGAGGGGGATCGAGGCGGGCGGGGGAGGGGAAGCCGCGGCGGAGGACCGCTGGGGGCCCTTCGCCCTCATGGCGGGCGTGGTGGTGCTCCGGTCGCTCATCTACTTCGGGCTCGTGGCCTTCGTCGCCTCCTACTACGTGCGGGTGCTCGGGACCTCCGAGGCCTGGGGCAACACGGCGCTCGCGGTGCTCACCGGCGCCGGGGCCGCGGGGACGCTCGCGCTCGGCCCGCTCGCGGACCGCTTCGGGCGGCGGACGGTGATCGTGTGTTCCATGCTCGTCCTGGCGCCGGTGCTCTTCGCCTTCGCCCACGCTGGGCCGGTCTCCGGGATGGTCTTGCTGGCGCTCGCCGGGGGCGCCATCGTGGGCACCTTCGGGGTGACCGTGGTTATGGGACAGGAGTACCTGCCGCGCAGCATAGGGCTCGCCGCGGGGGTGACGATGGGGCTCTCCATCGGGCTCGGCGGGGCCGGGGCGCCGGTGCTGGGCTACTTCGCCGACCACTACGGGCTGCACGCCACCATGCTCCTCATCTCCGGCCTGCCGCTGCCGGCGCTGCTGCTGGCCCTGGCGCTGCCGGGGGGCGGCCGGGTGTGAGAGATGCCGCAGCGGCCGCCCTCGCCGCGGCTAAGATATCCCGCATGGCGCCGAAGCTCACGGGGACGCCCGGCGGGGGATGAGGGTCTTCTACCGCCTGGGGCGCTTTGACTACCGCTGGCGCTGGGCGCTGCTCGCCGTGTGGGGTCTGCTCGTCGCCACCGGGGCCTTCTTCGCGCCGCGCATCGGCGGGGAGCTCGAGGGCGGCGGCTTCGACGGGGCGGGGACCGAGGCCGAGCGGGTGCAGGACATCATGGTCGAGGAGTTCGGCGTCTCGCCGGCGACCCTCACCGTGGTCTTCGACGGCGGGGGGCTGGACGCCCGCAGCGAGGAGTTCCGTCGGGCGGAGCGGGAGGCCCTGGAGCCGCTGCGGGAGATGGAGGAGGTCCGCCACGTCTCCACCTACGCCAGCACCGGGGACCCGCGCTTCGTCTCCGAGGACGGCGGGGAGACGTACGCGGTGGTGGCCTTCGATGCCTCCATAGACAGGACGCAGGATCTGGTGGAGGAGGTGCGCCGGAAGGTCCGCTCCGACAGGCTCGAGACCTACGTGACCGGGGCCCCGGCGGTCTACCAGGACATACAGGTCGCCAGCAACGAGGATATCCGGAAGGCCGAGAAGTACGCCTTCCCGCTGGCGGTGCTCATCCTGATCTTCGCCTTCGGCACGGTGGTCGCCGCCGGCGTGCCGGTGCTCATCGGCGGGGCGAGCGTGCTCTCCACCTTCGCGGTGCTGTACTTCGTGGCCGGCTCCTACGACATGTCCATCTTCGTGCTGACCATCTCCACGATGCTGGGGCTGGGGCTGGGGATAGACTACGCCCTCTTCGCGGTGAGCCGCTTCCGGGAGGAGCTCGAGGACTACCCGGTGGAGGAGGCGATCCCGCGGACGGTGGCCACGGCGGGGCGTTCGATCTTTTTCTCGGGGATGGCGGTCCTGATCGGGCTCTCCGGGCTGATGTTCTTCCCGTTTATGTTCATGCGCTCCATCGGGGCGGGCGGGGCGATCGTGGTGTTTGTCTCGGTGGCGGCGGCGCTGACGCTGCTGCCGGCCTTCCTGGGCGTGCTGGGGCACCGGGTGAACGCCCTCTCGATCCGGCGGCACCGGGGGGCTCCGGGGACCCGCTTCTGGAGCCGGAGCGCGGAGCTGGTGATGCGCCGGCCGGTCGCGGTGATCCTGGCGGTGGGCGCGGTGCTGGGGGCGCTGCTGTACCCGGCGCTGCACATGAAGCTGGCGGTCCCGGAGGCGAGCGTGCTGCCGAGGAAGTACGAGTCGCGCGCCGGCGACGACATCCTGAAGCGGGAGTTCGACTACCAGGCCCTGAACCCGATCCAGGTGGTGGCCACCCTCTCCCACGACCCGCTGAGCCCGGCCGGGCTGGCCGGGGTGAAGGAGCTGGGGGAGCGGCTCCGGGCGACGGGGGAGGTCAGGGAGCTCACGAGCGTCTACACGGTCGGGGAGCGGGCGGCGCTGCAGTACGCCCGGCGCGTGGAGGAGGCGCGGGAGCGCGCCCGCGCGCGGGCCGAGCGCCGGGTGGAGGAGGCGGTGGAGGAGCAGCTCGCCGGGCTGCGGGCGCGGCTGGGCTTTGTGCCACCGGGGGCGGAGGAGAGGATAAGGGAGGAGGCGCAGAGGAGGGCGGAGGCCGAGCTCGAACGCCGGGTGCCGGAGCTGCCCGAGGGGGTCACCCCGGAGAGGGTCACCCCGGAGGGGGTGGCGAACTTCCTGAGCCTCCCCGCGGCGCGGGACTCCGAACGCCTCCGGCAGGCGGTGGACTCCTACGTGGCCGGGGACCGGGCGCTCATCCAGGTGGTGGGCAGGGACAACCCCTACTCGGAGAGGGCCTACGCGGCGGTCGAGGAGATCCGCTCGGTCGAGCCCCCGCAGGGGACGGGCTTCCTCGTCGGCGGGCTCTCCGCCGGCCAGCGGGACTTTATAGCGAGCCTCTACGGCAAGGCCCCCTACGTGGTGGGCTTCGTCCTCGGCGTGACCTACCTGATCCTGCTGTTCACCTTCCGCTCGGTGTTCATCCCGCTCAAGGCGGTCGTGGTGAACATCCTGAGCCTCACGGCGAGCTTCGGGGCGATGGTCTTCGTCTTCCAGGACGGGCACCTCTCGGGCCTGCTGAACTTCACCCCCCTGGGCTTCGTGGACGCCACCCTGCCCATCCTGATGTTCTGCACCATCTTCGGCGTCTCGATGGACTACGAGGTTTTCCTGCTCTCCAGGATCCGGGAGGCCTACGAGAACGGCGACTCGAACACGGCGAGCGTGGCGAAAGGGCTCACCTCCACGGCGGGGATCATCACCTCGGCGGCGGCGATCATCATAGCGGTTACCGGCGCGTTCGCCTTCACCGGGATAGTGCTGATCAAAGCCGTCGGCCTCGGGCTCGCCGTCGCCGTCTTCGTGGACGCCACCATCATCCGCGTGCTCCTAGTGCCGGCCACCATGCGCATCCTGGGCGACTGGAACTGGTGGCCCGGCGGGCGCAGGACCACCTTCCACCCCGACGGCGGGGATTGATCCGTATCAATTCTTGATCCTGGTCGGGGAGGGGGCTACACTTTGGCTCTAGGATGATGGAGTTCGAGCAGATCCTGCGGAGCCGGGGCTACCGGCTGACCAACCAGCGGCGGGTGATCGTCCGGGAGCTGGAGGGCGAGCGGCACCTTTCGGCGGAGGAGATCTACGAGCGGGTGAAGGAGGAGCACCCCGAGCTGGGCCTCTCGACGGTGTACCGGACGCTGGATCTTCTGCACGAGCTGGGGATCGTGCGCAAGGAGGACTTCGGCGAGGGCTACTCGCGCTACGAGCTGGCCACGGAGCGGATGCACCACCACGCCCGCTGCCGGGGGTGCGGGAAGGTGATCGAGTTCAACGAGGAGCTCATGGAGTACCTGACGCTGCAGGTGGAGCGGGAGACCGGCTTCGTCACGGACTCCTACGAGATCACGCTGCACGGCCTCTGCCGGGAGTGCGCCGCGGCGGGCTAGCCGCCCCGCCCGGCGTGCGGCCTCACACCTCGAAGGAGAGCCCGTCCCGGGCCACCACGACCTCGCCCCCGAAACCTGCCTTTCGCACCAGATCGGGAAGCTCCGGGGTGTCCACCTGCGGGTAGAGGTGCGTCAGCACCAGCCGCCGGACCCCGGCCTCTCGGGCTATGGCGGCGGCGCCCGAGGGGGTGAGGTGCCCCTCCACCGGCGTCTCGTCCGGGAAGGAGCACTCCGCGAGCAGGGTGTGCGCCCCCCTGGCCAGCTCGACCACGGGCTCTCCGCAGGAGGTGTCCCCCGTGTAGACGAAGGCTCCGCGCTCGCCGGAGAGCCGGTAGCCGACGCTCTCGGGGCGGTGGAGCACCGGCCCCCAGGAGAGCGCCCCGCCCGGAAGCTCGAGCCGGCCGCCGCCGCGCTCGAGCTCGGCGACCTCGAGGTAGTCCCCCGAGATCCACTCCCCCCACACGCGGCACAGGGACTCCCAGAACGCGGCGAAGGGCTCCGGCCCGCAGACGCGCAGCGGGCGGTCGCGCGGGATCTCCGAGCCGTACCTGACCGAGAAGAGCAGCGCGGCGAGGTCCACCGTGTGGTCCGGGTGGAAGTGGGTCACAAAGACCCTGTCCGCCTCCAGCGGGTCGAGCCCGGCGCGCAGCATCCCCCGCAGCGCCCCCGAGCCCAGGTCGAAGACGAGCAGCTCCCCGCCCCACTCCGCCGCCACGCAGCTCTGCCGGCGCCCGAGGCCCGGTACGACGGTCCCCGAGCCCACCACCGTAACCTTCATCCTCGCCGCTCCCCCTTTCCTTCCCGCGCGAAGGCCCAGGCCAGCCCGGCGGCGCCGAGCAGGACGCCGCCGACGACGTCGGAGAACCAGTGCACCCCGAGGTAGACCCGGGTCGCCGCCATCCCCGCGACGAGGCCCGCGGCGCCCAGGAGCGCCGCCCTGCTCTCTGGCCTGAGGGCGGCGGCGGCCCCGGCGACGAGCGTGATCCTGAGCGCGTGCCCGCTGGGGTAGGGGTACGGGTAGTCCACCTCGATAAGGGGCGAGGGGTCGGTGGAGCGGCTTATGTCCTCCGGGATCGGGGGCACCGGCAGCAGGAACTTCATGGCTACCTCCAGAACGCCGGTGGCCGCGAAGGCCGCCACGAGCCGCCACGCCGCACGCCGCCGCCCCTGACGGAGCAGCGCGGCGCACACCGCGAGCAGCGCCGCCGCCGTGACCTCGAGGTCCCCGAGCCAGGAGAAGGCCCCCCCGAGAGCGTCGAGTGCCCCCGGCGTCCGGCTCTGGGCCAGCCCCACCAGCCACAGGTCGAAGGCCAGGAGCAGACCGGCCCCCGCCGCGGCAGAGAGGGCGGCGAAGGCCGCAAGGAGCAGCAGGACCCTGCTTCCCGCGTGAGGCATCACGCAGAGACTCTAGCAGAACGCGGGCGAAGAAGGAGGCGCCCCTGAACGGGGCGCCTCGCTTTGGGGGAGAGAGGTGGCCTCAGGCCACCGCGTTGCGGAGCACCCGACCGTGCTCCCCGCTCTTCAGGATCCGCTCGGCCTCGCGCTGCAGCTGCCTGACCCGCTCCCTAGAGATCTTCAGCTCGTCCCCAAGCTCCGCCAGCGTCGCCGGCTCCCGGTCGTCGAGGCCGTAGCGCCTCACCAGTACGTAGCGCGCCCGCTCCGGCAGCCGCTCTATGGCCTCCTTGAGCTGGCTGCTCTCAAGCTCCTTGAGCACCGTGTCGGGGGTGTCGGAGGTGCGCTCGTCCTCGATGAAGTCCCCAAGCTCCGAGGCAGACTCCTCGCTGGAGACCGGCTGGTCGAGGCTCGTGGCGTCGGGCATTGCGCTTATGGTCAGCCGCACGTCCTCCACATCCCACTCCAGCCGGCGCGCTATCTCCTCGTCGGTGGGCTCCCGCTCGAGCTCCAGAGAGAGCTCGTTGAAGGTGCGGCTGACCTTGCGGATCTTCTCGGTCATGTGCACCGGTACCCTTATGGTGCGGCCCTTGTCCGCAACCGCCCGCTGCACAGCCTGCCTTATCCACCACGTCGCATACGTAGAGAAGCGAAAGCCCCGCTCGGGGTCGAACTTCTCGACCGCCTTCATG
>Ga0068704_100370_pt1 | contig 16027 bp, 15 predicted proteins | sample CeladaPassaD2F12_FD_62225 | JGI IMG/M metagenome (GOLD analysis project Ga0068704, IMG submission 62225) | Cellulose-adapted microbial communities from the Joint BioEnergy Institute, USA - Passage D2F12 | ecosystem: Engineered > Bioreactor > Continuous culture > Unclassified | place: USA, Joint...
GCTGGGCGACAGGAACCGCCTGCAGCAGGTGGTGGCCAACTTCATCTCCAACGCCGTCAAGTACTCGGGCAACTCCAGGCGGGTGATCGTGGAGGTGAGGCGGGACGGCCCCGAGGTGGAGGTCAGCGTCACGGACTACGGCATAGGCATCCCCGAGGACCAGCAGCCCGAGGTGTTCGGGCTGTACTTCCGCGGGCGCAACGTCTCCCCACGGCACTACTCAGGGCTGGGGCTGGGGCTGTACATATGCCGCAACATCGTCGAGCGCCACGGGGGCAAGATAGGCATGAGCTCCCGCGAGGGAGAAGGCTCGAGGTTCTGGTTCCGTTTGCCCGCGAGCGGACCCGAATCTCTGCCCCAGGAGACCTAACGTCCCGCGGGGGACGACATCAACAGGAGCATAGGAGGATAAGTTGAGCATCGCACTGACAAGGCTAGGCTACGAACCCGGCACGAGGCTGCTGGTGGTGCACGCCGACGACGTGGGCATGTGCCACGCTACCCTGCCGGCCATAAGGGACCTGTTCAGCGTGGGGGTGGTGACTTGCGCGGCCACGATGGTGCCCTGCCCGTGGTTTCCGGCGGTCGCCCAGTACTGCCGGGAGCATCCGGAGGCGGATATGGGCGTGCACCTCACCCTCAACTGCGAGTGGTCCACCTACAGATGGAGGCCGGTCTCCACGGCGGACCCGGCCAGCGGCCTGCTGGATGAGGAGGGCTACATGCCACAGAGCCCGGCTAGGATCCAGGCCGACGCCAGCCAGGACGCGGTCGCCCACGAGCTCTCGGCCCAGCTTGGGCGGGCGCTCGCCGCGGGCATAGACGTCACACACCTGGACTCCCATATGGGCACCGTCTTCCATCCGCGCTTTGCGCGGGCCTACATCAGCTTGGCGCTGGACCACGAACTACCACCCTTCCTGGCGGCGCAGACGCCCGAGTGGATCCGCAGCAACCCCGGCTTCGACGTAGACTTGATGCTCCAGATCTACGAGGAGGCCTTGGCGGCAGGCGTCATCCCATTCGACAACCTGGCTATGCTCCCGCTGGACGACCCAGAGGACAGGGTGGAGCAGGCCAAGCGGGCCATAGCGGATCTGCCGGAGGGACTGTCCTTGATGATCATCCACCCAGCCATCGCCACTCCAGAGCTGGAAACGATCGCTCCCGACTGGCAAGCCAGGGTGGCGGACTACGAGGCGTTCACGAGCGACGAGCTGGCGAGCTTCGTGGAATCCGAGGACGTGCGGCTGATAGGCTACAGGGATCTGAGGGACGCCCTCCGCAGGCAGAAGAGCGCGGCCAAGGAGTGAAGAGGTGAGCAGCCCCGCTGAGCTGGAGAGGATAGAGCGCGAGGCCATCGAGATGCTGTCTCGGGCGGCGGAGGTAGCCCTGGCCCGCAGGGATAAGCTCGCGGTGGAGTACAAGGGCCATGGCGTCTCCAACCCCGTCACCCAGGTGGACAGGGAGATCCAGCAGCTGTTCGCCGAGAGCATCAGGGCTCAGTTCCCCGACCACGGCATGGTAGGAGAGGAGGGAGGCGGCTTCGGCCACGACGCCGACTACCAGTGGGTGGTCGACCCCATAGACGGCACCATCAACTACCTTAAGGGGCTGCCCCTCTACGGGATCTCGGTGGGGGTGTTGTACAGGAGGGTCCCGGTAGTGGGCGCCATATGGCTGGGCACCGGAGAGCTGCTCCACGCGAGGCGGGGAGGCATGGCGCACGTGCGCGACCAACCCCTGCATCCCCGGGAGGTGCCCGGCTCCGGCCTGCTCGGGGTCAGGCACCCCGGATTCAGGACCACTCCCAAGGTGAACCGCGCCGGCTTGCGCATCATGGACACACGGTCCACCGGCTCGATAGCCTACGACCTGGCGGCGGTGGCGCTGGGCTGGATGGACTTCGCGCTGCTGCGGGCTCCAAAGATCTGGGACGTGGCCGGGGGGGTCGTGATCCTGGAGGCGGCCGGCGGGAGGGCCCTGTGGTACGACCGGCGTCGGGGGAAATGGCTCCCGCTGGACGGGTTCCTCGTGCTGCGCGGCCAACGGCTGGAGTCGTGGAGCCGGCCGCTGCTCGCGGGGCGCCGGGATGTCCTGGAGCAGATGGCCCCCTGTGTGATCCCGGCCTACCCACCCGCGCTGCTCACCTCTCTCCTGGCAGGCATCAGGGCCGCGAGGCAGGCCTACCGGCGCTGCCGGACCGCGCTGTGATCAGGCCGCTCCCGGCAGGGGCAGCCACACACTGAAGGTCGAGCCCCGCCCTTCCTGGGAGGTGACGGAGATGCGCCCCCCGTGTTGCTCCACGATCATGCGCACGCTGGCCAGGCCCACTCCGGTACCGCCTATCCTCCCCTCCACGTTGCTCGCCCGGTAGAACCGGTCGAATATCCTGGGGAGCTCCCGGGCGGGTATGCCCAGTCCCTGGTCAGTTACGTCAACTACTGCCCAGCTGCGCCCATCCGCCTCCTCCGTGCGGACGGTCACCACCACGTCACCCCCCTCGGGGCTGTACTTGATGGCGTTGGACAGGAGGTTGGATAGCACCCTTTCGATCCGTAGCTGGTCCCACTCCCCCACCAGCTCCCCCAGATCGGTCCGCAGCTCGACGTTGTGCTTGCTGGTCGTGCGGGCGTGCTGCTCCACCAGCTGCCGGGCCAGAGATACCAGGTCAAAGGGGCGGACGTCGAGCTCCAGGGGCTCACCCATCTGGAGGCGCGCCGTGTCCAGCAGCTCGTTGATCTGGGCGCTCATCCGCGTCGCCACGGAGTCTATCTTGTCGAGCCCCTCGATCAACCTCTGGACGTCCAGGCAGTCGCCCCTCTCCAGCTGGCGACGCAGCAGCTGGGCCATGCCCTTGACCGATACCAGCGGGTTCTTCAGGTCATGGGACACCATCGCGAGGAACTCGGACCGCATCTGCACCGCCTCCTGCGTCTGTCGCAGGAGCTGGAAGTTGTCCGTGGCCACCGAGGCCAGCTGGGCGATCTGGAGGAGCATGGCCTGGTCGCGGAGCGTGAACTCGCCCTGCCGCTTGTCCGAGAGCACCACCATGCCCATCCTGTTGCCCTCCCTATCGGTGAGAGCCGCCAGCAGGAGCCCGCGCAGCGGGGGGGCACCATGCTCACCCTCGAGGAGCCGCAGGCAGCGCTCGTCGGCCTGCATCTCGGCCAGGGTCAGCCGCGCGGTGCGCGACTCCCCTAGGACGTCGACCAGGGACCCCAGCAGCGCCGGGGAGGGCGTCCACCCAGCCCACTGCGAGTAGCGCTCCGAGCACGAGAGCGAGGCCAGCGCCTTCTTGAGCTCCCAGTCGGCGGCCAGGTAGGCCAGGCCCAGATGCGCGCCTAGGATGTTGCGCGCGGTCTCGCTGACGGCCCGTAGGATGGCGTCCAGGGAGGTGGCGGCGTTGATCACCAACGCGGCCTCAGCCAGCTGCTGCAGCTGTCCAGCCTGCTCCTGGAGGTCATCGTACAGCCGCGCGTTCTCCACCGCCAGCGCCGCTCGCTGCGCCAGATCCAGGGCCAGCGCCAGGTCGTCCTCCGTGTAGATGCGCTCGGAAGTGGTGATCAAGAACCACAGCACGCCGTTCACCCGCCCCCGAGTGGCGAGCGGCACACCCATCACGGAGCGCGCCCCCAGGGAGGCCACCATCTCCTGCTGCTCAGCGTTAGGCAGGTAGCGATCCAGCAGCTCCTGGGTCACCTCTGGCAGGAGCAGGGGTTGGCTCTTGCCCACCACCGCCTGCCACACGGGGCTCTCGCCTCCCTCCCACTCCTCCACCACCACCTGGGAAGAGGCGGGGTCCCAGCGGGCGCTCACCACCCTCCGGGAGTGGGAGTCCGCATCCTGCAGGTCGAGGGCGCACCAGTCGGCCAGGAAAGGTACCGGCAGCTGGGCGATGCTCTGCAGCGTGGAGTCGTAGTCCAGGGAGCTCCCGAGCACCCTCTCGGCCTCGGCCAGGAAGCGCAGGGAGTCCTCGGCCCTGCGCCTATCTGTGACGTCGACCGACACGCCGCTCAGGCGCACGGGTGTGCCCGAGGGGTCGTAGAACACCCTGCCGCGGATCTCGATCCACCTGAAGCCGTCCTCCACGGCCGCCAGCCGGTACTCGGAGTGGAAGCTGCCCCCGTGCCTCGCCGCGGAGTCCAGCGCGTCCCGCAACCTGAGCCTGTCCGCGGGGTACACCAACCGGAGGAAGTCCTCGAAGCCTCCCCGAAAGCCCCCCACAGGCAGGCCGTGCATCTCCTCCATCGTCGAGGAGAGGCTCATCCTGTCGGTCGCGGGCTCGTAGTCCCAGGTGCCCATCCTGCCGGCCTCGAGGGCCAGGCGCAGGCGCTCCTCGCTCCTCCACAGCGCCTGCGCTATCCTCTCGGCCTCGGCGCGAGCGGCCTGTTCCCGCTCCAGGAGCCTGGCTCGCTCCTCCTCGGATCGCCTGCGAGCGGTCACGTCCTGGAAGGTAGCGACCGCGCCGATGAGCTGCCCGTCGCTGTTGCGCACCGGCGCCGCGCTCACGCTCAGCCAGATATCCCCTCCGTCAGGGCGGCGGTACAGGAGCTCCTGGCCGGTCACCGTCTCGCCGTGCAGGACGGCCCTGGCCAGCGGCCACTCCTCCGCGCCCAGAGGGGTACCGTCCTCGTGGTAGCCATGCCACTTGGAGTAGTCCGCCACCTCGAGGGTCTCCAGCACGGGGTGGCCCAGGATGGCCTCGAGCTGCCCGTTGCCCTGCACTATCCTGCCGGTGGGGGCCTCCGCTATCAGCACCCCCACAGGCAGGCTCTCCAGGATAGTCTCCAGCCGCCGGCGCTCATCGTCTATCTCCTGCAGGAACTCCCTGCGCACCCGCTCCAGCGCATGCCGCTGGGTGATATCCCTGAAGGTGACAACCGCGCCCACGATCTTCCCACCGATGATGATGGGGCTAGAGGAGTACTCAGCCGGGAAGCCTGTACCGTCCTTCCTCCAGAGAAACTCCTCCACGTTGCGGAAGGGCTGTCCCGTGAGCAGGGTGCGATACACGGGGCACTCCTCCTCCGGGTACTCCGTGCCGTCCGGCCTGCGGTGGTGCACGAGGCCGTGCATGTACTTGCCCAGCAGCTCGCCCTCCTCGTACCCCAGCATGGCGGTGGCTGCCTGGTTCACGAAGGTGCACACCCCACCCGTGTCTATGACGTAGATGCCGTCGCTGACGGCCTGGAGCAGGGCCTCTCGCTCGCTCCTCTCGCGCTCGGCGTTGAGCAGCAGCTCCTGCAGCCTCAGCTCGGCCATCACCGCGCTGGCCAGGTCAGACAGGGTATCTACGTCCTCCTGGGTCCACTGCCGGGGCTCATGGTCTATGGCGCACAGCGAGCCCAGGACCTTCCCGTTGCTAGCTCTTATGGGCACCCCGCAGTAGGCCACGACCTTGAGGTCGCGTATGGCAGGGTTGTGCATCACCAGAGGGTGCCGGCGAGCGTCCTCGATCACGAGCGGCTCGTCGGTGAGCACCACGTGCTTGCAAAAGGAATGGGAGAGCGGAGTCCTTCGCTCGAGGGCCACCGGCTCCTCCAGACCCACCTGCCCCGCGAAGAACTGCTCACGGTCGTCCACCAGAGAGACCAGGGCCACGGGGACGTGCAGCAGCCTCGCAGCTATCCGCGCGAGCCGGTCAAGCGACTCTCGGGGCCAAGCGCCCAGGTCACGTATTCTGCTGAGAGCGGATAGTCGCTCGGGGTCAGAAAGGCTATCCGGCATCTCGGCTCCACATCACATCATTCGACGCATACATAATATTCCTATGGCAGGTACTAGCGCAAGTGCCACATTATATGTTAAACTAGCAACGGGCACCACCCCCATGTGCATCCTCCTCCTTGTGGCCCCATCGCCTTCCCCTCCACCCCAGGCGATGGGGTCCTCCCTTCTCCAGAGGCGATCCCATCTGCCCTCCCAGCTGGACGCGGGCTCTTCGTCCGCGTCCAGCCTCCGAAGCGGCTAGCCGAGCAGATCGGCCAGGAGGTGCTCGATCTCGTCCGGCTTGTAGCCAGCCACCCATCTCCCCTTGTAGAGGACGACGGGAGGCAGGGGGGAGCCAAGACTTAGGAACTCCTCCAAAGCACGAGGGTCCCTGGTGACGTCCCGCAACTCGTACGCTACGCCCAGCTGGCCAAGGAACTCCTTGACCGCCCTGCAGGGGCTTCAACGCTCGTGGCTATACAGTATGGGTCGCTCCGACACGCGCACCTCCCAGAGCATTATGCCCCCTCGCAGGGACGGCGCGCCAGCCCCTAGCCCTGCAGCCCGGTGAGCACGATCCCCTGGACGAAGTACCTCTGAGCCACGAGGAACAGCACGATCATGGGGGCGGCGACCATGGTCGAGGCGGCCATCAGGGCTCCCGACTCGGTGCCGTGCTGGCTCACGAACTTGTTCAGCCCCAGATGCCCCCATGCCAGGGTTGCCTAATGAATGAGACATTAAGTGTCACTATTGCGGCGGTCTCCCGCTTGTGGTACAAATAGCTGGTAGGCGGGAGACAGATGGCATACGTGTTCTTGGGGCTCTTTATATTCGGGCTCGCTTTCGTGATCCTGAGCTTCCTGCTGGGGTTCGCCGCTGCTGAGCTGCACCTGCCCGGGATAGGCCACGACGCACACCATCTGTCAGGCGCCGAGGCCGACACCGCCCACGCATCCCCCTTGAACGTGTCCACCCTGATGGCCTTCATCACTTGGTTTGGCGGTATAGGCTACCTGCTCACCCAGTGGGGCGCGATGGGGATCCTGGCCGTGCTCACCATCGCCGTGCTGGGTGGCATGGTGGGGGCATCCTTCGTGTTCCTCCTGCTGGACAGGGTGATACTCCCCGGGCAGACGCCCGCGCTCAGGGCCAGCGACTACAGGCTGGAGGGCACGCTGGCGAGGGTGAGCATCCCGATGTCCGGCAACCGCATCGGAGAGATCATCTTCACGCAGCACGGGACCACGCGCAGCGAGGGCGCCCGGAGCGCTGACGGCTCTCCCATCCCCCGTGGAGAGCAGGTGGTGATCCTGCGCTACGAGCGGGGGATAGCCTACGTCCGCCCGCTGGAGAAGCTGCTGGAGGAGCACGATCGGGGTGGGCGTGACCTGAAGGGGATCGGCGCGGGCGGCCCACAAAGTCAACCGGAGGGGAGGGAGCAAGCATGACCACGATAGCTATCACGATAGCGATCATCCTGGCGCTGGTCCTGGTGCTGATCCTGGCGCTGATCGCCCGGATGTTCCGCAAGGTCGGCCCCAACCAGGCCCTGATCATCTACGGCCTGGGGGGCACTCACATCGTCACGGGAGGGGGCAGGCTGGTCATCCCCATGCTGCAGTCGGCGCGCGAGCTCTCCCTTGAGCTGATGAGCTTCGACGTCTCGCCCGAGCGGGACCTCTACACCACTCAGGGCGTCGCGGTCAACGTGGAGGCCGTGGCCCAGATCAAGGTCAAGAACGACCCCACCAGCATCAAGACGGCCGCGGAGCAGTTCCTCACCAAGTCCCCGCAGGAGCGAGAGAGCCTGATCCGCCTCGTGATGGAGGGGCACCTGAGGGGTATCATAGGGCAGCTTACGGTCGAGCAGATAGTGAAGGAGCCCGAGATGGTGTCCGACAGGGTGCGCGCCAACGTGGCCGAGGACCTGTCCAAGATGGGGCTGGAGATCGTGAGCTTCACCATCAAGGAGGTGCGCGACGAGAACGAGTACATCGCCAACATGGGCAAGCCCGACATCGCGCGCATCCAGAAGGAAGCCAACATAGCGGCCGCGGAGGCGGCCAGGGACACCGCCATACGTCAAGCGGAGACGGCCAGGGAGGCCGCCGTGGCACAGGCGCTCGCGCAGCAGGAGACGGTGATCGCGCAGACCGCTTCCGAGGCCCGCCAGGCCGAGGCCAGGCGCGACCTGGAGCTGAAGAAGGCCGAGTACCTGGCCACCGTCAAGAAGCAGCAGGCGATAGCCGACAAGACCTACGACATCCAAGCCAACGTCATGCAGCAGCAGGTGGTGGCCGAGCAGGTGCGCGTGCAGCGCATCGAGCGCGAGGAGCAGATTAAGGTGCAGGAGGCCGAGATCGCCCGCAGGGAGCGCGAGCTCCAGGCGACGGTCCTCAAGGCCGCGGAGGCCGAGAGGCAGCGCATCCAGCTCCTGGCAGAGGCCGAGCGCCAGCGGCAGATCCTGGAGGCTCTGGGCAGGGCGGAGGCCGCCAGGACGCAGGGACAGGCGGAGGCCGAGGTGGCCCGCGTCAAGGGGCAGGCACAGGCGGAGGTCATCCGGGCCACCGGCGAGGCCGAGGCCGAGATCATCAAGGCCAAGGGCACCTCCGAGGCGGAGGCCATGCGCCTGAAGGCGGAGGCTTTCCAGGGCTACAACGAGGCCGCCATCCTGGATAAGATCATCACGAACCTGCCCGAGATGCTCGCCAAGATGTCGCAGCCGCTGTCGCAGGTGGACCGCATCACCGTGATCTCCACCGGAGATGGCGCCAAAGGCTCGGGCGTCAACCAGGTGATGCAGGACCTGGCGAGGATGGTCGCGATCGCGCCCACCCTGGTGGAGAGCCTCACGGGGATGAAGATAGCCGAGCTGCTGGAGCGAGTGCCGGGGCTGCGGGAGCACGTCGAGCGCTCAGGGGAGCTCCAGGCGATAAGTCCGGATCAGGACGGCACCGGCGCGAAGGAGTCCTAGATCCCCCTGCGGACCGGCGGCCGTCGCCACGGATGACGCGGTATGGCTAGTGCGCCACCGGGGTGGGCAGATCGAACGCCTTGGCGGCCGTGGCGGCGATCACCTCGCCTATGGCCAGGGAGGAAGTAGCGGCGGGCGATGGCGCGTTGCGCACGTGCAGGGCGTTGCCCGAGCGGTTGAACACGAAGTCGTCCACCAAGCTGCCGTCCGGTGCCAGCGCCTGGGCGCGCACTCCGGACGGCCCGGGCAACATGTCCTCCGCCCTGATGGCCGGCACGTACCGCTTGAGGGCGGCCAAGAAGGCCACCTTGCTGAAGTCGCGATACATCTCCTCCAACCCCATGCGCCAGTACCGCCAAGCCAACAATCCAAAGCCCCGGTAAGTCAAGGCCTCCAGTAGGTCGCGAGCGTTGAAGTCCGTGCGCTTGTAGCCCTCGCGGGCGAACGCCAACACGGCGTTGGGCCCCAGCCACACCTCCCCGCCCATCCTCCGGGTGAAGTGCACCCCCAGGAACGGGAAGCGCGGATCCGGCACGGGGTAGATCAACCCCCGCACCAAGCGCCTCTTCTCAGGACGCAGGACGTAGTAGTCGCCCCTGAAGGGCACGATCTTCGGGTACTTGGGAGCGCCGGTCATCTCCGCGATGCGATCGGCGTACAGCCCCGCGCAGCTCACTATGTACTTCGATTCCACCGACCCTCGGCTCGTCTCTAAGCTGTAGAGCCCACCTTTCTGTTTTATGTCAAACACCTCGTGCCCGGTAAGGATCTCGCCACCACGGGCCTGTACCTCGTCGGCGTAGGCCTGGGCGACGCGCCCAAAGTCCACTATGCCGGTGGTGGGGGACCATATGGCCCGGATGCCCTCGCACTCAGGCTCGATCTCCTTGATGCGTTCCGGACCGATGATCTCCACCCCCGGCACGCCGTTGGCTATGCCCCTCTCGTAGATGTTCTGAAGCCGTGGCAGCTCCTCCTCCGTGGTGGCCACTATGATCTTGCCGCAGAGCTCGTAGGGGATATCGTGCTCCTGGCAGAACTGGATGAGCTTCTGCTTGCCCGAGACGCACAGCTTGGCCTTGAGGGAGCCTGGAGCGTAGTAGATGCCCGAGTGGATGACCCCGCTGTTGTGCCCGGTCTGGTGCTGGGCTATCTGCTCCTCCTTGTCGAGCACGGCTAGCCGTAGCGCTGGATGCCTCTTGAGGATCTCCATCGCCGAGGCCAAGCCCACGATGCCAGCACCTATCACTACCAGGTCGTACTTCCTATCGGGCATCCCATCACCTCCAGAACACAGCCAAATTCTCATTAAAATATACCGCCAAAGGGGCAGCTATGGGCCAGGTTAGGGCCCTTATCCCTCAGTATGTTAAAATCTTCCAACTGTTTCGTCAAACCTCGTACGGGAGAGGTATCAGAGATGCTCGTAGGCGCTAGGAGTCGAGTGGCGTTGGGTATGCTGCTGGCGTGCGCGCTGGCCGTCGCCGGCTGCTCCCTATTCGGAGGTAAGGCTATGAGACCCCAGCCCACCCAGCCTAGCGGTAGCCCCACCGCCGTGGCGGCTGCAAGTCCCACGGCCATGCTCCCCTCCATGCCCACGCCGCCCCTGCCATCGACTCCGACGCTCCCGCCCACCCCCACCCCGCAAGCTACCCCGACGCCCGCGGGGCTGACCCTGCGGTACAGCTTCAAGCCAGGAGAGAGCTATAACTATATTGGGAGCACCGTCTTCGAGTTTGAGCCCGCTGGTGACAGCTCCCCCCTGCGCACCGAGGCGGAGTACACCTACACCCTCACGGTCGAGCGCATCGAAGGTGGTACGGCCACCCTATCCCTACGCTACGACGGTCTCTTGACGTCCAACGGAGGGCGGCGCGGAGAGCGGAGGCGGCAGGCTGCTAACCAGGAGGAGTTGAGGGCGCTGGGCATGAGGGTGCAGGTCAACTCACAAGGCCGTATCCTGAGACTGGAGGCCAGCTCAGAGGCCATGTCGCCGTTGGCCTCAACGTTGCAGAGAGGTGCCCTTTTCGGTGTGGAGCTGCCGGAGCGCGCTCCACAGCCTGGTGACAGCTGGCAGTCGACATCCCCAGAGGGAACCTCTGAGTACACCTTCGAGGGCACACGAGACATCCAGGGCAGGCGGCTGGCAGTGATCACTGCCAGCTCTCCGGTCACCGCGGAGATCTTCGGGGGAAAAGCTCGAGGAAGGGCCTATACCACCCTGCTGTTTGACCCAGCGCAAGGTAAAATGGTACAGATGCAGATCAAGTCTGCGCTGAGGATCGCGGGCGAGACCGTCCGCGGATCTTCGAGTTACCTGGTCAAAGTGAGAGCGAGAGGATAGAAGCATGTTAAGCTACGGCGACGCCAAGGCGAAGATAGCCAGAGCGGTAGAGACGCTGGAGGGGCGGGAGCTCCTACAGCGGGTCGTGGAGGTCATCCAGGACAGCTTCCCCCACTACAGCTGGACGGGCATATACATGGTGCGGGGGGACCACCTCGTGCTGGAGGCATGGAAGGGACCTCAGGCCACGGAGCACGTCGTCATCCCCATCGGGCAGGGCGTCTGCGGCGCAGCCGCAGCCAGCGGTCAGACAGAGGTCGTGGACGACGTGAGCCAAGACCCACGCTACCTGATGTGCTTTCCCGGCACCAGATCAGAGATCGTAGTGCCCATCAAGAAAGGGCTTCAGGTATTAGGGGAGATCGACATAGACTCCGATGAGCTGGCAGCTTTCACCGATGAGGACCGCAGGTTTCTCGAGGAAGTGGCGGCCATGATCGCTGAGAAGGTGGGATAGAAGTGAGAGCCTTTAGGGTCGATCAGAAGAGGGAGCAGTACGGCCTCATAGCATCACTCTTGGTACTGATAGTAGCCTTGGCAGCGGCGATCGCTACCGGCAACCGCTTCAGCCAGGTCACGGGCGGGGTGGAGGCGATAGCCTTCAGCTGGAGCAGGCTCATGAGCTCACTGGGCAGCGCGCTACCTCTCGGCTACGCCTTCGTCGCCGGTATGGTGGCCGCGGTCAATCCTTGTGGTTTCGCCCTCCTGCCCGCGTACCTCGCGTACTATCTTGGAGATGGTACCGAGCACAAGGGAGTTCAGCTGGGCCGAGCCTTGGGGATCAGCGTGATGGTGACGCTGGGCTTCGTGCTCCTGTTCGGTACCATGGGGGTGGTGCTGGCAGCCGTCACCACGAGCGTCGCTGGCGTTTTCCCCTGGGTGGGGCTCATCGTGGGAGTCGCACTAGTTTTCCTAGGCGGCCGGATGCTTGGCGGGCACATGGTCTACTCCAGCCTGGGAGAGAGGGTAGCCGACCGCATCGGCAGCCGGGCGCGAGGGCGCAACCTCGGGGCCTACTTCCTGTATGGCCTGGCCTATGGAGCCTGCTCCCTCGGGTGCACCCTGCCCATCTTCCTGATAGTGGTAGGCGGGACCCTCAGCGCGGGCGACACCGTGAGGGGGTTGTGGCAGTTTGTGAGCTACGCCCTCGGGATGGGAGCTGTGCTGGCGGCCCTAACGCTAGCTGCGGCCGTCCTCTCCGGCGCCGCCATCCGCAGGGTAAGAACCTTGTCGCGCTGGGTGCAACCCGCCTCGGCGGTGCTCCTGCTGCTAGCTGGCGGGTACATCGTGTACTATTGGCTGACCTTGGGAGGGCTGCTGTAGCTCACACGCCACCCATACGCTGCAAGAGTCCTCCGTCCACGTAATAGGTGGCGCCGGTGACGTAGCTGGCATCATCGGATGCCAGAAAGAGTGCCACGTTCGCTACTTCCTCCGGCATACCAGGCCTGCCCATCGGTATCCTGCGGCGGACGTACTCCATAGTCCCAGGATCGAGCAGCGCAGCCTCCGTCATCGGCGTGACGATCGTGCCGGGAGCGATGTTGTTCACCCTGATCCCCCGGGGTGCGAGCTCCACCGCCAGGGTGCGCATGATGCTGCGCAGCCCCGCCTTAGAGGCACCGTAAGCCGCACCTCCTGGGGTAGCAGTATCTTCGTGCACCGAGCTGATGTTGATTATCACGCCTCCACCCCTCTCAGCCATCAGAGCCGCAGCCCTCTGGCACAGCACCCAGGGACTGACGAGGTTAACGTTCATCACACGCATGAAATCCTCAAGCGGGGTGGACAGAGAGTCGGGATAGCCCGAGCCGGTGCCGGCGTTGTTGACCAGCACGTCTATCCTGTCGACGATCTGTAGGACCCTGTCGAACATCCTGGAGGCGTTCTGGGGCTCGGACAGGTCCGACTGCACGATCTCCGCCCATCTGCCACACGCACGGATCTCCGCCGCGGTGCGCTGAGCCCCATCGACGTCCTGCCAGTAGTGCACCACGACGTCGGCGCCCTCGCGTGCAAAGAGCAATGCTATCGCCCTGCCTATACCGCTGTTCGCTCCGGTAACGAGCGCTATCTTATCTAGAAGTTTCACCTATACATCCCCCCTGTGTTGTTATCTTGCATCTGCTTGCAGATGGCAAGCAATTGCAGCTAAAATGCAAAGTCGTCTACTGTGCAACCATCAGTAGAAGGAGAACAGTTATTGGTGCGAGATAAGTTAGCATATTTTGTGGTCTCTCTGTCGATCTTGTCTATGCTTTTGACCGCATGCGGCTTTGGAAACACCAACACTTCCAATAATGCCAACCCACCCCCCACCATGACCAGCCAGCACACACCCACACCCCCCTTGGTCCCGAGCGACCCCACCGCCACACCGGACCCAAGCCCCACTCCTGCGGCACGACCATCGGGGGAGAAGCCTGGGATGCCCTCCCCGACGGTCGAATCCAGAGAGGGGCAGGATGCCCGTACAGTGACTTACACCGGCAGGGTGCTGGATGAAAACGGCAGGCCGGTGAGATTAGCCTGGGTATACGTGGATGAAGCTGTGGGGAGGACAGACGAGGCCGGTAAGTTCGCACTACGGGCACCAGCCGGCGCGAGGGAGCTCACTGTGATGGCTCCAGGCTACAGGAAGCTCACGCGCAGGATCACAGCTCGCAACCTGGGAGACATCTCCCTCACGCCGTTCGTCGCCAAGGCCGTGTACGTCTCGGGCATCGGTGACCCCAAGGTCTACAGGAGGTTCATGCAGCTCATCGAGGAGACCGAGCTGAACGCGATCGTCATCAACGTCAAGAACGACGACGGCAAGGTGTGGACGAGCAAAGTCCCCCTCGCCAGGCAGATAGGCGCCAGCTACGAGGACTTCCACCTCCGGGAGTTCGTGCGCGACATGCACCGCCGCGGGATCTACGTCATAGGCAGGTTCACCACCTTCCGAGACCCGACGCTGGCGACGGCGCGCCCGGACATGGCGGTGCGCGATATCCGGGGTGGCGTGTGGGAGGACAACAAAGGCCATCGCTGGGTGGACCCGTTCAACAAGAAGGTATGGAGATACTTTGGGGATCTGCTCGAAGAGATAGCGACGAGCGGTATAGACGAGATCCAGTTTGACTACGTCAGGTTCCCCGTGGACGGCGACCTGAGCAAGGTGGAGTACCTCACCCCCAGCACGCGCTACAACCGTCCCGACACGATAGAGGCCTTCCTCAGGTACGCCTCCAGCAGGATCAGGCCTCACAAAGTGTTCATCTCGGCGGACACCTATGGCCTCACCGTCTGGAGCGAGAAGGAGCAGGGGACCGGGCAGGTGCTGGAGCGGCTCGCCCCCTACCTGGATTACTACTCACCCATGATCTACCCAGACCACTTCGCCCCGGGCACGGGCGGCTACAGGATACCCTCCGCCCATCCTTACGAGATCATCTACGAATCCGTCGTCAGGGCCAAGCGTCGCCTTAGGGGGGACAACGTGAACACGTTGGTGCGACCCTACCTATCGGCCTTTCCGGACACACAGTATGGCCAGCCCTTCGGTCTGCCGCAATGGCTTGCACAGAAGCGGGCCGCGGAGGATGCCGGCGCCCACGGCTGGATCTACTGGGACGCCGCGCTGCAGTACCCGAATGAGCTCTTCCGCAAGGAGTAAGGGCTTGGTGCCGCGGGGTAGGATAGCTGGAAGGGCAGGGAGTGCCCCCACCGCTTGTGGCTTGACACCAACCGGCACGCCTGCCGACCGCTATCATCGAGGTATGAGCTCGACCGCGGCCATCTGCCGGAATACCTGCTGGTACGTGTTGCCGGCACCTGGAGGGACATACGATACGTTTGCGCCCCTGGGTGCAGTCAGCCGCTGTTTGCCCATCGGTTTGGTGAGCTAGTATGAGTTGGAGGGATATGGTATATGTCGCTGCTATGGCCCTGGGGAGGATTGGTGATCATCGGGTTCTGCGTGGGCGCCCTGGGCACGCTCATAGGCGCGGGCGGGGGCTTCCTCTTAGTGCCCATCCTCCTGTTGATGTATCCTCACGAGTCGGCCAAGACCATCACCGCCATCTCCCTGGCCGTGGTGTGGTTGAACGCCACCGCGGGCTCGGTTGCCTACGCGCGCATGCGGAGGATAGACTACCACCGGGGCACCATCTTCGCCGTGGCCAGCGCCCCCGGCGCGGTCCTGGGGGCGCTGGTGACCCGCTACATACCCCGCAGCGTGTTCGACCCCCTGTTTGGGCTCGTGCTGCTGGCGCTCTCGACCTACATCTGCGTGCGAGGCAAGGCTCCCGAGGGCAGCTCTCGCCCGGCCCACGTCAACGTCCCCCTGGGAGCCGTGCTCAGCTTTGGAGTAGGATTCCTCTCCAGTCTGCTGGGCATTGGCGGGGGCATCATCCACGTGCCGCTGCTCGTGCAGCTGCTGGACTATCCCACGCACATCGCCACAGCTACTTCCCACTTCATCCTGGCGATCATGAGCTTCGTGGGCACCGTCACCCACATAGTCACTGGCGAGTTCACCACTGGTTGGAGGCGCACGCTCGCGCTCGGGGTGGGGGTGCTGGCGGGTGCGCCGGTGGGAGCGAGGCTGTCGCAACGGCTGGGGGGCAAGACCATCCTGAGGGCTCTGGCACTTGGTCTGATGCTGGTTGGGCTAAGGCTACTGCTCCGCATATTCTAGGGGCGAGGACCTTGATCGGCCTCGCCCCCTGCCAGCTGCTTGCGGTAGAGGGTCGGGGGCAGACCGAAGTAAGCCCTGAACCTGCGGCAGAAGTAGTTGGGGTCGGGCCAGCCCACCTCGGCAGCGATCTGCGTGATGCTGAGGTCGGTGCGCAGCAGCAGGTGGGCCGCCCTCTCCAGGCGCAGCCTCGCCAGATAGGTCATCGGAGGCAGCCCCAGCTGTGCCTTGCACAGCCTTACCAGGTACGAGGGCTCGAGCGCCACCTCTCCCGCCAGCTCGCGCAGCGTCCAGTCGCGATCCGTCTCGGTCCGCA
>Ga0068704_100380_pt1 | contig 15774 bp, 16 predicted proteins | sample CeladaPassaD2F12_FD_62225 | JGI IMG/M metagenome (GOLD analysis project Ga0068704, IMG submission 62225) | Cellulose-adapted microbial communities from the Joint BioEnergy Institute, USA - Passage D2F12 | ecosystem: Engineered > Bioreactor > Continuous culture > Unclassified | place: USA, Joint...
TGCAGCTCCCTCCGGCCCCTCAGGTCTTTGGGGAGGGTTATGGCGTCCCCGATGTAGGCGCGAAAGCGCTCGCCCCTCAGCCGGGCCAGCGGCGAGGGCACGGGGCCGACGTAGACCGGGACCACCCGCGCCCCGCTGCGGGCGGCGAGCAGGGCCACCCCGCTCTTCGCCGACTCCAGATCCTCGTGCCGCCGGCGGGTGCCCTCCGGGAAGATCCCGAGCGCCTTGCCGGCCGCCAGGTGCTTGAGCGCGACCCTGAGCGCCGAGTGCCCGCCGCCGCTGCGGTCGACGGGGAAGGCCCCGAGTATCCGGAAGACGGGCCTGAGGGGCGGGAGGAAGATCTCTTTTTTGGCCATCCACTGTATCCTCCGGGGGACGGCCATGCACACGAAGAGCGGGTCGAAGAAGCGCCGGTGGTTGGCCGCGACTATGAGGGGGCCCTCCTTCGGCACCTTCTCCTCGCCGTAGATGGTGAACCCCCACACCAGCCACGCCACGAGAAGGACCACCCGCCGCAGAAGGCCGTAGCCGGGCGGCACCTCAGACCTCCCCGTCCGTCGCGCGGACCAGGCCGACCACCTTCTCCACGACCTCCTCCAGACCCATCCCGGTGGTGTCTATCACGGCGGCGTCGGGCGCGGGCCTGAGCGGCGAGACGGCGCGCTCGGAGTCCTGCCGGTCGCGCTCCAGGATGGCCCGGCGGATCCTCTCGACCTCCTGCTCCCGCCCGGTCTGCAGCGCCCTGCGCCTCGCCCGCTCCTCGGGCGAGGCGGAGAGGAAGATCTTGAGGTCCGCCCCCGGCAGCACGACGGTGCCTATGTCCCTCCCCTCCACGACCGCCCCGCCCGCCCGCCGGGCCCGCTCGGCGGCCTCCCGCTGCACCGGGAGGAGCACCTCCCGCACCTCGGGGTGCGCCGAGACCCGGGAGGCCGCCGCCGAGACCTCGGGCGCGCGCAGTTCCTCCTCCGGTACCCGCCGCCCGTCCACGAGAACGCCGGAGGGCTCCAGCGCGACCCGCCCCGCGAGCCCCCCCAGAGCGGGCCCATCCCCCAGATCCACCCCCTCCCTGAGCGCCAGCAGCGCCACCGCCCGGTAGGCGGCCCCGGTGTTCAGCTTCGCGATGCCGAGCCTCTCGGCGACCAGCCGCGCCACCGAGCTCTTCCCGCTCCCCGCGGGCCCGTCTATGGCTACGATGATGCCCCTCTTCTCTCTCACGGCCAGAAGAGAAGTATAGTCGGCGCCTAGCCCCCTCGCCGCAGGCCCTCCAGAAGCCGGAAGTAGCCGGGGAGCGTCTTCGTCACGCAGCCGGGGTCCAGGATCCTCACCCCCCTCACCCTCAGCCCCACGAGCGAGAACGCCATCGCCATCCTGTGGTCGCCGTAGGTGCGGATCGCCGCCGGACGTATCTTCCCTGGTATTATGCGTAAAGAATCGGGGGTTTCGTGGACCCTGACGCCGAGGCGGGAGAGCTCGGCGGCGACGGCGGCGAGGCGGTCGGTCTCCTGCAGGCGGGTGTGGGCGACGTTTTTTATGAGGGTGGGGGAGGAGGCGAAGGGGGCGATGGCGGCGAGGGTCATCATGGTGTCGGAGATGGCGTTCATATCGGCCTCGACGCCGCGCAGGCGGGGCGGGCCGGCGAGCTCTATGCGGTCTTCGGAGAGGCTGACCCGGCAGCCCATGCGGCGCAGGATCCCGGCGAAGGCCACGTCCCCCTGCAGGGAGGAGCGGCCGAGGCCGGGGATGACGACCCTCCCTGCGGTGAGGGCGGCGGCGGCCAGAAAGTAGGAGGCGGCGGAGGCGTCGGGCTCCACGCGGTAGGCGGTGGCGCGGTAGGCGCCGGGGGCGACCCGGAAGGCCGCGCCGGAGGGCTCCTCCTCCACCGAGGCGCCGAAGGAGCGCATCACCCGCACCGTTATGTCCACGTAGGGGCGGGAGACCAGGGCGCCTCTGGGGCGGACGGTCAGGCCGCCGGGGAGGCAGGGGGCGCTGATGAGCAGCCCGCTGAGGAACTGGCTGCTCCTCTCGCCGGAAACGGAGATCTCCCCGCCGCCGCGCGCCCCGCCGCGCACCACGAGGGGGAGGTGGCCCTCCCTCTCTTCGCATTCCACCCGCGCGCCGAGGGCGCGCAGGGCCTCGACGAGCTCGGCCACCGGCCGCTCGCGCATGCGTGGGGTTCCGTCCACCCGGTAGGGGCCGCTCCCGAGGGCGAGCGCCGGGGGGAGAAAGCGGGCCACCGTCCCCGCGTTGCCCACGAACACGTCCGCCGAGGGGGCCGGGATCCCGCCTCCTCCCCCGGCGACCTCCACCGCCCCCTCCTCCCCGACGCGCACCCCGAAGCCCAGCCCCACCAGGGCGTTCATCAGCCAGAAGGGGTCGTCGGCGAGGAGGGGGTTCTCGATCCTGGAGGTGCCTCCGGCGAGGGCCGCCACCAGCAGCGCCCGGTTGGTTATGGACTTGGAGCCGGGGAGGCGCACGGTGGCGTCCGGCGGGCGCTCGAGCGGGGCCACCTCCATCTCCTCGGGGAAGCTCCCCCGCACCTCCTCTATCCCGAAGTCCACCCCCGGGACGCCGGAGACCCCGCTCACCGCCCGAGCCCCTCCAGCTCCTCCTCGCTCAGCGGCCGGTACCGCCCCGGCGCAAGATCCCCGAGCAGCACCGGCCCCACCCGGACCCGGCGCAAGGAGAGCAGCTCCAGGCCGGTCGCGGCGCAGGCCCTGCGTATTATGCGTTTGCGGCCCTCGTGGATGGTGAGGTGGAAGGTGGTGGCGCGGGGGCCGCGGCGCAGGTGCGAGAGGCGCGGGGGGAGCATCGGCCCGTCCTCGAGGGTGGGGCCCGCGGCCAGGCGCCGGAGGGCCTCCTGCGGGGGGTCGCCGCGGACGACCAGCTCGTACTCCTTCTCCACCCGCGAGGAGGGGTGGGCGATGCGGTGCGCCAGCCGGCCGTCGTTCGTCAGCAGCAGCAGGCCGGAGGTGTCCCTGTCCAGCCGGCCGACGGGGACGAGCCCCGGTATCCGGGGCATGAGGGAGGCCACCGTGCGCCGCCCGAAGTCGTCGCGCATGGTCGTCAGGTAGCCGCGGGGCTTGTGGAGGGCGTAGTAGGCGTAGCCGGAGGGGGGCTCCACCCTCCGGCCGTCCAGAGAGACGCGGTCGGAGGAGGGGTCCACCCTCTCCCCCAGGGAGGCGACCCGGCCGTTCACCCGGACGCGGCCGGCCCGGATCATCTCCTCCGCCTTGCGGCGGGAGGGGGCGGCGCCGGAGCGGGCGAGAAAGGCCTGCAGCCGCACCGCGCTCACCGGCCCTCCCCCCGCAGGAGCCGCTCGCGCACCCGCTCGAGCTCCTCCTCGCGCACCAGGGATTCCAGCGGCGGGAAGTCCTCGCGGGAAGAGGCCCCGGCGGCGACCAGGAAATCCTCCGTCACGTCCAGAAGGGCCGCCTGGCCCTCCTCCGAGGACCCCTTCTCCGCGAGAAGGCCGCGCTCTATGAGCGTGCGCACCACCGCATCGGAGTTTACACCCCGGACCCGAGAGATGGCGCCGCGGGTGAGCGGGCCCAGGTAGAGCACGCAGGCCAGCACCTCGTGGGCGGCGGCGGAGAGCGGCGCCGGCCGGGCCTCGCCCCGGAAGCGCTCCACGGCCGCCGAGCAGGCGGGGTTGGTGGCCAGCTGGAAGCCGCCCGCCACCTCCCGGAGCACCACGCCCGAGCGCTCCGGGGAGTAGCGCCCGGCGAGCTCGGCGAGGGCCCTCTCCACCTCCCCGGCGGAGAGCCCGGTGCAGGAGGCCAGCGCCCCGCGGCTCACCGGGCGGGCGCTCGAGAAGAGCACCGCCTCCACGAGGTGGGCGGGCCTCACCCGGCGCGCTCCAGCGTCAGGGGGCCCAGCGGCTCCGGCTGGCGCAGCCGCAGGGAGCCCTCGTGGGCCAGCGAGAGGGCGGCGGCGAACGCCACGGCCGAGCGCAGCCGGTCCATCCCGCGGGTGAGCTCCTCGTAGGAGACGGGGCCGCGCGAGAGGGAGGCCAGGATCAGGGCGGCCAGCTCCTGCACCGTGACGGTTATGGGGCCCAGGTGCTCCACCGGGGGTTCCTCCAGGCGGGAGAAGACCCGCCGGGCCGAGAGGAGCAGCCTCTTTCTGTCCACCCGCTGCCTCCCCGGGCGCGGCGGCGCCTCGTGCGCCGAGGGGTGGTGCCCGGCGTTCGCCTCCAGGCGGGAGCGCAGGGCCTCGGCCGCCCGCCGCACCTTCAGGTAGGTCCCGAGGCGCTCGGCGAGCTCCTCCGGCGAGGCGGGCTCCTCTCCGGCCTCCTCCCCCTCCTCGGGCAGGGGGAGGAGCGTCCGGCTCTTCAGGAGCACCAGGGCCGACGCCGAGCCCACGAACTCCGTGTCCAGGCGCAGCGCCTGCGGGCTGCGGGGGTCGCGCGAGCGCAGGTACAGCCCGACCAGCTCCCGCAGGGGCACCTCGAGGATGTCCAGCTCCTCGCGCAGGATCAGGGCGAGGAGCCACTCGTAGGGGCCCGAGTAGACGTCCAGCTCCACCGTGAAGCCCGAGAGCGGGCCCGTCATCTCGCCTCCAGGTGCAGCGGTAGCACCGAGGAGATGGGGTGGTACTCCGTGCCCGTGCTGCGGGCGAGCACCGGGTCCACGACGCGCCCCTCGGCCACGGCCACCCCCTGCCTGAGCCCCTCGTCGGCGTTGAGGGCGTCGGTGAGCCCCAGGGCGGCTATCCGCCGGACGTGGGGCAGCAGGGCGTTGGAGAGCGCCTGGGTGGAGGTAACCGGGACCGCGGCGGGGACGTTCCTCACGCAGTAGTGGATCACGCCGCGCTCCACGAAGGTGGGGTCTTCGAGCGTCGTGGGGCGCGAGGTCTCGATGCACCCGCCGTAGTCCACATCCACGTCCACGATCACGCTCCCCTCCCGCATCAGCCCGACCGTTTCGGCGTCCACGAGCGCGGGGGTGCGGGAGCTGACCACGAGCACCGCCCCGATCAGCAGGTCGGCCCCGGCCGCCGCCTCCTGGATGGCGAGGCGGCTGGAGGCGAGCGTGCTCACCCCGCGCAGCCGCAGGGCCTCGAGCGCGCGCAGCCGGTCCAGGTCGCGGTCCACCACCACCGTCTCGGCCCCGAGCCCGCTGGCCACCCGGGCGGCGGCCGTCCCCACGATGCCGCTGCCCAAGATCACCACCCGCCCCGGCAGCACGCCGGTCGCCCCGCCCAGCAGGATGCCCCGGCCTCCGGACTGGCGCTGCAGGTAGTGGGCCCCGATCTGGGGGACGAGGCGGCCCGCGATCTCGCTCATCGGGGTGAGCACGGGCAGCCTGCCGCGCCCGTCCCGGATCGCCTCCATCGCGAAGGCCACGCAGCGGGAGGCGAGGAGGGCCTCCATGAGGGCGGGGTTGACGGGAAGCGAGAGGAAGGCCATGAGGATGAGATCCTCCCTCAGGCGGGGGTGCTCCTCGGGGACGGGCCCCTGGACCTTTACCAGAAGCTCGGCCTCCCGGTAGACCCGCCCGGCCTCCTCCAGCACCCGGGCCCCGGCGGCCGCGTAGTCGGCGTCGGAGATCCCGGAGGCCACCCCCGCGCCGGACTCGACGAGGACCCGGTGCCCGGCCCGGCACAGCTCGTGCACCGCCGGCGGGGCGAGCGCCACCCGGCTCTCGCCGGCGGCGACCTCCCTTACGACCCCGATCCTCAACGGCCCCGCACCTCCCCGAGCGCGAGCGCCACCGCCGCCGCCGCCGCGTCGAAGAAGCAGGGATCCCTCTCGTAGCCGCGCCCCATGCTCTGGAAGGTTACCCCGAAGCGCCCCTCCAATCCAGCGGCCCCGTACGCAACCCGCACGTAGCTGTGGCGGCGCGGGAGGGCCCGTACCTCCTCCTCCGAGACCGCCCCCTCCGGGAGCGCCACGCGGCACGGCGCGAGCGCCGCCTCCAGCACCGAGCGCGTGTGGTGGGAGACGCCGCGGTGGCGGGGCCGCGGGTCGGCGCGCGAGAGACGCGGGGCGAGCACCGGCCGCCCCCCGAGCGCGCAGGCGGCGTTGAGGGCCCCGGCGGCGGCCATCCCCCCGTGCCCGTAGGGGGCCCCGGTGCCGACGACCCCGGGGCCTATCCCGGCGAGCACCAGGTCCGCCTCGCCCGCCGCCGCCAGCAGCGCCGAGTAGGCGTTGGGGGCCTCCACGTCGCCCCCGAAGCAGTTGCCGGCCGAGACGACCGGCCCGAGGAGCCCCCTCTCCCGCAACAGCCGCACGGTCGCCGAGAGCGCCACCGGCAGCGCCCCGCCCTCCTGCCACACGAACGCCACCCGGCACCCCGGCCGCAGGGCGGCGGCCGCGCAGCAGGCGGGGGCGAGGTGCGAGTGCAGCGGCAGCACGGCGACGGGGACGCCCCGCAGGCTCTCCGCGGCCCTCGGGGGGCGGGAGGCCGGGTGCTGGAGGGGGGTGTAGGGCAGCTTCACGAAGTGGTCGCAATTCTCCGGCACCTCCCCCGCCCCGCCCGCCGGGACGAGCACCGCCATGCCCCCGGTGCCGAGCCCCATCTCGAGCCCCAGGGTGTTGGCGAGCACCTCCTCCCCGCCGGCGGGCCTCCTCCCGAGCTGCGGGTAGCAGATCGCCGCCACCCTCCGCCCGGCGAGCGGCCCCTCCTCGAGCTCCACCTCGAGCAACCCGTCTTCGCCCGGCTCGCCGAGCGCCCTGGCCCTGCGGAGCACCGGCTAGACCACCTCCCACGCCGGGTGGCCGCGCAAGAACGCCGCGAGCTCCTCGCCGCCCCGCGTGCCCACCCAGACGTCCCCGCCCGAGGCCGCGCTCCAGCAGTGCGGCACCTCCCGGGCGCGAAATCCGGCCGAGAGCAGATCCCGGCGCAGCCGCCTCAGAGAGCGCGCGTCTGCCTCCCGCGGCTCCTCCTCCCGCACGACCTCCACCTCGGCGAGCGCCCCGCAGAGCGAGGCGGCAGTGACCAGCGCGCGCAGGGCCTCCTCGAGCGCCGCCGCGAGGGCGCGCCGGTCGAGGGCCCAGACCTCCCCGCAGAGCCGCCGCCCGCCGGGCATCTCCGACTCCTCCAGGAGGCGCAGCCGGGCCCCGCCGCCGGGTCCCGCGGGGAGCAGGGGCCCGGGCGGCGCCTCCCCGCCGCGCCAGAAGAGCTCGGCCGCAAAGCCGCACACCCCGGCCGTCCGGAGCGGGAGGACCCCGGCGGGCTCGGAGGGCAGCAGGGCGACACCGGCGGGCGCCACCACCCTAGCCGGAGGCCCCGTCCTTTCGCCCGGCTGCGGGGGCGGTCACCCGGCCGGCCTCCTCCGCGGCCCCCAGGCAGGCCCCCACGAAGCCGCGGAACAGCGGGTGGGGCCGCAGTGGGCGGCTCTTGAACTCCGGGTGGAACTGGCTCCCGATGAAGAACGGGTGGCCGGCGAGCTCGGCGATCTCCACCAGCCGGCCGTCCGGGGAGGTGCCGCTGAAGACCATGCCGGCCTCCTCCAGCACCTCCCGGTAGGCGTTGTTCACCTCGTAGCGGTGGCGGTGCCGCTCGTGGACCACCTCGGCGCCGTAGACCCTGGCCGCCAGGGTCCCGGGCCGGAGCCTGCAGGGGTAGGAGCCCAGCCGCATCGTGCCGCCCATCTCCACCCCCACCTGGTCCGGCATGATGTCTATGACCGGGTGGGGGGTCTCCTCGTCGAACTCGGTGGAGTTGGCCATCTCCAGCCCGGCGACGTTGCGGGCGAACTCGATCACGGCGATCTGCATCCCCAGGCACAGCCCGAGATACGGGGTGCCGCTCTCGCGGGCGTAGCGGGCCGCCTCGATCTTGCCCTCTATCCCGCGCTGCCCGAAGCCGTGGAGCACCAGCACCCCGTCGGCCCCCCGCAGCCGCTCCCGGGCGGCCTCGGGGTCGGAGATCTGCTCGGAGTCCACCCAGTCCAGCTCGACCCGCACCTCGTGGGCGCCCCCCGCGTGCCGGAGCGCCTCGACCACGGAGAGGTAGGCGTCCTGCAGCCGGATGTACTTCCCGATCACGGCCACGCGCACCTCCCGCTCGGCCCCGTGCAGCCGCCGGACGAGCCCGCGCCACTCCTCCAGCCGCGCCGGCGGGGCGGGCAGCCCCAGCTTCTCGAGCACCAGCGCGTCCAGGCCCGACCCGTGCAGGCTGAGCGGGATGTCGTAGAGGGTGGGGGCGTCCTGCGCGGGGATCACCGAGTCCACCTCCACGTCCCCGAAGAGCGCTATCTTCCTGCGGATCTCCTCGCCTATGGGCCTGTCGGCCCGGCAGATGAGGATGTCCGGCGAGATGCCCATCTCCCGCAGGCGCTGGGTGGAGTGCTGGGTGGGCTTGGTCTTCAGCTCCCCCGCGGCCTCGATGTAGGGCACGTAGGAGACGTGCACGTACAGGACGTTCTTGCGCCCCACGTCGTTCCGGAACTGCCTTATGGCCTCCAGAAACGGCTGGCTCTCGATGTCCCCGACGGTCCCCCCGATCTCGGTGATCACCACGTCCTTCTCCCGCCCCAGCCGCCCGATGCGGGCCTTTATCTCGTTGGTTATGTGCGGGATGACCTGCACGGTGGCCCCGAGGTAGTCCCCCCGCCGCTCCCGGCTTATTACCTCCCAGTAGACGCTGCCGGTGGTGACGTTGGAGAGGCGCCCCAGGTTCTCGTCCAGAAACCGCTCGTAGTGGCCGAGGTCTAGGTCGGTCTCGGCCCCGTCCTCGGTGACGAAGACCTCCCCGTGCTGGTAGGGGTTCATGGTGCCGGGGTCCACGTTGATGTACGGGTCGAACTTCTGCAAGACCACCCGGTAGCCCCGGCTCTTGAGGAGCATCCCCAGCGCCGCCGCGCTGGTCCCCTTGCCGATGGAGGAGACGACCCCCCCGGTGACGAAGATGTACTTGGTCCCGCTCATCTCAGCCACGCCCCCACTCGTCGAAACGCCGTAATGCTCCCACCTCCCGTATGATCCCGGATACGGAGTAGAACTCCGCCACGAGGGTGAGCCCCAGCACCGCCGCCCCGAAGGCCCACCAGACCCAGCCCGGGCCAGAGGCTACCACGAGGCAGCCGACCGCAGCTCCCCAGACGGCCGCTCCTGCATCACCCAGCATGATACGCCCTCTGAGGTCGAAATAAAACAGGGTCATGACCCCGCCGAGCACCCCGGCGACCCCGGCGAGCACCCCGCCCCCCGCCCCGAGCGAGAGCGCGGGCACGAAGACCCCGAGGAACTTCACGGCCCGCCCGGGCCGCACGTCGAGCAGGTTGGCCAGATGGGCGCTCCCGGCGAGCAGAAAGGCCGCCGCGAGGGCCGAGGCGCTCGCCCCGTAGAGCACCGCCCCCACGACCAGCGCCCCTCCCCCTATCCCCAAGACCTTCACCTGCCCGCCGGTGACCCGCCCGCGCAAGAGCGCCCGCAGGTGCCCCGCGAAGCCCCGCGCCTCCTCGCCCCCCATCGCGTCGTCCGCAAACCCCACGACCCCACAGAGCAGCAGGTAGGCCGGCGCCCACGCGGGCGCCGGGGAGAGGAGGAGCGTCGTCAGTATTATGGGTAAAAGCGCGAGGCCGGCGGCGGTGGGGGTGGGGCGGCCGGCGTAGTTGGGGCGGCGGGGGAGGCGGGTCAGGAGGGCGGCGAGGGAGAGCGGGGTGAGGAGGAGGCCGGCGGCGAAGAGGAGGGCTGCGGCTACCACGGGAGGCGCTCCCCGCGCAGGGCGCGCAGGACGTCCCGGCCCTGGCGGGCGCGGTGGGCAAAGCCTGCGGGGGTCTTGCCGGTGGGCCGGTGGGCGAGGGGCAGGGGGAGCTCTAGGGGGACGAGGCCGCGGGAGAGGAGGTCGAGGGTCATCCCCACCTCGGCGCCGAAGCCCGGGGCGAGGCCCGGGAGGGCGTCGAGGGCCTCGGGGAGGAGGGCGCGCTGGCCGGAGAGGGGCTCGCCGGGTCGGTAGCCGGTGCGGCGCGAGATCTCGCGCCGGGCCAGGCGCTTGACGAGGCCGAAGCCGCCGCGGGCGGCGGCCTTGCGGGGAAAGGCGGCGACGGCGGCGGGATGGCGGGGGCCGAGGGCCGCAAGGAGGGAGGCGAGGTGGGCGGCGGAGGCACCGAGGTCCGCGTCGGCGAGCAGCACGGGGGCGCCCGGGGCCTGCGCGCGCGCCGCGAGCAGGCCGAGCCGGAGGGCCCGCCCCTTGTCGCCGGGGGAGCCCGGAGGGGCGGAGCAGAGGACCCGGGCGCCGAGGGCGCGGGCGGCGGCGGCCGTGCCGTCGGTGCTCCCGTCGTCCACCACCAGGATCGGGGAGAGGTTCGGGATAGAGGAGAGGGCCCGCAGCGTCGCGGGGAGGAGCTCCGCCTCGTTGCGGGCCGGGATGACGGCGGCTGCGGCGGGGGGGCGCACCGGTCCTCCCCCTAGCCCTCCGGAGGGGGCGGGAAAAAGTCCGAGGCCGTCTCCTTCGTGCCGTAGGAGCCGTCGTCCTCGGAGAGGATCAGCTGCACGATCGCCGCCCGGCCCGCGGGGCTGTCCGCGTTGTCCACCGAGGGGACGCCGGCGCTCTGGAAGAGCTCCACCTCCGAGCGGCCCGAGCCCGAGTACTCGGCGGCCACCACCCGCACCCCCGAGGCCGTCCAGACCTCGAGCATCCGCGCCTGCGCCTCGTTCAGCGCGTCCAGCGTCCCCCGGGGGGCCTCCGGCGGGATCCTTCCGCCCCCCACAAAGACGACGGCGTCCGGCGGGACGCCGTCGTCCTCCGGGGCGCGCAGCAGCTCGCGGGCGGCGGCGACGTAGCTCTCGGCGAGGGGGGTGGCCCCGGCGCCGGAGGAGGAGACCTCCCGGCGGTCCGCGGGGGCCTTTAGCGTCATGGGGCCCGAGAGCTCCGCGCCCGCGGCGAGGAGGTCGCTCTGGACGTCCTGGACGACCTCCGGGTCGGCGTAGGGGCCCGAGACCAGGGCCACCCGCAGGCCGAGCAGGCGGCCCGAGACCAGGTGCTCCGCCATCCCCTGCATCAGCTGCTCGTCCTCCGCCGTGCGCTCCCTCAGGCGCTCCATCTGCGTCTGCTGGCGGTTCAGCCGGTTGCTGACGTCCGTGATCTCCGCCTGCAGGCGGGCGCTGATCACGCCGCGGTCCGCCATCGCCACCCCCAGCAGGATGCCCACCGCGAGCGCCAGGAACACGGCGACCAGCGAGATCACGTGGTATCTCAGGTCCGGCACGGCTCAGATACCCAGCAACAGACGCAGCTTGACCGCCAGCAGGCTGAAGATGTCCGCCACCCGGTCCGAGGAGTAGACCACCGCGCTCGCCGCAAAGAGCCCGGCCGCGGCCAGCGCCGCGAGCTGGGCCGCCGAGACCCGCGCCGGGTAGAGCTTGGAGACGCCCTTCGCGTCGACCAGCCGAGGCCCCACCTTAAGGCGCGTCAGGAACGTCGAGGAGGCGCCCTCCCTCCCCTTGTCCAGAAACTCCACCAGCCCCACGTGGGTGCCCACCGCGACCACCAGCTCGGCGCCGCACTGGTCGGCGATCAGGATCGCCACGTCCTCCGAGAGCCCCGGCGCGGGGAGGGTGTCGAAGCGTTCGATCCCGAGCCTCCGCACCCTCTCGGCGCCCGGGCAGCGGCCGTCCGGGTAGGCGTGGACCAGGACGCGCCGGGCCGCCGCGAGCCCCTTCTCCGAGACCGAGTCCATGTCCCCGAAGACCAGATCCGGGCGCCAGCCCGCCTCGAGCAGCGCGTCCGCCCCCCCGTCCACCGCGATGATGTAGGGCTTGAGGTCGCGCAGGTAGGGTCGGAGGGCGGCCAGGTCCTCGCGGTAGTCGTAGCCGCGGACCACCACCAGTACGTGGCGGCCCCGGATCTCGGCGGCCACCTCCCCCGGCACCGGCAGCGAGGAGAAGAGCAGATCCTGCTCCTCGCGCATGAAGGAGACCGTGTTGCGGGCGAAGCGCTCCAGCGCCGCCCCCACCGCCGCCCGGCTCTCGCGCAGCCGCCGCTCGGCGGTCTCCTGGTCCAGGCGCTCCCCGGCGGCCACCAGCCGCCCGCCGCAGTAGAGCGCGTCCCCGCGCAGCTCCACCTCGTCCCCCTCCGAGACCCGCTCGAACACCTTGCGCCCGACCCCGTCCAGGATATACACCCCGGCGCGCGCCAGGATCAGGGCGCCCTGGCTCGGGTAGGCGCCGTTGGCCGAGGGGGCGGCGTTCACCACCGCGGGCACCCCGCTCTCCACCAGCGCCTCGGCCGTCAGCCGGTCCAAATTCTCGTGGTCGACGATCGGGATCGTCCCCGGCCCCAGGCGCGGCAGTATCCGCTTGGTCCTCCGGCCCGGCACCGCCCGGCCGGAGATCCTCACCCCCCCGAGCGGCTCCCCGGCGCCCCAGTGGTGAAACCCCTTCATCCTCCCCCGCTCACCAGCAGGTTCGAGGCGTGGGCCAGCGAGACCTCGTCCACCCGGCCCGAGAGCATCCGGGCCAGCTCCCGGCGCCGCTCCTCCCCCTCCACCCGCCGGACCCTGGTGACCGTCCTCCCCGAGACCTCCTCCTTGGAGACCACCACGTGCGAGGAGGCCTCCGAGGCGATCTGCGGCAGGTGGGTTATGGTGATGACCTGGCACCTCTCGCCCAGCTCGCGCAGCCGGGCTCCGACGGCGGTGGCGGTCTCCCCGCCGATCCCCGCGTCCACCTCGTCGAAGATGTAGGTGACGGAGGGGTCCGGCTCCCGCTGCGCCAGCCGGAGGGCGAGCATGATCCTGGAGAGCTCGCCGCCCGAGGCGTGGCGGCGCACCGGCAGCTCCGGCTCGCCCGGGTTGGGCCTTATGGAGAACTCCACCCGCTCCCGGCCCAGCGGGCCGGGCTCCGCCGGGACGAGCCCGGCCCGGAAGAGGGTGCCGCCCAGGTTGAGCCCCTCCAGGTTCCCCTGCACCCTCCGCGCGAGCCGGCCCGCGGCCTCCCGGCGGGCGGCCGAAACCTTCTCCGCGAGCTCCCCCAGGCGCCGCTCGCCCCGGGCTATCTTCTCCTCCAGCCCGGCCGTCTCCTCGTCGGCGTTCTCCAGCCGGCGCAGCCGCTCCCGCGCCCCCCGCAGGTAGCCGGGCACGTCCCCGCCGTACTTCCGCTCCAGCCCCCTGAGCTCCGCCAGCCGGCCCTCCACCGCCTCCAGCCGCTCCGGGTCGGCCTCCAGCTCCTCCAGGTAGGCCCGCAGCTCGTACAGCACGTCCTCCAGCTCCGCCGAGGCCCCGCCCAGGCGCTCCGCGAGCGGTCCCAGCGCCGCGTCCATGCGGGAGGCCCGCTCAAGCTCCGAGGCCGTCGCCGAGACCGCGTCCAGCGCCCCGCCGCCCTCCTCCGGGGCGAGCGCCCCCACCGCCGCGGCCGCCGCCTCCATGAGCCCCGTCACGTTGCGCAGCCGCTCCCGCTCGCCGAGCAGCCGCTCCACCTCCTCCCGGCTGTAGCCGGAGGCCTCTATCTCCCGCACCTGGTAGCGCAGAAAGTCCAGCTCCCGCAGCCGCGCCTCGCCCGAGGCCTCGAGCTCCTCCAGCTCCCGCCGCGCCCCCTCCACCTCCCGCCACAGCGCCGCGTGCTCCTTTAGCGCCTCCCTCCCCTCCGCCTCCAGAAACGAGTCCAGCAGCGCCAGCTGCTCCGCCGGGTCCGCCAGCCGCGCCTGCTCCCGCTGGCCGTGGTAGGAGACCAGCCGCTCCCCCAGCGCCGCCAGGGCCCGCACCCCCACCGAGACGCCGTTCACGTAGCAGCGCGAGCGCCCGTCGGCGGTGATCACCCGCCGCAGCACGAGCCCGTCCGCGGGGTCCACCTCCTCCGCCAGATCCCCCAGCGCCGCGGGGAGGATCTCGCGCAGCACCCCGGCGGAAAGCTCGAAGACCCCCTCCATCGTCGCCCGCTCCGCCCCCGAGCGCACCACCTCCGAGCGCGCGCGGCCGCCCAGCAGCAGCTGCAGCGCCGTCGCCAGAAGCGTCTTCCCCGCGCCCGTCTCGCCCGTGACCGCGTTCAGGCCCGGCGAGAGCCGCAGGGTGGCCGACTCGATCAGGGCCACGTTCTGCACGGTGATCTCCGAGAGCACTACAGAAAGGTCCTCCGCACCGCTCGCCACCAGGTCCAGTCGTCGGTCCGGCCTATTTTAACGCTTTCGGCCGAGAGCCTGACCCGCACGGTGTCCCCGGCGTGCAGCTCCCGCGGCTCCTCCCCGTCCAGCGAGAGCAGCGCGTCGCGCTCCACCAGCCTCAGCTCGGTCACCTGCTCCTCCCCGAGCACGAGCGGCCGGCTGACGAGCGCGTGGGGGGCGATGGGGACGAGCACGTAGCAGCGGGCGTCGCCGGAGACGATGGGCCCCCCGGCAGAGAGGGCGTAGGCGGTGGAGCCGAGCGGGGTCGCGGCTATAAAGCCGTCGCACCGGAAGGCGAAGAGCTCCTCCCCCCCTATGGTCACGTCCACGGAGGCGATCTGGTGGGGCCGCTTTTTGAGCAGGACGGCGTCGTTGGCCGCCGTCCGCCACGCCTCCTGGCCGACCCGCACGTCGAGCTTGCGGTACTCCTGCACCTCCAGCCCGTCCTCGAGGAGCTTCCTCACCCCCTCCTCCATGCGCTCCGGCAGCATCCCGGACATGAACCCCACCCGGCCGAAGTTGACGCCGAGCAGCACCTTGCCCGGGTAGATCCTGGAGGCCCTGAGCATGGTGCCGTCGCCGCCCAGCACGAAGACGAGGTCCACCCGGTCCCTGCCGTCCGGGTCTTCCTCCGGGCGGGTCTCGACGATCTTCACCCCCCCGCGGCCGAGCGCGGCCTCGAGCCGCTCGAGGTGCTCGCGGCCGACCTTGCGGCTGGTCACCACGGCCACCCGCCGCACCGATCCGGGCTTCAGCCGCCCGCTAGAAGGGGGCGCCACCGGACACCTCCCGGGCCTCCTCGGGTCCCACCGCGGCCTCCGCGCCCTTGAGCAGGTGCAGCAGGTACTCCCGGTTGCCCGAGCGCCTCCCGGCCACCGGGGACTCCATCACCCCCACCGCCCCGAAGCCGAGCCGCCCGAAGCCCTCCGCCGCCCGCAGGATGGCCTCGGCCCGCGCCTCCGGGTCGCGCACCACCCCGCCCCTGGAGACCCGTTCGGGACCGACCTCGAACTGCGGCTTGACCAGCACCACGGCCTCCCGCACGGAGCCCGCGCTCCGCAGGAGCCCGGAGAGCGCGAGCACCACGGAGATGAAGGAGAGGTCGGCGACCACGAGCTCCGGGGCAAAGGGCAGATCCTTTGCCCCGAGGTGCCGCACGTTGGTCCGCTCCATCACCTCCACGCGGGGATCCTCCCGCAGCCGCCAGTCCAGCTGCCCGTAGCCCACGTCCACCGCGATGATGCGCCGCGCCCCCCGCCGCAGCAGCACGTCGGTGAAGCCCCCGGTGGAGGCCCCGGCATCCAGGCACAGCCTCCCCTCCACCTCCACCCCGAAGCGCTCCAGCGCCGCCGCGAGCTTCTCCCCGCCGCGGGAGACGAAGGGCCGCTCGGGCGCGACGAGGCGCACCTCCTCCCCCGGGGCCGGCCGGAAGCCGGCCTTGGTCACCACCCGGTCCCCCACCCGCACCCGGCCCGCCAGGATCATGGCCTGCGCCCGGGAGCGGGTCTCGGCCAGCCCGCGCTCCACGAGGATGGCGTCGAGGCGCCTCCCGCCGGACACGCTCCCCTAGCTCCCCCGGTGGCGGACGAAGAGCGCGAGCTCCCCGAGGGCGGAGGTGTCCCGGCCTTCCAGGCGCCCGAGCGCCCGCAGCGCCCGCTCGCAGGCGGCGTCGGCCTCCCTCCTGGCCCCCTCGAGCCCAAACACGCTCACAAACGTGGCCTTGCCCCGCTCG
>Ga0068704_100383_pt1 | contig 15703 bp, 20 predicted proteins | sample CeladaPassaD2F12_FD_62225 | JGI IMG/M metagenome (GOLD analysis project Ga0068704, IMG submission 62225) | Cellulose-adapted microbial communities from the Joint BioEnergy Institute, USA - Passage D2F12 | ecosystem: Engineered > Bioreactor > Continuous culture > Unclassified | place: USA, Joint...
CAGGCCCTCGCGGTCGCCCGCGAGAGCCTCTCCGAGGCCCGGCGGCTGGTCTGGGCCCTGAGGCCGGAGCCGCTGGAGGAGGCACCCCTCCCCGAGGCGCTGCGGCGGCTGGCGGCCCGCTGGTCCTCCTCGTCCGGGATACCCGCCAGGGTCCTGGTCACGGGCGAGCCGCGCGCCCTGCCGGCGGACCCGGAGGTGACGCTGCTGCGGGTCGCCCAGGAGGCCCTCGCCAACGTCCGCAAGCACGCGCGGGCCGGGCGGGTCGCCATAACGCTCTCCTACATCGGCGACCGGGTGGCGCTGGACGTCCGGGACGACGGCGTGGGCTTCGACCCGGCCGCCCCCTCCCCTGGGGACGACGGGAGCGGCTTCGGCCTGAGGTCCATGCGCGAGCGGGTCGGGCGCGCGGGCGGCACGCTCTCCGTCGAGAGCGCCCCCGGAGAGGGCACGGTGCTCTCCGCCGAAGTGCCCGCCGCCGGAGCGGCGGAGCCCGTGGGGGGCGCGGGTTGAGCGGGGAGGGGAGGGTGCGCCTCCTGATCTGCGACGACCACCCGGTCGTCCGCGCGGGGCTGCGCGGGATGCTCGCCGGGGAGCAGGACCTGGAGGTGGCGGGGGAGGCCGCAAACGGCCGGGAGGCCGTGGAGCTCGCCCGCTCGCTGCGCCCCGACCTGGTGCTGATGGACCTCCGGATGCCCGAGATGGACGGGGTGGCCGCCACCGAGAGGATCCTCGCCGAGCTCTCGCAGACCCGGGTGCTCGTCCTCACCACCTACGACTCGGACGCGGACATCCTGCGGGCCGTGGAGGCGGGGGCGAGCGGCTACCTGCTCAAGGACGCCCCGCGGGAGGAGCTCTTCGCCGCGATCCGCGCCGCCATGGCCGGGGAGTCGCCGCTGGACCCGGCCGTGGCCTCCCGGCTCATGCGCCGGGTGCGCACCCCGCCCGAGAACGCCCTCAGCGGCCGCGAGATAGAGGTGCTGGACCTGGTCGCCCAGGGCGCGAGCAACCGCGAGATCGCCCGGCAGCTGTGGATCAGCGAGACCACCGTCAAGACCCACCTGCTGCACATCTACGAGAAGCTGGGCGTCGCAGACCGCACCGCCGCGGTCACCGCCGCCATAAAGCGCGGGATCATCCGGCTCTAGAGGGAGCGCTTGATGAGCCGGGCGGCCAGCAGGAGCAGCACCGCCCCGAAGGGCAGGAGAACCACCCGGACGCCCCCGGTGTCGGGGAGCTCGGTTATCCCGGCGGCGGCCGGGGGGGCGCCCGCGGGAACCTGGGCGCTCGCGGAGGCCGCCTCCCCGCCGCCAAGCGCCGAGACGTAGGAGCCGGCGCCCCGCACCGCACCGGACCCCTCGTCGGCCAGCCTCCCCGTGACGTCTATGATGAGGTCCCGGCCGGCCATCGTCGAGCCGGCGGCGCCCGCGGCCCCGTACTCGTACTGCTCCCCGGCGGCGGAAGCCCCCTGAGCGTGGGCGGGAGCCGCCCACGCCAGCAACCCCACCAGCGCCGCAAGCACCGCAAGCTTCCTCATAGCGCCTCCTCCCGGCGCGGCTGCGCCGGGCCTTAGCCTCCAGCCGTCGCTCAACGCATCTTAACCATTCGGCCGCGGCTTTGAAAGGCTCAGAAGCCGGCCTCCCCCCGCCCCTCCTGCTCCGCCGGGAGCGCCTCCCCGACCAGCGCCTGCGGCTCCACCTCCAGCCCCTCCGCCAGCTTGCGTATCGTGCTCGGGTAGGCCCTGCGCTTGCCCGTCTCCAGCTTGGAGATGGTGTCCCGCGCCACCCCGCTGCGCCGGGCCAGCTCCTCCTGGCTCATCACCGCCCGCAGCCTGAGATCCCGCAGATGCGGCAGCTCCATCCCACACCCCCATAAAGTGCCACCAGAAACTTGCCAAAACGCCACATCAATGTTACTGTCGCACAGTATAGCCTGGTTTGCTGGACGGGAGGAGGAAGCCGAGGAGGGGCTGAGGTGATACTCACCCACGAGTACATCCGGCACCGGTCGGGGTATGCCTTTGGGGCGGGGTGTTGTTGGATCCGGATCTACCGGGGCGGGCCGGGGGATGCGCCGGTGGTGATCTGCGAGGAGGTGCCGGGCAGTGGGGCGAGCGTCTCGGAGATGTCCTCCCAGCTGGCCGCCGAGGTTATCCGGGACCACTTCGCCGGGGGGCTTCCGGACCTGCCGCGCCCGCTGCTGTGGATAGAGCGCCGTCCGGCCCGGCGGGGGAGGCGGGAGAGGTACTTTCTGCTGACCTTCCCCTCCTACACCCCGAAACCGGAGGCGCCCGGTTTCGTCAGGCGGGTGACGTTGGGGCCTCCGGAGCGCGAGCCGCTGGCGGCGGAGGAAGTGGCGGCGCTGACCGGCGGGGCGCCTGTGCCGTGAGGCCGCGCCGCTCCGGCGGAATGTATTAATATCTTGGCCTGCCCCGCGGACGTTTTGCGGGGCGTGGAGGAGAGTTGGAGCCGGCCGGAAGCTTTCTCAGGATGCTCCTGCGGCGCCCGCCCCGCCCGCTCCTTGGCGGCGACGAGGAGGGGCCGGAGGCCCGCGCGCGGGGCCCGCTGTTCCCGCGGCCGGTGATCCACGCGCTGCTCGCCGCGTTCGCGGGCTTCTCCATGCTCACCTTCGACTGGTTCGGGCTGCTGCTGCTCAACTCCGGGGGCGTCTTCCGGCAGATCGGGACGCTCAACGCCCTGCGGGTCACGGCGGTCCTGATGGCGGGGATCGCGGTCCCTTCGGTGCTGCTCATGGTCCACTACCGCCGGATGTACACCTACACCTCGAGCGAGAACGTGTTCTTCGCCATCACCTTCTCGCTGTCCTTCATGATGGGGCTGCCCTGCGGGCTCGTGGGGTTCTTCGGGTGAGTCCGGAACGGCTACAGCCAGCCTTTGCGCTCGGCAAGACGTGCCGCTTCCACGCGGTTGCGTACTCCGAGCTTCTGTATGGCGGTGGACAGGTAGTTGCGCACGGTCCCTTCGGAGAGGTACAGCTTCCGGGCAACCTCCTGGATAGGCGCTCCATCCTCGGAGGCGGCCAGCACCTCTCGCTCGCGCTCGGTGAGCGGGCTCTCTCCCTCGCTGAGCGCGGCCACGGCGAGATCCGGGTCCACCACCCGCTCGCCGCTCATGACCCGGCGGATGGCCGACGCCAGCTCGGAGGCCGGAGCGTCCTTGAGCAGAAAGCCCGCCGCTCCGCTCTCCATCGCCCGTCTGAGATAACCGGCGCGCCCGAAAACGGTCACGATGATAACGCGGCACGAAGGGAGGCGCTCCCCGAGCGCCGCAGCCGCCGTGAGCCCGTCGCCGCCCGGCATCTCGATGTCCACAAGCGCCACGTCCGGCAGAGCGTCGAGGGCGGCGGGAACCACCTCGTCCGCTCGAGACACCTCGGCGGCGATCTCGATGTCCTCCTCCAGATCCAGCAGCGCCGACAGCGCGCCACGGACCATTGCCTGATCCTCCGCCAGAAGCACCCGGATGCTCATGGGCTCCCGCCTCTTCCATTGGTTCGACCCTCATCGTCTTCGAGCGGCAGGATGACGCTGAGGCGGAAGCCGCCTTGGGGCAACGGCCCTGCCTCCACGCTTCCGCCATCGGCGAAGCTGGCGACCCGCTCCTCCAGGCCGGAGAGGCCGGTTCCGGCGGGCACGACCCGCTCGGGAATGTAGCCGGTCCCGTCGTCGGTTATGCTGGCGCGGACCTCGCCGTCCGTGCGCTTCAGCAGGATCTCGCAGTGCCGGGCGCGGCTGTGGCGGATTACGTTCGTCACCCCCTCGCGCACCGCCCAGGCGAGAACGGCCTCGGTCCGGGCTGGCAGCACGCCGGACTCGTCCTCGACCCGGAGTTCTATGCCGGCGGCTTCAAGCATCTCGCCCGCCCCCTCCAGCTCGCTGGCGAGCGTGGGTTGCCGGTATCCCGCCACGGCTTCGCGCACCTCGCGTAGCGACCTCCGCGCCAGGCGCTCGATATCCCGGACCTCTCGCGCCGCGTTCTCCGGCGACGAGGGAAGGAGTTTTCCGGCCAGCTCGCTCTTCAGCGCGATGGAGGAGAGGCTGCGGCCCAGGAGGTCGTGGAGGTCTCGCGCGAAGCGCAGCCTCTCCTCCGAGACGGCGAGGCGTGAGATCTCCTCCCGCGCGGCCTGCAACTCCCGCACGGTGAGCACGAGACGGCTGACCAGGATCACGCTGATCCCCACTATCACGAAGGGAGCTATGGCTCTCTCCCAGGAAGAGAGCAGCGTCTCCCAGCCCGACCGGACCGCGTACATCCCTCCCGCCGCGACCACGCAGGCGGCGACGACCCATACCGCCCGGAGCGTGGGGAGCGTCACCGCAGCGGCGACCAGCACGAACATGAAACGGTACGGAATGCCGCCATCGTAATACACGAACTCTAGATGCAGCGTGAGCGCCACCAGCGCCGCGAGAAGGCCATCCCTAACCCGGCGCTCCGGCGGCGTCAGGTCGCTGCCGCGAAACGGATAGCGCAGCATGAGCCAGAGGAAAACGGATGCGAAGACCGCCATCGAAGCTAGAAAAGGTATCGCCGCCTGAACCGGGCTGTGAGCCGTTCGCAGCACCCTTATCGCTTCGCCGAGGGGGAACAGCAGCCACATCGCCGCGAAGAACGGCCACGCGAAGGAAACCAATCCGCGCCGCAGGTCGCTGGCCGCGTCGCGAGGAGGTTTCTCGTTATGGATCGTTTGGGACATAGCGCTGCTTTCCCTCCCGAATCCTACCATCGTCCGCTCAGCCTGAAGGAGGCCCCATGACGGGGCTCAGGTGGATGCCGGCCAGCAGCCAGCGCCCTCCCCGCTCCACGAGGACCAGCGTCGCGCGGAACCGGCCTTCGAGGTCGTGCTCTTCGTACTTCCCCTTCACGGTCTGCCGGGCGATCACTATCGCGGAGTCTCCGTAGAGCCGCACCTTCGTCTCGCCCAGCAGTAAGGATTCGTACCTGAGCTTCCCCGATTCGTGACGCTCCAGCCATTCTTCCTTGCTCAGCATAAAGCCGCGCGGTCCCACTCCCACGAAATCGTTCGTCAGAGCGTCCTTAAGGAAAGCGGTGTCGCCATTCTGTTCCGCCATTGCCCAATCTTCCTGGAACCTCTCCACTCGCTGTGTGCGGTCTTCCACGATCCGGCTCCTTTCGTCGGATGGTATTTGCGAGGCTCAGAATTCCGCCACTGCCGGAATGACCTTGTCGCCGATCTCCTCCAGCCGCGCCACCGGATCCACGGGCGGGATAAAGCCGATCATGGTCCGAATGCCCAGGTCCGCGAACGAGCGCAGCAATCCGACGAGTTTGTTCGGGTCGGGAGGAGCTTCGCCCTCGCTGAAGCGGAACATGCAGGTCTTCTCAATCTCATCGTAGTCGCGGCCTTCGGCCTCGCAGTGTCCGCGCAGGACTTCGAGCTTGCGCGCAATGTCGGGTGTCGGATACAGGTTGCAGGCGTCGGCGTAGCGGGCGACCAGACGCAGCGTCTTCTTCTCGCCGCCACCCGCGATCATGATTGGCGGGTGGGGTCTGCTCAGGCTCTGCGGACGGTTGAGGAGGCGTTCGAGACGGTAATGCTTGCCCTCGAAGGGAAGCCCGTCGCCCTGCTCGCCCTCCCACATGCGAAGGCAGATCTGGACCGTCTCCTCCAGCATCTCGAACCTGTCCTTGAGCGGAGGGAATGGGATGCCCAGCCCACGCGCCTCCTCCTCGTAGTGGCCGGCCCCGATGCCCAGCCACGCGCGGCCACCGGAGAGCACATCCAGCGTCGTTACCGTCTTCGCCAGCATCCCCGGATACCTGAAATGCACTCCGGTCGCGATGGGCATCAGCCTGATGCGGCTGGTGATGGCCGCCAGATACGCCAGGGTGCTGTAGCACTCCAACTCGTCGGCCTCCGGTCCACCCATGTAAGGGTGTTGCCAGACGTGATCCGAGACTCCAATGCTGTCGAAGCCCGCCTCCTCGGCGGTGCGCGCAATTTCTGCCAGCTCCGCGCCCGGATCGGGGGAATCGCCCACCCAATCGAAGTTGTTGATGATCAACCCGATCTTCATGCTCCTCCCTTCAACTGCGTCCGAGCGCGGCTCTTCCGGTGGGGGTCAGCAGAAGGACTGTCCCGGCCACGAGCGCCAGCAGCATCACGCGGTGGTAGACGAAGTTCAGACCGGTACTCGGTCCGGCTCCAAGTGCCAGCGCCGTGATGCCGAGCAGCACGCCTCCCAGCGCGAAGATGTGAGCGCCCACAACCACTGTCCACGCACGGGCTTTGCGGGCGAAAGCCGAGTACGCGGCGGTCGCCAGGAAAATTCCACACAGTCCTTCGACGATCGTCGCCGGAACTATGACGGGCTCCGATAGGACCGCGAGCCCCAGCGGGACGCTCACGCCCGCGTGCAGCAGGGCTCCGACCAGGAAAGTCGCAGCGTACAGAGCCGCCAGAACCCCGATCAGGATTGCTCCAGAGCCGCGCCGGTGTGTGGTAGCTTCGACCATGACAACTCCTCTCCGGTAGACTTCCTTTTTGATCTCCGCTCGCGAGTGTAGGCGCGGCCCGCAATGCCCGGTAGTGAAGGCCGTCGCGAGTCCGGCATGACAAATGTCAGGATTAAGTGTTGTGGGGTCTATGGAGGGTTATTAGGAGCTGGTTTGCTCCAGACCTTTCTGGAAGGCCTCCCAGGCCAGGGTGGCGCAGCGGATGCGGGAGGGGTACTGGATCACGCCCTTCAGCGCGGCGAGGTCGTCTCCCTCGGGGAACTCCTCCTCCCCGGTCATCATCCGCTTGAAGCGGGAGATCTCCGCCTCCGCCTCCTCGCGGCTCTTGCCCCGGAGCCGCTCGGTCATCATGGAGGCCGAGGCCTGCGAGATGGAGCAGCCCCGGCCCGTAAAGCTCGCCTCGGCCACCCGGTCCCCCTCGAACCTGGCGTAGACGGTCACCTCGTCGCCGCAGAGGGGGTTGAGGAGGTGCCGGGTGAGGTCGGCATCCTCCAGCTCGCCCCGGTTGCGGGGGCGCCGGTAGTGGTCCATGATGACCTGGCCGTAGAGGTCGCGCATCATGCCGGCGCCTCGAAGAACTCGCGGGCGCGGGCGATGGCCTCGACCAGCGCCTCCACCTCCTCCTCCGTGTTGTACAGGTAGAGGCTGGCCCGGGCGGTCGCCACCACCCCGAGGCGGCGCATCAGCGGCTGGCAGCAGTGGTGGCCGCTCCTTATGGCGACGCCCTCCTGGTCCAGGAGCTGGGAGAGGTCGTGCGGGTGCACCTCGGGGAGGTTGAAGGCCACGACCCCCGTCCGGTTCTCCGCCGGGCCGTAGAGGGTGATCCCCTCGACCCCGGCGAGCCGGCGGTAGGCGTACGCCCCGAGGCGCCGCTCGTGCTCCCGGACGCTCTCCATCCCCAGGGAGCCCAGGTAGTCCACGGCGGCCCCCAGCCCGATCGCCTGGGCGATGTTCATCGTCCCGGCCTCGAACTTGTAGGGGATCTCGTTCCAGGTGGAACGCTCCAGGCGGACCTCCCGGATCATCTCGCCCCCGCCGAGGAACGGCTCCATCTCCTCGAGAAGCTCGGGGCGGGCCCACAGGAATCCCACCCCGGTCGGCCCGAGCATCTTGTGCCCGCTCGCCGCGAAGAAGTCGCAGCCCAGAGAGGTTACGTCCACCGGCAGGTGCGGCGCGCTCTGCGCCCCGTCGACCAGCATCAGGGCCCCCGCCTCGTGCGCCAGCTCCGCCAGCCGCTCCACCGGGTTGACCGTGCCGAGCACGTTGGAGGCGTGCACGCAGCCCACGAGCCGCGTCCGCGGCCCGATCAGGCGCTCCGCCGCCTCCATGTCCAGCGTGCCGTCGTCCAGGACCGGGATGAAGCGAAGCCTCGCGCCGGTGTCCCGCGCGGCGAGCTGCCAGGGCACCAGGTTGGAGTGGTGTTCGGCCTCGGTGAGCACCACCTCGTCGCCCTCGCGCAGGTTCTTTCTGCCCCAGGCGTGGGCGACGAGGTTTATGGACTCGGTGGTCCCCCGCGTGAAGACGAGGCCGCGGGGGTCGGGAGCCCCGATAAAGCGGGCCACCTTGCCGCGCGCCTCCTCGTAGAGCCCGGTGGCCTCCTCGGCCAGGCGGTGGACGCCGCGGTGGATGTTGGCGTTGTGCCGCTCGTAGTACCGGGAGAGGGTCCGGATGACCTGCAGCGGCTTCTGGGAGGTCGCCGCGTTGTCCAGGTAGACGAGCGGGCGGCCGTTCACCTCCCGCTCGAGGATGGGAAAGTCGCGCCGCACCTTGAGGACGTCGTACATTTCCTCCCTCTCTACCTCCTACCGCGGCCCCTTCTCCTCCTGCCCACCTTCACCTGCTTCGGGTTGAGGGCCACGTAGACAAAGCCGTCCTCCACGCGGACCGTGTGGGTGGGGACCGGCTTCACCGCCGGCAGGCTCTTCGCCTCCCCCGTCCGCACGTCGAAGGTGGCCCCGTGGAGGGGGCACCGGATCAGGGCGTCCTCCAGCTTGCCCTCGCTGAGGTGGGCGTACTGGTGGGTGCAGATGTCCTCGAAGGCGTACAGCTCGCCGCCCACGTTGCACAGCGCCACGGGCCTCCCCTCGACCGTGTACTGCTTGACCTCGCCGGGGGGCACCTCGTCCGCGCGGGCTATCTTGTGGAACTCGGCCATCGCCTCTCTCAAGCCACCCGCTCCTCGAAGCCCAGGCCGATCTTCTCCTCGATCGCCCGGTCCAGCTTCTCCTTGAGGCCCCTGAGGGGGATACGGCTCGTCACCTCTCCGAAGAACCCGAAGACCACGAGCTTCTCCGCCTCGATGCGCGGGATGCCGCGGCTCATCAGGTAGAAGAGCTCCAGGTCGTCCACCTGCCCGGTGGTCGCCCCGTGGGAGCACTTCACGTCGTCGGCCATGATCTCCAGGTTCGGCAGGGAGACGGCCATCGCCTCGTCGGTGCCCAGGATGAGGTTGCGGTTGGTCTGGTAGGCGTCGGTCTTCTGCGCCCCGGGCTCTACCCGGATGAGGCCGGAGAAGACGGTGAGCGACTCGTCCCGCAGTGCCCCCTTGTACAGGAGGTCGGAGTGGGCCTGGGGGGCGATGTGGTCCTGCAGGGTGTGGTGGTCTATGAGCTGGTCCTCGTCGGCGAAGTAGAGGCCGAGCATCTCCGAGTCGCTGCCGGGGGCGGTGAGCCCCGCCTCCACGTTGGTCCTGGAGAGCTGGGCCCCGAAGGAGACCACCAGGCTGTTGATGGTGGCGTCCTTCTCCGCCTGGCTGCGGATGGTGTTGAAGTGGACGACGTTGCGCGCCCAGTTCTGCAGCGAGACGTACTGCAGGTGGGCCCCCTGGCCCACGAAGAGCTCGACCGCGCCGTTGGAGAGGGCCGGCTCCTCGCCGTCCTCGGAGGCGTACTCGTCGATGTAGGTCACCGAGGCCCCCTCCTCGACGATCACGAGGGTGCGCGGCATGATCGAGCCGGCCACGTCGAGCCACCGGTAGCTCTGGATCGGGACCTCCACCTCGACCCCGCGCGGCACGTACAGGAACGACCCGCCGGAGAAGGCCGCCGCCGAGAGCGCGGCGAACTTGTCGTAGCCCTCGGGGACGAGCCTGAAGAGCCTCTCCCGCACCAGCTCCCCGTGCTCCCTGAGGGCGGTGTGCAGGTCGGTGAAGATGACGCCCCGGGCGCGCAGCTCCTCGTCCGTGCGGGCGTAGGTGGTCTCGGAGTTGTGCTGCACCAGGAGCGCCGAGTTCTCCTCGCCCTCCTTTATGAGCCGCTGCACGGCGTCCGGGAGGTCCCCCTCGCGCTCCACGTCGGGGCTCGGGGCGTAGGGCACGTACTCCTCGAAGCGCACGTCCGAGACGTCGGTGTAGCGCCACGCCTCGTCGCGCATGGTGGGCATCGGGATCTCCTCGAAGGTCCGCCAGGCCGCAAGGCGCTTCTCCCGCAGCCAGCCCGGCTCGTCCTTGAAGGCGGCGAGCGCCTTGACCGCCTCAATCCCTATCCCCTTGCGCCTCAGTACCTCCGGCACGCCGTTCGTGCTCATCTATCACCTTCTCCTTCCGCGTCTTCTGCGTCCCCGCGCACCACCAGCACCGGGCAGTGCGCGTGCCGGACAACGCTCTCCGAGACGCTGCCCATCAGGGCCCGCCGCAGGCCGCCGAGGCCCCGGCTGCCGACCACGATGAGCCCCGCCCCCATCTCCTCGGCCAGCGAGACGATGCTCTCCGCGGGGTTGCCCAGCAGCACGTGCCCCTCGGCGACCGCGCCGCCGGACTCCTCGATGCTCCGCACCTCCTCGTCCAGCGCCTTGCGCGCCTCCTCCTCGACCCGCGCCGGGTCGAGCTCGGTGTAGGCGAAGATGCTCGTGACGGCCGGCCCCACGTGCACCACGTGTAGCTCGGAGCCGGTCTTCTGGGCAAGCTCCACCGCCGCCCGGGCCGCCCGCCGGGCGTGCTCCGAACCGTCGGTCGCCAGAAGGATCTTCGTCGGGAACATCTCTTGCGCCAGCCTCCGTATCTGCTCATCCCGGAAACGGGGCGAGCCTCCTCGCGCAGGAGGGCCCGCCCCGCCGCCGATCTTCCGCCCCGGGCCGGGCGTGCTACCCGACCGAGCCCTCCATCTCCAGCTGGATGAGGCGGTTCAGCTCTATCGCGTACTCGAGGGGCAGCTCCTTGGCGATCGGCTCGATAAAGCCGTTGACCACCATCGCCATGGCCTCCTCCTCGGAGAGCCCGCGGCTCATGAGGTAGAAGAGCTGCTCCTCGCCGACCTTGGAGACGGTCGCCTCGTGCTCGGTGTTGACCTTCTTCTCCTCGATCTCGATGTACGGGTAGGTGTCGGTGCGCGCCTTCTCGTCCAGGAGCAGCGCGTCGCACTCGACCCGGCTCTTGGAGTTCACGGCCCCCTCGTGCACCTTCAGAAGCCCCCGGTAGGTGGCCCTGCCGGTCCCCTTGGAGATGGACTTGGAGGTGATCAGCGAGGAGGTGTTGGGCGCGACGTGCACCACCTTGCCGCCCGCGTCCTGGTGCTGGCCGTCGCCGGCGTAGGCCACGGAGAGGATCTCGCCGCGCGCCCCCTCGCCCATCAGATAGACGGCCGGGTACTTCATGGTGACCTTGGAGCCGAGGTTGCCGTCCACCCACTCGATGGTGGCGTTCTCGTAGGCCACCCCGCGCTTGGTCACCAGGTTGTAGGTGTTGTGCGACCAGTTCTGGATGGTGGAGTAGCGGATGCGGGCGTTCGGCTTGGCGATGAGCTCCACCACGGCCGAGTGCAGGCTGTTGGTGGTGTACGTCGGGGCGGTGCAGCCCTCGATGTAGTGCACATAGGAGCCCTCGTCGGCGATGATGAGCGTCCGCTCGAACTGGCCCATGTTCTCCGCGTTGATGCGGAAGTAGGCCTGCAGCGGGATGTCCACGTGCACCCCCGGCGGCACGTACACGAACGAGCCGCCGCTCCACACGGCGCTGTTGAGCGCGGCGAACTTGTTGTCGTCGGGCGGGATGACGGTGCCGAAGTACTCGCGCACGAGGTCCTCGTGCTCCCGCAGGCCGCCGTCCATGTCCAGGAAGACGACGCCCTGCTTCTCCCACTCTTCCTTGAGGTTGTGGTAGACGACCTCGGACTCGTACTGCGCGCCGACGCCGGCCAGGATCTCCCGCTCCGCCTGCGGGATGCCGAGCCGGTCGAAGGTCTTCTTTATGCTCTCCGGCACCTCGTCCCACGAGCGGCCCTGGTTCTCGACCGGCTTGATGTAGTAGTAGATGTCGTCGAAGTCCAGCTCGGAGAGGTCGGCCCCCCAGGTGGGGACGGGCTTCTCCTGGAACGCCTTGAGGGCGTTGAGCCGGAACTCGAGCATCCACTCGGGCTCCTTCTTGTGCAGGGAGATCATGGTCACGATCTCCTCGTCGAGCCCCTTCCTGGGGGTCTTGAAGAAGTACTCCTCCGGGTCCTTGAACCCGTACTTGTACTCCTCGAGACCGAGCTCCTGGATGGTCTTGTCGGCAGGCATCTTCCCTCCTTTAGCTCTGGGTCCCCGCCCCAAACTCCTGGCGGACCCAGTCGTAGCCCTTGGACTCAAGCTCCTCGGCGAGCTCCTTGCCGCCCGAGGTGACTATCCGCCCGTCGAGCATGACGTGCACGAAGTCGGGCTCGATGTAGCGGAGGATCCGCTGGTAGTGGGTGATGACCACCGCGGAGAACTCGGGACCCCGCATCTGGTTGACGCCCCGGGCGACGACCTGCAGCGCGTCGATGTCCAGCCCGGAGTCGGTCTCGTCCAGGATGGCGAGCTTGGGCTGGAGCACGAGCAGCTGCAAAATCTCGTTGCGCTTCTTCTCGCCGCCGGAGAAGCCCTCGTTGAGGTACCGCTCGGCGAAGCTGGGGTCCATGTCCATCAGGCGCATCTTCTCCTGCAGGAGCTTGTACATCTCCATCGGCGGAACCTCCTGCTCCCGCACGGAGTTGACCGCCGTCCGCAGGAAGTTGGCCACCGAGACCCCGGGTACCTCGCTCGGGTACTGGAAGGCGAGGAACATCCCGAGCTTGGCCCGCTCGTCGGGCTCGAGCTCCAGCACGTCCTCGCCCTCGAAGGTCACCGACCCCTCTGTGACCTCGTAGCGCGGGTGGCCCATGAGCACGTTGGCCAGCGTGCTCTTGCCCGAGCCGTTGGGGCCCATGATGGCGTGGATCTCGCCCCTGCCCACCTCGAGCGTCAGGCCCTTCAGGATCTCCTTGCCCTCTACCTCGGCGTGCAAATTCTCTATCTTTAGCATCTGCCCCCGCTGCTTCCTCGGATAAAGCTCTCTACGTAAACGCTTGCTACTGCCAGGCTATTTAATCACAGCCTGACCTGCCTCACAATTTTTCGTGATCTGGATCAAGAACATTTCTTAATGCGCCGGAAACGCCCGTTTCCAAGCGGCTTCTGCGCCTCCGGCACGAGAAAGGACCGGTCTTGGGAACGGTTCGCGGGAGCCGCCCGGGCGGCGCGAGCTTGTAACACGGGGGCGGCCCCGGAGCGCCCTCTATCGAGAACCGTTCCCATCAAGCTGTGCTTCGGGGCGTTCGAGGAGGGCCTGGACGGCGGTGGCGCGGCCCTCACGGATGCTCAGGAGGAGGTTGGCGAAGGCCTCGGGGGGCGGTCCGGAGGGGCGGCCGGAGGAGCGGGTCTTCAGCCATTCGGCGGTCTGTGGTGTAACGTCGCTCCAGGCCAGCTCACGGAGGCCGGCGCGTGAGAGGGAGGCACGCATCCGGTTTGGGGGGAGGAGGTGGCTGAGGGCGGGGCTTGCGGCCCAGGGGAGGGGGAAGCGGCGGGGCGGGCCGGAGGGGCCGGCCAGGATCTCGTGCATCGCCAGGCGGCCGCCGGGCTTGAGGACGCGGTGGATCTCCCGGTAGAGCCGGTCCTTGTCCGGGATGTTCATCGTGCTGTGCTGGGTCCAAGCCAGGTCGAAGCTCGCGTCCGGGAAGGGGATCTCCAGCGCGCTGCCGTGCCGGAAGAGGACGCGCTCCCCGAGGCCCGCGCGGGCGGTGAGCAGCGCCCCGACCCGGCAGAACTCCTCCGTGACGTCGAGGACCACCACCCGGCAGCCGAACCTGGAGGCCAGGATGCGGGCCGGGCCGCCGAGGCCGCCGCCCACGTCCAGCACCCGCTCGCCGGGGGAGGCCCCGGCGAGCTCGGCGAGCTCCAGCGTCGCCCGCACGCCGCGGGTGTGGAGCTGGTCCACGGCGTGCAGCTCCTCCACCGAGGGCGCGAGGGGGTCCGCCCCGGCGGACCGCAGGGCGGCGGAGATCCTCTCCTCCAGCCCCTCCCGGCCGTAGTGCTCCCCGACGGCCCTCTCCCCGGGGGTGCCCATCAGCCCGCCACCCTGAGGATGGCGCCTCCGGCCGAGAGCGGGCCCTCGGGGTCCGCCCCGCGCCGCAGGTAGCCCAGGGCGAAGACGACGCCCTCTTCGGAGGGCAGGGGGGAGACGCTGGTGAGCGTGCCCGCCCGGCGGTCGCCCTGCAGGATCTCGGCGGGGGGAGCGGGCGGGGTCCCGGAGGCCACCAGCAGGCGGCGGAGCGTCCTGTTCGGGTGGCCCCGGTAGCGCATGCGGGCGACCGTCTCCTGCCCGGGGTAGCAGCCCTTCTCGAAGCTCACCGCGCGCTCCAGCAGCCCGGCCTCGGCGGGGAAGTTCTCCGGGGTGAAGTCCGTGCCGAAGCGCGGGACGCCGGCGGCGATGCGGGCCGCCTCGTACTCCTCCTCGGTGGCGGCGACGGCCCCCGCGCCGCGGAGCCTCTCGCGGGCTCTCTGCAGCTCCTCCGGGGCCCCGATCAGGTCCACCCCCGGCACCGGCACCGCCACCCCGACCGCGAGGAGCGCCCCGAGCCGCGCGCAGGCGTGCTCGGGGAGGGCGCTCCGCAGCCCGGCCAGCTCCGCGGCCCGCGGGCCGTAGAGCCCGAGCACCCCGAACCCCGTCTCCTCCACCGCGACCCGGGAGAACGGGGCGTAGCGGCGCAGGATCTCGCGCACGGCCCGCGCGCTCTGCGGCCCGGCGACCACCAGCACCTCCCCCGCGTGCCGGACCACCCGCAGGTCCGCCTGGATCCTCCCCTTCGGGTCGAGCAGGAGGGCGTAGGCCCCGCGGTCCTCCTCCCCGGGGAGGGAGTTCGTCAGGATCGCCTCCAGCAGCCCCAGCGGGTCCCTGCCGGAGAGCCGCAGCGCGGCGGCGCCGGGGTGCCCGACCAGCGCCGCGCCCTCCCGCAGGGCCGCGTAGCCGGGGTGCGTGATTCGCTCGGCGGCCATACGGGTATTTTAGGCCATCGTCCCGAAGTTCTAAGAGGAGGTCGGCGAGGCTGTGGCCCGAGCGGTTGTGCTGGACGTGGACGGTACCCTCATGGACACCAACTACCTGCACGTCGAGGCCTGGGCGCGGGCCTTCGATCAGGTCGGCTACCGGGTGCCCCGCGTCCGGGTGCACCGCCAGATCGGGAAGGGCTCGGACAAGCTCGTCCCGGAGTTCATCCCCGCCGGGGACAAAGCCGCCGCCGAGGAGGCCGACCGGCTGCACGGCGAGCTCTTCATGCAGATGCAGCGGTACGCCCTGCCGCTGCCGGGGGCGAGGGAGCTGGTCGACGCGCTCTCCCGCCGGGGGTACAGCGTGTGGTTCGTGACCAGCGCGAAGCCCGAGGAGCTGGAGGAGTACCTCCGGCTCCTCGAGACGGAGGGCAGGCTCTCCGGGATCGTGAACTCCGCCGACGTGGAGAACTCCAAGCCCGCCCCGGACATCTTCGAGCTCGCGCTGGAGCGGGCGGGCGTCTCCCCGGAGGAGACCGTGGCGGTCGGGGACGCCGTCTGGGACGTGCAGGCCGCCCGCGCCGCCGGCGTGCGCACCGTCGCCGTCCTCACCGGCGGGGCCTTCAGCGCGCGGGAGCTGGAGGAGGCCGGAGCCGAGGAGGTCTACGAGGACTGCGCCGCCCTTCTCGAGGCCGGCTTCCCGGAGTAGCAGAGGCCCCGGTGCAGCCCGCAGGGTTTTGTACTACACTGCCGGATGCAGTTTGAAAGACGGGCGAGAGGCCGGGGGTGGAGCCGCCGCCCGGAGAGGGCTCCGGTGGCGTCCTACCCTGAACCCTCGCCCTGGAAGCAGAAAGGCGGGCGCTGGATATGGCCCAAGGCACGGTGAAGTGGTTCAGCGACGAGAAGGGCTACGGCTTCATCTCCCCGGATGACGGAAGCGAGGACCTCTTCGT
>Ga0068704_100384_pt1 | contig 15703 bp, 16 predicted proteins | sample CeladaPassaD2F12_FD_62225 | JGI IMG/M metagenome (GOLD analysis project Ga0068704, IMG submission 62225) | Cellulose-adapted microbial communities from the Joint BioEnergy Institute, USA - Passage D2F12 | ecosystem: Engineered > Bioreactor > Continuous culture > Unclassified | place: USA, Joint...
CTGTTGTGGGGCGAGGAGCCCAACAGCGCCAAGCCGCAGGTGGAGGAGCACCGGCAGGTGGAGATAAGGGCGCGGGTGCAGCCCGCCCCGCTGGTCGAGTTCGCCCGCACCGCCTACCGGAGTTCGTGAGGCGCCAGGGGATCGGGACAAGGAGGAGGCTGTGGGAGCCAGCGATACGATGCGCGGGAGGATCGGCCGGCGCGACTTTCTGAGGCTCGCCGGGGGCGGGCTCGCCGGGACGCTGCTGCTCGGGGTGGCCGGCTGCGGTGGCGGCGGGGGCGGCGGTCAGGGAGGGGGGAGCGGCCCCATCAGGATAGGGGCGCTGCTCACGCTCTCCGGGCCGTACGCCACGCTCGGCGAGAGCATCCGCAACGGCATGGAGACCTTCCTCCGGCTCAACGACAACCAGATCGGCGGCCGCGAGGTGCAGGTCCGCTACGAGGACAGCGAGGGCGACCCGCAGGTCGCGCTGCGCGTCTACCGGCAGCTCACCGGCCAGAACGCCGTGGACTTCCTCATGGGGCCGGTCATCTCCACCGAGGCGCTCGCGCTCGCCAACCGGCTGCAGCGGGACAGGATCATCCTCATCAACTCCAACGCCGCGGCGAACGATCTCTCGTGGGAGCAGAAGAGCGATTACTCCTACAGGGTCTCCCAGTCCAACTACCAGCTCGGAGCGGCGGGGGCCGAGTACATCTTCCGGAACATAGGCAAGACCGCCTTCACCATCGGGATGGACTACGTCGCCGGCTACGAGGTGATAGAGGCCTTCAGGATAGCCTACCGGGAGGCCGGCGGGGAGGTCGTGGGCAGCGCCTTCTCGGCCCCCGGGACCGCGGACTTCGCCACCTACCTCACCAACATAAGGAGGGCCGAGCCCGAGGTGGTCTTCAGCTTCCTCTCGGGCACCGACGCCATACGCTTTCTCCAGCAGTACGACAGCTTCGGGCTGAAGGGCGAGATCCCGCTCATAGGCCACGACCAGCTGGCAAGCCCCACCGTCACCGACCCGGCCGGGGAGGCGGCGGTGGGCGTGATGGCGTGCTCTTTCTACTACCCCAACCTGGAGAACGAGACCAACCGGCGCTTCGTGGAGGCCTACCGGAAGGAGTACGACCAGCCGCCCGACACCATAGCCTGCCAGGGCTACGACACCGGCAACATAATGGCCAAGGCCGTGGAGGAGGCGGGCGGCACCGAGCCCGACGCCCTCATCGAGGTGCTCAAGGGCATCTCGCTCCAGAGCCCGCGCGGCTCCTTCACCATGGACCCGGAGACCCACAACCCCATCCAGAACTACTACATCGGGGAGAACGCGCGGGACGGCGTGCGGATAGTGGACACCATAGAGGACGTGGGCATGCCCTCCCGGCCGCCCGAGGGCTACGACCCCTCCGGGGGCTAGAGGAGGGGGGAGGCGCCCGGTGGACCTCTCGGCGCTGGCCGTACAGGTGCTGGCGGGGCTCACCTACGGGATGCTGCTCTTCATGATCTCCGTGGGGCTCTCGGTCATCTTCGGGCTCATGGGGATCGTCAACCTGGCGCACGGGGTCTTCTTCGTGCTGGGGGCCTACATCGCCTTCTCGGTGCTCGGCGGGGGGGCCGGCTTCCTCATCGCGCTGGTCGTGGCCATGGTCGCCATGGCGGTGCTCGGCGTCCTGGTGGAGAGGCTGCTGCTCTTCCGCTCCTACGGCGACGAGCTGGGGCAGGTCCTGCTCACCTTCGGGCTCGCCTTCATCATCGCGGACGTCATCAAGATGATCTGGGGCAACAGGCTGCAGTCGCTGCCCACCCCCTCCCTGCTGGACTTCTCGGTGAGCGTGGGGGGGATCACCTTCCCCGTCTACCGGCTGGTGGTCGTGCTGGTGGGTTGCCTGCTGGCCCTCCTGCTGTGGTACCTGGAGTCCCGGACCCGCATCGGCGCCATCATCCGCGCCGGCGTGGACGACAGGGAGATGGTCGCCGCCCTGGGCATCAACGTCACGCTGGTCTTCGCCGGGGTGTTCGCCTTCGGGGCGGCGCTCGCGGGGCTCGGGGGCGTGCTGGGGGGGCCCGTGCTCGGGATGTACCCGGACATGGGGTTCGAGATCCTCGTGCTCTCCCTCATCGTGGTCGTGCTGGGGGGGCTCGGCACCTGGAAGGGGGCCTTCGTCGGCGGGGTGCTCGTGGGGCTGGTCGAGATCTTCGGGCAGGCCTACTTCCCCTCGCTCTCGCTGGTTATAGTGTTTTTGCTCATGGCCGGGGTGCTGCTGGTCCGCCCGGCCGGCCTGTTCGGGAGGAGCCCGGCCTCTTGACGCGCGCCACCGGCACGAGGGTGCCCTGGCCGGGGGTCGCGGCCCTCGCGCTGCTCGTGCTCCTGCTGCCGCTGGCGCTGCCCGCCTTCGGCGTGGGCATCGCCACCGAGATCTACGTGATGGCCATCTTCGCGATGAGCCTCGGCCTGATCATCGGCTACGCCGGGCTAGTCTCCCTGGGGCACGCCGCCTTCTTCGGGGCCGGGGCCTACACGGTGGCCCTCCTGGGCGAGCGGGTCTCCAACACCTACGTTCTGGTGGCGGCCGCGGTCGCCGTGGCGGCGCTGCTGGCCTGCGTCTCGGGGGCGCTCTTCTTCCGCTCGACGGGGGCGTACTTCCTGATGCTCACGCTGGCCTTCGCCCAGGTGCTCTTCGCCGCGGCCTTCCAGGCCGAGTCCGTGACCGGCGGCAGCGACGGGATGGGGGTGAGCGTCGCGCCGGATCTGGGCTTCGGCGAGATCTCCGGGGAGCTCGGCCTCTACTACCTGATGGGCGGGTCCTTCCTCCTCTGCTACGTGCTGCTGCGGCTGTTCGTCTCCTCGCCCGCCGGAAGGGTGGTCCGGGGGATCATGGAGAACGAGCTCCGCATGCGGGCCCTCGGCTACAACACCTTCTCCTACAAGCTGTTCGCCTACACCCTCGCCGGCGGGGTCGCCGGCTTCGCCGGGGCGCTCTACTCCTACTTCAACCTGTACGTCACCCCCGACCTGCTCGGCTGGGTGTTCTCCGGGCAGGCGCTCATCATGGTGATCGTGGGCGGGACCGGCACCCTGCTGGGGCCCGCCGTGGGCGCGGCCTTCTTTATCGTCGTGCGCAACTACGTGAGCTTCTACACGGAGTACTGGGCCCTTATCATGGGGTTGATCTTCATCTTCTTCGTCCTGCTCGGGAGGGGCGGCATCGTCCACCTGCTGCAGGCGGGGTGGCGGCGCCTCCTCGCCGCCCGCGCGCCGCGCCGCCCGCGGGAGGGGCGCTCCGCCGCCGGCTCTGCGAAGGAGAGGGCGCCGTGAGCCTGCTCTCGGTGGAGGGCCTCGGCAAGTCCTTCGACGGTCTGCGGGTGCTCAGGGACGTCTCGTTCGCGGTGCAGCCGGGGCAGCGGCACGTCATCATAGGCCCGAACGGCGCGGGGAAGACCACCGTCTTCAAGTGCATAATCGGCCTCCTCTCCGCCGACTCCGGCTCCATAACCGTCGACGGGCGGGACGTGACCGGGCTCCCCGCCCACGCCCGCGTCTCCCTCGGGATGGCCTGCACCTTCCAGAAGACCAGCCTGTTCTGGAGGCTCACGGTGGAGGAGAACCTCCACCTGGCGCTTCTGGCCCGCAAGCCCTACCGGTTCCGGCTCTGGCGCCCGCTCCCCTGGCACGCCGACCTGCGGCGGGAGGCGCGGGAGCTCCTGGAGGAGTGGGGGCTCTGGTCCCGGCGCGACCACCGGGTCGGCGAGCTCTCCTACGGGGAGCAGCGGATGCTCGAGATCGTCCTGGCGCTGGCCTCCGGGCCGCGGATACTGCTCCTCGACGAGCCGACCTCGGGCATGTCCCCGGCCGAGACGGCGCGCGCCGCCTCCCTGATACGCGAGCTGCCCCGCTCCGTGGCGCTCCTGATCATCGAGCACGACATGGACGTGGTCTTCTCCGTGGCCGAGCACATAACGGTCTTGCACCACGGCGAGGTCTTCCTGAGCGGGCCCCCGGAGCGGGTGCGCGGGGACGAGCGGGTGAGGGAGATCTACTTCAGCGGAGGTGCGCGGCCCCATGCTTGAGCTGAGCGAGGTCCACACCTACTACGGCACCAGCCACATCCTGCAGGGGCTCTCGTTCTCCGTCCCGAAGAGGAGCTGCTCGGTGCTCCTCGGGCGCAACGGGGCCGGGAAGACCACCACCATCCACTCCATCGCGGGCCTCGTCTCGCCCCGCAGCGGGAGCATCCGCTTTGTGGGGCAGGAGATCGCGGGCGAGCGGCCGCACAGGATCGCCCGGATGGGCATCGGGCTCGTCCCGCAGGGCAGGCGCATCTTCCCCTCGCTCACGGTGGAGGAGAACCTGACGGTCGCCGGGCGCGGCCCCTCGGGCAACGGCTCCTCCTCCTGGGACCTGCGGAGGGTCTACGAGCTGTTCCCCGCGCTGCGCGAGCGGGCCTCCAACCTGGGAAACCAGCTCTCCGGGGGGGAGCAGCAGATGCTGGCCATCGGCCGCGCCCTGATGACCAACCCGCGCCTGCTGCTGATGGACGAGCCCTCCGAGGGCCTGGCCCCGGCCATCATCGAGCGGGTGGGGGAGACCATCCGCCGCCTGAAGGAGTCCGGGCTCTCCATCCTGCTGGTCGAGCAGCACGTCTCGCTGGCCTGCAGCGTGGCGGACGAGGTGCTGGTGATGAACAAGGGCAGGATCGTCTGGAGGGGTAGCCCGGAGGCCCTCCTCTCCGACAGGCCCCTGCAGCAACGCTACCTGGGCGTGTAGGCCCGCTACGCCTCCCCGCCCTCCAGCAGCTCCCGGAGCCGGGCCTCGGCCGCCCGGGTGATGCGCGGCTCGACGCCGAGGCCTCGCAGGAGCTCCGCCGCGGCGGCCATCTCGTCGGCCCGGCGCCGGGCGTGCCTGTAGCTGCCCTCGACGAGCCTGCGCGCGAGCGCCTCGTCGGCCCCCGCAAGCTCGGAGACGATATTGCCCCACAGCCACCCCTCGCAGCCCGCCGCCCGCGCGGCCTCGAGCGCCTCCATCATGGCCCCGGTCATCCCCTTGACGAAGACGCTCCTGAGCAGCTTGCGCCCGGCGGCGTCCCCGGGCTCGCCGGAGACCTCCTCGACCGGCATGCCGAGGGGGCGCAGGAGGTCGGCGAGGCGGCCGGCACCCTCCCCGGAGACGAAGGCGGGGGTGGAGAGGCCCCTCCCCGGCACGGTGCCCATGAGGGTGAGGTCGACGAAGCTCGCGCCCGTCCTCCCGACCATGCGGGCGAGCTCGCGCTTCTGCCGGGGGCTCGCGCTGCTGCAGTCGGCGTAGAGCGAGCCGGGACCCAGGACGGGGAGCACCGACCGGGCCGCCGCCGGCGCGTCGGCGGCGGGGACGAGCGCCAGGACGGCGTCGGCCCCGCGCGCCGCCTCCTCCGGGGAGCCGGCGAGCTCGACCCCCTCCGGCGGCTCCACCGGCCTTATGTCGTAGCCGAGCACCCTCCTCCCGCGGGCGGCGAGGTCCGCCGAGATCTCGCTCCCCGCCTCGCCCAGGCCCAGCACGGCGAGGTGCCCTCCCCCGCTCATCCCCGCCGCCCGGCCTCCTCGGGGAGGGGGGTGGCGTAGGTGAAGAAGCTCTCGGGCATGATCGTCCGCCACGCCTGCCCCTTCTCCCGCTCGGCCTGGCTCCAGGTCACCGTCTCCGGGTCCGGGTCGAGGAGGAGCTTTATGTCCGAGATCATCTCGACGCGGTTGCCCCCCGGCTCGTAGACGTAGAGGAAGAAGGTCTGCTGCACGGCGTGCTTGGCCGGCCCCGCCTCGATGAACACCCCCTCCTCGGCGAAGATGTCCGCCGCCCGCAGCACGTACTCGCGGCTGTCTAGGGCGTAGGCGACGTGGTGCAGCCGGCCCCCCATCCCGGCGGCGTCGATCCCCCCGTAGGCTATGTCGTAGGACTTCTGGGTCACGTTCATCCACGCCGCCCCCTGCCGCCCGTCGTCGAGCCGGACCTCCTCGGTGAGCCGGAAGCCGAGCCGCTCGCGCATGAAGGCGCTGTTGGCGTCGATGTCGAGGGCCCTGAGGTTGACGTGGTCTAACCTCCGTACCCCCACCCCGCGGGCGGTGAACTTCTGCGGCTGGTTCTTGAGCGCCGGGCGCAGCCCCTCCGGGGGGCGGTACTTCTCGGTCTCGAAGTAGAGCTCCATCACGTGCCCGTCGGGGTCGGCGAACCGGTAGGCCGGGCCGTGCCCGAGGTCGCCCTCGACCCACCCCTCTCCCCGGCCGCTCTCCTCTAGCGCGGCGACCCTGCGCTCGAGCGCCGCCCGGCTCGTGGCCCGCCAGGCGATGTGCCCGGGGCCCGCGCGGTCTGCGGCGGTGAGCTTGAGGGTGGAGAGCTCATAATCCCCGAACGCCCGCAGGTACGCGGACTCCCCCCGGCGCCCGACCTCCTCCATCCCCAGGACCTCGGTGAAGAACCACAGGCTCTCGTCGAAGGCGGGCGTGAGGAGCTCGACGTGCCCGAGGTGGGCAACGTCCCGGACGGGCTCGCCGCCCCTCACGATCCTCCCTCCACGACCTCCCTGAGCCCGTGCAGGTCGTAGGAGAGCTCCCCGGCCTCGAGCCTCCTGCGCAGCTTCGCCTCGCGCTCCTCGCGCGCCCGCGCGGCCTCGAGCACCTCCTCCGCCCGCCCGGCCTCCACCACGGCCGCCCCGTCGGCGTCGAGGACGACGACGTCCCCCGGCGAGATCTTCGCCCTGCCGACCTCGACCGGCGCGTCGAGTTTGCCGACCTCCGTCTTGGTCGCCCCCCGCACCCGCACCCAGCGCGCCCACACCGGAAGCCCGAGCTCTCTGAGCTCCTCTAGGTCGCGCACCGAGGCGTCCACCAGCACCCCCGCGGCCCCGCGGGCCTTCGCCTGCACCGCGAGGAGTTCCCCGACGAGCGCCACCGGGGCCGGTTCCGGCATGGTTATGACCAGCACCTCCCCGGGCCGCACCCGCTCCATCGCCGCGTGCACCATCAGGTTGTCGTCCTGCCCGCAGAGCACCGTCCGCGCCGGGCCCGCGGCCCTGGAGCCGGGGACGACCTGGACGAGGGGGGCGTCAACGAGCCCGCGCCTGCCGGAGGCCTCGTAGACGGTCGCGACCCCGAGACGGGCGAGCTCTTCGCAGACCCCCTTCACAGCGAGCTCACCACCCGCGGCAAGACCCGCTGGAAGGCCTCGGCGTAGCGCACCCCGCTCTCGCCCGAGACCCTCCTGGCGTGGTTGGCCCGCTGCTCCGCCCGCTGCAGGTAGTACTGCTGCAGGTACCTCTGCGCCTGCATCGCCTCCATCGCCTCCTTCTTGCGCTCCATTACCCGCGTTATATCCAGGAAGGTGTCCGGCACGAAGCCGCAGAGCTCCGGCTGGTGCGGCTCGAAGAGGTAGAGGGCCGGCGGCCTCACGCTCGGGAAGGCGCTCGGGACCCCGGCCCCGGCGGCGAGCAGCCGCGCCTGCCGGACGGCCTGGTAGGCGGTGGGGTGGTCGGGGTTGAAGGGGTCCTCGGGGGTGTGGGTGACGATCACATCCGGGGCGAGCTCCCGGATGATCTCGACGAGGTGCATCAGCGCCTCCTCGTCCACCCGCAGCGGGTAGTCCCCGAGGTCGAGGCACCGGAACTCGGCCCCGAGGGCGCCCGCGGCCTTCTCGGCCTCGGCGTGGCGCACCCTCTTGACGTTCTCGACGGTCTGGTCCGGCCGCTTCCAGAGCTCCCCGGACTCCCCCCGCTCGCCGTAGGAGAGCGCGAGCACGACCGAGCGCCCGCCCGCAGCGGCGTTTATGGCCGCGGCCCCGCCCGCGCGCCACACGAAGTCCGCCGAGTGGGCCCCCACGACCAGGAGCGTCCGGCCCTCCGCCATCAGACGAGCACCCCCTGCGCGAGCCGCCGGGTGTTCTCGACGGCCATGACCCTGACCTCCTCCTCGCTGAACCCCGCCTCGAGCAGCCTCTCTGCCATGAGCGCGATGCCGTCCTCCACCGGCGGGTTGGCGGGCTGGCCGAGGTCGGTGGAGAGGAAGGAGTTCTCGGGCCCCGTCGCCCGGATGTTCTCGAACATCTTCTCCCAGGAGACCTTGCCGCCGTGCGCCGGGGCGAAGCAGCGCTCGAGGAGCGCCCCCTGCTCGACGAGGCTCGCCTGGTCGTCGGCGGAGAGGTCCTGCGAGGGGAACTCGGGGTGGGTTATGACGATCCTGCGCACCCCCTCCTCCCTGGCCGCCTCGACGACCGCGAAGATCTCGTCCCGCGAGAGGTGCCCGGTCGCCAGCACCAAATCGTGCGCGGCGACGACCCGCAGCACCTCCCGGGTCTCGGGGAGCACCGCCCCCGTCCCGTCCACCACGCGCACGGGCTCGGTGCTTATCCCCTGCTCCTCGAGCTCGCGCTGCAGCCGCGCCCAGAACGGCAGCTTCCTCCCGCCCCCGTCGGAGCGGGAGAGGATCTCCGCCTCGTTGGCGGCGCTCACGGTGGGCATCCACACGAAGCGCGCCCCCTCCCGCGCCGCTATCTCCACCGCCAGGGCGTTCATCCCGCCGACGGCCGCGTTCAGCGCGATGGCCCCGAAGACCTCCACCCCCTCCGCCGCCCGGACCACGCTGGCCCGCTCGGCGGTCGGTACGTAGTGCGACTTGAGCGTGAAGCCGGAGAGCCCCAGCTCCCTGAAGCGCCGCGCCAGGCCCAGGTCGTCGATCCTCCTTTGCATCACGTCGGGGCCGAGGTGGACGTGGTGGTCGTAGGCACCCCGTACAAGCTCTCGCGCCCGCGCGGAGGGTGAGGCTCCAGAACTTCCCGCCCCGCTACACATCCGCCAACCGCCCTCCCAAGATCGTCAACAATCCTGTCAACACAATCGTAAGCGTTGCCCGGTTTCGTGTCAAGCGGCGTGCGCCGTCAGGTTTCGGTGGCGTCCAGGGAGAGCGGGTTGCCGGGGGGGATGGGGTTTTCCCGGAGCCAGGAGGCTATCTCGCGGCAGGGGGCGCACCACGCTGCGCCCTCCTGCGCGAGGTGCCGGAGGCTCTCGAGCGTTTCGCGGAGCGCCCGGAAGTGGTCTTCGGGCTCCTGGAGGAACGGGTGGAACAGCAGGGAGAGGTAGCCGCGGCGGCGGAGGGTTTCGTCGAGGGCCCTGTCCAGCGCCTCTTGCAGCCGGGAGGGGGGGAGGGGGTTATCGGAGCCGGTATCTGAGCGGCGGAGGGGGCCGAAGCGGGGCAGGTAGTGGTAGGCGTCGATCAGGCGCCAGCCGAAGGGCAGCACGGCGAGGCCCTCGAGCGTGCCCGCTCCGCTTCCCGCCGGTGAGCAGTAGGTGAAGCCGCGCTCCCTGAGCAGGTCCAACGAGGCGGGGTTCAGCCTGCCTCCCGGCGGCCGGAAGCCGCGCGGCCGGAGGCCCAGCCCTTCCAGCTCGCGGGCGCTGCGCTCGAGCAGCCGGGCTTCTTCCGCGGGGCTCAGGCCGGCCCAGTACTCGTGGCGCCATCCGTGGCAGGCCACCTCGTGGCCGCGGCCGGAGATCTCCAGCAGCGCCTCCGGGTAGAGCCTGGCGTTGAGCCCCTCCACGAAGAACGTCGCCCGGAGGCCCGTCTCGTCGAGGAGGTCCAGGAGGCGGGGCAGCACGCGCCGCACGGAGAAGTGGTGCCCCAGCGGCCTGTCCGCAGGCCACAGCCCGCGCTCCAGGTCTGCCGCCTCGCCCAGGTTATCGAAGGTCAGGGAGATCGCGGCCCGGCGGGAATCGGGGCCCCAGGAGGAGGAGGGGGCGCGGGTGTCCTGCGGGGGGTCCATGCGCTTCTGGGGGACTTTATACAGGGCCTGTGGCGTGCGTTCCAGCGCCGGTGGCCCCTCTTCTTGCGGTCCCCTGGTCTACAATCCCCTGCGGGATGTCCGAGTCCGCAAGAGGGGTGAACCGATGAAGCTCGCCACGTATCTGGACGGCAGGCCGCGGGTGGGGGCGGTGGTCGACGGCGGGGTCGTCGACCTGAGCGGGAGGTTCGGCTCCATGCTGGAGCTCATCGAGGGGGGAGGGGAGGCGCTGGAGGAGGCCCGCGCGGTCGCCGCGGGCTCCGGGCCCGCCGCCCGGCTCGACGAGGTGAGGCTGCTGGCCCCCATCCCGCGGCCCAGGAGGAACGTCTTCTGCATGGGCTGGAACTACCTGACCCACTTCGAGGAGGGACGGGGACGGCGCGAGGGGCAGGGGGAGGAGCTGCCCGAGTACCCCACCTTCTTCGACAAGCCCACGACCACCGTAATCGGCCCCCACGACGACATCCCGTTCGACCCGAACTTCTCCGAGAAGATCGACTACGAGGCCGAGCTCGCCGTCGTCATAGGCCGGTCCGGGAGGAGCATACCCGCCGGGGAGGCCATGGACCACGTCTTCGGATACACCGCCGCGAACGACGTGACCGCCCGGGACGTGCAGCGGCGCCACGGCGGCCAGTGGCTCAAGGGCAAGGGGATGGACGGAAGCTGCCCCTTGGGGCCCTGGATCGTGACCGCCGACGAGATACCGGACGTGCAGAACCTGCAGGTCCAATGCCGCGTAAACGGCGTGCAGAAGCAGAACTCGAACACCAGGTTCATGGTCTTCCCCGTCGCGAGGCTCATAGAGGAGCTCTCCCTGGCGATGACCCTCCTGCCCGGGGACGTCCTGCTCACCGGCACGCCGGAGGGCGTAGGCTACGCCCGGACGCCGCCCGAGTTCCTCAGGCCCGGCGACGAGGTGACCGTCTACGTCGAGGGCGTCGGGGAGATCTCCAACCGCGTCGTCGAGAAAAACCTCACCCGCTGAACGGCCCCGCCGTTGGACCTCCCGCCTCCTGAGTACGATAATGTAGACAATGCCCGCGCCTGTGGTGGGGCGGAGGCGGAAAGGGAAGGCGGCCTGCTTCGGCGAGGAGGAGCGAGATGGTCGATTCGGCGAGAGTGGTGCGCAACGAGCGCCTGGCGCGGATACTGCCGGAGGCCCTCGGGGCGCTGCACGAGATCATCGAGAGGCACCGCATAACCGAGAGGGAGTGGCTCGCGGTCTTGGACTTTCTCACCGAGGTCGGCAGGAAGGACGAGTTCGTCCTGCTCTCCGACGTGACCAGGACCTCGGTGCTGGTGGACTCCATAACCCACGAGGACGGCGCGGCCACCCCGAGCGACGTGGAGGGCCCGCTCTACCGCGAGAACCCGCCGTGGCGGGAGAAGCCGGTCAAGATCTACGAGGAGTACGAGGGCATCGAGGAGGGGGACGTGCTCTTCGTGCGCGGCAGGGTCACCTCCACCGACGGCACGCCATTGGGCGGCGCGATCCTCGACGTCTGGCAGACCGGTCCCACCGGCGGCTACGACGTCTGGGACGAGAGGCAGCCGGACTACAACTTCCGGGGTCGCTTCGGGGTCGAGGAGGACGGGAGCTACGAGTTCCAGACCATGGTGCCCAAGCCCTACACCGTGCCGACCGACGGGCCGGTGGGGCGGCTGCTCGAGGCCATAGGCCAGCACCCCTGGCGCCCGGCGCACATACACTTCAAGGTCGAGGCCGAGGGGCACGAGACGCTCACCACCCAGATCTTCTTCCCGGACGACCCCTACCTGGAAAACGACACCATAGGGGCGGTCAAGCCCGAGCTCGTCCGGCCCCTGGAGCGGCACGAGGACGAGGAGGAGATCTCGCGCCGCGGCCTCGACGGCCCCTTCTACACCTGCGACTTCGACATAAAGCTCAAGCCCGCGGCGCGGGGCTGAGGAGGGAAGATGGCTGAGCGAACCCTGATCCGCGGCGGCCACGTCATCTCCATGGACCCCGAGATCGGGGACATCCCCGGCGGGGACGTCCTGATCGAGGGCGAGGAGATCGCGGCGGTCGCTCCGTCTATCGACGCTTCCGATTGCGAGGTGGTGGACGCCTCGGGCGCGATCGTGATCCCCGGCTTCATAGACTCTCACCGGCACACCTGGGAGACCGTGATCCGGGGGATCGCCCCCGACGTCACCCTCGACGGCTACTTCCAGCTCGTCCTGGACACCCTCGCTCCGGCCTACCGCCCGGAGGACGTCTACGCCGGCAACCTCCTCGGCACGCTCGAGGCCATAGACGCCGGGGTGACCACGCTGCTGGACTGGTCGCACATCAATAACACCCCCGAGCACGCCGACGAGGCCATCCGGGCGCTGGCCGAGACCGGCATCCGGGCCGTCTACTGCTACGGCAACCCCAACACCTCGCTCGCCGACTGGTGGTTCAACAGCACCCTGAAGGCCCCGGAGGACATCCGGCGGGTGCGCGAGAGGTACTTCTCCTCCGAGGAGGGGCTCATGACCCTCGCCATGGGCACCCGCGGCCCCGGCTTCTGCACCCCGGAGGTCGTCCGGCACGACTGGGAGCTGGCGCGGGACATCGGCGTGCCCATCAGCGTGCACGTGGGGATGGGGCCCGTGGCCGGACGCTTCAGGATGGTCGAGCAGCTGCACGACCTCGGCCTGCTCGGCCCGGACATCACCTACATCCACTGCAACCACCTCACCGACCGCGAGTTCCGGCTCATCGCGGAGACCGGGGGGACCGTCTCCATCGCCCCCATGGTGGAGATGACCATGGGCCACGGGATGCCGCCGACCGGGGAGATGCTGGCGCACGGCATCCGGCCCAGCCTGAGCTGCGACGTCGTGACCAGCGTCCCCGGCGACCCCTTCACCCAGATGCGCTTCCTCTTCGCCGCCGAGCGGGTGCGCGTCCACGAGCGGGTCTTCGAGGAGGAGCTGGAGGAGATGCCGCCCCTGCTCTCCTCGCGCGACGTGCTGGAGTTCGCCACCATCGAGGGCGCGCGCACGGTCGGCCTCGCCGACAGGACGGGCTCGCTCATCCCCGGCAAGAAGGCCGACGTCGTGATGCTGAGCATCGAGCGGGTCAACGCCGCGCCCGTCACCGACCCGGTGGGGACGGTGGTGTGCAGCATGGACTCCTCCAACGTGGACTCCGTGTGGGTGAACGGGCGCGCCCTCAAGCGCAACGGGGTGCTCGTGGACGCCGACCTGGAGCGGGCCCGCCGCCTCGCCGAGGACTCGCGGGACTACCTGATCTCCCGCACCGGCCGTCAGGCTCACTGGGCCACCCCGCGCACGACCGGAGAGGCCGCGCCGGGCGCCGGCCTCTAGAGAGGGCGCGAGGCCGTGCGCGCGGTCCTTTTGGAGCGCTTCGGGGAGCCCTCGGAGCTGGGCCCGGCGGAGGTGCCCCGGCCCAAGGCCCGGGAGGGCGAGGTGCTCGTCGAGGTGCGCGCCGCCGCCGTGAACCGCAGCGACGTGCTGAACGCGCGCGGCTCCTTCCCCGCAACCACCCTGCCCCGCATCCCGGGCCGGGACTTCGCCGGGGTCGTCGTGGAGGGGCCGGAGGAGCTCCTCGGCAGGGAGGTGTGGGGGACCGGCGGGGGAGAGCTGGGCTTCACCCGGGACGGCACCCACGCGGAGTACGTGGCCCTCCCCGCGGGGGCCGCGGTGCCCGTGCCGGAGGGGCTCTCCCTCGAAGGGGCCGCAGCCTCCGGGCTCGCCTACCTCGCCGCCGCCATGGGGATCCTCGAGCTCGGCGAGCTCTCCGCCGGGGAGGCGGTGCTCGTCACCGGCGCGGCGGGCGGCGTCGGAGGCGCGGCGGCCGGGATCTCGCGCTGGAAGAGGGCCTCGCTCGTGATCGGGGCCGTAAAGGACGAATCGGAGCGGCGGGCGGCGGAGAGGGCGGGAGCCGGGGTGGTCGTCGACACCTCCCGCGAAGAGGTGCCCGAAGCCGTCATGGCCGCAACGGAGGGGAGGGGCGTGGACCTCGTCCTCGACGCCGTCGGGGGTCCCCTCTTCGAGCCGTGCCTCTCGAGCCTCGCCCCGCAGGGCCGCATGGTCGTCCTCACCACGGTCGGACAGCGGCGCGTCTCCTTCGACCTCTTCGACTTCTACCGCAAGGAGCTGCGCCTGCTCGGCCTTATGACCTCCCGGCCGGGCGCCGCGGAGAGCGGCGCCGTCCTCCGCTCCCTCCTGCCCGGCTTCGAAGCGGGATGCTTGCACGCCCCGGCCGTCGCCGGGCGCTACCCGCTGGAGGAGGCCGCAGAGGCCTACGCCCGGGTCGAGAGCGGGGAGGCCGCAGGGCGGGTGCTCCTCGTCATGGCCCCCTGACCACATCCAGTTTACAAAACTGTAGACAATTATGGTAACTTAAAGTGCTTGAAGAGGGGCGTCCGTCTCCGGGGGAGGTCTTTTGCCGTGAGGCCCGGTAAAATGCGTCGGATGGGACGAGACGAGAAGCGGGCGGGTTCTCTGTCCGACGTTGCGTACGAGAAGCTCTACGGCGACATAACCGGCGGGAGGCTGCAGCCGAACGAGCGCCTGATCGAGCTGGACATCGCCCGCGAGCTCGGCGTGAGCCGGGCCGCCGTCCGGAACGCGCTCATCCGGCTGGAGCAGGAGGGGCTGGTGAAGCGTGAGCCGAACCGGGGGGCGAGGGTGCGGCTGGTCTCCGAGGAGGAGGCGGTGGAGATCCTGGAGGCCCGGATGGCCCTAGAGTGCGTGGCCGTGCGGCACGCCGCCCTGAACCGCACCCAGGAGGACATCGCCGGGCTCAGGGAGATCCTCTCCCAGATGGAGAGCCGGCTGGAGGCCGGAGACCTGCTGGGCGCCTCCGACCTGAACGGCCAGTTCCACCGCCGCCTCGTCGAGATCTCCAACCACGCCACCATCTCCAAGCTGCTGAAGATGCTTAACTCCCAGCTCATAAGGTTCCAATACCGTACCATCCTCACCCCAGGCCGTCCGGCCAGCTCGCTCGCCGAACACAGGGCCATCTTCGAGGCCGTCGAGGCCGGCGACCCGGAGAGGGCAGAACAGGCCATGCGCAGACACCTCTCCGGCGTGACGGAAGCCCTCAGACGAGCCGCCGCCCAAGAGGCCCGCTAGGCTCCATATTGCGTCTCCAATTTTGTTGACAATTTTGTAGAAGGTGCTCTAGACTTCTGGCGGAGGCCGGAGGGTCGAGAGAGGAGGTTCTCGGGGTGGAGGCGGGAAGGATGAGCCTGGAGGAGGCCGTGGGCCGGGCTGGCGGGCCGGTGGAGCTTCTGCGGAACGCCCGGGCGGCGCCCTACACCTTTCCGGTGACGCCGGAGTTCAGCAACTGGCGGGACGAGCAGCGGGCTTGGAGGGAGAGCTGCGCCCTGCTCGACCAGTCCCACCACATGACCGACCTCTACGTGGAGGGGCCCGACGCCCTGAGGCTGCTCTCGGAGCTTGGCGTAAACAGCTTCGAGGGCTTTGCCAAGGACAAGGCCAAGCAGTTTGTGGCCTGCAACCCCCGAGGCTACGTGATAGGGGACGTCATCCTCTACTACCTGGAGGAGAACCGGCTGGACCTCGTGGGGCATCCCATGGTCCTCGACTGGGTGCAGTACCACGCGGAGACCGGCGGGTACGGGGTTTCTCTGGAGCGGGACGAGAACTCTGCGGTTCGGAGGGGGGCTCCGCCGAAGGTGTACCGCTACCAGGTGCAGGGGCCTGAGGCTGCGGCGCTCATGCGGGAGGTGGTTGAGGGGGAGCTTCCCGAGGTGAGGTTCTTCAACACGGCAGACGTGCGCATAGGGGGCTGCAGGGTGCGGGCGCTGCGGCACGGGATGGCGGGCAGGCCGGGCTATGAGCTCTCTGGGCCCTGGGAGGAGAGGGAGCGGGTGATAGGCGCGATCCTTGAGGCCGGCGAGAACCACGGCCTCAGGC
>Ga0068704_100386_pt1 | contig 15626 bp, 14 predicted proteins | sample CeladaPassaD2F12_FD_62225 | JGI IMG/M metagenome (GOLD analysis project Ga0068704, IMG submission 62225) | Cellulose-adapted microbial communities from the Joint BioEnergy Institute, USA - Passage D2F12 | ecosystem: Engineered > Bioreactor > Continuous culture > Unclassified | place: USA, Joint...
TGCTTGGCCAAAACCTTGGTTATGGCCGCCGTAAGCGTCGTCTTGCCGTGGTCCACATGCCCTATGGTCCCCACGTTTATGTGCGGCTTGGTCCTCTCAAATACCCCTTTGGCCATCCTCAGCTTCCTTTCTCTTTGCTACCCGCGCAAACCCTCTCTCCGCCAGCGAGGCGACGCTCAGTAGCGGTGGCAGGACTCGAACCTGCGACACGCGGATTATGATTCCGCTGCTCTAACCAACTGAGCTACACCGCCACGTTTTCTGCCGGGGCCTCCCCGGCCCCAGAGCCCCCGACCGGACTTGAACCGGTGACCTCTTCCTTACCATGGAAGCGCTCTGCCGACTGAGCTACAGGGGCATATTCAGTTGGGTGGGGGCGGGAGGATTCGAACCTCCGTAGGCGTAAGCCGGCAGATTTACAGTCTGCTCCCTTTGGCCGCTCGGGCACACCCCCGGCCACGCTCCCGGCTTCTGCGCCGCGAGCGCGCGGAATATGGTAGCAAACCGCAACGAGTTTTCAACGCGCAGCCCCCAGGAGAGCCCGGGAAGGGATTCGAACCCCCGACCTGCCGCTTACAAGGCGGCTGCTCTGCCGCTGAGCTACCCGGGCGCCCGAGGGGGAGTATATCTCAGTCTCCGGCCGCCCGGCGCCTGATCTCCTCGAGCCTCCGCAGCGTCTCGGGGGAGAGCCGGTCGGCGACCTTCGAGCGCCGGGACCTGTCGGGGCTGCGGACCACGGCGGGGAGCTCGTCGAGAAGGCCCTGGAACTCGCGGGGGGTGGCCCTCCGCGCGCCGCGCGCCAGAACGGTGCGCTGGAGGGCGAAGTCCCCGGTGTAGACGGTGGCGGACCCCTCTTCTAGCCGGGAGAGAAGGCGCTCTATCACGTCGTCGGCGGACTGGCCGGGGCCGCTGAAGACGAGGCGCACCGCCCCCCCGGCCCGGACCTCCTCCCGCTCGGGCTCCGGGCTGCCGTGGGCGTCGAAAACCACGATGACGCGCCGGCCGGTCCACCCGGCGGCCTTGAGGGCGTCGTTCACGAGGCGCTCCCGGGACTCGTCGAGCCCCCCGGTCTTCCCGGTCCCGTAGCGCTCGAGCGCCCCGATGAGGTTGTACCCGTCGAGGATCAGGTACTGCGCCATCCCCGCTGCCTCCGCGCCTCGTACAGCAGGATGGCCGCCGCGACGGAGACGTTGAGCGAGGAGACCGCCCCGAGCATGGGGATGGAGAGCACCCCGTCGCAGCCCTCGCGCACGAGCCGGCGCACCCCCCTCCCCTCGCTGCCGAGGACGAGGGCGACGGGGCCGGAGAGGTCGGCCTCCGCGTAGTTCTCCCCGCCGGGCTCGGCGGCGTACACCCACAGCCCCTCCTCCTTCATCCGGTCCACGGCACGGCGGAGGTTGGTGACGCGGGCCAGCCGCACGTGCTCGCTCGCCCCCGCGCTGGCCTTGACCGCGGCGGGCGTGACGCCCGCCGCCCGGTCCTTGGGGACGACCACGCCGCTCGCCGCGGCCCCGTCGGCGGCGCGCAGCACGGCCCCCAGGTTGCGCGGGTCGGTCACCCCGTCGAGGACGGCGACCAGGGGGTTCTCCCCCCCGAGGACATCCTCCAGGGCGGCGTAGGGGTAAGGCCCGACGCGGGCGGCGACGCCCTGGTGAGCGCCCCCTCCGGCCAGCCGGGCCACCCTGCCCCGCGGCACCCGGCGCACCCCGACGCCGGCGTCCGCGGCCAGGCGCTCCACCTCCCGGTTGCCGGTGGAGTCCAGCACCTCGTGTACCGCGCGGCGGCGGCTGCGGAGTACCTCGATCACGGGCCGCACCCCGTAGACGACTTCCGCCAAACCCTAGCGGCGGCTCAGGACCGGCCCCGCGGCGGTGTCCTCTATGGCCCAGCCCTCCCGCAGAAGCTCCTCGCGCAGCCGGTCGGCCTCCGGCCACTCCCGCCTCCGGCGGGCCCGCTCGCGCCGGGCCACCCTCTCGAGCACCTCGCCGGGTGCCTCGCCGGCGTGCCGGATGCGCACCCCGTCCACCTCGGAGACCCGCTCCCCGGCGACGTCGAAGCCGAGGAGGCCCAGCAGCTCCTGCAGGGCCTCCTTCAGGGAAGCGAACTCCCCGGCGGCGGAGGGGCGGGAGGAGATCTCGCGCCCCGCCCCGCTCGCGGCGTCGAAGAGGGCCGCGATGGCCTCGGGGGTGTTGAAGTCCTCCCGCATGGCCGCGTCGAAGCGCTCCCGCAGCTCCCCGGCGAGCCGGTCGGAGAGCGGGGAGGAGGCCTCGGAGCGGGAGATCTCCCGGTAGAGCCTCAGCAGCCGCTCGCAGGAGCGGCGCTTCTCCTCCAGGATCTCGTCCGAGTAGTCTATGGGCTGGGAGTAGTGGCTCTGCAGGAGCCACATCCTTATGGCGTCCCGGCCGTGCTTCAGGGTGGCCTCCCTGGCGTCCACCACGTTGCCCACGCTCTTGGCCATCTTCTGCGCGGCCATCCGGACCATGCCGTGGTGGGCCCACGCCCGGACAAAGGGCCTGTCGGGGTGCGCCCCGCAGCTCTGGGCCAGCTCGTTCTCGTGGTGCGGGAAGCGGATGTCGGAGCCCCCGCCGTGGATGTCCGCCCCGCCGGGCAGGTGCTTCTCGACCATCGCAGAGCACTCTATGTGCCAGCCCGGCCGGCCGGGCCCCCAGGGGCTCTCCCAGGAGGGCTCCCCGGGCTTCGAGGCCTTCCAGAGGGTGAAGTCCAGCGGGTTCCGCTTGTGGCCGGTCTGGCCTTTCTCGGTGATCTTCATCTCCTCCGGGCGCTGCTTGCTCAGGGCACCATACCTGGGGAAGGTCTCCACCGCGTAGTAGACGTCCCCGTTCGGGGCCGGATAGGCGTGCCCGCGCCGGATGAGCTCCTCGATCAGCGAGATCATCTCCGGGATGTGCTCGGTGGCCCGCGGCTCGACGTCGGGCATCCCGATGCCCAAGAGCCGCAGCCGCTCGTGGAAGGAGTCGGTGTAGCGGCGGACGATCTCCTTCCAGGAGACGCCCTCCTCGTTGGCCCGGTTTATGATCTTGTCGTCTATGTCGGTTATGTTCCAGACGAACTTGACCCGGTAGCCCCGGCTGCGCAGGAACCTGACCGCCACGTCCCAGAACAGGTGCCCGCGCACGTTGCCGATGTGTATGTGGTTGTAGACGGTGGGACCGCACACGTAGATGCCGACCCGGCCGTCGCCGCCGACCTCCACCAGGCCGCCGCTCAGGCTGTCCCGCACCTTTACGCTCATGCTCTAAGTCTAGCCTCCCTGGCCCGCTCTATCCTCTTTTGGGCCTCCTCGGGACCCAGCAGGACAATGATATATTCCAGCCGCGGCCCGCGGTCCTCCCCGGTGAGGGCGACCCGTAGGGGATGGAGCGCCTCCCGGGCCTTTATCCCCCGCTCCTTAGCCCACCGGCGCAGCGCGGCGAGAAGCTCGCGGGCCTCCTCGAGCCCCTCCGGCCTGCGGCTCTCCAGCAGCCGGGAGGCGGCGGCGAGCGCCTCCCCGGCTCCCCCGGGCAGGCGCCCGGCGGCCGCCCCGGGATCGACCGGCCCGAGCAGCCGGCCGAGGAGGCGGGGAGCGTCGGAGAGCAGGCGCAGCTCCTCGCGCACGGCCTCCACCGCCACCTCCTCCCTCCCGGGGGGCAGCGGCTCCTCCAGGAACGGCTCCACGAGCCGGGCGAGCCTGCGCGCGGGCATCCGCCGGAGGTGCCGGGCGTTGAAGTACAGAAGCCGCTGCGGGTCGAAGCGGGCCGGGCTCGACCCCAGGCGCGAGGGATCCCACTCCGCCACGAGCTCCTCGAGCCCGGAGAACTCCTCCCGCCCCTCGGGGTGGGTCCACCCCAGGAGCGCGAGGTAGTTCAGGAGGGCCTCGGGCAGGTAGCCCTCCTCCCGGTACCCGCGCACGCTTTGGGCCCCGTGGCGCTTGGAGAGCTTTCTCCCGTCGGGGCCGAGGATCAAACCCAGGTGCAGGAACTCCGGCTCCGGGACGCCGAGGGCGCGGTAGAGGAGCGCCTGCCGCCCGGTGTTGGGCAGGTGCTCCTCGCCCCGGATGACGTGGGTTATCTCCATCTCGATGTCGTCCACCACGGCGGCGAAGTTGTACGCGGGCATCCCGTCGGACTTGAGGATGACGAAGTCCCGGACCCCCCCGAAGCGCACCTCCCCCCGCAGCGCGTCCCGGAAGGCCCCTCCCCTCTCAGGCGGCCGGAAGTACACCGCGCGCCGCCCGCTCGCGTCCTCCGCCTCGTAGGCCAGCCCCCCCTCCAGAAGACGCCCGGCGTAGCCCGCGTAGACCTCTCCCCGCTCGCTCTGCCGGTAGGGGCCCTCGTCGAACCGGAGGCCGAGCCAGCCGAGATCCTCGAGGATGCGCTCCTCGTGCTCCCTCCGGCTGCGCTGGCGGTCGGTGTCCTCGATCCTGAGGAGGAGCCGCCCGCCGTGGTGGCGGGCGAAGAGGTAGTTGAAGAGCGCCGTGCGGGCCCCGCCGAGGTGCAAGTCCCCGGTCGGGGAGGGGGCGAAGCGGGCGCGGACGCTAGGTGCCAACGGCCCTCTCGAGCAGGCACACCGCCTGCGCCGCTATCCCCTCGCCCCGCCCCGTGAACCCCAGCCGCTCGCTCGTGGTGCCCCGGACGCTCACGCGCGACGCCTCCACGCCGAGGGCGGCGGCGAGGTTCTCGCGCATCTTCTCGCGGTGCTCGCGGATCCTGGGCCGCTCGCAGATGACCACGGCGTCCACGTTGACCACCTCCCAGCCCCCGCCGACGATCCGGCGCGCCTCGCGCAACAGCCAGATGGAGTCCGCGTCCCGAAAACGCTCGTCGGTGTCCGGGAAGTAGTGGCCGATGTCCTCGAGCCCCGCCGCCCCGAGCAGCGCGTCGGTGACCGCGTGGGCCAGCACGTCGGCGTCGGAGTGGCCCCGGAGCCCGCGCTCCGAGGGGATCCGGACCCCGCCGAGCACGAGCTGGCGGCCCTCGGCGGGATCGGCGAAGGCGTGCACGTCCACCCCGAGCCCCACCCGGTAGCCCCCCACGGCAACCTCAGAGGCGCGACCCGCGCCGCTCCCGGGCGGCGAGGATCGCCTCGGCCAGCACGAGATCCTCCGGCGAGGTAAGCTTGATGTTGGTCCTCTCGCCGGGGACCAGGCGCACCTCCCCCCCGGCCCGCTCCACCAGCGAGGCGTCGTCCGTGGCCTCGCGCAGCACCTCCTCGGGCGCCGAGAAGACCCGGCGCAGCAGCCCCAGCCGGAAGGCCTGCGGGGTCTGGGCGGCCCGGAGGCTCGAGCGGTCCAGCGTCTTGAGCACCCTCTCGCCGTCGGCGACCTTTATGGTGTCCGGGACCGGCACCGCCGGGATCGCGCCGTCCGCCCCCTCCTCCACCGCCCGGACCACGCGCCCGATCAGCTGCGGGGTCACCAGACAGCGGGAGCCGTCGTGGATCAGGCAGATCACGCCGTCCTCCTCCCCGCAGAGAAGGAGCCCGTTCCTCGCCGAGAGGGCCCGGCTCTCGCCCGGGCGGGCGCAGCCGCACAGCTTGTCTATCCCGCAGCCGGAGGCGAGGTCCCGGATGCGCTCCTCCTCCCCGACGGCGTAGATCCTCTCGACCTCCCGGGCCTCCTGGAAGGCGCGCAGGGTGTGGTAGAGCGCCGGGCGCCCCAGCAGCTCTATAAACTGCTTGGGGCGGCCCATCCGGGTGCCGCTCCCCCCGGCCAGCACCAGCGCCACCGCGCCGGGCAACTAGGGCACCTCGCCGTTGGTCTCCAGCGCGCGCCGCCGCTCCAGCCCCCGGTGTATGGCCCGGGCGCGGGCCTGCCCGACCCCCTCCACCTCGTCCAGCTCGGCCTCCGAGGCCTCCAGCAACCCCTCCAGCGAGCCGAACTCCCTGATCAGGTTCTCCGCCACCTTGCGGGGCAGCCGCGGCACCTGGGCGAGCTGCCGGTAGCCGCGCGGCTTGAGCAGGAAGTCCTCCGTCTGGCCGACCGAGCCGTAGCCGAGCAGCTCGGTGATCACCACCGGGTCGGAGAGCTGCTCCGGGGAGAGCTGGGAGAGGCGCTTCCTCACCTCCCCGACGTCCACGCCCTCCTGCACGTAGTCCTTGAGCAGGGCGTCGTACTGCTCCGGGACCCGGTAGAAGGCCTCCTCGAGCTGCATCTCCACCAGCCGGCCCTCGCTGCCCAGCTCCCGCACGTAGGCCTCTATCTCCTCGGCGATCCGCACCGAGTACTCGAACGTGCTGATGGCCGCCACCACCTCGCGCAGCGAGACGGCGCCGTCGTACTCGTGAACGGTGAGGATGCGGGCCTCCTCCCGCAGCCTCCGGGTGAACTTGTCCAGGGTGGCCAGCGCCGAGTTGGCCTTGTTGAGCACCACCCCGATGTCCTCCAAAACGTGCGGCCCGTAGGGTCCCTGGTAGAGGGTGACCACCCGGCGGCGCTCGGAGACGGCTATCACCAGGTCCCCGGTCTGCTTCGCGGTGCGGTTCGCGGCGCGGTGGCGCATCCCGGTCTCCCGCGACTCCAGGTTGGGGTCCGGGTTGAGCTGCACGTTGGCGTAGTGGATGGTCGAGATGTCCGGGGAGACCACGATCGCCCCGTCCATCTTCGCCAGCTCGTAGAGCCGCATCGGTGCGAACTCTATCTCTATCTTCATGCCGCCGGAGATGATCCCCAGCCGCTCCAGCTTCTCGGGGCTGGAGATCACGATGAGGGCCCCGTTGTGGGCCCGGATGATGTTCTCTATGCCCTCCCTGAGCTCGGTGCCGGGGGCCACCAGCTCCAGCGCCCGGCTGAGCTCCTCGGGCAGCTTCCTCCTCGCAGGACTCACAGCAACGCCACCGCCACAGCCTCTTCGAGCGTCCTCACCTCTACAACGTTTACCCCTCTGCCGGAAGCGGCGCCGCCGCCCGGCGCGCCGCCGGAGGAACCCTCGGGGATTATTATACGATCGAAGCCCAGCTTGATCAGTTCGCGCAGCCTGCGCCCGGCGCCGGGGACGAACCTCACGTCCCCGGTGAGCCCGACCTCCCCGAAGCAGGCCGTCCCGCGCTCCAGCGGCCTGTCCCTCAGCGCCGAGGCTATGGCCAGGGCGGCCCCGAGGTCGGCCGCCGGCTCCTCGACCCGCACCCCGCCGGTCACGTTGACGTAGACGTCCTGGGAGCCGAGCGCGAGCCCGGCCCGGCGCGAGAGCACCGCGCACAGCATGTTCACCCGCCCGCCGTCGAGGCCCCGGGCCACCCGGCGCGGGACGGCGAGCGGGCTCGGGGCCACCAGGCTCTCTATCTCCACGAGCATGGGGCGCGTCCCCTCCAGCAGGCACACGGTGGCCACCCCGGGCGGCACCTCCGCCTCGCGGCGGCTCAGAAAGAACGCCGAAGGGTCCTCCACCTCCTCCATCCCGCGGGAGGTCATCTCGAACACCCCCACCTCGTTCGTGGAACCGAAGCGGTTCTTGAGGGCCCGCAGGATGCGGAAGGCCTGGAACCGGTCGCCCTCGAACTGGAGCACGGTGTCCACCATGTGCTCCAGCACCCGCGGCCCGGCGATGGAACCCTCCTTGGTAACGTGGCCGACGAGGACGACGGCGATCCCCTCGGCCTTGGCGAGCCGCATCAGGCGGGCCGCGCACTCCCGCACCTGCCCCACCCCCCCGGGAGCCCCGGCGAGCTCCGGCGAGTACAGCGTCTGGATGGAGTCGACGACCACCACCTCCGGCCGCCCGCGGAGGATGGTGGCCTCTATGACGTCCACGTCGGTCTCCGCGAGCACCTCGAAGCCGGAGCCGGCCACCCCGAGGCGCCGGGCGCTCATGGCCACCTGCCGGGGCGACTCCTCGCCGCTCACCATCAGGCACCGGCCCCCGAGCCGGCCCATCACCTGCAACAACAGCGTGCTCTTGCCCACCCCCGGCTCTCCGCCCACCAGCACGAGCGAGCCCGGCACGAGCCCGCCGCCCAGGATGCGGTCGAGCTCCGCTATGCCGGTGCCGATCCGGCCCTCGGCCTCCCCCCCGCCGACCTCGTCGAGCCGCAGGGTCTTCCCGGCGGCGGCCCGGGAGCCCGCCTCCCGGGCCCGGGCGGCAAAGCCCGAGGCCTTCCGCTCGCCGCGCACCTCCTCTACAAAGGTGCTCCACGCCCCGCAGTCCGGGCAGCGCCCGAGCCACTTGGGCTCCTCGTGCCCGCAGCTGGAGCACACGTACAGGGTTCTCGAAGCCATGGGCTAATTGTACGGGATGGGGGCAACCTCCCGGCCCCGGGCAGGCCCCCGCGGGGCGCTCCACAGACAAAAAGCCGGGGCCTTCACAGGCCCCGGCTCTGCGCAGACCGGGTCTTGCCCCTACTCGGCCTTGACGACCTCCTTCGGCTGGGTGACCTTGATGGTCACGATCGACTCGTCCTCGCCGATCTCGTCGGCGCTCTTGTCGTTCGCCTCGATGGTCACCTTAGAGCCGTCGGGGATGTCCCCGCGGAGGATCATCTCGCTCATCGGGTCCTCGACCATCCGCTGCAGCACCCGCTTGAGCGGCCGGGCGCCGAAGGCCGGGTCGTAGCCCTCCTCGGCCAGCTTGTCCAGCGCCTCGGGCGTGAACTCCAGCGTCACGTTCCGCTCAGCGAGCTGCTCGCGCAGCCGCTTGACCTGGATCTCGATGATCTGCCGGACGTGCTCCCGCTCCAGCTTGTGGAAGACGATGATCTCGTCGATCCTGTTCAGGAGCTCGGGCCGGAAGATCTTCCGGAGCTCGCTGGTCACCCGGCTCTTCATCTCCTTGTAGGAGAGGCCCTCCTCGCCGGCGCCGAAGCCGAGCGTCTTGGTCTTGTTGATGTGCTGGGCCCCCACGTTGGAGGTCATGATGAGGACCACGTTCTTGAAGTCCACCGTCCGGCCCTGGGCGTCCGTGAGCTGGCCGTCCTCGAGGATCTGCAGCAGGATGTTGAAGACGTCCGGGTGGGCCTTCTCTATCTCGTCGAAGAGCACCACCGAGTAGGGCCTGCGCCGCACCTGCTCGGTGAGCTGGCCGCCCTCGTCGTAGCCCACGTAGCCCGGAGGCGACCCAACGAGCCGGCTGACGGTGTGCCGCTCCATGTACTCGGACATGTCCAGCCGGATCATCGCGTCCTGGTCGCCGAAGAGGTACTCGGCGAGCGTGCGCGCAAGCTCCGTCTTCCCCACGCCCGTGGGCCCGAGGAAGACGAACGAGCCGCTCGGCCGGTTCGGGTCCTTCAGGCCCGCCATCGTGCGGCGGATGGAGCGGCTGACGGCCTTTATGGCCTCGTCCTGGCCGACCACCCGGCCGTGCAGCGCCTCCTCCATCTTCAGCAGGCGCGCCGACTCCTCCTCGGTCAGCTTCCTGACCGGGATGCCGGTCCACATGGAGACGATCTCGGCGATCTCGTTCTCGCCGATGGAGACCCGCCGCTGCTGCTCGCCCTTGCCCTCGCGCCACTGGCGCTCCAGCTCGCGCTTGCGCAGGGCCAGCTTCTTCTCCGAGTCGCGCAGCCGCGCCGCCTCCTCGTACTCCTGGCTGTCGATCGCGGCCTCCTTCCTGCGCCGGACCTCGGCCAGCTCGTCGTCGATCTCCTTGTAGTACGGCGGCTGCGACATGGTCTTGATCTTCATCTTGGAGGCCGCCTCGTCCACGAGGTCTATGGCCTTGTCCGGCAGGAACCGGTCGGAGATGTACCGGTCGCCGAGCCGCGAGGCCGCCCGGAGCGCCTCGTCGGTGATCTCGATCTTGTGGTGCTCCTCGTAGCGCTCCCGCAGCCCCTTGAGGATCAGCTCGGTCTCCTCGACCGTCGGCTCCCCGACCTGGATGGTCTGGAAGCGGCGCTCGAGCGCCTTGTCCTTCTCCACGTACTTCCGGTACTCGTCGATCGTGGTCGCGCCGATGACCTGGATCTCACCGCGCGCCAGCGCCGGCTTGAGGATGGAGGCGGCGTCGATGGCGCCCTCGGCGGCACCCGCCCCGACGAGGTTGTGGATCTCGTCGATGAACAGGATGATGTCGCCGTGGTCGATGATCTCCTTCATGATCTTCTTGAGGCGCTCCTCGAACTCGCCCCGGTACTTGGAGCCGGCCACCAGCGCCCCGAGGTCCAGCGTGTAGACCTCTTTGTCGGCGAGGATCTCCGGCACCCGCCCCGCGGCGATCTCGTTGGCCAGCCCCTCCACGATGGCGGTCTTGCCGACCCCCGGCTCGCCGATGATGACCGGGTTGTTCTTGGTGCGCCGCACGAGGATCTGCATGATCCTCTCTATCTCCTGCGTGCGGCCGATGACCGGGTCGAGCTTGCCCTCCTCGGCCAGCGCCGTGAGGTTGCGCCCGTACTGGTCGAGCTGGCGGGTCTTGGGCCGCTTGCCCTCGACGCCGCCGCGCGCGGAGGCCTCGGCCCGCCCACGCTGCGTCCGGCCGCCGCCGAGCCGCCGCACGACCTCGCGCCGCACCTTGTCCGGGTCGACGTCGAGGTTGGACAGAACGCGGGCCGCAACGCCCTCGCTCTCACGCACCAGCCCGAGCAGGATGTGCTCGGTGCCTATGTAGTTGTGCCCGAGCTGCAGCGCCTCCCGGAGCGCCAGCTCCAGAACCTTCTTGGAGCGCGGGGTGAACGGGGCCTGGCTGCCGGAGCCCTCCTCGCCGTAGCCGACGATGCTCTCCACCTGCTCGCGCACGTCGTCGAGCGTGACGCCGAGGTGGTTGAGCGCCTGGGCCGCCACCCCGTCCTCCTCGCGCAGCAGACCGAGCAGCAGGTGCTCGGTGCCTATGTAGTTGTGGTTGAAGTGCCGGGCCTCCTCCTGCGCAAGGACGACGACCTTGCGGGCCCTCTCGGTGAATCTCTCAAACATCAGCGGAAGCCTCCTCCGTCCCGAGGTCTCTCTCCTCTAGGTCCGCCTCGGATCAGACATCGTCCCGGTATGCTCTCTATACGGTTCTGTGATACGTACGGTTCAGAAACGGATAGCCACAAAACCAACTGCCAAACACCTCTCTCTAGCCTGCCGCTCGCCCCTGAGTATACTAGGTTCGCCCGCGAAAGAAGGTGGGTCCGGAGGCGCCCGGACCGCTTTGCGCTCTCAGCGCTACGCCCCGTCGGACCCCCGCGCCCGCCGCCTCTCCCACGGGTGACCGCGCTCCCATCCGGCCCATATTATCCCCCACGGAAAGCTCCTCTACATCGTCCGTTTGCTGTATTTTACCCCCGCGAGGACGGCCTCCTCTGTGTCCCGGCCTACAGGGAGCGGGCCCCGGCCCGGAGCCGCTCCCGGACGGTCTCCACGGAAAGCGCCGCGATGAAGGGCCCGGCCTTGGGGCCGCTCTTTTTGCCGAGTAGCACGCGGTACAGCGCGGCGAAGGCCCTCTTGGACTTCAAGCCCCGCTCGTGGGCCGTCTCGTAGAGCAGGTCCTGGATCTCCTCGGGCCCCATGCCCTCCTCGAGCCTCTCCGAGAGCGCCGCGAGGTACAGGCGCTGGTCCTCCTCCAGCCGCTCCATCTCCTCCCGGGACTCCTCGGGGGACAGCAGCCTGAACCGCACGGGCTCCGGGGCCCACCTCTGGGCCCAGTTGCGGGCGTAGCCCAGCTCCCGCGCCAGCTTCTCCCGGTCCTCGGCGGCCCGCCCGTACCCGCCGCGCCGCAGCATCTCCGCGGCGAGCTCCACGTCGTCGCCCACGGTCTGGGCCACCGTGGCCAGGTGGCTGAAGGGGACGGGCCGGTCCTCCGTCTCCGAGCGGTACTCGTCCATAAAGCGCGGGAAGCCGCCCTCCAGGTCCAGGTCGGCCCGGCGCGAGGGGTCGCGCCCCAGCACCATCCTGCGCAGCGCGTCGGGCGGCATGATGCGGAGCAGGTCCTTCGGCAGCACCACTATGCCCCGCGAGCTGCTCATGTCGCCCCGGCCCTTGAGCCCGATCCACTCGTACTCGTAGCGCCCCGGCACCGGGTAGCGGAAGACCTCCCGCGCCATCCGGTCGGCGGTGTCGGTGGAGCCGCCCCGGCTGGTGTGGTCCTTCCCGAAGGGCTCGAAGGTAACCCCGAGCGCCTTCCAGCGGGCGGCGAGCTCCACCCGCCAGCCGAGCTTGCCCTCCCCCTTCGAGTAGTCGGCGACCCCCTCGTTGCCCTCCCGGTCCACAAAGCGGACCTTGCTCTCCTCGGGCAGGTGCTCGACGACCCGGTTGCCGGTGAGGTCCCCGGAGGCCGCCCGGGGCAGGTACGGGGACCAGCCCTCGGGCATCCTCCGCCCCGTCACCTCCTGCATGATGCGCCGCAGCTCCTCGGTGTGCTCTATCGCCTCCCGGGTCACCTCCGTGTACACCCCGCCCTCGTAGAGCTCGTGCGATCGGAGCACCTCCACCTCCATCCCCATCTCCTCGAGCGCCTCCTCGAACGGGGCGAGAAAGTGCTCGGCGTAGGAGGGATGGCACCCCTCGGGGTCGGGGATGTGCGAGAGGCTGTGCCCCATGTACCGCCCGAAGCTCTCCGGGATGCCCGGCGCGACCTTCCGCAGCGGGTCTATGGTGTCCGCGTGGAAGACAAAGCGGACCTCCTCGCCGCGGGCCCGGAGGGCGTTCGCCACAGCCTCGGCCACCAGCACCTCCCGCAGGTTGCCCGCGTGGATGTGCCCGGAGGTGCTGATGCCGGAGACGACCACGTGCGGGCCCTCGCCGAGGCCCTCGGCGACCTGCTCGGCCCACTCGGGGATGGCGTTGCTCCTCATGGCGGCCCCCTGAGAACCCGTCTTGCGGGGCGAGGGACGGCTAGCTCGCCGCCTCGACGCTCACGATCTCGTACTCCGTCGCCCCCCGCGGGGTGGACACCCTGACCTTCTCCCCCACCCGGCGCCTCAGCAGCGCCTTGCCCACGGGCGAGGCGTGCGAGAGCTTGCCGCTGGCGGGGTCGGCCTCGTTGGCGCCGACGATCTGGAAGGTGCGCTCCCTGCCGTCGCCGACCACGCGCAGGGTGACCCGCGTGCCCAGATCGACCGCCCCCTCCTCCGCCGAGGAGGCGGGGTCCACGATCTTGGCGTTGCGCAGGCGCCGCTGCAGCTCGCTGATCCTGCGCTCCAGCAGCCCCTGCTCGTTCTTGGCGTCGTCGTACTCCGAGTTCTCGGATATGTCCCCGAACTCCCTGGCCTGCCGGATGCGCTCCGCAACCTCCTTGCGCCGCACCTCCGTCAGGTACTTGAGCTCCTCCTGGAGCTTCGCGAAGCCTTCGGGGGTCATCAGTTCCTGGTTTCTGTCGGTAGTCATGAGCGGCGAGATTATACGGGCCCCCTCCGAGGGTGTCAACGAGCACGAACGCCTGTTTTGCCGGGCTTTTTCAGCGGGCCCGCGAGGCGTTGAGGGCGTAGAGCACCTGCAGGCCCTTGAGCGTGAGGTCCGGGTCGAGCACCTCTATCTCCCTGCAGTAGCGGGAGATGACCGGCGAGAGCCCCCCGGTGGCCACCACGCGCAGCCCCTCGGTCTCCCCCTCGGCGGCGAGCTCCTCCTTGAAGCGCCGGATGAGGGCGTCGATGGCCCCGGCGTAGCCGTAGATGAAGCCGCTGCGGATGGAGTCCGGGGTGTTGGTGGCGATGGCGCGGGGCGGCTCCTCCTCCAGGTCCACCCGCGGGAGCTTCGCGGTCCGCGAGGCGAGGGCGTCCATGGAGACGTACAGGCCGGGGAGGATGGCCCCGCCGCGGTAGGCCCCCCCGGCGTCCACGGCGCACACGGTGGTGGCGGTCCCCGAGTCGGCGATGATGGCGGGAGCCCCGTAGTAGCGGCGGGCGGCGACCGCGTTGACGAGCCTGTCGGCCCCCACGGCCGAGGGGTCGTCGTAGCGGTTCTCCATCCCGAGGTCCATCTCCGGCCCCACGGCGTAGAAGGGGACCCGCAGGATGTCCGCGGCGAGGTGCCGGTAGGTCCCGGTGAGGTCGGGGACGACGCTGGAGACGATCATGGCGTCGGCGTCCTCGAGGCTCAGGCCCCGCAGGGCGAACAGGGCGGCGCAGGCGGCCCCGACCTCGTCGGGCGAGCGGTAGGGCTCGGTGGTCATCCGCCAGCTGGCCCTCAGCCGCTCCCCCTCGAAGTACCCCAGCACGGTCTGGGTGTTCCCTATATCCACCGCCATCAGCAAGGCTCCAAGACCTCCCCTGACGCTCGCACTCCCTTGAGGTCCGCACCCTCCAGCAGCCGGGAGACGGCCCCGCGCCCGGGAATATACAGCCCAGGGTCGAGGTCCGCGAGGCAGCGGAGGTTGAAGGCCCGGACCACGCCGGGGTGCGGGACGGCGAGCTCCGGGTGCTCCAGGCGCTCCTCCCCGAAGAGGAGGACGTCTATGTCCAGGGTGCGCGGCGCCTTCTCCCCCTTCCCCTCCCGGCCGAGCGCCGCCTCCACCCCCTGGCAGTACCGCAGCAGCTCCAGCGGCCCCAGCCCGCACCGCAGCTCGACCGCGCAGTTGAGGTAGGCCGGCTGCTCCCCCTCGACCTCCACCGGGTCGGTCTCGTAGACGGGCGAGACGGCGACGACCTCGAGGCGCGGCCCGCGGCGCAGGGCGCGCACCGCCGCCCGCAGGTAGCCGGCCCGGTCGCCGAGGTTGCTCCCGAGGCCGAGAAAGACCCGCCTCACGGCGCAGCCCTCAGGGCGAGGAGACCTCCTCCACCGCGGCCGCGACCCGCAGGGCCTCCCGGTTGGCCCGCACGTCGTGCACCCGGAAGGCGAAGGCCCCCCGCCCGTAGGCGAGGACGCTCGTGGCCACCGTGCCGAAGACGCGCTCCTTCGGGCTCTGCGCGCCCGTGATCTTCCCGAGAAACCCCTTGCGGGAGGTGCCCACGAGGACCGGGAACCCCACCCCCGCTATGGCGTCCAGGCGGCCGAGGAGAGCGAGGTTGTGCTCCAGGGTCTTCCCGAAGCCTATGCCGGGGTCGAGCAGGATGCACCCGGGGTCCACCCCGGCGGCCACGGCCGCCTCGGCCCGCCCGGCGAGGAACTCCCGCACCTCCCCGACCACGTCCTCGTAGCGGGGGTCGCGCTGCATGGTCTTGGGGGTCCCCCGCATGTGCATCAGGACCACCCCGCACCCGGCCTCCGCCACGAGCCGCGCCATGCGGGGGTCGCCGCGCAGCGCGGTTATGTCGTTGACCATCAGCGCGCCGGCCTCGAGGGCGGCCTCGGCCGTCTCCGAGCGGTAGGTGTCCACGGAGACGACCGCCTCCGGGCGCTCGGCCAGGATCTCGCGGATAGCCGGCACCACCCGCCGGATCTCCTCGCCGACCGGGACCGGGTCAGCCCCCGGTCGGGTGGACTCCCCGCCAACGTCTATGACGTCCGCGCCCTCCTCCAGCAGCCGCAGCGCCCGCTCCGCCGCCCGCACCGCGGAGAACGCCTCCCCGGCGTCGGAGAAGGAGTCCGGTGTGACGTTCACGATGCCCATGAGGACGGGCCGGGGACCCAGCCTCCGGTCCCCGGCCCGCACCGTCCCGGTATGCGCCACCGCCTAGTCCTGGCGGCCGTTGCGGGAGCCGCTCCCGAGCTTCTCGACGCCCGTGCGGTCCACCGCGTACTCCTCCACCAGCCGGCGCAGGTGCTCGGCGTCGACGGTCTCGTACTCGATGAGGTCAGAGGCAAGCTTCTCCAGCAGCCGCCGGTTGCGCACCAGCAGATCCTCCGC
>Ga0068704_100390_pt1 | contig 15478 bp, 12 predicted proteins | sample CeladaPassaD2F12_FD_62225 | JGI IMG/M metagenome (GOLD analysis project Ga0068704, IMG submission 62225) | Cellulose-adapted microbial communities from the Joint BioEnergy Institute, USA - Passage D2F12 | ecosystem: Engineered > Bioreactor > Continuous culture > Unclassified | place: USA, Joint...
GTCATGGAGGTACAGCTGATCTCGCCCATAGCGATGGACGAGGGGTTGAACTTCGCCATAAGGGAGGGTGGCCGGACGGTTGGCGCCGGCGTGGTCACCCAGATAATAGAGTAAGCGGGAGATCCGGTTTGCGGGGGCGGAGCTTGGAGGAGTTTCGCCCCTGCGGTTTTGGTTTGGAGGAGAGTTGTGCGACAATTAGTGACGCTAGCTTGTGAGGAGTGCAAGCGCCGGAACTACCACACGCGGAAGAACCGGCGCAACACTCCGGACCGTCTGCAGCTACGGAAGTTCTGCCCGTGGTGCCGGAGGCACACGGCCCACAGGGAGACCAGGTAGCGGGACGGCAGAGGGCAGTAGCTCAGTTGGTAGAGCAGCGGTCTCCAAAACCGCAGGTCGGGGGTTCGAGTCCCTCCTGCCCTGCTTTGGCTGAGCGGACCAGGCGAGGCGAGGATGGCTAAGAGACAGGTTTCCACGGCCACCCGGGGGGCCGGCAAGAAGTCGGGCAGGAAGGCGCAGCGACAGGGCCGGCTTGCCGGGGCGAAGCGGTTCGTCCGCGAGGTGCGGGCGGAGCTGGGCCGGGTCACCTGGCCGGACAGGGAGCAGCTGCAGCAGAGCACGGCGGTGGTGTTGATCATCGTGCTGTTGCTCACGGCGTACATCGCGGCCTGGGATTTCGTGTTCCAGAGCCTGGCGCGTTTGATCTTCCTGTAGGGAGCTGGTTTGGCGTGAAGAAGTGGTATGTAGTCAACACGTACTCGGGGCACGAGAACAAGGTCCGCGCTACGCTGGAGCGGCGGATCGAGTCGCTCGGCCTGCAGCGGTACTTCGGGGAGATCAGGATCCCCACCGAGCAGGTCATCGAGATAAAGAACGGCAAGAAGGTGCCGACCACCCACCGCCAGTTCCCGGGCTACATCCTGGTGAACGTGGAGATGAACGACGACACCTGGCGGGTGATCCGCCAGACCCCTGGGGTCACCCAGATCGTCGGCTCGGGCGACAAGCCCACGCCGCTCTCGCGGGCCGAGGTGGAGCGCCTGCTGCACCCCGAGGAGCCGGAGAAGCGGGAGAAGGTCAAGGCCACGGTGGACTTCGACATCGGCGAGACGGTGCGGGTGGTGGCCGGGCCGCTCTCGGACTTCACCGGCACCATCTCCGACATAAACGTCGACCAGTCCAAGGTGAAGGTGCTCGTCTCCATCTTCGGGCGCGAGACGCCGGTGGAGCTCTCCTTCAACCAGGTAGCCAAGCTGTAGGCTTAGAGGACAGAGAAGGGCAGAGTAGCAAAGGAGAGGGGTTTTTATGGGCAGAGGGCGCGGGAAGCGCGTCGTGCGCAAGCTGAAGCTGCAGATACCGGGCGGGCAGGCCAACCCGGCGCCGCCCGTGGGCCCGGCTCTGGGCCAGGCCCAGGTGAACATCGGGGAGTTCGTCCGGCAGTTCAACGACGCCACGCGGGACAGGATGGGGCAGCTGATCCCGGTGGAGATCACGGTCTACGAGGACCGCTCGTTCACCTTCGTGACCAAGACGCCACCCGCGGCGTTCCTGCTGAAGCAGGCGGCGGGGGTCGAGAAGGGCAGCGGCGAGCCGAACCGCAGCGCGGCGGGGCGGGTCAGCCGGGCCCAGGTGGAGGAGATAGCCAGGACGAAGATGCCGGACCTCAACGCCGCGGACGTGGAGGCGGCGGTGAAGATCATCGAGGGCACGGCCCGGAGCATGGGCATAAAGGTGGAGCAGTGATGGCTGGCAAGAGGCTGCTGGAGCAGAGGGCGAGGGTCGAGCGGGAGAGGCTCTACTCCCCGCGGGAGGCGCTGGAGCTGCTGAAGGAGCTCGACGGCGCCCGCTTCGACGAGACGGTGGAGGCGCACGTCCACCTCAACGTGGACCCGCGCCGGGCGGACCAGATGGTGCGCGGCACCCTGATGCTGCCCAACGGCACGGGCAAGACGCGCCGGGTGGCGGTCTTCGCGGTGGGCGAGAAGGCCCGGGAGGCCGAGGAGGCCGGCGCGGATATCGTGGGCTCCGAAGAGCTCGCCGCCCGGATACAGAACGAGGGCTTCATGGACTTCGACGTGGCGGTGGCCACCCCGGACCAGATGAGCATCGTCGGGCGGCTGGGGCCGATCCTGGGTCCCCGCGGCCTGATGCCGAACCCGAAGAGCGGGACGGTGACCATGGACGTCGGCCGGGCCGTGGAGGAGATAAAGCGGGGCAAGGTGGAGTACCGGGTGGACCGCTACGGGATCATCCACACCGTGCTCGGCAAGAAGTCTTTCGACGTGGACAGCCTGCTCGAGAACTACTTCGCGCTGCGCGAGGAGCTGGTGCGGGCCCGCCCGGCGGCGGTGAAGGGCCGCTACATCAAGTCCGTGGCCTTCACCACCACCATGGGGCCTTCGGTGAAGGTTGACCCCTCGGTGGAGAGGGAGTAATATCTCGCGCGGCCGAGATAGACGGCACAAAGAGAGCGAGGCCGAAGACAGCCGGGACCCCCGGGTTTAAAGGCGGAGAGCCCCCGGCCGAGGCCGCAGAGAGGACCGAAGCGGGAGAACCCCGGAGCCCTCTGCGGCCCGGGGTTTTCGACGTGGAGGAGCAGAGGTGAAGCGAGAGCAGAAGGCGCAGATCATAGAGGAGCTCGCCGGGAAGCTGCGGGAGAACTCGGTGGTGCTCGTGGACTACCAGGGGATGGACGTGGCGCAGAGCACCGAGCTCAGGCGCCGCAGCCGCGAGGCGGGCGTGGACTTTGTGGTGGCGAAGAACACGCTGACGCTCAGGGCGGCGGAGGAGGCCGGGCTGCCGAGCCTGACGGAGTTTCTGGTGGGACCCACGGCGCTCGCCTTCTCCCGCGACCCGGTGGCGGCCGCCAAGCTCATGGCCGAGTACGCCGACGAGATCGAGACGTTCCGGCTGAAGGGCGGGCTGCTCGAGGGCAGCCGGGTGCTCAACGAGCAGGAGGTCGAGGCGCTCTCCAAGCTGCCCGGCCGCGACCAGCTGATCGCCCGGGTGGTCGGCGGGATGGCGGCCCCGATCTCCGGGCTGGTGAGCGTGCTGAACAACACCATCCAGGGGCTCGTGGTCGCCCTCGGCCAGATCGCCGAGCAGAAGCAGGCCCAGCAGGCGTAGGCGAGGGGCGCAGAGGAAGAAGAGAGACAAACAAGAGAGTCAGGAGGAAGAGATGGCGCTGTCGAAGGAAGAGCTGATAGAGGCGATAGAGAACATGACCGTCCTGGAGCTCTCGGAGCTGGTGAAGGCCCTCGAGGAGCGCTTCGGGGTTTCGGCCACCGCCGTCGCCGCCGCCCCCGCCGCAGCCGGCGCCGCCGGAGCCGAGGCCGCGGCGGCCGAGGAGGAGAAGACCGAGTTCGACGTCATCCTGCAGGACGCGGGCGCGAAGAAGATCCAGGTCATCAAGGAGGTCCGGGCCGCCACCGGGCTGGGGCTGAAGGAGGCGAAGGCCCTGGTGGACGAGGCCCCCAACCCCGTCAAGGAGGGGCTGCCCAAGGAGGAGGCCGAGGCGCTCAAGGCCAAGCTGGAGGAGGCCGGCGCCACCGTGGAGCTGAAGTAGCCCAGCCTGCCCCGGCGTGCTACACTGTGGGCGGCGGCTCTCCGGAGAGCCGCCGCCCACAAGCTTTGATATGCGGGTCCTCGGGTCTTGCCCTCGCGGTTTCTCTTGACGTACCCCGAGACAGAGGGTAAGATATCCGTTTGCGTGTTCGGCCGTTCTTCAACGATTCAAGCTGGAGGAGAGCGAATTTGGTAACCCCCATCGTGCGCCGAAAGAGGCACTCCTACGCCCGTCTGCAGTCCGCTGATGCCCAGCTGCCCAACCTGATACAGATACAGCTCAGCTCCTTCCAGAAGTTCATGGACGAGGGCATCCGGCGGACGCTGGAGGACATCTCCCCCATAGAGGACTACTCGGGCTCGTATGCGGTGGAGTTCGGCGAGCACCGCTTTGAGGAGCCTCCGGTCTCCATAGAGGAGTGCATGTCCAAGGACAAGACCTACGCCGCTCCTCTGTTCGTGAGGGTCCGCTTCGTGATCAAGGAGACCGGCGAGGTGCGGGAGCAGGACGTCTTCATGGGCGACTTCCCGCTGATGACCGACTGGGGCACCTTCATCATAAACGGGACCGAGCGGGTGGTTGTCACCCAGCTCGTGCGCTCGCCCGGGGCGTACGTGATGGAGCCCAAGGACCCGACCAAGCAGGTGCTCACGGCGAGCCTCATGCCGCACCGGGGCTCGTGGCTGGAGTTCGAGGTGGAGACCAAGGGGTATGTCTCCGTCAGGATCGACCGCAAGAGGAAGCTGCCGGTCACGGTGCTGCTGAAGGCGCTGGGCTTTGGGGGACCGGAGGAGATCCTCGCGCGCTTCGGGAACTCCTGGCTGATCCGCAACACCCTGGAGCGCGACGACACCACCTCCCGGGAGGACGCGCTGCTGGAGGTCTTCCGGCGGCAGCGGCCCGGGGAGCCGGTCAACCTGGAGAACGCGCAGAACCTGGTGGACGGGCTCTTCTTCGACCCCAAGCGCTACGACCTCTCCGAGGTGGGGCGCTACAAGGTCAACAAGAAGCTCAGGCTCGACGTGCCGCGCGACGTCCACACCCTCACCATCGAGGACATCGAGGGGCTGCTGCGGCGTTTGCTCGGCATCGCCGAGGAGGTCGCCGAGGAGGAGGAGTTCGGCCGGATCAACTACGAGAGGATCCGGCACAAGCTCGACGAGTACGAGCACTTCGGCAACCGGCGCCTGAGGACCGTGGGCGAGCTTGTGCAGGAGGCGTTCCGCATCGGCATGTACCGCATGGAGCGGGTGGTGCGCGAGCGGATGACCACGCAGGACGAGGAGTCCATCACGCCGCAGACCGTGGTCAACACCAAGCCGGTGGCGAGCGCCATAAAGGAGTTCTTCGGCTCCTCGCAGCTCTCGCAGTTCATGGACCAGACCAACACCCTGGCCGGGCTCTCGCACCGGCGGCGCCTCAACGCGATGGGCGCGGGCGGCCTCAGCCGCGAGCGCGCCCCGATAGAGGTGCGCGACGTGCACCCGACGCACTACGGGCGGATGTGCCCGATAGAGACGCCGGAGGGGCCGAACATCGGGCTCATCGGCCAGCTCTCGACGTTCGCGCGGGTCAACGAGTACGGCTTCGTGCAGACCCCCTACAGGAAGGTCGAGGACGGGCGGGTCACCGACGAGGTCGAGTACCTCTCCGCCGACGAGGAGGAGGAGTACACCATAGCGCAGGCCAACACGCCGGTGGATCTGGAGACGGGCAGGATCACGGCGGAGACCGTGCTGGCCCGCAGCCGCGGCGGGGACGTGACCACCGTCTCGCCGGAGGAGGTGGACTACATGGACGTCTCCCCGGTGCAGACCGTCTCGGTGGCCACCTCGCTCATCCCCTTCCTGGAGCACGACGACGCCAACCGGGCGCTCATGGGCGCGAACATGCAGCGCCAGGCGGTGCCGCTGCTACGCAGCGAGGCGCCGTACGTGGGCACCGGGATGGAATTCCGGGCGGCGACCGACACCGGCGACGTGCTGCTGGCGCGCAACGCGGGGACCGTCGAGCGGGTGACGGCGAGCAGGATCGTCGTGCGCCGGGAGGACGGCGGGCTGGACGAGTACGCCCTGAGGAAGTTCGCGCGTTCCAACCAGGGAACCTGCGTCAACCAGCGGCCGCTGGTGAAGGAGGGTGAGGAGGTGGAGGCGGGGACCGTGCTCGCCGACGGCTCCTCCACCGACCAGGGCGAGCTCGCGCTGGGGAAGAACCTGCTCGTGGCGTTCATGCCGTGGGAGGGGTACAACTTCGAGGACGCCATCATCATCTCCGAGCGGCTCGTCAAGGAGGACGTGCTCACCTCCATCCACATCGAGGAGTACGAGGTGCAGGCCCGCGACACCAAGCTCGGGCCCGAGGAGATCACGCGGGACATCCCGCACGCCTCCGACGACGTGCTCATGAACCTGGACGCCGACGGCATCATCCGCATCGGGGCCGAGGTCAGCTCCGGGGACGTGCTGGTGGGCAAGGTCACGCCGAAGGGCGAGAGCGAGCCGACGCCGGAGGAGAAGCTCCTGCGCGCGATCTTCGGCGAGAAGGCGCGCGAGGTGAAGGACTCCTCGCTCAAGGTGCCGCACGGCGAGGGCGGGGTCGTCATAGACGTCAAGCGCTTCAGCCGCGAGGCGGGCGACGACCTGCCGCCCGGGGTCAACGAGATGGTGCGCGTGTTCGTGGCGACCAAGCGCAAGATCGCCGAGGGCGACAAGCTCGCCGGGCGCCACGGCAACAAGGGCGTCATATCGAAGATAGTGCCCGAGGAGGACATGCCGTTCATGGAGGACGGCACGCCGGTGGACGTGATCCTCTCGCCCTTGGGGGTTCCGAGCCGGATGAACATCGGCCAGATCCTGGAGACCCACCTCGGGTGGGCCGCCAGCAAGGGGCTCGGGGAGAACGGCGGCGAGCCCGTCTTCGTCTCCACGCCCGTCTTCTCCGGCGCCACCGTGGCGGACATCAACGAGGCCATAGACAAGGTGCGCCGGAACGGGGCCGCCGAGGTCGGGATGAGCGGCGGCGGCAAGGTGACGCTCTACGACGGGCGCACCGGCGAGCCGTTCGAGAACAAGATCACCGTGGGCTACATGTACATCCTCAAGCTGCTGCACCTGGTGGACGACAAGATCCACGCCCGCTCCACGGGGCCGTACTCGCTCGTGACGCAGCAGCCGCTCGGCGGCAAGGCCCAGTTCGGGGGCCAGCGGTTCGGCGAGATGGAGGTGTGGGCGCTCGAGGCCTACGGCGCGGCGCACACCCTGCAGGAGCTCCTCACTATAAAGAGCGACGACAGGGTCGGGCGCGTCAAGAGCTACGAGGCCATCGTCAAGGGCGAGAACATACCCTCGCCCAGCGTGCCTGCCAGCTTCAAGGTGCTCCTCAAGGAGATGCAGTCGCTCGGGCTCTCCGTCAAGCCCATCTACGACGTGGAGGCCGTCTCCGAGGAGGACCAGGAGCGGCGCGACTGGGACGAGGCGGCGAGGGCTCTGGGCATCAACATCAGCCGCGAGGAGCCCCCGGGGCAGCTGGACGACACACCGGACACCTTCTCCAGAGGGGGTATGTAGAGCGTGCAGGCTTTGGAGCGCGATATCGACATAAACAGGCTAGAGAAGATCTCCATCGGCCTCGCCTCGGCCGATGAGATCCGGGAGTGGTCCCGCGGCGAGGTCACCAAGCCGGAGACCATAAACTACCGGACGCTGCGGCCGGAGAAGGATGGCCTGTTCGACGAGCGCATCTTCGGTCCCACCAAGGACTGGGAGTGCTACTGCGGCAAGTACAAGAGGATCCGCTTCAAGGGCATCATCTGCGAGCGCTGCGGGGTGGAGGTTACCCGGGCGCGCGTCCGGCGCGACCGGATGGGCCACATCGAGCTGGCCGCCCCGGTGGCGCACGTGTGGTTCGTGAAGGGCGTGCCCAGCCGGATGGGGTATCTGCTGGACATCAGCCCCAAGGATCTCGACCGGGTGCTCTACTTCGCCAGCTCCATCGTCACCTGGGTCGACCGGGAGGGCCGGGCCAACGACATCGACCGGCTCCGGCAGCAGGTGGAGGAGGAGATCCGGCAGATAGAGCAGGACCGGGACGAGGAGATCACCGCCGCCCAGGCCCTGCTCACCAAGCGGATCAGCGTGATCAAGGGCGAGAGCAGCCCGGACGAGCTCACCGAGGACTACGCGGACGTCCCCGAGGAGGAGCGTGAGGAGGCCATAGCCCGGGCCCGGCGGGAGGCCGAGGAGACCATCGAGGACATCAAGCGCTCGATGGACGAGCAGATCGAGCTCATCCGCCGGGCGTGGGAGGAGTTCCAGACGCTCGAGCCGCGCCAGATCGTGGACGACGAGGAGCTCTTCCGCGAGATGAAGGACCGCTTCGGGGACGAGTACGGCTACGGCGTGTACTTCCGGGGCGGCATGGGCGCCGAGGCCATCCGGGACCTGATCCGCCAGGTGGACCTGGAGAAGGAGGCGCGGGAGCTGCGGCAGGTCGTGGGCGAGTCCCGCGGCCAGAAGCGCCAGAAGGCCATAAAGCGCTTGAAGGTGGTGGACGCCTTCCGCACCAGCGGCAACAAGCCGGAGTGGATGATCCTCGACGCCATCCCGGTGCTGCCGCCGGATCTCAGGCCGATGGTGCAGCTGGACGGCGGCCGGTTCGCCACCAGCGACCTCAACGACCTCTACCGCAGGGTCATAAACCGGAACAACCGCCTCAAGCGGCTGCTGGACCTCGGCGCGCCGGACGTCATCGTCAACAACGAGAAGCGGATGCTGCAGGAGGCCGTCGACGCCCTCTTCGACAACGGACGCCGCGGCCGGGCGGTCACCGGCGCGGGCAACCGGCCCCTGAAGTCCCTCTCGGACATGCTCAAGGGCAAGCAGGGCCGCTTCCGCCAGAACCTGCTGGGCAAGCGCGTGGACTACTCCGGCCGCTCGGTCATCGTGGTCGGCCCGCAGCTGGAGATGCACCAGTGCGGCCTGCCGCGCCTGATGGCGGTCGAGCTGTTCAAGCCGTTCGTGATGAAGGTGCTGGTCGACCGCGCGCTCGCGCCGAACATCCGCAGCGCCAAGCAGATGGTGGAGCGGCTCAGGCCCGAGGTGTGGGACGTGCTGGAGGACGTGATCAAGGAGCACCCCGTGCTCCTGAACCGCGCCCCCACGCTGCACCGCCTGGGCATCCAGGCCTTCGAGCCGGTCCTGGTGGAGGGGAAGGCCATCCAGATCCACCCGCTGGTCTGCGCGGCGTTCAACGCGGACTTCGACGGCGACCAGATGGCGGTGCACGTGCCCCTGAGCCCCGAGGCGCAGGCCGAGGCGCGCATCCTGATGCTCTCGACCCAGAACATCCTGAAGCCGGCCGACGGCTTCCCGGTGGCCGTGCCCTCCCAGGACATGGTGCTCGGCCTCTACTACATCACCTACGCCGGGGAGGACTTCGAGGAGCGCGAGCCCAAGGCGCTGCTGGCCTCCTACGCCGAGGCGGACAACGCCTACCGCGAGGGCTCGCTCCGGCTGCACGACAAGGTCATCCTCCGGCGCGAGGGCGAGAGGATCGAGACCACCCTCGGGCGGGTGCTCTTCAACGAGAGCATCGAGCGCACCCTGCGCGGCTACCTGGGCGACGCCTACAACCCCGCCGCCTACCGCTTCGTCAACCACGAGCTGAAGAAGGGCGAGATAAAGCAGCTCGTCCAGCAGTACGTCGAGCGCTACCCGACCGAGCTGGTCAGCCAGCTCCTCGACACCCTCAAGCACGTGGGCTTCCACACCGCGACGCTCGCCGGCATCTCCATCGGCAAGAACGACATCGTCGTCCCCGAGCAGAAGCGCGAGATCCTCGAGAAGTACGAGAAGCTGGTGGAGGAGGTCGAGGAGCAGTGGGAGGCCGGCTTCATCTCCGATGAGGAGCGCACCGAGCGCGTCATCGGCCTGTGGACGCAGGCCAAGAACGAGGTCGAGGAGGCCATGAAGGCCAACCTCTGGAAGCTCAACCCGATCTACATGATGGCCAACTCGGGCGCCCGCGGCAGCTACTCCCAGATAACCCAGCTCGCCGGGATGCGCGGCCTGATGACCAACGCGAAGGGCGAGATCATCGACGAGCCGGTGAAGTCCAACTTCATGGAGGGCCTCACGGTGCTGGAGTACTTCACCTCCACACACGGGGCCCGGAAGGGGCAGGCGGACACCGCCCTGCGCACCGCCGACTCGGGCTACCTGACCCGCCGGCTCGTGGACGTCGCCCAGGACGTGGTGATCCGGGAGGAGGACTGCGGCACCGACGGGTACATCGAGCTGCCGCTCTACCTGGAGGACGGGCAGGGCGACCCGAACGACTCCGTGGCCGCCCGCTACCTGGCGCGCGACCTCGTCAACCCGGAGACGGGCGAGGTGGTCGCCGAGGCCGGCACGGACATCACCCGGCCGCTGTTCGAGGCCTGGCTGGAGGAGCTGCCGCGGGAGACGAAGGTGCCGGTCCGCACCCCGACCAAGTGCGAGAACCCGCACGGCGTCTGCCAGAAGTGCTACGGGCGCTCGCTGGCCACCAACCGCCCGGTGGACGTGGGCGAGGCCGTCGGCATCATCGCCGCGCAGTCCATCGGCGAGCCGGGCACCCAGCTCACCATGCGCACCTTCCACACCGGCGGCGTCTCGGGCGTGGAGGACATCACCGCCGGTCTGCCGCGGGTGGTCGAGCTGTTCGAGGCCCGGCACCCGAAGGGCGAGGCGGTCATCAGCGACATCGACGGCATCGTGAGCCTGGAGGAGACCGACTCCGAGCGGCTCGTCAGGGTCGTGGTGACCGCGCCCGACGGCTCCGAGGCCCGCGAGTACCGGGTCGAGCGGCAGCTGCTGCGCCCCGAGATCGTGGACGGCGCCGAGATCCGGGCGAACACCCCGATCACCGAGGGGTCGCTCTACCCGCACCAGATCCTGGAGAACGACCTGCGCTACGGGCGCGGCACCACCGCCACCGAGCGCTACCTGGTCGACGAGGTGCAGAAGGTCTACCGGGCGCAGGGCGTGGACATCCACGACAAGCACATCGAGATCATCGTGCGCCAGATGCTCCGCAAGGTGCTCGTGGAGGAGCCGGGCGACACCAGGTTCCTGCCGGAGCAGGTGGCCGACCGCTTCTCGGTGCTCGCGGAGAACGAGCGGGTCGAGGAGGAGGGCGGACGCCCCGCCGAGTTCCACACGATCCTGATGGGGATCACCAAGGCCTCGCTCGCCACCGAGAGCTTCCTCTCGGCCGCCTCCTTCCAGGAGACCGCCCGCGTCCTGACCGACGCGGCCATCGAGGGCAAGGTGGACAACCTCACCGGCCTGAAGGAGAACGTGATCATCGGCAAGCTCATCCCGGCCGCCACCGGCCTGCCGAAGTACCGCAGGCTCACGGTGACCGTGGAGGGCTACCGGGCCGACGACGTCGACGAGCTGGACATAGCGGCCTCCTGAGAGGCGCCCACCCGAACGCCTGGGGCGCCGGGATACTTCCCGGCGCCCCAGGCTATTTGCGCCCCTCCGCGGGGGCCGCCGCGCTTGACACCGCCCCTTTGCGGCCATACAATAACGCGTCGCGGCCACGGGCGGTCCACCCTTCAGGGCGGAAGGCTCGTGCCGCGGCGCGTGACTTTTTGTTGTAAGCCCCCTGTTAAGAGAGCTAGAGGAGGAAGGCCCGGCTATGCCCACGACGAACCAACTCGTGCGCAAGGAGCGGAAGCGGCAGACCAAGAAGACGGCCACCCCGGCGCTGCAGGGCTCTCCGCAGCGGCGGGGCGTGTGCACCCGCGTCTCGACCACGACGCCGAAGAAGCCGAACTCCGCCCTGCGCAAGATAGCGAGGGTTCGTCTGACCAACGGGCACGAGGTCACGGCCTACGTCCCCGGCGAGGGACACAACCTGCAGGAGCACTCCGTCGTGCTGGTGCGCGGCGGGCGCGTGAAGGACCTGCCGGGGGTCCGCTACAAGGTCGTGAGGGGGGCTCTGGACGCTCTGGGCGTCGAGGGCCGCAAGCAGGGCCGCTCCAAGTACGGGACCAAGAAGTCTTAGGAGGAAGAGAGGGATGCCGAGGCGAGGAGCGCCACCCAAGAGAGAGATACCGCCGGACCCCGTCTACGGGAGCGTGCTCGTGCAGCAGCTCATCAACAAGGTGATGAAGGACGGGAAGAAGAGCAAGGCGGAGAAGATCGTGTACAACGCCCTCTCGATGGTCGAGGAGCGGACGGGCGACAACCCGGTCACGGTGCTCAGCCAGGCGCTGGACAACATCAAGCCGCGCCTGGAGGTCCGCTCGCGGCGGGTGGGCGGCGCGACCTACCAGGTGCCCGTGGAGGTGCCGCCTCGCCGGGCCAACACGCTGGCGCTGCGCTGGCTGGTGAACTTCGCCCGCGCCCGGAGGGAGAAGACCATGGGGCACCGGCTCGCGGGCGAGATCCTCGACGCCAAGGACAACATCGGCGCGAGCATCAGAAAGAAGGAGGAAACCCACCGGATGGCAGAGGCCAACCGGGCGTTCGCACACTACAGGTGGTGACGGGTAGCGTATGGCAGTACAGGTAGCGAAGAAGACCCCGCTGCGCCGGGTCCGGAACATCGGGATCATGGCGCATATAGACGCGGGCAAGACCACTACAACCGAACGTATCCTGCTCTATACCGGCCTCACCCACAAGCTGGGCGAGGTCCACGACGGAAACGCCGTCATGGACTGGATGGCCCAGGAGCGCGAGCGGGGCATCACCATCACCTCCGCCGCAACCACCGTCTTCTGGGGCGGTATAGAGGGCTCCGCAAAGAACGGCAAGAAGGACTCCCAGGAGGGCCGCCACAGCCGTATCCCGGAGCAGTACAGAATAAACATCATAGACACGCCCGGGCACGTGGACTTCACGGTGGAGGTGGAGCGTTCGCTGCGGGTGCTTGACGGGGCGATCGCGCTGTTCGACTCGGTCGCCGGGGTGGAGCCGCAGTCGGAGACGGTGTGGCGTCAGGCGGACAAGTACCGCGTACCGCGGATAGCGTTCGTCAACAAGATGGACCGCATCGGGGCGGACTTCTACCACGCGGTCGAGACGATGCGGCAGCGGCTCGGGGCCAACCCCGTTCCGGTGCAGCTACCGATCGGCGCGGAGGCGGACTTTGTGGGGATCGTGGATCTCGTGGAGATGAAGGCGATCATCTACAAGGACGACCTCGGCGCGGAGTGGGACGAGACCGAGATCCCCGAGGAGCTCAGGGAGCGGGCCGAGGAGTACCGGGAGAGGCTCATCGAGGCTGCGGCCGAGCACGACGAGGAGGTCATGGTCGCCTATCTGGAGGGCGAGGAGATAGAGCCCGACAGGATCCGGGCTGCCCTGCGCAAGGCCACGCTGGAGCTGCAGATAACCCCGGTCTTCGTCGGCTCGGCGTTCAAGAACAAGGGGATCCAGCCGCTTCTGGACGGCGTCATAGACTACCTGCCCAGCCCGCTGGACGTGCCGCCGGTGCGGGGGAAGACCCTCGACGGCGAGGAGGCCAGCAGGGAGCCGGACGAGGAGGCGCCGCTCGCGGCGCTGGCCTTCAAGGTGCAGGCCGACCCGCACGTCGGGAAGCTCACCTACATCCGGGTGTACTCCGGGACGCTCAAGGCGGGCTCCTACGTCATGAACACCACCAAGGGGGTTCGCGAGCGGGTGGGGCGGCTTTTGCAGATGCACGCCAACACCCGGGAGCAGCGGGACGAGGTGTATGCCGGCGAGCTGGTGGCGGCGGTGGGGCTCTCCAACACCAGCACCGGCGACACGCTGGTCGCGGTGGACGACCCCCATCCCATCGTGCTCGAGCAGATGGTCTTCCCCGAGCCGGTCATCGACCAGGCCATCGAGCCCAAGACCAAGGCCGACCAGGAGAAGCTCAGCCAGGCGCTGCAGCGGCTCGCCGAGGAGGACCCCACCTTCCGGGTGCGCACCGACGAGGAGACCGGGCAGACAGTAATCGCCGGCATGGGCGAGCTGCACCTCGAGATCATCCTCGACCGGCTGACGCGGGAGTTCAAGGTCGACGCCAACATCGGCAAGCCGCAGGTGGCCTACCGGGAGACCATCCGGCAGCGGGTCGAGGGAGTCGAGGGCCGGTTCGTGCGGCAGACCGGCGGCCGCGGCCAGTACGGGCACGCGATCATCAACATGGAGCCGCACGAGGGCGGCTATGAGTTCGAGGACAGGATCGTCGGCGGGGTCATCCCGCGCGACTACATCCCGGCGGTCGACAAGGGCATCCGGGAGGCGCTGGAGAGCGGCGTGCTCGCCGGCTACCCGGTGGTCGACGTGAAGGTCGAGCTGGTCGACGGCTCCTACCACGAGGTGGACTCCTCGGAGATGGCCTTCCAGATCGCCGGCAGCATGGCGGCCAAGGAGGCCCTCAAGCGGGCCCGGCCGGTCCTGCTCGAGCCCATCATGGCCGTCGAGGTCACCGTGCCCGAGGAGTTCATGGGCGACGTCATGGGCGACCTCTCCTCGCGGCGCGGCCAGATACAGGGCATGGACTCGCGGGGCAACAGCCAGGTAATCCGGGCGATGGTCCCGCTGGCCGAGATGTTCGGGTACGCCACCTCGCTGCGCAGCCGGACGCAGGGGAGGGCCACCTTCACCATGCAGTTCGACCACTACGCCGAGGTTCCGCAGAACATCGCCGAGAAGATAGCCGAGAGGTAAGGAGGGAGAGAGGATGGCCAAAGGGGTATTTGAGAGGACCAAGCCGCACATAAACGTGGGGACCATAGGGCATGTGGACCACGGCAAGACGACGCTTACGGCGGCCATAACCAAGGTTTTGGCCAAGCACGTGCCCGATGATCCGGCCAACAAGGAGGTGGCCTTCGAGCAGATAGACAACGCCCCGGAGGAGCGCCAGCGGGGCATCACGATCGCCACCAGCCACCAGGAGTACGCCACCAAGAACCGCCACTACGCGCACGTGGACTGCCCTGGGCACGCCGACTACGTGAAGAACATGATCACGGGGGCGGCGCAGATGGACGGGGCCATTTTGGTGGTCTCAGCTGCTGATGGGCCGATGCCCCAGACGCGCGAGCACATACTGTTGGCGCGGCAGGTAGGGGTTCCCTACATAGTTGTGTATCTCAACAAGGCGGACATGGTTGACGACCCGGAGCTTTTGGAGCTTGTTGAGATGGAGGTGAGGGAGCTTCTCTCGGAGTACGAGTTTCCTGGGGATGAGGTACCGGTTGTGGTTGGCTCTGCGCTCAAGGCCCTTGAGGGGGATGAGGGCGAGCTTGGGGAGCAGTCTATTCTGAAGCTGCTTGAGGCGCTTGACGAGTACATTCCCGAGCCCAAGCGGGATATAGACAAGCCGTTTTTGCTGGCGGTTGAGGATGTGTTCAGCATCCAGGGACGAGGGACGGTTGCGACGGGGAGGGTTGAGCAGGGCAAGCTGCGCCTCAACGAAGAGGTAGAGATAGTAGGGATAAGGCCCACGAGGAAGACGGTTGTCACCGACATAGAGATGTTCAACAAGAGCATGCAGGAGGCTCAGGCTGGGGACAACATAGGGGTTTTGCTGCGGGGCATAAAGCGGGACGAGATAGAGCGGGGGCAGGTGCTGGCAGCGCCTGGGAGCATAACGCCGCACACGCGCTTCAAGGCCGAGGTGTATGTGCTCAGCAAGGAGGAGGGTGGGCGCCACACGCCCTTCTTCAGCCACTACCGGCCGCAGTTTTACTTCAGGACGACGGATGTCACTGGGGAGATCTTCCTTGAGGAAGGGGTAGAGATGGTGATGCCTGGTGACAACACGGTCATGGAGGTACAGCTGATCTCGCCCATAGCGATGGACGAGGGGTTGAACTTCGCCATAAGGGAGGGTGGCCGGACGGTTGGCGCCGGCGTGGTCACCCAGATAATAGAGTAAGCGGGA
>Ga0068704_100394_pt1 | contig 15462 bp, 23 predicted proteins | sample CeladaPassaD2F12_FD_62225 | JGI IMG/M metagenome (GOLD analysis project Ga0068704, IMG submission 62225) | Cellulose-adapted microbial communities from the Joint BioEnergy Institute, USA - Passage D2F12 | ecosystem: Engineered > Bioreactor > Continuous culture > Unclassified | place: USA, Joint...
GCGCTCGGCTCGACGACGCCGGTCAACCTGGTGCGGGCGACCGAGGACGGGCTCAGGCAGCTGCGCACCAAGGCCCAGATCGAGCAGATCAGGGGGGTGAAGGTCCGGCTATGAGCCAGCTGAGGGTGACGCAGGTCAGGAGCACCATAGGGGCCATCGAGAAGCACAAGCGGACGGTGCGGGCGCTGGGGCTGCGCCGGATCCGGGACTCGCGGGTGCACCGGGACACCCCCCAGATCCGGGGCATGATCGCCAAGGTCAGGCACCTGGTCCGGGTTGAGGAGGTGGAGGACTGATGCGGCTCAACGAGCTCTCCCCGCCCCCGGGCTCGCGGAGGGCCCGCAAGCGGGTCGGCCGCGGCGAGGGGTCGGGCTACGGCAAGACCTCCGGGCGGGGGCAGAAGGGGGCAAAGGCCCGCTCGGGGACGAAGGCCTACACGACCTACGAGGGCGGCCAGATGCCGCTGCAGCGCCGGCTGCCCCGGCTCAAGGGCGAGGCGCGCGGCCGGCACACCCCGGCCCACCCCAAGGTGTACGACCCGGTGAACGTCGGGGAGTTGGCCGCCGTGGAAGGTGATACCATAGGCCTCGATGAGCTTCGGGCGGCCGGGCTCATCAGGAAGAAGGCGGACACCCTGGTCAAGATACTGGGCGACGGGGAGATAGACCGGCCCGTGACGGTCAGGGCGCACGCCTTCTCCCGGGCCGCCAGGGAGAAGATAGAGGCGGCGGGCGGCCGCGCCGAGGTGCTCTAGAGAGAGGTAGACGAGAGGATGTTGGGCTCCCTTGCGAACGCCTGGAAGATCCCGGAGCTTCGGCAGAAGCTCTTCTTCACCGCGGCCATGCTCGCCGCCTACCGGGCGGGCGCCTTCGTGCCGCTGCCCGGGATAAACCGGGAGGTGCTGGCGGCCGGGGGGCTGGACCAGAACGCCATAACGGGGCTCTTCGGGGTGTTCACCGGGGGGGCTTTCAACAACCTCTCGGTCTTCGCCCTGGGGATCATGCCCTACATCACGGCGGCGATCGTGATGCAGCTGATGACCGTGGCCATCCCCAGGCTGCAGGAGCTGGCCCGCGAGGGCGAGGTGGGGCAGCAGAAGATCACGCAGTACACCCGGGTCTTCACGCTGGCGCTCTCGTTCATCCAGTCGGTGGCGATGGTGCTGTTCTTGCGCTCCGGGCAGTTCGGGCCGGTGCTCGCCGGGGCCGGGGCGCTGGACCTGTTTCTGGTGGTCGTCACCCTCACCACCGGCGTGATGGTCACCATGTGGTTCGGCGAGCTGATCACCCAGCGGGGGCTGGGGAACGGCATCTCGCTGATCATCACCGCCTCGATCCTCTCGCAGGCCCCGAACGCGGTGCGCACCCTCATAGAGGACGGCAGCGTGCTCACGATGGTCATCCTGGGGATCATCGCGGTGATGATCGTCGCGGCCATCGTGTTCGTGAACGAGGGGCAGCGCCGGATCCCGATCACCTACGCCAAGCGGCAGGTGGGCCGGCGGATGAGCCAGGGCGGGACCACCTACCTGCCGCTGAAGGTGAACATGGCGGGGGTCATCCCGATCATCTTCGCCTCCTCGCTCCTGATCTTCCCGGTCGTCATCACCCAGTTCGCCGCCGGAGGGGACCAGAGCTCGTGGCTGTTCAGGCTGGCGCAGATCTTCGCGCCGCCGAGCGCCCCGTACCTCATCCTGTACGCCCTGCTGATAGTCATGTTCACCTACTTCTACACGGCGGTGCAGTTCAACCCGATAGAGCACGCCGACAACCTGAAGAAGAGCGGCGGGTACATCCCTGGGATCCGTCCGGGGCAGCCCACGGCGCTCTACCTCAACAGCGTGCTCACCAGGATCACGCTCTTCGGCGCGGTCTTTCTGGCGGTCATCGCGGTGCTGCCGTACCTGATCACGGGGGCGCTGAACCTGCCCAACTCGATCTACCTGGGCGGCACCTCGATGCTGATCGTGGTTGGCGTCTCGCTGGATACGGTGCGCCAGCTCGAGAGCCAGCTGATGATGCGCAACTACGAGGGCTTCCTGAGAAGGCAGTACCGATGAGGATCATCCTTCTGGGCCCCCAGGGGGCGGGCAAGGGGACGCAGGCGGCCCGGCTCTCGGAGAGGACGGGGGCCAGGCACATCTCGACCGGGGATCTGGTGCGGGCCGAGATCAAGGCCGGCACGGAGCTGGGCAGGAAGGTCCAGGAGTACAACGACCGCGGCGAGCTGGTGCCCGACGAGATCATCGTGGAGATGGCCAAGCCGCACCTGCGGGAGGCGGGCTCCTGGATCCTGGACGGCTTCCCGCGCACCGAGGCGCAGGCGCGGGCGCTGGACGAGGCCCTGGAGGAGCTGGGGGTGGGCCTCGACAGGGTGGTGGCGCTGGAGGCCCCCGACGAGGTGCTCGTCCGGCGCCTCTCCGGGCGGCGCCAGAGCGAGGCGACCGGCCGGATCTACCACCTCGAGCACGACCCGCCGCCCCCGGACGACCCGGGCCCCTTCGTCCAGCGCAAGGACGACACCGAGGAGGCCATCCGGCGCCGGCTCAGGCTCTACCACGAGCAGACGGAGCCCCTGAAGGGCTACTACGCCGAGCGGGGGCTGCTGGCCACCGTGGACGCCACCCGCAGCATAGAGGAGGTAACCGAGGAGCTGCTGCGGGTGCTGGGGGTGGGCGCTTGATCGTCCGCAAGAGCAGGGCGGAGCTGGAGACCATGCGGGAGGGCGGCAGGATCACCGCCGCCTGCCTACGCCTGCTCGCCGAGAACGCCCGTCCCGGCACGACCACCCGCGAGCTCGACGCGCTCGCCGAGGAGTTCATCTACTCCTCCGGCGGCAAGCCGGAGTTCAAGGGCTACCAGGGATTCCCGGCCTCCATCTGCGCCTCACCCAACTCGATGATCGTGCACGGCATCCCCGGCCCCTACCGGCTCAGGGAGGGCGACATCATCTCGCTGGACGTGGGCGTGCGCTTCGAGGGCTTCGTCACCGACAGCGCGACGACCGTGCCGGTGGGCGAGGTCTCCGAGGAGGCCAGGAGGCTGCTGGAGGTGACCCGGCGCTGCCTGGAGGCCGCCATACCCCAGGTCCGGGTGGGGCGGCGGCTGGGGGACATCGGGCACGCCATCCAGTCCGTCGCCGAGCCGGAGGGCTACGGGGTGGTGCGGGACCTGGTCTCCCACGGGGTGGGCCGCAGGATGCACGAAGACCCCCAGATCCCCAACTACGGCCGCCCCGGCACCGGCCCGCGGCTGCTGCCCGGGATGACCTTCGCCATAGAGCCCATGATCACGCTCGGCACCCACGAGATCCGGATAGACGAGCGCGACGGCTGGTCCATCTACACCGCCGACGGCTCGCTCGCCGCCCACTTCGAGCACACCGTGGCCGTCACCGAGGAGGGGCCCTGGGTGCTCACCCTGGAAGAGGAGGGTTTGGGGGAGGCGGCCTCCGCATGATAATATACCCGTTTGGCTTCGGCCTTCCCGAAGGTGTGCCATTCCCGATTGAAAGAGGAGGTCCTTGGCTAAAGAAGACGTCATAGAGGTTGAAGGCACCGTAACCGAGGCTCTGCCCAACACCCAGTTCAGGGTCGAGCTCGACAACGGGCACAACGTGATGGCCCACATCTCGGGCAAGATGCGGATGAACTACATCCGGATCCTGCCCGGCGACCGGGTGAAGGTGGAGCTCTCGCCCTATGACCTGAGCCGGGGGCGCATCACCTACAGGTACAGGAGCTAGAGAGAGGCGAGAGGAGAGGATCTTATGAAGGTGAGAGCGAGCGTGAAGCCCATCTGCGAGCGCTGCAGGGTCATCCGGCGCCGCGGCGTGGTGCGGGTGATCTGCTCCAACCCGCGGCACAAGCAGAGGCAGGGGTAGGGGGTCGCCGTGGCGAGGATAGCCGGGGTAGACCTGCCCAGGGAGAAGCGGATAGAGGTGGCCCTCACCTACATCTACGGCATCGGCCGCTCGACGGCCCGCCGCGTGATACGGGAGACCGGCGTGGACCCGGACACCAGGGTCCGGGATCTCGCCGAGGGCGAGATAGCCGCCCTGCGGCGCTACATCGACGAGAACCTGAAGGTCGAGGGCGACCTCAAGCGCGAGGTCAACCAGAACATAAGGCGGCTCATGGACATCGGCTGCTACCGGGGCCTCCGGCACCGGCGGGGGCTTCCTGTGCGCGGGCAGCGGACCAAGACCAACGCCCGGCAGCGGAAGGGGCCGCGTCCGGCGATAGGCGGGAGGAAGAAGTAGATGGGCAGGCAGCGTCAGCAGCGGTCGCGGGGCAGCAGGTCGCGGCGGAGGGTCCGGAAGAACATCTCCACCGCCGTGGTCCACATAAAGAGCTCCTTCAACAACACCATCATCTCGGTGACCGATCAGGAGGGCAACGTCATAGCCTGGGAGTCGGCGGGCTCCATGGGGTTCAAGGGCAGCCGCAAGAGCACCCCGTACGCCGCCCAGATGACCGCCGAGAGCGCGGCCAACAAGGCCATGGAGCACGGCGTCAAGCGGGTGGACATCCAGGTCAAGGGGCACGGCTCGGGCCGCGACATGGCGGCCAGGACCTTCCAGGCGATGGGCATAGAGGTGCTCTCCATAAAGGACGTCACGGGCCAGCCCCACAACGGCTGCAGGCCGCCCAAGCGGCGCCGGGGCTAGAGGCACCGGGAAGACACAGGCTCTTTCAGGAGGTACGAGGGAGAAGTGGCGCGTTACACGGGACCCAGGGGCCGGCGCGACCGGCGGGCCGGGGTGATGCTCTCCTCCATGCGCAAGAACCCGCTGGAGAAGAAGCCCTACCCGCCGGGCGAGCACGGCCGCGACCGCCAGCGGCAGACGGAGTACGGCCTCCGGCTGATGGAGAAGCAGAAGGCCCGCTGGTACTACGGCGTCTCCGAGCGGCAGTTCCGCCGGGCCTACGAGGAGGCCATCCGCCAGCCGGGGGTCTCCGGCGAGAACCTGCTGCGGCTCATGGAGCTGAGGATGGACAACGTCGTGTACCGGATGGGCTTCGCCACCAGCCGCCCGCAGGCGCGGCAGCTGGTGGTGCACGGGCACTTCCTGCTCAACGGTCGCAAGCACAACATCCCCTCGGCGACCCTCAAGCCGGGCGATGTGATCACGGTGCGCGACAAGAGCCGGCGGCTACAGCCGATACAGGAGGCCGTGGAGCAGGTCGTGGCCGTCCCGGCCTGGCTGGAGGCCGACCACGAGAACTTCACCGGCCGGGTGCTGCACACCCCCAGCCGGGACGAGATCGACGCTCCCGTCGAGGAGCAGCTGATCATCGAGTTCTACAGCCGCTAAAAGAGCAAGAGACGAGACCCATCCCAGAGAAGAGGACGAGCAGGTGGTAGGTTGATGATGTTGGATGTGGCACCTCCCCGTTTCAGGGTGGAGGAGGAAGACGAGAGGCACGGCATCTTCGTCGCCGAGCCGCTCCCGCGGGGTCTGGGGCACACTTTGGGCAACGCGCTGCGGCGGGTGATGCTCTCCGGGCTGCCCGGGGCGGCGGTGACCAAGCTCAGGATAGAGGGCGTCCAGCACGAGTTCTCGACCATCGAGGGCGTGCGCGAGGACGTGGTGGACATCATCCTCAACGTAAAGCAGCTGAAGTTCCGCCTGGAGCGGGACGAGCCGATAGAGCTGCAGATCTCGAAGGACGGCCCGGGCGAGGTGCGCGGCTCGGACATCGAGCTGAAGGCCGATGTGGAGGTGGTCAACCCCGACGCCTACATCGCAAGCCTCTCCGAGGGCGGGCACCTGGACATGACCCTGACCGTGGAGCGCGGGCAGGGCTACGTCCCGGCCGAGCAGAACAAGAGCGACGCCGACCCCATCGGGGTCATAGCCGTCGACTCGCTGTTCTCGCCGGTCGAGAAGGTGCAGTACAGGGTCTCGGAGACCCGCGCCGGGGCGCGGGTGGACCTCGACGCCCTCACGCTGGAGGTCTTCACCGACGGGCGGCTCGGCCCGCGGGAGGCGCTCCGGGAGGCCTCCCGCAAGCTCATAGACTTCTTCGGGCTCTTCGCGGAGGGCTACCAGGGGGCCGGCGCCGCCGAGGAGCCGGGCCGGAGCGGCGGCCGCCCCGTCATCACCGACGAGCGCCCCATAGAGGATCTGGAGCTCACCGTCCGCTCCTACAACTGCCTCAAGCGCGAGGGGGTGGACACCATCGGGCAGCTCGCCACGATGACCGAGGAGGAGCTGATGAACATCCGCAACCTCGGCATGAAGAGCGTGGACGAGATCCGCTCGAAGCTGGAGGAGTACGGCTACACCCTGGAGAGTGGTAGGGAATGAGGCACGCCAAGAGGGGACGCAAGCTCGGCCGCGACGCCGCCCACCGCAACCTCATGCTGGGCACGATGGCGGGCCAGCTCATCACTCACGGCCGGATAAAGACCACCGAGGCCAAGGCCAAGGAGCTGCGGGGCGTGGTGGACCGCCTGATCAACACCGCCAAGCGGGACGACCTGCACGCCCGCCGGCAGGCGGTGAAGGTGCTGAAGGACAAGCGGGTGGTGCGGCACCTCTTCGAGGAGGTGGCCCCCGACCTGGACGACCGCACCTCCGGCTACACCAGGATACTCAAGCTGGGCCCCCGGCAGGGCGACGGGGCCGAGCAGGTCTACCTGGAGCTGGTCAACCACCGGGTGGAGTAGCCGGTAGGGAGCCGTACGGGACACCGGAGGTCGCGAGAGAGGGGGGCCCGCCCGGACGGGCCCCTCGCCGTCCTCGCCGAGGGGCTCTCCTTCCGCTACCCGGGCGCCGCGGAGCCGGCCCTCCGCGGCCTCTCCTTCGCGGTGGGGCGCGGGGAGTACGTGGGGGTGGTGGGCGCGAACGGCGGGGGAAAGTCCACCCTCGTCCGGCTTTTGAACGGCCTTTTGCGGCCCTCCTCCGGGAGGCTGCTCGTGGCGGGGCGCGACCCGTCCGCGGAGCCGCGCGAGGTGCGGCGGCGGGTGGGCGTGCTCTTCCAGAACCCGGACAACGGGCTCGTGGCCCCGTTCGTGGAGGACGACGTGGCCTTCGGGCTGGAGAACCTGGGCGTGCCGCGGGAGGAGATGAGGGTCAGGGTGCGGGAGGCCCTGCGGGCGGTGGGCCTCTCCGGCTACGAGCGCCGCGAGGTGCACACCCTCTCCGGGGGGGAGAAGCAGCGGGTCGCCCTGGCCGGGGTGCTGGCGGTGGAGCCCGAGATCCTGGCCCTCGACGAGCCCACCTCCATGCTGGACGCTTCGGGCCGCCGGGAGGTGCTGGAGCGGCTGCGGCGCCTGAGGGGCTCCCGGACGGTGCTGCACGTCACCCACCACCTGGAGGAGCTCCTCGGGGCCGACCGGGTGCTGGTGCTCGGCGGCGGCAGGCTCGTGGCCGACCTTTCGCCCGCGGAGCTCTTCGCCGACGGGGATCTGCTGCGGGAGAACAGGCTCCTGCTCCCGCCGCTTTTGCGGCTGGCCCGCGAGCTCGGGCTGCCCCTGCGGGCGGAGCCCGAGGAGCTCGCCGCGGAGGTGCTCTCGCGGGTGGAGGAGCGGGCCCGGTGAGGCTGGAGCTGCGGGAGGTCCGGCACGTCTACGCCCCCGGCACGCCGCGGGAGGTGGAGGCGCTGCGGGGGGTCTCCCTCGGCGTGGAGCCCGGCGAGGTGCTGGGGGTGGTGGGGGGCACCGGCTCCGGGAAGAGCACCCTCGCCCAGCACATGAACCTCCTGCTCGAGCCCACCTCCGGGCGGGTGCTCGCCGACGGCCGGGACGCGCGCGCGATGCCGCGTCCGGAGCTGCGCCGCAAGGTCGGGCTGGTCTTCCAGTTCCCGGAGGCGGCCCTGTTTGCGGCGACGGTCGGGGAGGACGTGGCCTTCGCCCCGCGCCGGATGGGGCTCGCCGAAGAGGAGGTACGGCGGCGGGTGCGCCGGTCGCTCGAGCGGCTCGGGGCGCTGCACCTCGCCGGGCGCTCGCCGCACGCCCTCTCGGGCGGCGAGAAGCGCCGGGTGGCCATAGCCGGGGTCCTGGCCATGGAGCCGGAGGTGCTGGTGCTTGACGAGCCCACCGCCGGGCTCGACCCGGCGACGCGCGAGGAGCTGCTGGGCGCGGTCCTCGGGATGCGGGGGGAGGGGAGGTCCGTGGTCTTCATCTCGCACGACCTGGACGAGGTGGCGGAGGTGGCAGACAGGGTGTGCCTGCTGGAGGCGGGCAGGGTGCTGGCCTGCGGGAGGCCGGAGGAGGTGTTCTACGAGCACCCGGAGACCGCCCCCGCCGCGGTGCGGGTGGCGCGCGAGGTCCGGCGGGAGCACCCGCGGGTGGGGCGTCCGGTGCGCTTCGGAGAGGTGCGGGAGGCCCTACGGGGGCTGCTCTCGGGGGGATGACGATGGTCGGCGGGGGGAGCAGCATCGGCCAGTACTACCCGGCACCCTCGCCGCTGCACGCCCTCGACCCGCGGGCCAAGCTGCTCGCCGCGGCCGCGCTGGTCGTGGGGCTGTTTTTGGTGGACTCCATGGCGGGGATGCTGCTCGTCCTCGCGGCGGTCGGGGTGGCCGCCGCCATCAGCCGGGTGCCGCCCGGGGCCTTCGGGCGGCTGCTGCGCCCGGTGCTGTTCATCGTGGCGCTCACCGCGCTCTTCCAGGTGCTCTTCTCGCGCGAGGGCCCGCTGCTGGTGGGCTGGGGGCCGCTCGAGGTGCACGAGGGGGGCGTGAGGACGGGGGTCTTTCTCGCGCTCCGGATAGCCCTGCTCGTCACCTCGGCGGCGCTGGTGACCGCCACCACCCCTCCGGTGGCGCTGGCCGACGCCATGGAAGATCTGCTCTCCCCGCTGCGGCGGCTGCGCTTCCCGGCGCACGAGATGGCCATGATGATGACCATAGCGCTGCGCTTCATCCCCACGCTCGACGAGGAGGCGCAGAAGATCATGCGCGCCCAGGCGGCCCGGGGGGCGGACTTCTCGGAGGGCGGGGTGGCGGGGCGGCTGCGGGCGGTGCTCCCCGTGCTGGTCCCGCTCACCGTGGGGGCCTTCCGGCGCGCCGACGAGCTGGCCGAGGCAATGGAGAGCCGGGGCTACCGCGGAGGGGAGGGGCGCACCCGCTACCGAGAGCTGCGCTTCGGCTGGCGGGATGTGGCGACGCTCGGGGCGGCGGTCCTCCTTACGGGGGGTGCGGCGGCGCTGTGAGGCTCGCCGGGCTCGTCGAGTACGACGGCGCGGGCTTCTCCGGCTGGGCCCGCCAGCCGGGGCGCCGGACGGTCGAGGGGGAGCTCTCCCGGGCGCTCGAGACCGTCCTGCGCCACCCGGTGCGGCTCACGGCGGCGGGCAGGACCGACGCCGGGGTGCACGCCAGCGGGCAGGTCGTCTCCTTCGACGCGCGCGACGGCACCGACCCCGGGACCCTCGCCTACAAGGCGAGCGCCGTGCTTTCGGAGGACGTGGCCCTGCGCCGGTGCGTGGCGGCTCCCCCGGGCTTCGACGCCCGCCGCGACGCCGCGAGCCGCAGCTACGAGTACCGGATCGTCAACGCCCCGGTGCGGTCCCCGCTGCGCCGCCGCCGGGCGGTGCACGTGGGGTACCGCCTGGACGAGCGGCTTCTCGGGGAGGCCGCCCGGCGGGTGCTCGGGGTGCACGACTTCCGCGCCTTCACCCCCGCCAAGAGCCACCACGTGCGCTTCGAGCGCGCGGTGAGCGAGTCGCGGTGGGAGAGGTGCGGGGACCTGCTCGTCTACAGGATCACCGCGGACGCCTTTCTGTACAACATGGTGCGGGCTCTGGTGGGGACCATGCTCGAGGTGGCGCGGGGGCGGCGGGATCTGGCATCCTTCGAGGAGCTGCTCGGGGGGGCCCGGCGCGCCGAGGGGGGGCCCACCGCCCCGGCGCGGGGCCTCACGCTCGTGCGGGTGCGCTACGCCGTGGAGGAGGTGGAGGAGGGGCTGTGGACGCCGGGTTGCTGAGAAGGGTTGAGGACTACATAGAGGCTCTGTTCGCGCCGCCCGACCCGGCGCTCGAGGCGGCGCTCGAGGAGTCCCGGAGGGCCGGGCTGCCCGAGATCCAGATCTCCCCCAACCAGGGTAGGATCCTCCAGCTGCTCGCGGCGCTCGCCGGGGCCCGCCGGGCGCTGGAGATCGGGACGCTCGGCGGCTACAGCGCCATACACCTCGCCCGCGTCCTCCCCGAGGACGGCTCCCTCGTCTCGCTGGAGATAGAGGAGCGCCACGCGGAGGTGGCTCGCAGGAACATAGAGCGCGCCGGGCTCGGCGGCAGGGTGGAGGTGCGGGTCGGGGAGGCCCGCGGGCTCCTCTCCGAGATGATCCGGCGCGGCGAGGGGCCCTTCGACGCGGTGTTCATCGACGCGGACAAGAGGGGCTACCCCGACTACCTGGAGCTCTCCCTGCGGCTCTCCCGCCCCGGCACGCTCATTCTGGCGGACAACCTCATCCGCGGCGGGGACGTGCTCGAGCCCCGCGACGAGGCCGCCCGCGCCGTGAGCCGCTTCAACGAGATGCTCTCCCGCGACCGGCGGCTTGACGCCACCATAGTCCCCCTCCTCCGGGAGAGGCTCGACGGCTTCGCCGTGGCGCGGGTGACCGGATTGTGAGGGTGTGCTACTATTTGACGCGCTTTTTGAGGCTCTGTAGGACCTGCAAGCCAACCCCGGAGGGCGCGTTGAAGAGCTACATGGCACGGCCTGGAGAGGTCGAGAGAAAGTGGTATGTCATAGACGCCGAGGGCAAGACCCTCGGGCGGCTGGCGGCCGAGATCTCCCGGCTGCTGCGCGGCAAGAACAAGCCGCAGTACACCCCGCACGTGGACGTCGGGGACTTCGTGGTGGTGGTGAACGCCGACAAGGTGGAGGTCACCGGGCGCAAGGCCGAGCAGAAGGTCTACCGGTGGCACACCGGCTACCCCGGCGGGCTGCGGGAGCGGAGCTACCGGCAGATGCTCCGGAAGAGGCCGGAGGAGATACTGCGCCAGGCCGTGCGCGGCATGATGCCGAAGACGCGGCTGGCCCGCCGGCAGCTCAAGAAGCTCAGGATCTACGCGGGTCCCGAGCACCCGCACGCCGGACAGACCCCCGAGCCGTACGAGGTGAGGTAGAGATGGCACAGACGCTGTACACGGGAACCGGACGCCGCAAGACCTCCGTGGCCCGGGTGAGGGTCCTGCCGGGCGACGGCAGGATCACGGTGAACGGCCGCCCGGTGGAGGAGTATTTCCCCCGGGTGACCCACCAGCGGGCCGTGCGCGCCCCGCTGGAGCTGCTGGACGCCGCGGGCCGCTACGACGTCGTGGCCAAGATAGAGGGCGGAGGGCCCACCGGGCAGGCCGAGGCGCTGCGGCACGGCATAGCCCGGGCGCTGGCCGAGGAGTCGCCGGAGGCGAGGGGCGAGCTTAAGGCCGCCGGCCTGCTCACCCGGGACGCACGGGCGGTGGAGCGCAAGAAGTACGGCCTCAAGAAGGCCCGCAAGCGTCCGCAGTTCTCCAAGCGCTAGCGGCCTTGAGCGCGCCTCCGGGTGGGGGCGCGCCCTCTCTCTCTGCGCGCGGGAGGTGCTGGTTGGAGCCCAAAGAAAGAGAGCTGGCCTTCGGGACCGACGGCGTGCGGGGGGTGGCCAACCGCGGGCTGCTCCCCGAGGACGCCCTCCGGCTGGGGCTCGCCGCCGCCCGGCGCTTCGGCGGGACGGTGGTCATCGGGCGGGACACCCGGCTCTCGGGGGGGATGCTGTCCTCGGCGCTGGCCGCGGGGGTGGCCAGCGGCGGCGCGCGGGCGCTGGACCTCGGGGTGCTGCCGACCCCCGGGGCGGCGGCGCTGGCGGCGCGCCTCGGGGCCTCGGCGGCGGGGGTGGTGAGCGCCTCCCACAACCCCTACCCGGACAACGGGATCAAGTTCCTCTCCGGCGAGGGGCGCAAGCTCCCGCAGCGGACGGAGCGGGAGCTCGAGCGGCTGGCGCGGGACCCCTTCCCCGAGAGGCCGGTCGCCGGGGGGGTGGGGAGGGTGGAGGCGCTGGAGGACGCGCCGGAGATGTACGCCGGGGCGGTGCTCGGGGCGCTGAGGCCGGAGGTGCCGGGGCTCAGGGTGCTCCTGGACTGCGCCAACGGGGCCGCCTGCGCGATCGCCCCACGGGTCTTCCGGGAGCTCGGGGTCCGGCTCACCGTGGTCGGCGACGCCCCGGACGGGACCAACATAAACGAGGGGTGCGGCTCGACCCACATAGAGCGCCTGGAGGTCGCGGGCCACGACGTGGCCTTCGCCTTCGACGGTGACGCCGACCGCGTGCTGGCCCTCGACGAGCGGGGGAGGGTGGTGGACGGCGACAGGATCATCGCCATCCTCGCCCGCGACCTCAAGGAGCGCGGGCGGCTCGGGGGCGGGGCGGTGGTCACGGTCATGAGCAACCTGGGCCTCCTCAAGGCGCTCGAGTCGCTCGGGATACCCTGCGAGGTCACCCCGGTCGGGGACCGGCACGTCGCGGAGGCGATGCTGCGGGTGGGGGCCTCGGTGGGGGGCGAGCAGTCCGGGCACGTCATCGTGGCGGAGCACGCCACGACGGGCGACGGGATCGTGACGGCGCTCGCCCTGCTGGACGTGATGGCCCGCACCGGGCGCAGCCTCTCCGAGCTCGCCGGGGTGATGGAGGTCTACCCGCAGGTGCTCGTCAACGTCCGGGTGGAGCGGGACGGCGGGGCCGGGCGGGTCGCCGCCTCCGGGACGGTGGAGAGGGCGGTCGAGGATGCCCGGAGGGAGCTCGGGGAGCGGGGGAGGATCGTGCTGCGGCCGAGCGGCACCGAGCCGGTTGTGCGGGTGATGGTGGAGCACGAGGACGAGGAGGTGTGCCGCAGGGTGTGCGAGAGGGTCGCCGGGGTGGTCTCGCGCGAGGGGGGCGGGGGGTGAGGTTCGCCGGCTGCGCCCCGGCCTGGCGCCCCGGAGAGGCGGGGAAGAAGCCCTCCTGCCTGGTGGTGCTCGACGGGCGGGGCGGGCTCATCTCCAACTCCTTCCCCGAGGACGCCCGGAAGATCGCCGGGGCCGTGGAGGAGCACGCCGCGGAGGGGATCCTCGTCGGCATAGACGCCCCGCTCGCCGTGCCCAACGAGCGCGGCACCCGCCCCATAGAGCGGGTCCTCTCGCGGGTCTTTCTGCCGGCGTACTCGGCGAGCCGCCGCATGTTCCGCGGCCAGCCGTTCGCCGAGGAGCTATTGGCCGAGCTGCAGAGGGTGGGGGTGGAGTACACCGACTACCCGCTCCCCGGGCGGGAGGGGCGCTGGGCCGTGGAGGTCAACTCCGCGGCGGCGCTGCGGGTGCTGGCCCTGGAGCGCTCGGGCGAGAGGAACGGCGGGCTGGCCCGGCGGCTCAGGGAGGCCCCGGAGCTCCGCTACAGAAAGGGCAACAAGGAGGGCCGGGCCGCGGCGCTGCGGGAGGCGATCTCCATCCTCTGGGACACCCCCGGGCTGCGGCTGCGGACCGGGGGCCTCACGGACGACCTCTCCTCCGCCGAGAACGTGGACCTCTCGCGGCTGGAGGTCACCCCGCAGCTCTCCCACGCCGAGCTGGACAGGATAGTGGGGCTCGTCGAGGCCACCCTCGCCGCCTACACCGTGCACCGCCACTGGCGGGGCCGCGACGGCTCGATGGTGGTCGGGTCGGGGCGCGAGGGAGCGGTCATGCTCCCCGCCGGGAGGGAGCTCTACGAGCTCCTCTCCGCCGGCTGCCGGGAGGAGGGGGTCCCCTACGTCTGATCGGGCGGGGCTCCTGGTGAGGATCATCCCGTGCCTCGACGTGGACCGGGGCCGGGTGGTCAAGGGGACGAGGTTCGAGAACTTGCGCGACGCCGGCGACCCGGTGGAGCTCGCCGCCCTCTACGACCGGGAGGGGGCCGACGAGATCGTCTTCTACGACATCACCGCCTCCCATGAGCGCCGCGGGACCGCCGCCGCGCTGGCCCGGCGCGCCGCCGAGGAGGTCTTCGTCCCCTACACCATAGGCGGGGGGGTGCGCAGCGTGGAGGACATGCGCGCGATGCTCCGCGCCGGGGCGGACAAGGTCTCCATCAACACCGCCGCCGTAAAGAACCCCGGCCTCATAAGCGAGGGGGCGGAGCGCTTCGGGAGCCAGTGCGTGGTGCTGAGCGTGGACGTCAAGCGCAGGGAGGGCGGGGCGGGCTGGGAAGTCTACCTCAACGGCGGGAGGATAAACACCGGGCTCGACGCCCTCGAGTGGCTCGTGGAGGGGGAGCGCCGTGGGGCGGGGGAGTTCGTCCTGAACAGCATGGACGCCGACGGGACGGAGACGGGCTATGATCTGGACCTGATCTCCGAGGTCGCCTCCAGGACCAGCCTCCCCATCGTGGCCTCCGGGGGGGCCGGGCACCCGGACCACATGGTGGCCGCCGTGGAGGCCGGGGCCGGGGCGGTGCTGGCGGCGAGCATCTTCCACTTCGGGCACTACAGCATAGCGGAGGTGAAGCGGCGGATGGCTGAGGCGGGGGTGCCGGTCCGGTGGGCGTGACGGAGCGGGTGCGGTTCGACGAGAAGGGGCTGGTCCCCGTGGTGGCCCAGGACGCCGAGGACGGGGCCGTGCTCATGGTCGCCTACGCCGACCGCGAGGCGGTGGAGAGGACGCTCGCGACCGGCGAGGCCCACTACTACTCGCGCTCCCGCGGGGAGCTCTGGCGCAAGGGGCAGACCAGCGGCAACACCCAGCGGGTCGTCGAGGTGCGGGTGGACTGCGACGGGGACGCCCTGCTCTACCTGGTGGAGCCGCGCGGCCCCGCCTGCCACACCGGCGAGCGGACCTGCTTCTTCGCCACGCTCGCCGGGGAGGGCGTCGGGGTCTCCGCCGGGCGCGGCGAGGACGGGGTCGGGCTTGGGGCGATGCTGGAGCGGCTCGCCGGCACCATCGCCGCCCGGCGCCGGGAGAGGCCCGAGGGCTCCTACACGGCGAGCCTCATGGAGCGGGGGACGGGCTACGTGGCCCAGAAGGTGGGCGAGGAGGCGGTGGAGGTGGTGGTCGCGGCCCTGCGCGGCGAGCGGCTGGCCGAGGAGGCCGCCGACCTCGTCTACCACCTGCTGGTGCTGCTGGAGGAGCGCGGGGTGGGGACCGGGGAGGTGGCGAGGGTTCTGCGTGACAGGCACCGCTAGGCTGGAGCTGGTCCCCTCTTTGGGCGAGGCGCGGAGGCTCGCCCGCGCCCACGACGTGGTCCCCGTGTACGCCGAGTTCATCGGGGACCTGGAGACCCCCATCTCTGCGGTGCTGCGGTTCGCCGGCGAGGAGCACGTCTTTTTGCTGGAGAGCGCCGAGGCGGCCGAGCGCTTCGGGCGCTACTCCTTTCTCGGCTTCGACCCGAAGCGCACCCTCTCCTACCGGCGGGGGACCTACACCGTGGTGGACGCCGACGGGGTGCGGGAGCTCCCCGCGAAGGACCCCTTCCGGGGGCTCGCCGCCATCGTGGGGCGAAAGAGCGTCGCCCCGCTGCCCCACCTTCCGGCCTTCGT